>Ga0335397_10005063_pt1 | contig 17309 bp, 10 predicted proteins | sample MAT04_FD_205740 | JGI IMG/M metagenome (GOLD analysis project Ga0335397, IMG submission 205740) | Freshwater microbial communities from Lake Fryxell liftoff mats and glacier meltwater in Antarctica - MAT-04 (spades assembly) (version 2) ... | reverse complement strand
TATATATTTAAAACTTGGGTTACTTACCGCCATCATTATGCATTATGTATATGATGTAGTATTAATGTCATTGCCCCTATTTGTCTCGCACGCAGCGGGCGCTCTGTATAATCAGCTTACTATTATTGTTCTGAGTCTTATTCCCGTATTTGTTTTACTCTATGCGTCTTATACCCAAGGCTCTTGGAAAAATCTTGCCAGTAAATGGTATAATAAAGAATGGCTCCCTCATACAACAATAACCCAGGATTGGTTACGAACACCAAATACCCTGGTTGTTACCTTTAGCACATTCCAACAACATCTTATATATGCTGCCGGACTTACAGGCTTGATATTGTGGGCAGTATTCACACCATTTAAACAAAACGCACCAACATTAAATGTAAATCGTGTTCAAGCAATTAAAGCAGCGCAAGAAGCACTTAACCAACGTGGCTATAATCTTGATGGAAAATGGAGTCCACTCACGGTATTAGCAGCACGTTTAGAAGATACGAATGAATTGGCTCATAAATTTGTATGGCAAACGGGTGGCGAAAAACAGTATGAATTATTGTTAGGTGAATACATAACTCCACCAACATGGATTGTACGTTTTGTAAGGTTTGAAGGGACACTTACTGAACGCAAAGAAGAGTATCAAGTATTTGTAAACAATGATAAACATATTAATCGCATTATTCATAAACTTCCTGAATCAGCTCAAGGCGCATCGTTAACTATAGATCAAGCTCGTAAAATAGTTTATAACACACTTGAACAAGATCTAGAATTAGATCCAGCACAATTAGTGGAAATATCTGCTGTTCCCCAGAAGCAACCAAATCGATTGGATTGGACGTTCACATTTTCAAATCCCCAAGTATATAAATTGCCTACGGGCCAAGCACGCGTTGCAGTTGAAATTTCAGGTGACAACGTAACTGACACATTACGTTATATTCATATCCCGGAAGATTGGCAGCGCAATGAACAACTTGATAAAAATTGGCGCTCAATCGTATTGCGCATTTCAAGCGTAATATTTTTCTTAATCTTCATGATTGGCATAATTTGTATTTTACGCAATATGGCTAACTTTTCTCGAATGGGACTGATTGTTGCTGTATCGGCAATCGGGGTATATTCAATACTAAGTATCTTTAATTTCTTACCACAATCAATTGGATATTTTAACTCCATTGAATCGTATGAATCGCAATGGTGGCGCTTATTAGGTTTATTACTCTATCACAAGATGCTCACTGTAGGCGTTCTTTCCTTAATTGTAGCATTAATGCTCAGCGCTCGCCGTGCGTTTGCCATTATTCCAAGAACTACAGGAGCATTAGGTATTGGTGTCAGTCTTGGATTAGCATTTTCAGGATTACGCGCAGCGATTCAAGCCTATGTACCAGTAGTCAAACCAGTGTGGGCAGAATTTACTCCATTAAGTGGTATATCTATTCCTTTTGGTACTATCAGTTCAATAATTGATCGGTATATCATCATTACATCGATATTATTTATGGCATTATACGCACTTGATTATTTTACTTCTAATTGGACTAAACACCGAGCAATATCTTCATTATTATTTATCACGGCTATTACCTTTCTGCATGGATATTATGGCATTGATGTAATCTGGCTTTGGTTAATAACAGGGTTAATTTATGGAATTATGTCTTTACTTGGCTATATACTTATTTTACGTCATGACTTAGGGCTCATTCCAATATCGATAGGAACTATTATGATCACCAGTGCATTGAGACAACAACTATTTAATGCATTTCCTCAATCAACATCTGGTACTGTTTTTGCATGTACTATACTATTAATAATAAGCATTGCATGGACACTTGCATTTAAATTACAAGAGCACCCGGAAGAGTCTGCTACAGAATCAATAAGAAATTAATAAACAATATTAACAAAAAAAGGCATTATCAATTGGTATGCCTTTTTTTGTTAATTATTCTCGTTTTGATACACTCATTCAAAACAATAACTTTAAAAAAAGTGATCAATATGAAGTTACTCTCTCTTGCATTATTACTTAACATATCATCATTAGTATGCACTGATTCAATTCAAGGCATTGTTTTGGCTGCTGGTCGTTCGACCCGATTTGCAACTGATTATTCAAAACAATCAACCCCCATGTGTGGTCTGCCCTTGGTCATGTATCCGGTAACATTATTAGCCAATATGGAATTTCCAGTAACAGTAGTATTGGGATATAAAAAAGAAGAAATACAAAAACTTATTGAACAATCTGGTGTAAAACAAGTTACTTTTGCATATCAAGAGCAACAACTCGGAACAGGTCATGCGTTGCATAGTTGTGAATCATTATGGACTGCTGATCATTTATTAGTATTAAACGGTGATATGCCGTTGATTAATAAAGAAATATTACAAGAACTTATTCTTAAACATTTGCAATCGGGTGCGACTATAAGTTTTGTAATCAGTTATAATAACGACCCGGCATGCAGTTATGGGCGTATTGTTGAAGAAAATAATAATATTAAAATTGTAGAAATAAAACATTTTACCGGATCACGCGAGCAATACCCGTATGTAAATGCTGGTATATATATCATAAAAAGAGAATTTGCTCGAACCTATTTGCCCCAAATTATTGCTAATTCACAAACCAAAGAATATTACATCACTGATCTTGTGCAACTTGCAAGTTTTAATGGATTGCCTGTCTGCACGAGCGAAGCTCCATATGTAGCGCTTAATGGCGTGAATAGTTTAAAAGAACTTGCTATCGCTCATAACATTAAGCGAACTGAACTTATTGAGAATTGGATGAAACAAGGTGTACGTTTTGAAATGCCTGAAACAACTGCTCTTGATCTTAATGTTACTATGGGTAGAAATTCTGTAATTGGTGAGAGTGTACAAATAAAAAATGGTGCATCTATAGGCTGTAATTGTATTATTGGTGCTCACACTATTATTGATGGCGTACATATTCCTGATAATACAATAGTTAAGCCATTCTCATTTATCAACTCATAATAAATTTAAAAGGGCCGGTTAAATGCAATCGGCCCTTTTAAATTTATTTATTCAGTGATGCAAAGTATTCTTCAAACTCCGTTGGAATTTCTTTTAACGCTTTAGAACCTGGCTTCCAGTTAGCCGGACATACTTGCCCATGCTCTTTAGAAAATTGTATTGCATCAGTGACGCGTAATAATTCTTTTATGCTTCTACCAATCGCAATAGTATTAACGCTCGCATATTGAATAATGCCTTCCGGATCTGCAATAAAACTTGCACGTAATGAAATCCCTTCACTTTGATCAAGTACGCCAAATTGTGAACTCATCTCTTGGGTGCTATCAGAAAGTAACGGAAAGCTGATTCCTTTTACTCCGCCCTTTTCTCGAGGCGTTTCAACCCAGGCCATGTGAGTATAAACTGAATCAACCGATATACCCACAACCTTAACATCTCTTTTTTTAAATTCAGCTAAGTTGTCTTGCAATGCATGAATCTCTGAAGGACATACAAAACTAAAATCCATTGCATAGAAAAAAAACAACGAATAATGACCAATAAAATCAATATTAGAAAGTGTGACTATAGATTTATTAACAATCGCACGCGTTGAAAATGGTGGAATAACTTGATTTATACGCATTGTTTAAACCTCACGGTAATAAGAAGAAAAGCGAAACAACCATTACTATTAAAAACAATATAAAAAATGCACTACGTATAATATTAATAGTTCGTGCATATTGAGCCAGCAATTCAGGAATTCTTGTTCGCTGTTCGATAGATTGATAATAATGCAGTAAATAAATTTGCATCCCAAGCGTTATAATTGTAATAATTAACAATAATACAAAGATTTTATCAGCAATGGTAAATATATCGGTTTTTGGAGAGAACTTTTCGAGTGAACCTAAATAAAAAAACAATGCTGAAGTACTACCAACTGCTAATGAAAGTACCGTGCTAAAGTTTTTCATAACATCAAATGTTAATGAAAATAAGCCAATAAAAAATATTAAAAATAATGGTGTAAAAATAAGAAACAAGCTGCGTAAGGAATTCTTATAAAATTCTAAGCTGAATACTACCCGTTGATAATCAATCTCCACCGGATCATTATCATCAGAAACTCGCACACTCACCAATCCTTGAGTTGCAAATATTTTAGATAAATTCCAATCTCTAATAAGTGCATCGGGAGCAATCATTACATCATTAGAATCAGATATATACAATGCATCGGTATCTGCAAGTGAATTATTAATTAATACTAAATTTATGCGATGGGCATCTAATGGAAACGAACTAAAATTAAATCGCTGCTTAAAGGTAAGAATAACATAATATTGAACAAATTCTTTTCCATCTAATTCTGATACTTTTGGTTCAGATTTAAAATCCATCGTAGCATGCTCAAAAGCAAAATCTTTAATAAGATCTAATGTAACTGGGCCACTTTTATCATATGAGAACCAAACCAAAGCTTCCCACTTGAATTCACCTTGCATCATATCAAAGTTAGTAAAATTTTTAATATATATGCCTGTTTTAATTATCGATTTAGTTTTTTTTGCAAGCTCAATTGTCTCTTGGGGGATTGGATTAACAAGTACCATTTCATCTTGAATGCGTGATCGATATAATGACCACAAAATAAGACTCACACATACTACTAATGTACCAATCAATATTAAAAACAAATTTTTAATATTGGTTAAAAATTCTAATTGTTCTCTTTTTTTTCGAAAATATATTTCAATATAGCTCATAGATATCACTTTTCATTTTTATAAAATGCTTCACGACTTTTATCATCAGCACCTATTGCAGGATCGCCAACCTTCCAGTCTATTGGACATAATTCTCCGTATTTTTCAGTGAATTGAATTGCATCAATAACCCGTAATAACTCTTCTATATTTCGTCCTACTGATAACGAATTGACTGCACCATATTGTACAATCCCTAATTTATCTGCAAAAAAAGTGCCCCGCAAAGATACACCATTTACGTCATCGTACACTCCATAGGCACGAGATAATTTTCGTGTTACATCTGAAAGCAAGGTAAAGGTAATTCCTTGTATACCGCCCTTATCACGCGGTACGATTAACCACGCCAAGTGAGTTTGCACTGAATCAACGGATACGCCAATAATTTTTACATTGCGTTTATCAAATTCAGGCAACGCTTGTTGTAATGCATGCATTTCTGTAGGACATACAAAACTAAAGTCTGATTCATAGAAGAAAAATAAAATATAGCTGCCATAAAAATCGAGTGAATTAATTTTCACTACTTGTCCATTAACAACAGCTTCAGCTAAAAACTCAGGAGACTGCTTACCTACAATTAAACCATTTTCTGTTGCATATTCCATACCTCAAAACTCCCCTGCTAGAAATATATATTTTTGCTGAGTCTAATATGATCAAAAAATGAATGCAAACAATAAGGGGAATCGAACATTTGATTCCCCTTGGCTATTACAAATTATAATGTAAGTAAAATTTATTTTTTATCTTTATGCAAATACCACCCAAGCGCGCCCAATGTACCTGCAGCAAGTAATAATGAAACGAACTTAATAGCAGCATATAATTTAAACCAATAACTGACATAAGCCATAAGAATCATAAAAATTCCACCCAGCATAAGACCTGCTCCAACACCGCTCATGCGAATTATTGAACCGGCTACCAGTGAAATCAGACCTGAAACGGACATGAATATAAAGTAAATAAGATTATATGTTGCATATGAAGGCGAATTAAATTCCGGTCGAGGCATAATTACCTCAAACCCATAATGAAATAATGCAGGAATAACTATACACAAACCAATAGCTACGGCAATATCTTTGATCATATCAGAAGCAGATTGTGACATATTCATACCCTTGCAAGCATTAAAACATAATTTTTTACAATCATGCTATAGAAAAATAATAGAAAAATAGAAAAAATAAGCATAAAAAAAAGCCTCGATTATTAGTCGAGGCTTTTTTAATCTGGCAGTACTTACATTTCCAGCCCGTAACCAGGCAAGTATTATCAGCGCTATGGACTTTACTTCCGTATTCGGAATGGGAACGGGTGTTTCCCCATAGCTATATCCACCAGAAATTTTTGATGTCAGATCCATGATGCTTAGAATCACGGTCGGGTGATGTAAAAATTTATATGTCACCAATATATTAATTTATTTCTTGTATTTTTAGATTCTGTAGATTAAGTACTCAATTATAGTAGTATACCCATATTTTATATTCGCGACTAAAACATTCGATCTATTAGTATTGGTTAGCTCAACACATTGCTGTGCTTACACACCCAACCTATCAACCTCGTAGTCTTCGAGGGATCTTATTAATGTATCAAGATTTCTCTCAATACGGGGCAATTTATCTTGAAGCAAGTTTCCCACTTAGATGCTTTCAGCGGTTATCTCTTAAAAACTTAGCTACCCAGCGTTGCACTTGGTGTACAACTGGAACACCAGAGGTTTTCCCATCCCGGTCCTCTCGTACTAGGGACAGCCCTTCTCAATTACCCTGCGCCCACGAAGGATAAGGACCGAACTGTCTTACGACGTTCTGAACCCAGATCACGTACCGCTTTAATTGGCGAACAGCCAAACCCTTGGGACCTTCTTCAGCCCCAGGATGCGATGATCCGACATCGAGGTGCCAAACCTCCTCGTCGATGTGGACTCTTAGAGGAGATCAGCCTGTTATCCCCGGCGTACCTTTTATCCGTTTAGCAATGGCCCTTCCATACGGGACCACTGGATCACTAACTCCTGCTTTCGCACCTGCTCGACTTGTGTGTCTCGCAGTCAAGCTCCCTTATGCGTTTACGCTCTACCGACGATTTCTATTCGTCATGAGGGAACCTTTGAACGCCTCCGTTACAATTTGGGAGGCGACCACCCCAGTCAAACTACCCACCAGACAATGTCTCTTGCCCGGATGACGGGTCAAGGTTAGATTTTCGAACTAATGAGGGCGGTATTTCAACGACGACTCCATCGCAGCTAGCGCCGCGACTTCAAAGTCTCCCGCCTATCCTACACAAATCAATCCAAAAACCAATGTCAAGTTATAGTAAAGGTGCACGGGGTCTTTCCGTCCTTTCGCGGGTAACCGGCATTTTCACCGGTACTACAAATTCACTGAGTGTATCTTTAAGACAGCGCCCAACTCGTTACGCCATTCATGCGCGTCGGAACTTACCCGACAAGGTACTTCGCTACCTTAGGACCGTTATAGTTACGGCCGCCGTTTACTGGGGCTTCAAATCAAAGCTTCACCCTTACGAGTTGACTTCTCCTATTAACCTTCCAGCACTGGGCAGGCGTCAGACAATATACTTCCTCTTACGAGTTTGCATTGCCCTGTGTTTTTGTTAAACAGTCGGTTGGGCCTATTTATTGAAACCTTTACTCGCTTTCCAGAGATAAACTCTAGTAACGAGAAAGGCACCCCTTCTCCCGAAGTTACGGGGCAATTTTGCCGAGTTCCTTAAAGATAATTATCTCAACGCCTGAGTATATTCTACTCGCCTACCTGTGTCAGTTTGCGGTACGATCACTTAAGAAGCTCGCTAGAAGCTTTTCTAGTCAGTGTAGGATCAGTTAAATATGCTTTTTCCAAAGAATTAGCACACCCGTCATGCTTCAAGGTTAATGACTTCACGGATTTGCCTATGAAGTCCCTCTGAACACTTAGCTTGGCATCCAAACGCCAAATCAACCTGCCTTACTGCGTCACTCCTTCGCTCAAACGCTTTTAAGTGGTGCAGGAATATTTAGCCTGCTTTCCATCGCCTACTCCAATTGGCCTCGGCTTAGGGATCGACTAACCCTGAGTGGATGATCCGTTCTCTCGGAAACCTTAGGCTTACGGCGAACAGGAATCTCACCTGTTTTTTCGTTACTTATACCAACATATTCACTTCTCTAGCCACGGGACTTGTCTTTACAGTCAAGCTTGTATCTGCTAGAGAACGCTCCCCTACCCCTACTCCAAAGTAAACTTTGAAGTAAGCCATAGCTTCGGTGATTCGTTTAAGCCCCGTTCGTTTTTCAGCGCAAAAACACTTGACCAGTGAGCTATTACGCTTTCTTTAAATGATGGCTGCTTCTAAGCCAACATCCTGGCTGTCTGTGCATTTTCACTTCTTTTACCACTTAACGAATACTTGAGGACCTTAGCTGATGGTCTGGGCTTTTTCCCTCTCGACTATGAAGCTTATCCCCCACAGTCTGTCTCCTATCTTCTGACGCAATGGCATTCAGAGTTAGTAAAAATCCGGTAGGCTTGCGCCCCCAAAATTTTAACTGTGCTTTACCGCCAATGCGAATCCAATAAGACTATACCTAAATATATTTCGGGGAGAACCAGCTATTTCCCAGTTTGATTAGCCTTTCACTCCTATCCACACCTCATCCGAGCAGTTTTCAACCCACACCGGTTCGGACCTCCATCTCATGTAACTGAGACTTCATCCTGGACATGGATAGCTCACTAGGTTTCGGGTCTATCGCATATTACTAAGCGCCCTATTCAGACTTGCTTTCGCTACGGCTCCGTTCTTTCAAAACTTAACCTTGCAATACACGATAACTCGTTGGCTCATTATGCAAAAGGTACGTGGTTGCGCGTACGTATACATCGCTACCACCGCTTGTAGACGTTTGGTTTCAGTTTCTATTTCACTCCCCTTCCGGGGTTCTTTTCACCTTTCCCTCACGGTACTTGTTCACTATCGGTCATCAAGGAGTATTTAGCCTTACCGGATGGTCCCGGCAGATTCCCACGAAATTTCACGTGCTCCATGGTACTCGGGTGTGTCTAGATTGCATTACGTAGAATTTTGCTTACAAGGCTGTCACTTTCTTTGGCTGTCCTTTCCAGAACAATTCAACTATAGTACGTAAAACAACTCGAGAACTGTATTTCTCGACTCAGACATCCCACAACTCCGCTATCACAACACACACAGGTTATTACATGATAGCAGTTTAGGCTCTTCCCCGTTCGCTCACCACTACTGAGGGAATCACTTCGTTTTCTTTTCCTGGCACTACTTAGATGTTTCAGTTCATGCCGTTCATTTCTCTGCCCTATGTATTCAGACAGAGATACCTCAATTTTATCGAGGTGGGTTTCCCCATTCAGATACCTCCGGATTAACGCTTGATTGGCAGCTCCCCGGAGCTTTTGGCAGCCTTCCGCCTCTTTCTTCAACTCTTGATACCAAGGCATCCACCAAACGCCCTTTTCAATTAATCACAATTTTATAGGCACACTCTAATGAATTTGAGTACTTAATCTACAAAAATTTCAAAGAACACAAGAAAATTTTTTTTTATTACTACTTACTTTTTTTATAATTCAATATTTAATTTACAGAAGCTAAAGGCCTATGCTGCATTTTAAGAGCATAGATATAATTTTTTAATTTGGTGGAGATGAACGGATTCGAACCGATGACCTTCCGCGTGCAAGGCGGACGCTCTACCAACTGAGCTACATCCCCGTTATATTTTTTAACAGGGATTAATCTCTGCTCATCGTTCAGTCTCATAACCCACTTAAATGGTGGGCCTAAGTCGACTTGAACGACTGACCTCCCCGTTATCAGCGGGGTGCTCTAACCACCTGAGCTATAGGCCCTTTAAATAATTTAGGCCTACCTGCCTTATAGAAGTCTTAATTTTCACACCTTAATATAATCATATATAATAAGAGACAAAGCTCTTATGGATTATCTCCCTCGAAAGGAGGTGATCCAGCCGCAGGTTCTCCTACGGCTACCTTGTTACGACTTCACCCCAATCACTCCCCATACCTTAGTTGTCCGCATCCCTTACGGGTTAGCTAAGACAGTTTCGGGTACAGACAGCTCTCATGGTGTGACGGGCGGTGTGTACAAGGCCCGAGAACGTATTCACCGCATCGTTGCTGATATGCGATTACTAGCGATTTCAACTTCATGAGGTCGAGTTGCAGACCTCAATCCGAACTTAGATTGGTTTTGGGGATTAGCTCCACCTTACGGCTTTGCAACCTTTTGTACCAACCATTGTAACACGTGTGTAGCCCTAGGCATAAGGACCATGATGACTTGACGTCGTCCCCACCTTCCTCCTGGTTTCCCAGGCAGTCCCGTCAGAGTGCTTTGCCGAAGCAATTAGCAACTGACAGCAAGGGTTGCGCTCGTTAGAGGACTTAACCCAACATCTCACGACACGAGCTGACGACAGCCATGCAGCACCTGTGTACCGGTCTAAACCGAAGCCTAGAAGACTGCGTTTCTGCAGCTGTCCCGTACATGTCAAGCCTAGGTAAGGTTCCTCGCGTAGTGTCGAATTAAACCACATGTTCCACCGCTTGTGCGGGCCCCCGTCAATTCCTTTGAGTTTTAGTCTTGCGACCGTAATCCCCAGGCGGATCACTTAACGCGTTAGCTACGGCACCAACCATGTAAACACGGCTGACGCCTAGTGATCATCGTTTACGGCGTGGACTACCAGGGTATCTAATCCTGTTTGCTCCCCACGCTTTCGTGCCTCAACGTCAGGAATGAACAAAGAAGCTGCTTTCGCCATTGGTGTTCCTCTCGAGATCTACGCATTTTACCGCTACTCCGAGAATTCCACTTCTCTCTTTCATCCTCTAGCTAATCAGTATCATCTGCAGGTTCTCGGTTAGGCCGAGAAATTTAACAGTTGACTTAATTTGCCGTCTACGCACCCTTTACGCCCAATTATTCCGAATAACGCTTGCACCCCTCGTATTACCGCGGCTGCTGGCACGAAGTTAGCCGGTGCTTTCTCTAGTGGTACCGTCATTACCTATCTGTATTAGAAATAGGTATTTCTTCCCACTTAACAGGAGTTTACGATCCGAAAACCTTCATCCTCCACGCGGCGTCGCTGCATCAGGCTTTCGCCCATTGTGCAATATTCCTCACTGCTGCCTCCCGTAGGAGTCTGGACCGTGTCTCAGTTCCAATGTGGCCGTACACCCTCTCAGGCCGGCTAACCATCATCGCCTTGGTAGGCCATTACCCCACCAACTAGCTAATAGTACGCAAGCTCATCCCTCAGCGACAGCAAAGAGGCCATCTTTCTCTCCGTAGAGACGTATGCAGTATTAACCTTGATTTCTCAAGGGTATTCTTCACTGAAGGGCAGATTCTCACGCGTTACTCACCCGTGCGCCGCTGTACTCACTCCCGAAGGAGCTTTCTCGCTCGACTTGCATGTGTTAGGCACGCCGCCAGCGTTTATTCTGAGCCAGGATCAAACTCTCCATTGCGAAAGTTGATCACAAGACTTCTCATAAGGCAGGTAGGTTTACCTAAAAAGGTAACCTTTTATTTAGCTTTCTGTAAATTTCAAAGATTTTTTCTTGTTTTTTTCGTTTCGTTTTTGAACCGGTTTCTCGGTTTGTTTCGAAGCGATTTCAAATTCAAGATGGTTAAAATTATACATTCATTCTTAAGAAGGTCAACACTTTTTATAACATTTTTTTAATTTTTTTTTTGCGTCTACAAAAGTGTGTTTAAAACTTTAATGCATATTAAGACATTAATTCTTCCCTAAGCATGATTCAATCGAGTATTTCAATATAGTACAGATGTTGCCTTCTGTGAAGTTTTTATGTTATATACCTAGCTCAGCTTTAATAATTTCTTTTAAATTTTTTACACTTTTTTCAAAATCTTTGTTTAAAATTCGATATAAAAGAGCGTCATTTTTAGTAACAAATTCCATTTCACTCGTTGCAAGGGCAATTCTATGCTCAATTTCTGCCTCTTTTTCAGTCAGTCTGAGCTGTAATCTATGTCTTAAAACGTCTATTTCTTCGACATATATACCCACCAAAACAGCTTCTGGAAGGCTCTTTTTAATACTTAGAGCGCCATTAATATCCACAGCCATAATGAAGGATATTCCCTCTTTCATGCGTTCAACTATGGAACAAGGAGACCCATAATAAGTGCCGTAAACACAGCTATGCTCCATGAAGTAATCCCGCTCTAGCAGGACTTTAAACTCACTTTGATCTATAAAATAATAATCTTTTGCGTGCTCTTCACCAGCACGTTTTTGTCGGGAGGTATAAGTAATAACTCGTTCAAGGTTATTTTGAATATGCCATGATTCTAAAACCGTATTCATTAAGGTAGTTTTACCTACCCCTGACGGACCTATAATAATAAATAGTTTTCCGGGTCTCTTTTCCACGGTCAATTTCCCGTATATATAATAAGGTATAAGCAACGTATGTTTTTTATAAGCTTTTAAAGCTCTACTTATTATAGTACCACAGGTTAGGAATAATGGCTCTGAGATATTGGGTTGATAACCTTATACTATTTAATTTTTTTATATTTGTCAATTTTTTTATGCTTTGGATAGATTTTAAGTCCCATGGTATACTGAGGGCAGAATTTTGAACCTTAAAGGATAGATATGTTATTTGATGATCTTCAAGAACAGTTAAAGACAAACGAACCTGATATTACCACTATCAAAAACTACTGGAAATCTGCTGGCTTGGAAGAACGCTTTACCCAATTAGTTAGCCAAAGTGAAGCAGAAAGCTTTTGGCAAAACTCTGCACAAGCTACCTTATTAAAAGAGCTGCAGGCAATACGGACCAAACGGGAACAATATATATATGTAACTAAAACATATACCGAAGCCTTAGAACTATTGGATTTATTTAAAGAAGATCAATCTGAATTAGAAAAATTAGCTTCCGAGATCAAAAAATTACGTAAAGGCATTATCTCCTTCAAAATTGAGCTGCTTCTTAATGAAGAGCAAGATCATGATAATTGCTTCTTATCAATTAATGCCGGAGCTGGCGGAACCGAATCACAGGATTGGTCTGAAATGCTCTTGCGCATGTATGTAAGATTTTGTGAACGTGAAAAGCTACCCGTTGAAATTGTAGATTATCAAAGTGGTGATGGTGCAGGCATTAAATCTGCAACATTATTTATACGCGGAAAAAATCCGTATGGATTATTAAAGGGTGAACAAGGTATACATAGACTTGTTCGCATTTCACCATTCGATTCAAATAAACGCAGACATACATCATTTGCCGGAGTATTTATTTCTCCAGAAGTTCCTGAAGTAGAAATTACTATTAATTCAGATGATTTGCGCATTGATACGTATCGAGCAGGCGGAGCAGGCGGGCAGCACGTTAATAAAACTGAATCAGCGGTTCGTATTACGCACAACCCAAGTGGTATTGTAGTGCAATGTCAAAACGAACGTTCGCAAGGGCAAAATAAAGAAATTGCGATGAAGATGCTTAAAGCAAAATTGGCACAAAAAGCTAAGGATGATAAAAACGCAAAAGCCGCATCAATTGAAAAGAAAAAAATTGAATGGGGCTCACAAATACGTTCATATGTATTGCATCCATATAAGATGGCAAAAGATCACCGCACTGATATTGAATCGCCACAACCTGATTTAGTACTTGATGGTGATTTAATGGAATTTATTGAAGCATATCTAATTTGGGCTGCTCAAGAAAAAGCCTGATAATACAAGCTTATTTAAAATCATACTCATTTCTTTATAAATCGCACTGGACATTAACCTTGTGCAAGGCTAGAATTTGTGCGAAAATTTGCTGTAGATAGTAATGCAAGGAAATGAGTATGAAGCAACAAAAAAAAACACTTAGTATTGTAGCACTTATAATCTTATTATTAGTTGGATGGTATTTATATAAAAAACCTGCTCAATCAATTAAACCATTACAAATAACAGATCAAACCTCTGCTCCTTTAACACAACCCACTAATCAAATCAGTCAAATTAACCATTCTTCTATTTATGATCCATTAATAGTTCTTACCCTCATGGTTAAAGATGAAGAACACGTTATTGTGCAAACATTAAAACCGTATGTTGAAGGTGGCATTGATGCAGTACTAGTATTTGATACCGGATCAACTGATAAAACAATGCAATTAGCAGAGCACTATTTAAAATCCAAAAATATTAACTTTCATATTGCCCAAGAACCATTTATTGATTTTGCAGCTTCTCGAAATAGAGGACTTGAAATTGCGCGTGAAAAATTCCCACATGCAGGATTTTTATTAATGCCAGATGCTGAATGGTATTTGCATAACCCCAGCAAGCTTATTGCCTTTTGCAAAGAACAATTAGTATACGCTCAAAACGGACATACTCTTGTAGACACTGATTCATATTTAATGCGCATCATGAGCACCCAACTTGATTTTTATACACAACGACTAATGCGTGCAGACAAACCAGTTAAGTTTGTTGGTGTAGTTCATGAAACACTGGATCGCGTGAGTCAAATAATGGTCCCTACCGATGTTTACTTTGAATTAGGTTCCACAAAGCAAGGATACGAAAAATCAAAAAAACGTTGGCAACGTGATAAAGAATTATTATTAAAACATCATAAAGAAAATCCTTCTGACCCGCGCACTGCGTTTTACTTAGCACAGACTTATGATTGTTTGGGTGAACTTGAAAATGCATCAACTTATTATAAAAAGCGCAGATCATTATTAGGTTGGTATGAAGAAAACTTTATGACCGTATATCGCCTTGCTCAAGTAACTGAACGTTTAGCCGCACAAAATAATAAAAAAAATACTTGGGATGAAGCCCTTGGATATTATCTTGAAGCTTTCTCTATGCGTCCATGCAGAGCTGAACCATTAATTAAAATTTCTCAGTATTATCTTAATCATGGTAAACATGAGTTAGCATATTTATTTGCACGACGCGCTGAAGAAATTAATTACCCTGCATCAGATGTATTGTTTGTCGAAAAAGAAGCGTATGAATACGTTCGCCATGATGTATTAGGCCAATGTGCGTGGTATGTTCAATCGTATGATTTAGGTGAAGCTGCAGTTAAAAAAGCATTAAACTTTCACCCTAGTTACGAACATCTCAACAAAAACTTAGCATTTTACGAAAATAGAAAGAAATTAGCACAAGCCACTACATGATAAATAGGTAATGCATGAAAAATATGCGTTAGTTGCAATTCTAATTGTTGCAATTGGATCGTTATATATAGATTAAAGAAGAACAGACACATTTTGTTATTGTTGTTTCTTCGTATAACAATAAAGGTTGGTAGGTTAAGAATCTTGATTCATTAGTTTATCAAAGTTATTCCAATTATCATATATTGAACGAAGATAAAATAAACAGGATATTACAGATTACCTGCTATGATCATATTGTAGTTAAAAATAAGTATTTACTCTTAGAACAACTTATAACTACTTAATAGCAAGTAAATAAAAACCTCTTTAATCTTACGGGTGTTTTAATTTAGTATATATACTTTAAGCTGTTACCTTAGTTAAAAAAATAAAATCAGCTGCAGACATTATTTCATGGCTGTTTTTAACTACTTCAATTGTATAATTTTTAAACCTTCTTAAAAACGGCATAGGGTTTCTAAATAACATTTCATCGATATCACATTGTTTTTCTTCTACGGTTGTATACAAAATCACATATTTGGCATCAAAAGAAAAAATGTCTTTGATAAGCTTTTCAAAATCATTCTCATCAATTACATGATACAATACATCAAGACATACAACCAAATCAGCTTTTATATTTTTATTCACAAAACAAAATGGAGTATATAACATAAAGCTCTTTGTAGAATCATTACTAAACATTGAAATACATCGACTTATTGATGATTTCGAAATATCAAATCCTAAATATTTGTTATAATTCATAAGCTGTAAGTTTACGCCATCACCACAACCAAACTCTACAACAAAATCAATAGTATGTTGCTTTATAAAGTTGTTTATAACATCTGCTTTATATTGAGCCATAAAGCCTTGTGAACCTGGTCCCGATCCTCCACCTAATGCATACCAATCCTCCCATTGCTTTTTATAATCAAACGAATTGCAAGATATGACATTAGTGAATAATAACAAGATAACTAATTTAATTATTTGCATGTATTTCCTTGTATTCAATTACATAAATTAAAATTATTACTTTTATTTATGTGTTAGCACACAACGATAAACATGCAAACCTTGTGATGTTAGAGCTTGTTCAGATGGAAACCCGAACTCAACATTACCTAGCATACGCAATCCTATTTCATTGCAACATGAAGCCAATACTTCCGGAGTAATTACTGGATAATCTACAGTTAATACAATAAATCCATCTGGTGCTAAAAACTTTTTAAATTCTTGTAATGTTTTCTTTCGATCTAATGAAGATAAATGCTCTAAGGTAGAAATGCAAAATATTCTATCAAACAAAGGCATATATTGAGGTAATCGTAATATTGAAGCACAGACTAAATTGATTTTTGAAAAAATATCATCTTTTAAACATAGACTTGTTTTGGCAGAATGGCCTAAATCATCAAATGTTTCTTGTATTATTTTGCTAATAGAACAAATACGCTTATCAGTATCACAAGCCCATACATGTGAACATTTTTCAGCTAAATACCACTTAAATGGATGGCTAATACCACATGCTGCATCTAAAACAACCATATTTTCTTCTGCAAATTGCATTGCCCAAGCATACTCATATGGTCTACTCCACCATGTATCTCGTAAAAAAATACCTGAAACTTGATCGACATTTTTATCATTATTCCGTATAAAACGGGCATCTAAATCATACGAAAAAGTAATTTGTGATATAGTTAAAAGTACAAATGCAAATAATTTTGTATTCATAAAATTCTCCTTATATAAATTTGTGCTCGCACACCATACTCTTGGTTATTATATTAGTCAAGTTCATAGAGTAATTTGAGTAAAAATTTGTTACCTGATAGAGTAGGCTAGCTTAAATTTGAAAGTAATTATAAAGCAATTGTATTTAATACAATTTAAGGAGTATCTATGAAATTAAAATCTATATTTATCTCATCTCTCTATGTAATTTTTCTTATAAATACATTATATGTCTGCTCTCAACAATCTATCAAGGTATTATTAGAAGAAACACAATCATTTCCAGGAGTTTGGTCATTACTTCCTGAAGAAGTTTACATTGCATTAAAATATACAAAATACGATGCCGTTTTAAATGTTCTAGAGTTCGGTTCTGGCACTAGTACTACCGAATTATCAAAATTATTCATAAAAAAGAATGTACCGTATGAATATCATGTTTTTGAAAATGATATAAATTATGTTCAAGAAATCGAAAAAGTATTTTTCTATTTATATGATCTCCCACCCTCAACAACATGTGATTATTCA
>Ga0335397_10005061_pt1 | contig 17310 bp, 20 predicted proteins | sample MAT04_FD_205740 | JGI IMG/M metagenome (GOLD analysis project Ga0335397, IMG submission 205740) | Freshwater microbial communities from Lake Fryxell liftoff mats and glacier meltwater in Antarctica - MAT-04 (spades assembly) (version 2) ... | reverse complement strand
ACCTTCGGCCACCCGTGCGTGTTGCAATGCACTCACAGGTTCCGAGGAGGCATTGGACCAAACCTCGCGGTCTGCCCAGCGCCGATGACTGCTGACTTCATACCTTCACCGATCACGCGGAAATAAAAGCACTTCTGATAAGATGGTCGTTCACCCAATCGGTGCATTGCAACCTGGCTCTAAATTGTTTTCTTTCCGCGTGTTCTGCGTGTTTCGCGGATCCTATTCATGGATTTAGGGTTATCACCGCGCATTCCTGTCTTGCCGCATTTACCATCGCCGACATCAAGTCGGCCCTCGAGGGTCATCAAGTTCCGGTGACAATGGTCATGAATACCTTCGAAATTGATGCCTGTGAGATGACAGGCGTTCTCGCAAAAACTAAAGAAAACAACGCGAGCACCTACGACTGGAAGGTCGATCATATCAACGAGGTGGGGCTGAAGCAGTGCATGAGAATTCAGGAAATGCCTACCGAGGATTTAAAGAATCACTTCAGGCGATTGATGAAGCCTTCCAATATCGTGCTCGTCCCTTCGGCCCTCAAAGGGCTCGGCGATATGCCTGCTTTCATTAATCATATTAAAGAAAAGCGAGCTTAATTTAGTTATCTTGGAGGAACTTTGCACATCCTTCGAAAGAGTGTTCCACTTCCTCCGGAATACGACATGGCTTTTGCCGCAAGCGGAACGGTGATTTTCGAAACAGATATTACGAAGGCGCGATTACCGGAAATGCAAAAGATTGTGTTTTAAAAGGGATGTATGGGGCGGGTGAAAGTTTGAAAGAAACGCTCACCCCCGAGACTTGGAAATATGTGCAGGACTTTTGCGCTAAGTCGGGTTTGCCGTTGGAACAGGCGAAGCAGTTCAAGCCGTGGCTTTTCATGTTAGCGGCGGCGACGATGGAGTTTCAAAAAATCGGATTTACCCAAGAGGGCGTGGATTTTCACTATTTCAAAAAAGCGGAGGCAGCCGGACGAAAAACTGGTGCCCTCGAAAGCTTTGAGGAACAGCTTGAGTTCCTCATTGGAATGGGTGCGGGCAAAGAAAGTGAGATGGTGGAAATGTCGCTGAAAGATCTTGGGAAAATTCCGAGCCTCATGGTTGACCTAATCACCGCATGGAAGACAGGCGATGTTCAGAAAATCGAAGATTTGATGATTAAGGAAACACGCGAAAAATATCCCGCTTTGTATCAGAGCATTTTTGTGGACCGCAACAAGGCGTGGGTGCCGAAGATTGATGAAATGTTGAAAACTCCCGAAGTTGAATTCGTCCTGGTCGGGGTGGGACACATACTAGGAAAGGAGGGATTGCTTGAGCAACTCACGAGTTGCGGTTGCACGGTTGAGCAGATCAAAGCGGCGGTGCCAGTTGAAAAGTAGATGAGCCCATGGGAGGCGTCATACCCGCTGCTGTGTGTTTTCGACACGGGTTGGTGTTTGTCCAGGGGGCGTTACTCCTCCGGCTTCAATCGCTGATCGCGCAAGGTGGAAAGCACATCGTCTGTGACGGAGCAGATGTGGCGGGTTCAGCGCCACACCTGCCGCCATGCGTAGTATTCCGAAGGTCGCACCCGGTAGCGTGCGAAGTTGCCTTCGTGCAGGCTAGTGAGTTCGGTCTCGGCGACTGTCACAAGCTGGGCGCGATCCTCCCCACTCGCTTTAGTCTCCGCAGACAGCAGGATGAATTTCACCGCCGCTTTCTTGTCCATGCCGCGACGAATCACCTCGCCGACCATCTCCATGATCAGGCCGCGGTGACGCATCCGGAACGGATCGGGATCTCCCAGCGTGTGTCGCACTGCTGCGTAGCGCGCGCACGAGCGTTCATACGCCCATGCAAACACGTCGCGCAACAGCTCGACACGGTTCAGTTCATACACACCCAGAATGCCATCTAGATAATCGCTCTCCGGGACGTCCACAAAAGACAGAGGCGAGAGATTATTGCGGACAAACGGAATGTTTGCAGCAAGCCGCGAAACTCGTTTGTTCACATCTTCGAATGGCTGGAGATACGGCAGATGCACCATCGCAAAAAACGACTGCTCAAATGGATCGTTAATCGCCGACGCGGTTTGCAGAATCTGATGAAAGCATTCCTCGATCACCTGCGGAACTTGCAGTGGATGAAACACACTCCCTCCGATTCCCACCGGAATGGAGCGCAGCCGTCCGCAGGCACCCGGATCGCTCAGAAGGCTTTCCGCAAGTGCTGCGTGCAAATTCAAAATCGTGTAGCGGTTGAAACCGATTTCGTCGGCCTGATCCACCAGCAACTCGATCGCGGCCTTGTGGTTTAGGATCATCTGAGCTTCCCGCGTGCTTCTGCCGTCCGCATTCTCACCCATTTGCAACAGGCGCTCTGTTTCCAAAAGTGAATACGTATTTCCCTCCAGACGGCTGGAGTTCCAGGACAGATCGATCAGAAGCCGATCCATGACCTTGCGCGCATGCGTTCCCGCTGGCTGATCGCCGGACAATGAATTCCCCACCGCAGCGAGGCGTTGCCGCAGCGCTGCAGGAAGATAGTAGGTTTCATTGGGGTGGTAGCTTTCTAGAAACGCACGGTTATAGCCCACAGGCTTGCGATTCTGCACCGCCGCGCTCACCGCATGACGGATGTCTTCTGCTTCGTAAGAATACGAGCGTTCCATCGGCGAGGATTCCGCCACGCGGAAGGTATAGGAAAGCGATTCCTTTTCGGGCATATGGTCGGGGAGCTGGTAACGGCTGGCACGAGCTCCGCCTTCTAAAGTCAGTCGTCCTTGTGCGACGAGGAGCGCCAGACGCCTTTGTAAAGTGCGCCGAGCAATGGGAGCCTCGAGCTGTTTTGTGATGTCTTCAATTCCTGCACCTGCAGGAAAACGCCCAGCAACTTGCAGCAACTGATCAAACTCTATGGATGTAATTTGTTTTGGCACGATTTCCTTTCTATTTGGCGCAATAATAGAGAATCGCGCCATTTCATCAAGAGAAATCGCGCCAGATAATGTGCGAAAGTGCGCAAAGCGCCAATCCCTTCTCCGTTGTCCTTTCTCCTTTTCCTTCGCTGAGATCGCGACAAAAAACAACCCCGGGACACACTAGGTATCCCGGGGTTGGTGGTTAAAAGTTTGTCTTTTCGCCTTTAGGCGGCTTGCAGGACTACACCCGGTTTTTTGGCGAGTGCTGCCTTGGATTGCTCCACGAGTACCAGAAACGCGGCTTCATCGGTCACGGCGAGATCAGCCAATACCTTGCGGTTGAGGGTGATTCCGGCGGCCTTGAGCCCTTCCATAAAGCGGCTGTAGGTGAGTCCGTTGGCGCGTGCTCCGGCGTTGATACGCTGGTTCCACAGCATTCCGAAGTTACGTTTGCGGGTTTTACGATCACGATAAGCCCAGTATTCGGCTTTCATTACCGCGTTTTTGGCGTAGCGAAACAGCTTGGAACGGCGTCCGCGAAAGCCTTTGGCTTTCTGGATGACCTTCCTGCGGCGCTCGCGAGAGGCTGGAGCATTAGTGGCTCTTGGCATGGTATTTAGTTTTTGGTTTCTTCAACAGACTGTTCGGTTTTGTGGAAGGCTGGTGCGTCTCGTCTATTGATTAGCCCCGCTATTGCGGGGCAGGCGCGCCAACCGAGGGTTCGCAGAAGCAAAGCAGCTCGCTATAAAGCAAAGCTGTTTCGCAGTTTACGCGAAGGGCATGCATTCCATGATGCGATCAACCATGGTCACGTGGACCTGGTCGACCTTACCGAGTTTGCGCTTCCGCTTCGAGCTTTTGCTCGATGCGAGATGTCGCAGACCCGGCTTGCGCCGCAGAATTTTGCCCTTTGCCGTTACTTTGAACCGCTTCGCCACTGATTTTTTCGTCTTGCGACGTGCAATGGATCTAGGCATGGGGCGGGGGAGAGTAGCGGCCAAAGTCTGGTTGGCAACCTCTTTTTACAAGGAAGCTGGGCTGGAAGGGCTGGAATGTGCTTGGAGGCGTTTACGTCTGAAATTTTATGCATCCTCCCACTACTTCCAATGATTTTCCTTCCATCAATTATTACAAGGCGACGCTATCCGGGGTGACCTACCCCGAGCTATGGCGGATGATGTCGCCCGTGATGTTTTTGATAGCTGCGACGATGAAGGTGTTTGGCGGCAACATGCCGCTTGCACAAGGCTTGCAGGCGAATTTGCACCTTGAGTACATGCGTGCGACGCCAGATCAAATTGCGCCCGAAGTTTTGAATGCTCTTTTGGAGATGGTGGAGGAATGTGTCGCCCTAGGATTCAAGGAGCCGATTTTGTATCATCAGCCACAATCACTCTTGCCCGGGGTGGAAAGCGCGGCAATGGCGTGCATTCACTCCAGTGGCGAGGTTTTTGCCAATATGATGGCCGTGCAGAGCACTATGGGTCTTAAAAAAGTGGCTTCATTCACTTCTGCTTACTCGGACGGGACATTTTATGATTCGGGAAATGCGAAGATGGAAATGACGCCGGATCCCAAAAGAAAAACACTCCACATGCCGGGCAAAACGGCCTCGCAAACTTTCTCCGCTCACGAGGCGGGTAGAACGCAGTGGGGAAGAGACCGTCAAATCCGTCGCGTGAGCAATTTCCAGGAATTAGACGCCGTGCTTTATGACTATGAAGCGAGCGGCTTTGAATGGAATATCGGGCGCGGTTTTTACTGTCTCATGACAAAAAGCGAAATCGAAGTGGTGCGCAGACAGCATCTTTCATCGCTGGATGATCCCAATTTTCCTATCGCGGAGATTTCCTGTTCGCTGATGGCAGCCGGAGAACATGAAGGGCTGACGTGCGATTTCTCGTTCTGGTCGCTGGGTTTTTCGAATGCGCACGGAGATATGTTTCTTGGTTTGGACTTGGATCTACCTATCGGAGCGATGATTCAGGGACGTGAGTACACAGGCATGTTCAAGCGGAACAAAAAATCTAAGTACGCACATTTGCGTGAGCGCTTTTCTCGATTGTTGGCGCAGCCCACGCTCACCTTCCCCGAGACAAAAGACCTGCCGTTCACCGTTGAGTTCATTGGTAGGAGTAATCCGGCTGACGTGAATTTAAGCGCAATTCAAAAAGCGGGGGTGCACGCTTTCCAGCTCCATTTAAAAAACGTGGATGGAGCCTTTCTGCTCCTGTTGCACCCGGCGCTTTACGAGCTTCGATTGATTCCCCAACTGGCGCTGGACCGTGCGACAGCATGCGCCGCCTTCCATGCATTGCTGCACGATTAGCATGTTGATAAACGTATCCGAGTTCTCGCGTTAATTTAGCCGTAACAGAATTAAGTCCCACCCTGTTCTGATCAGACCGTTCTTGCAGATAGTGAAAACCAAACTATCAATGAAGCTGCTTTGAGCTTTTTCCACACCAACAGCGCGCTGCGCATCGTCGTTGCAGTCACGACAATGATCGCTTGGTTCCTGCTTACGAATCACTGTGCATTTGCGGGCATGCTTGCTTCGACCGAGGCGCAGATGGAATACACATGCTGCGGAGGAGTCAAAGTTCCGCCAAAGGAGCCAGTGGATAGAAGTTGCGAAACTGGATGCTGCAAATCGCTCCATGTCATTTCCCCGGACGCTGTAAATTTTACGGACTTCTCCTCCTGCTTCACGCTCTCTGATTTTCATGAAGTGACACCAGTGACTGCAATTTCAACGGCGCCAATGTCGTGTGCAAATACAGGCTCGCCTCCCAATCCATCCCCTTTTGCCGAACTAGTCCTGCATCGGAGCCTGCGTTCGCACGCTCCCCCTTTGTTTTCTTAACGATACCCCCCGTCTTGAGTAGGCGGAAACTGGGCGTGTCGTAGGCGCATAACATATCCGAAAGGCGTAATGTTCATGCGCTTTCAAACCTTCTCGCAAACGCGTGCCTTTGCTCTGCCACACTGCGAGAACATCAAACTCACAAGCGGACCACTTCACTTTACACCTATATGAAAACCATATTTATGATCCCGATAGCGACCTTGCTGATGGCCGGATGCGCTTCGCATCTACCGCAATTGGCGGATAATCATCCTGCAAATCCCGGGGCACAGGAAGGCAGGCGGGTTCCAAGACACAGTTCACTGAAAGCCGACCCTATCACACGAAAGTCGCAGGCGCTGTTGGATGCAGGGCAAAAGGAACAGGAACACTGGAATCAACATGGCCCGGAGTCTGCCGAGCCTGCGGAAACCAAAACCAAACCGGAGGCAGCTCATGAACATCACTAAATCACTCATCGTATGCGCAACAGCCGTGGCGATAAATCTCTCCGCTTGGAGCGCGCCAAAGGAATCATCCGCCGAACCGGTAAAGAAAGCGGTGAAAGAAAGAACCGGTCTGGTCCTACGCTGGCAAAAAGATACCGAGGCTCGCGAGGAGGCGACAAGAGAAGTGAAGTCGCTTCTCAAGAAGGCGCTGACCAGGGACAGAGCGATCCAGATTGCGCTCCTAAACAACCGTGAATTCCTAGCTGCGTTTGAAGACGTAGGAGTGTCTGCTGCCGATTTGCGCGAGGCCGGCATGTGGAAGAATCCGGGCATAGACCTCAGTGTGCGGTTTCCAGACCGTCCGCCTTCCGGCACAAACTGGGAGGAATCTGCCGTGTTTGATCTACTCGATCTCATCACGCTGCCATTGCGAAAGCGGGTGGCGAAAGAGCAGCTTGCGGCAGCACAGCTCCACGTCGCTGATGAGGCGATCAATCTGATTTTCGAGGTGAAGACCGAGTTCTATGCCCTTCAAGCGAACGAAGCTTTGACGGCAAACAGAAGAAGCATTTCGGAGATCAACGCCGTCGCTCTCGATCTGGCACAACGACAGCACCAAGCCGGGAACATCACCGATCTCGCGCTCGCACAACACCAGGCAACTTACAACAGCACCCGCCTTACGCTTGCGGAGATTGAAAACGATGGGCGGGAGCATCGTGAAAAGCTCAATCGTTTAATGGCGCTGTGGGGCGATGATACGGCTTGGTGGATTAGCGGAGAGCTTCCTGCACTACCTAAAGCCGATGTGCCATTGCGCGGATTGGAATCACTCGCCATTGCCCGCCGACTCGATCTTGCAGCGGCACATGCGGAACTGGCGGGTGTCGTCCGGGCATTGGGGCTTACTAAAAGCTATCGTTACATCGGCGCGCTGGAATTCGGCCTAAATACAGAACGGGAATCTGATCGCACCAATATGACTGGGCCTACGCTCAGCCTTGAGCTGCCTATTTTCAATCAAGGGCAGGCGCGGATTGAAAAGGCACAGGCGGAGTTACGGCGTGCTGAGCGTAAGCTGGAAGGTCTGGCCATTGGCATCCGATCCGAAGTCCGTACCCTGCACGACAAGCTTGAGGGACTGCGGGAACGCGCACGCTTTTATGAAAATGAAATACTGCCGACGCGCAAGGCGATCACAGCCGGGATGCTCCTCCAGTATAACGGAATGCTCCTCGGAAATTATGAGCTTTTTGAAGCGAGAGTGGAGGAGTGGGAGGCGGAACACATGGCAGTGGAAGCACTCCGTGACTACTGGTTGACCCGCACCGAACTGGAAAAAACCGTGGGTGGCAGTCTCCGCAGCAACCGTAAAAAACAAATCAAAACCGAAGGGAAATAATATGATCACACGCAGAGAACTCATTACCGGAGCCGCCGCCTTCGCTGGTGCGGCAGCAATCCCTCGCGTCTTGAATGCACAGGACGCCCATCCCTCACATGATCCCGCCGCCATAAAGGACGACCGAAAATCGCAACCGCCTGTGTGGACACGCGCGCCACACCCCGAGCCAGGTGAGCCGGGAAAACACTACACTCCGGCCGTCACGCTCAATGGCTCGGCGCTTTCGTGGAAAATAGTGGATGGGGTGAAAGTGTTTCACCTCATCACGGAGGAGGTGAAAAACCATGAATTTGCACCCGGACTCAAAGCGCATTGCTGGGGGTTCAACGGTCAAGTGCACGGTCCCACCATCGAATGCGTGGAAGGCGACCGCATCCGCATTTACGTTACCAACAAGCTTCCCGCTCCCACCTCAATTCATTGGCACGGCATTTTGCTACCCAACGGAATGGACGGCGTCGGCGGACTAACACAGCGCGCCATCAAGACAGGTGAAACCTTCAAGTATGAATTTACTGTATGGCAGCACGGCACCTTTATGTATCACTCGCACCACGACGAGATGACACAGATGGCCATGGGGATGCTTGGCATGATGATCATCCATCCGCGCGAACCGAAAGGGCCGCGCGCAGACCGGGACTTTGTTTACATGCTCAGCGAATGGAAGGTGACGCCGGGCGCGATGCGCCCGGATCCGAATGAGATGACCGATTTCAATCTGCTCACGCTGAACGCGAGAGTGTTCCCTGGAACCGCGCCTATGGTGGTGAAAACCGGGGACCGCGTGCGTATTCGGATCGGGAATCTCTCGGCGATGGATCATCACCCCATCCATCTGCACGGACACTATTTCACCGTCACCGAAACGGATGGCGGCGTAATCCCGGAAGCCGGACGCTGGCCGGAAACAACCGTCCTGGTCGCCACGGGCAGCACGCGCACTGTGGATTTCATTGCGGACAATCCTGGTGACTGGCCGATGCATTGTCACATGACCCATCATGTCATGAATCAAATGGGACATGACCTCCCCAACCTCATGGGGATTGATATCAAAGGACTCGATCCGCAGATGCGCAAGCTGCTGCCTGGCTACATGACGATGGGAGAAACCGGCATGGGCGACATGGCTGAGATGGGCATGAGTGTTCCTCGAAATTCGCTTCCGATGGTGGGTGCCAAAGGCCCGCATGATTACATTACCATGGGCGGTATGTTCACCAATCTCAAGGTGCGGGACGAACTGGAGAGCTACGACAAGGACCCCGGCTGGTATGAGAAACCCAAAGGCACGCTCGCTGATCTGGCTTCACCAGAAGAGCTGAAACGCGACCTGGGTTTCATCCCGGATGTGAAACCAACAAGTGGATCAGGCCACCAACATGGAGGATGATTTAAGAGCATCCATAACCACGAATGCTGTAAACCAGATACAAAGCCGGACCCTCCTCCTGTGAGGCCAAGGAAAACAAGACCCCGCCAGTTCACGACTGCTGCGGACATGATCACAGCGACGGCGACGTAAAGCCCTGCACACTCTAAATAAATAGTATTGCCCAATGTGTCCGGGAGTCGCCTCGGATTAGCCCGGCGATTGTCTGGCTACTGAATCCATGATCGCCGGCGGGGCAATGGCGCTGAGCAGTGTCTCGGTGATTTCCAATGCGTTGAGGCTGCATCGGACGAAGCTGTGAGGGTGCACAGAATGGGCTTCTGGCAGATCAGCCGGATCGGGCCGATCCACCCGATCACTCCTTTTCGCCGACACAATACACGCCGCCGTCTTCTGCGCCGATGACGACCGTTTTTTCCACAACCGCCGGGCTGCCGCTCACCGCCGAGCCGATCTCATAACGCCAGCGCTCTTTGCCGTCGGCAAGCTCCACGCAATACAGGCTGCCGTCTTCACTACCGACGACAATGCCGCCGTCCGAACACAGCACCGGGGAGCTGTCGATCTTTCCCCGCGTCGCAAAAACCCAGCGGGCTGCGCCGGTCTCGCGTTCAATGCAATGCAGCCGTTTGTCGTGGCCACCGATCACCACGACGTCGCTGCCCAGGGCGGGAGATGAAAAGAAGGGGAAATTGCGGTCACGATATTTCCACTTTGCGTTACCATTTGAGACATCGAACGCATAAACCTGATTCGCGTGATTGCCAAAGTAAGCCATATTGCCATCGGTCGCAGCGCTGCCGGGAATATAGGCGTCGGCGGAAATCTGGCGGACTTCCTTGCCGTCCTTTGCCATGACGACATGCAACAGCGCGTCGCATCCACCGAAAATGATCTCCTGATTCGAAGTCACCGCTGGCGTGCCGTTGATGTAATTGTCCGTTGCAAACTTCCAGACGACCAAACCAGTTTTGGCTTCGAGCGCATAAAGTGAAAAGTCGTATCCACCAAACAATACGAGCTTGGACTGACCGTCAGCAGACGGAGCCCAGTTTGCACCGCCGAGAATTTTATCCTCTGTCTTGTGCTGCCATTTTTTCTCCCCACTTAGTGCATCGAGCGCGTAAAGGAAGCCGTCGGATGAGCCAATAATGCAGAGTCCATCCAGCAGCAGCGGTGTCGCTTCAATCGCAGCCTCGGTTTTGAAAGACCAAAGTTCTTTTCCCGTGGAGAGCTCGAGTGCATGAACCACGCCGCCGTCATCTCCGAAGAAAACTCTGCTGTCCGCAATCGCTACGCCGCCTTTCACCGGCTTGCCCGACATAAAACTCCATTTCAGTACTGCACTTGCAGGCGCGGGCACGGAGGCGAGTCCATTGAGTGAAGGCGCGCCACGATGCATAGGCCAGTCGGCGGCATTGCCGATGGAGATGAGTGCGGAAAGCGCCAGACAATGTAGCGCGGTCTTCCAGCCTGTGGCCTCTTCTGAATGCAAACTGGAAGCCCGCACGGCATTGCCCTCCGTCCTCACTGGCAGAGACACCTGCGCCCCGATTCTCTGCGCTGTGCACAAATGGCTCATAACAATTTTCTTTCGTAAGCCTTGCTGTAGAGCTCAGCAAAATCCGTCGCCAAAATGGGTCTCGGGTTAAACTGCGCCGTCCATTGTTTCTCCGCCTCAGCAGCGAGCGCGGGAATATCATTCCGGGTGACACCGAGTTCCTTTAACGGAGTGAAAAGCCCGGCATGCCGAAGCAGGCGCTCTATGAATAAAACCAGATCCTCTGTATCGCCATTCAGACCAATCAATCTCGCCAGACCTTCATAAATGGTGCGCGCTTCTGGCTCCCCGGCATTGAATTCGACCACTCCCGGCAGCATCACGCCCACCGCCTGCCCATGCACCACACCGTGATGTGCCGTAAGTGGATTTGCCGCCGAGTGCGCCGCGCCCAACATACTGCTTTCAATCGCCATGCCTGCAAAAGCCGATCCCAGCAACATAGAGCCGCGCGCATCGAGATTGTCTGGCTGCGAGATCACTTTTTCAAAATTCAAACTGATAAGCCGGAACGCCTCCTGTGAGAACATCCGCGAGAAAGCATTCCGCTTTTTCGTGATAGCCGATTCGAGCGCATGCGCCAGCGCATCAATTCCCGTGCAAGCAGTGACACCCGCAGGCTGCGAGAGCGTGAGTTCCGGATCGAGAATGGCGACGCGGGCGGCCGCCTTGGGATCCAGACACGCCATTTTCTGGTGGGTCATTTCATCCGCAATTAAAGCGGCACTCTGGCATTCGCTTCCCGTCCCCGCCGTCGTCGGCACTGCGATAAACGGCAGCATCGGTTTTGCCGCCTTGCCGACGCCCCAGTAGTCTTTCATCTCGCCACCATTCGTCAGAATGAAATTGGCTCCCTTCGCCGTATCCATACTACTGCCGCCACCAAGGCCAACCATGACCTCAGCACCACAGGAGCGCGCAAATTCCACGCAACGCGCGACATCCTCTGTCGTAGGATTTTCCCGCACTGCATCATAAATACCGACTTGCAACCCAGCCGCCTCCATGCTTCCGACGGCCCGTCCTACATGACCAGCGGCGACAATCCCTTTATCTGTCACAAGAAGCACATTATTTTTACCGAGATCACGCGTGATATTTCCCAACTCTAACACCGCGCCATTTCCAAAAACCACGCGGGTGCGAAACTGGTAATCGAGCAGATCGGTGAAGCTGGAGATTAAAGCGGTGGCCATGCGGGAAAAGTGTGAAAGGTAGTCTCGTATAGACCGGGATTCTTAGAGATAGTAGCCGAGTTTTAAGTGTTAAGCTTTAAGTAGACCTGTCTTTGTCGGATGTTTTTTCTTAAAACTCAGCAGCGATTGCATAGCTCCCTCGCCGCTACCGACCAGTCTGGATATTGAAATGTAAATCCGGCTTTCAGCATTCGCCCAGGAACTACACGGCGGCTCTTTAAAATCAGTTCCGTTTCCGTCCGCATGAAAATTGCGCCTATCTCCAACATCCACCTTGTAGCGGGTAAGCCGAATTTCACGCCAGCAGCGCGTCGCAACGCCGCCATGAACTCGCGATTGGGAAGCGGATTGGGCGAAGCCAGATTCACCGCATCGTCCACTTCCGGGTGATCGATCAGCCAGTAAATAGAACGGATGAAATCAGCTTCATGAATCCACGAGATAAATTGGCGTCCGTCCGCTGCCGTGCCGCCGAGACCACGGCGTGCCAGTTTTAATAACGTATCGAAAATACCGTTCCGATCTGGGCTCATGATCATTGCAGAACGCAGTTTTACTTTTCTGGTCCCCGGCGTCTCCGCTTCATCTAGTGCCTTTTCCCACGCAGTCGCGACTTCGATGCTAAATCGCCACGTATCGGGCGCATCTGGCTCCAGTCCGCCCACAATCCCGGTCGCCTCATCGTTCGGCGCGTCATAACGATGCGCATAAATCGTCGCCGTGCTCGCTTGCAGCCAGACTTTTGGCGGACACTTCAAGCTGCGGATTGCATCGCCGAGCGCCTTCACTGAATCCACCCGCGAACGTACGATCTCCTCCCGGTTCGCTGCGTGGTAGCGGCAATTGACCGAACGTCCGGCGAGATTAATCACCACATCGGCCCCATCCAGCTCAGCCGTCCAGTCTCCGAGCTTCGGCGGCTCCCACGCCACGACGCGCCATGATTGCTTCTGCGGAGAGCGGCTCAACACAACCACTTCATGTCCGTCTCGCTGAAAAGCACGCGCGAGGACAGCTCCAACCTGGCCGCTCCCGCCTGGGATCACAATTTTCATCTCAATCGCCCTCCCCGCAAAATCCGCCTTTTAGTCCAGAGTGAGTCATTGCCTCATTGAGGCTGCTTCATGCGGACGTTCCAAGCCAAATTCGTATCTTGTCTATCCAGTCCAAAGCTTGCACGCCGCGCCGCCTTTCCTCATCGTCGTAAAATGTCTCTCATTGTCGGCATCGATCTCGGAACCACCAACTCGCTTGTCGGCGTGATGGATGCTGGTTTTCCGATCCTGATTCCCGATGAGGAAGGGCAACGCCTCACGCCATCGGTTGTGCATTTTCCAAAAGACAGCCCGCCGGTTGCCGGTCGCGTTGCAGCGCGTATGCGCACCACGGAACCAGAAAACACCGTCTACTCGATCAAGCGTTTCATCGGGCGCCGCATGGGTGAAGAGGCCGATGATGTGGCTTACCAGCTTGTCGGGAAATCAGGTGAGGCGGCGAAAGTGGAACTGCATGGACACCTTTATTCACCGGCTGAGATTTCCGCCTTTATATTACAGAAACTCAAAGCCGACGCTGAGCGCACATTGGGCGCCCCGGTGACGCGCGCGGTGATCACTGTTCCCGCTTACTTTAACGACGCACAACGCAACGCGACCAAGGAGGCAGGCGAGCTGGCTGGGATAACGGTGGAGCGTATGATTAATGAACCCACGGCGGCGGCGCTCGCTTACGGACTCGATAAGCTGAAGGATCGCTCGAAGATCGCGGTGTATGATTTTGGCGGAGGCACGTTTGATATTTCCATCCTTGAATTGAGCCAAGGCGTTTTCCATGTGCTGTCCACCAACGGCAACACCCGTCTCGGCGGAGACGATATCGACAGCGCGCTCGTTGAAAAACTGGCTGCTGATTTTAGCGATCAGACGCAATGTGCGGCGCTTTCACCGGCTTCGCTCGCTCGTTTAAGAGAGGCGGCTGTTGCGGCAAAACACAGTCTTTCGTCAGTGCAAAATACGGTAATCAATCTCCCGTTTCTGGAAGGTGACATCAGCCTTTCACGCACCCTCGAAGCATCTGAGCTCGAAGCACTCGCCCGGCCTGTAGTCGAGCGTACTCGCGCACATTGCAACCGCGCGCTCTCCGATGCGCAGCTCGATGCCAGCGCACTTGACGCAGTGATTTTGGTTGGCGGGCAGACGCGGATGCCGCTAGTGCGTTCTTTTGTGACCGAAGTCTTCGGCAGGGAACCGAATCTTTCGCAAAATCCTGACGAAGCCGTTGCTGTTGGCGCTACGATTCAGGCGGGGATTTTAATGGGCACGGTTCAAAATATGGTGCTACTGGATGTCACCCCGCTTTCGCTTGGCATCGAGACATTTGGCGGGCTGATGAATGTCATCATCCCTCGAAACTCCACGATTCCTATCAAGCGCGGCGAGCTGTTTACCAACGCCGTCGCCGGTCAGCGGTCCATGCTGGTGAAAGTGCTGCAAGGGGAGCGGGAGCTGTCAAAAGACAACTGGTCACTCGGGCAATTCGATCTCGATTTTGAGCCCGCTGCAAAAGGTCATGCGCGCGTGGGAGTGCAATTTGAAATTGATGCGAACGGCATCCTGAACGTACTTGCACGCGACACGAAGACGGGAGTCGAGAAGCGCGTCGAAATGTCGAGTGCGGTGGATGTGAGTGATGAGGCCGTGGAAAAGATGCTGGAGGATTCGCTCGAGCACGCGTTTGAAGACATGAGCGAGCGCATTTTCACCGAGGCGAAAATCAAAGCGGACGAAATGCTCCCGGTTGTAGGACGGGCGCTGGAGCAAGCGGGGGTTGAACTGTCCGAAACGGAACATGCGGAAATCCAAAAGCGTATGCAGGAAGTGCAGGAAGCCATCACCGCAGGAGCCGGAAATCCGCTTAAAAAAGCAGTCGCCGCACTCGATGCCGCCACACAACGCCTGGCCACGATTCTGATGGAAAAGGCGATCCAGGGTAATTTATGATTTGCGATGTATGATTTACGATTTGGCGAAATGGACGCCGAAAAGAGTGGGGTTGCAGGCACCCAAATCATAAATCCTACTTCATAAATACATCCCCTATGCTCCAGCGCCTTATTCTCTGTTTCGTTTTGCTCTCCACCAATGCCTTTGCGCAGGAGCCGGATCCGACCAATCCAACGCCGCCGCCAAACACTCCGGTTCAGGCCAGTAGGCCTGTCTGGCGGTGCAATCTGCCCGGAGGAAATTACGAGATCGTTGTCGCCGCAATGGTCTCGGTGAGCAGTCACGAATACATTGTGGACGGCGCTGCGCGGGTGACCGAGGTGAATGTGGACACACAGGGAATTCTCACCGTGCGATTTTATTACATCGAGCCTTTGTCCACACCGGGTGGTGTCGGCGCGGCTACGCTCAGTAAAGTGCAGTCGGTTCTGACAGAAGCAGCAGATCGGACCGGGGTTGATGCGTGGAGGAAGGTGGTGAAAAATTACCCGACCACAACCCATGCGAAGACGGTGGAGTATCGTCTTGGTAGCAAGGAGTCGTTGACCAAAGTGCTGAACAGCGCGTCAAAATGTTTACGGACTGGACAAGCCGACGAGGTGACCATCTCTCAGTAAAATGATCTTATGCCCTTTGTTAATGATCCAGAGAGCATTCAAAGTCTGATCACAGAAGGGCTTCGCGCATTTCTGGAAAATACGCATCGGCGGCCCTGGCAGGTTGTGGTTTGGCTGGAACCCGAGCATGAGCAATGCGGACTTCATATTTCCACTGCGGACGGGAACCGGGATATCGTTCCTGCGGATTTCGATTATCCCAACTTCGCCCTAGAGGAGGTGGGCATCAACCGCAGGCTGCATGAGACGATTTGCGAACGCGATGTGGACGACGACTGCATGGAGGAGCTTTACGCGGAGTTTGAAAAAATCGTGAAAGCCGAGGCGGGGATAACATCCTCGACTGAAGCTCCGAGCGTGTGGGGAGTTCAGGTCGGCCTAGGTTTTTACAAGACTTGGGACAGTTGAGCTGCACGCGATTTAAACTAGCCCTCGCGGGTCGTCTTTGGCACCCCCCGCCAAAGACTTAGAAAACCCAATGCGAAGCATCACGTCTTTGGACATCACGCCTGAAAAGATGGAGGCTACGCCTTATGGTTTGGATGTTTTTGGCGAGGGCTCCGAAAACAGCCCGCGAGGGCGCGCGCGCTACCCTTCCCGGCTTCGCCGAGTCTCTCGGATGTTTTATGATACGCAGCTCACGCAAAAAGTGTGAGAAATGCAGGCTAGTCACTCAATCCGTCTTGCGGCTGCTTGCGCCTTCAAAGCGAGTTCCGCAGCGAGAAAAGCGTGCGCCTGTGTCATCGCGTTTTGTGTGCGATTCAGGCAGTCGAGAATGAGCTGGCCGAAGAACGGAAAACCCACCTGTCCGTGGCAGCGGATGTGATGTTCGCCTGTATCGTCCACGAGCAAAAGATGATCGCCTTCGCTGTCCGCAGCGAGATTGAGGTATTTGCGGATTTCCATGTAGCCCTTGGTTCCTAGGATGAAAGTGCGCCCGTCTCCCCACGTGCGGAGTCCCTGCGGATTCAGCCAGTCGATGCGGATGTAACACGTCGCACCGTTCTCGCCTTGAAGATTGGATTCACCCCAGTCTTCAAACTCCGGATGATCCTTGTGATGATAGTTTGCGACGGCGGCGTTGGTGACCGTTGCACTTTTCACGCCCGCATAGGTGAGAAATTGCTCAAACTGATGCGAACCGATGTCAGTGAGAATGCCACCGCATTTCTCCGCACTCCAAAACCATTCCGGACGGGTGGATGGATTGCTGCGGTGCGGGCCGATTCCCATCATCTGCACCACACGGCCGATTGCGCCGTCCTTGATTAATTGATCCGCGCGCACACTTGCCTCTACATGCAGACGTTCGGAAAAATAGACCATGTATTTGCGGCTGGTCGTTGCGACGACACGACGCGCCTCTTCCAGTTGCGTCAGCGTTGTAAATGGCGTCTTATCGGTAAAATAATCCTTTCCCGCCTGCATCACCTTGCAGCCGAGCGGTCCGCGCTCGTTCGGAATCGCGGCAGCCGCGACCAGCTTCACATCGTCCTTTTCCAAAACCGCCTCCAATGATGGCGCCGCCTGCGCGGACGGAAAGCGCTCCTGAAACTTGCGCACCTTTTCCGGATCAGCATCCCACACATATTTGCATTCCCCGCCCGCCTCGATCAACCCCTGGCATTGTCCGTAGATATGCCCGTGTTCCAGCGCGACCGCCGCAAACGCAAACTCCCCGGGTTTCACCACCGGCGAAGGTTTGCCCTGCGGCGCGTAATTCATTCCGTCAGATTTTTGAAAGGACATGGATGGACGCGGAGATTAACCGCGAAGGGCGCGAAGACGCGAAGAAAAATGCAGGCGTAGTTAGGAGGCTGTTGAAAAACCCTGGTTACGGAATTGGTGTGTGAGGCCGAAGGTTCCTACTCTTTGTCTTGCTCTTGATCTTACTCTGAAAGCAAAGGGGACTGCTACCGGATCAAA
>Ga0335397_10005059_pt1 | contig 17313 bp, 15 predicted proteins | sample MAT04_FD_205740 | JGI IMG/M metagenome (GOLD analysis project Ga0335397, IMG submission 205740) | Freshwater microbial communities from Lake Fryxell liftoff mats and glacier meltwater in Antarctica - MAT-04 (spades assembly) (version 2) ... | reverse complement strand
TGGCCCTTGACTTCGCACCGCAGGCGTAGTAAAATTTAATTTCAGAAAAACGACGCGGGGTAGAGCAGTGGCAGCTCGTCGGGCTCATAACCCGGAGGTCGCAGGTTCGAGTCCTGTCCCCGCAACTTTTAATTAACCATAGCTCTTCGGGCTATGGTTTTTCGTTAGCCTAAGATTAAATGAGCCGTTGTCCCCGAAGACTTTGCGAAATGTCTGGGTGACACTCTGCTCGTTTTTTGCATGGGCCGCCCTCGAATTTAAGATTGCCAATCTGATGGAAGTGATGTCGGCCCACAAATTCAAAGTCATGCCGGTCGATCCATTTAATCAGACTGAGGTTCAGACGATGCTTAAGGTCTGTTTGTATTTAAAGGAGGTTCAACCGGGCAATCAGAAGGGCTTTGTCAAGCGGCTGCCTTTTGGATATCGGGATCAAGCCATCATCCTGGTACTGGTCGATAGCGTCTGCGGGCCATGGAACTTTACTCACTCAAAGTGGGTGATGTGGACTTGAAAACCGGTAAGGTGGATATCCGGCACGGCGTCATGGGCGGGGCCAAAGGTGGCGCCATCTGCAGTCCAGGTGTGGATGCCGCGCAACCAACGCTTGACATTCTCTACATTTTGCTCAGCCAATTCGCCGGTGAGCACTTCGGTGGACAAGCCGGCAAACCCTTGATTTGCACAAGCCGAGGGTGGAGAGCACTATCTAAGCACCGTTGCTGGCGGCTTGTTATACAAAATCCAGTCCGCCGGCTGCGCAGTATAGTTTGAAAGCGCCGTTTCCGGCATCGAGACCAAGGCGGAAATTAGAGTTAATTGTCATTGACATACTCCGTATGAATCAATTTGTTTCGAAATCTATGGTTGGCGATCGATGGGGTTAAAGCACAAAACGACCACCGCTGTAAGGGCTCATTGATTCCCAAAGATATCACAGATGTGGTCGCTTCTAAGGTGTTGTTGCTAAGGTAATTTTTAGCGACCGAATAGCCAAGATTATTCAGTTGTTGGGGGTGATATTACCAAAAATTCTAAAAATGCGCAAAGTTTAGGGGGGATTAAAATTGACAAAATCTATCAACTTTTTTCGCTGCGCGATGATCACGATCATAAATTAACGTGAATAATGGATAACGGTAAAACCTGATGCCAATTTATTAGTTGTCATATTCCTTCATAGTGCCCGTTTGGGTGCCATTCACCCGGCTTTCCTGCTGGTGACAAGCCAATAATTGGCGAAGATATCGTTATCGTTTACTATTTTGTTCATCTTTCTGGTGATTTTTACAGAAATACTCAATTTTCCTCTGTAAACGATGTTTCCTAACAGTTATGTAAGTGGGTTTGGTACTGTAGTCCTATTTATTTAACGGGGTGCATGGCTTCTAATTACAGTACGTTAAAAAAACACTTGATTCAGCCTAAACTATCCCCAGTCCCCTAACTGGAAAACCTACGCAGTTGAATTTCCAACGCAGGAAAGGGTTTTTAAGATAATTTCCAAGCCTATTGGAGATTGTCCTTTGGAATGGTAAAGATCCAAAAAAAGGAGCTCCTCATGTCTTCAAAAATCAGACAAATTGTCCTGCTCGTCCTACTCGCTGCTCTCATTTTTGCAACGGGTTCCGCGAAAGCCATGTCTAATTTCCAAAAAGTCTTCACGCCCACACCGGGTGAAGTGCTGCCCACTGCTACGGCGACCAATCCCGCCCCGACCGTCATGCCAACGCAGACCTCCGTTTTGACTTTAACTTTACAGCCAAACCCAATGGCTTCGGCGACTCCGGCCATTAACCCGTTAAATACTGTCGGTTTGGAGGCTGCTGTCAATCCGCCGAGTGCACCGAGCTTGGTTCTGCCAGTCAACGAGGTTTCAACCATTGATTTGCGTCCACTGCTGGATTGGACCAATTCGACCGTGCCAGCCGGAACTACTTTCAAAAATTATGAGCTCCAACTGGCGGTTGTGAATACTTTCCCTGCCCCGACGATTGTCAACCTTTCCGGGGCAGCGACCAAGTCTGAGTTTACCCCAAACTGGAATCTGAATCCCAACAAGCAATACTATTGGCGCGTGCGGGCTAATAATAGCCTGGGAGAAGCGAGTCCCTGGTCTTCGGTGGGAACCTTCCACACCGCTCCCCTAGCCCCAACCTTAATTTCTCCCAACAACGACGCAGTTTTGCTGAATAACATCCCGGTTTTTGATTGGAGCGACGTCAGTGGCGTAACCGGCTATCGACTCCAAATTTCGCAGACGAGCGCTTTTACCATACTGATGACCAATATCACCCTGGCATCTTCGGCTTACACCCCCACTGCGAATTTACCCGAAAACACGATCCTTTACTGGCGAGTACAATCTCAAAGCGTGAATGGAGAAAGCCTTCCATCGGCTGTCCAAACGCTGAAAACTGCCAATCTGTCCCAGGCCACCTCAACTTCCGAGCCGACCGGCGTCTCCCCGACTGCGACACCAACGCAGACCAGCTTGCCTCCGGCTTTGACCCCAACTCCAACAAACACTAGTATCCCGGCGACCTCCACACCCAAGCCAACCCCGGTTCAAACAGGAAGGGTTTACTATATCGCCAATAGTGGAAATAATGCCAACCCAGGAACTCTGCCTCAACCTTGGTTAACCATCCAGAAATGTTTGGATCAGGTTCAACCTGGAGATACCTGTCAAATCTTGGGTGGCACTTACCCTGAAGCGCTGGTTTTGAAAAATAGTGGAACACAGGCCGCTAGAATTACTCTGAAAAACTATAACGCCCAAATGGTCACGGTTAACTCCGGTAACGGTAAAACGATAGTCACCGGTCGCAGAATTGACTATTACACTATCGAAGGGTTGAGGTTAATTGCTAGTTTTACTCCCGTTGATCAATCGGATGTCTCGATTGAATTGGCCAAAAATATCCCATTCACCGTCACCAGCACCACTGGCGGCAACCATGGATTTATTTTCAGAAACTGTTATATTGAAGGTGCAATCCATTTCTATGGCCATTCCAACTTGGTGGAAAATTGTGAGTTGAATGGTAAAAATATCTACAAAAATGCTTTAATGGATAATTATGTCGCCAGCTACGATAACATCTTCCGAAACAACAACATCCACCATTACGGGATTCGCGGGGTCTGGTCAATGAACGCGACCAACAACCTGCTCATTGAAGGAAATACCATTCACGATGTTCAGTTCGGAATTGATTGCGATGGCGCGGCTGTCCCCGTTTCCAACTGCAAGATTGTCGGAAATCAGATTTATGCTACGGGTGTTGGTCAATGGGGGGGGGCGATCTACTTGGAAAACTGCTTTAGCTGTCTCGTTACCGGCAACACCATTCATGATCTTCAAAAAGGGCCAAGCGTTTATGTCCTCAACTATGGCAACGGCGATTCGACCGGCTGGCACACTTACAACAACGTTGAATACAGAAACCGGGCATCGAACACCCGGATTACAGACAACCTGTTCTATAATTACCAGGCCAGTGCCGCAATCTATGTGACCAGTGTGAACGGGTTGGTGATTAACCAGAATACTTTCTATACTCTCAGCGGTTATCCGGCAATTGGCCTGCACTCTGAGAAAGATGCTGCGGGTATACTCTATGCCCCCAAAGATGAAACTATCACCAACAATATCTTCTTCGGGATTGGCGTGAAGTGGTTCAACCCAACAACCGGGCTGGTCTCAGCCGGAAATTTTACGGGCGACCCTGGGTTTGTCAATCTGCCCGTCGATTTCCACCTAAAAACTAATTCCCCGGCCTGTACGGCTGGAATAGGCGGCAAATACTCAGGCGTCTTCCCCTGTCAATAGATCGGTAGACTCAAGCAAAAAAAACGGCCTCTTGAACGCGGCCGTTTTTTTTGCTTCATCCTCCGCGGACTTTGTTTCCCAGAAGCCTGTTACTGTCTAATAGCCGCTTTATTTTTGAAGGACGGGCAAAAGCATTATAATAAGATTGGTAGGAAATTTAAGGGCTAAACCGCTGGTTGAGTTTGGCTGAAACTCAACGACGAAAAGGAAGTGAAGATGAACTTTCTAAGCCTGTCTATTTTAATCGGTGTGTTGTTTCTGTCGGCTTGTGATGTGTCTGCGCTGACTGCCAGCCCCGTTCTGCTTACTCCAACTGCGCCCCCAAGAGCGACTCTATCGCCAGTTCCGCAGCCACCTTATCGAGAAACGGTTTACTATGTAGCCACGAATGGGAATAATGCTCACACCGGCACCTTGACCCAACCCTGGCTAACCATACAGAAATGTCTGGACCAGGTTCAACCTGGAGATACCTGCGAAATCCTGGAAGGAACTTACGCTGAGGCTCTGATTCTGAAGTTTAGCGGGATGCCTGCAGCCAGAATCACTCTAAAAAACCATAACGGTCAAGTGGTCACAGTCAATTCTGGCAGCGCGAAAACAATTGTCACCGGAGGCCGGGTTGATTATTACACAATCGACGGATTAAATTTGATAGCCAGTTTTGTGCCCGAAAATCAGTCGGATGCCTCGATTAATTTGGGTAAAAATGTTCCTTTTTCAAGAACCGATAAAACCGCTGGGAATCATGGTTTTGTCCTGAGGAATTGCTATATTGAAGGCGCAATCTATTTTCACGGTCATTCCAATTTAGTCGAAAATTGTGAATTCAACGGGAAGAATCTCTACAAAAATGCCTTAATGGATAATTATGCCAGCAGCTACGATAATGTTTACCGCAATAACACACTGTATGATTACACCGTAAGGGGAATTTGGTCTAAAGAGGCTACCCATAATATTCTAATCGAAGGAAATACAATACACGATGTTCAGCATGGCATCGACTGTGATGGGGCGTTTGTCCCCGTTTCCAATTGCAAAGTGATTAATAATCAGGTTTACAATATCGGCGCTAGCGAATGGGGCTCGGGCATTTTTCTGGAAAACTGCTTTTATTGTGTCATTCAAGGCAACACTATTCACGATATTCACGATGGGGCGGGCATTTATGCGATTAACTATGGGAATGGCGATTCGACAAACTGGTATACCTTCGACAAGATTGAGTACAGAAACCAGCGTGTGAACATCAGGGTCAGCAACAATCTGATCTACAATTACCAGACTAGTGCAGGAGTATATGTCACCAGCGTCAACGGGCTGGTGATTGACCAGAATACTTTCTATACCCTTAGCGCCATTCCCGCAATTGGATTACACACAGAGCAAGATGCGAAGGGGGTCAGTTATGCGCCCAAAGATGAAACCATCACCAACAATATTTTCTTCGGAAAAGGCGTGAAATGGTTTAGTCCAACGACAGGGCTATTCTCATCTGGCAATTTTGAGGGCGATCCATGGTTTCTTAATCATCCCGTAGATTTCCGTCTAAAAACCAATTCTCCAGCCTGTACAGCCGGAGTGGGTGGCAGATACGCTGGCGCATTCCCCTGTCAATAGCAGGTAGACTCAAGCAAAATGACCAAATTACACTACCACTAGGTTTTAAGATGATTGTCCTTCGGGAGGTTCGCGGAGGCCAGGACCTCCCGGGCATGTGTTTGCATATTTACTATCCTAAAATAGTCTGCATATAAACGTAATACTTCGCTCACCAACTTCAGTTTTTCGTCTTTTGAGAGGTTCATCGCCGGAAAAAATGCCAATTCCTGAATATCCTCCCGCCCCAAAAAATCAAGCGGATGGAGTAGCAAGGAAGGCTGTGTTCCGGTCAAGCGGCACATACCCAGCGCGAACCTGAAATATAGAAGCGCCAAGACAGGAGAAAAGCTGCCAAGATAAATGATGTAACTGACGTGAAAAGGAATCTTGAAAATCGGAATCGTCGTGACGGGAATCTCAACCATCTGCTGGTTTGACTTGCCACCCTTTTGCGGCCACAAGTAAGGTTTGACAGGTTGAAGCCCATCTTTGAAAGATCCAAATAAATTATCGCGCTGGCTTTTTTCTTCTTGATTAAGCCGGGCGGTCATAAAATAATATAGTCTGGCCAACGGGCCAATATAGGTTGGCAAAGTGGAAGCGTCATATTGGTAGCCATGTCGAAGGAGGACATCGATTACCGTTTGAGAAACGCTGAATCCAGGACCACGAAAACCGATCGGCTTCTGGCCGGTTACATCTTGAATAGCATCTTCTGCGCGTACGATTTCAGCTTCGACTTGTTCTTCGGTGTAAAGATGTAACCAGGGTTCGTGATTGAAAGAATGGTGACCAATTTCATGCCCCGACTCGGCTAGAGAGCGGAGCGCCTCCCGGTTTTTCTCAAGAGCGGCATCTTGGCCTACGACAAAAAAGGTAATTTGCAAGTTTCTCTCTTTGAGAAAATTCAAAATCCTTGGGACGACAAGATCCAAATACGATGGAAACGTTTCCCAACCAGGATCTGCGTGAGTTTTCATGTAGGACCATTGGTTATCCAGGTCCAATGATAGACTGGCTAAAGGCTTGGTGTTACGCATAAGTTTCTCCTGATTGATGAATGAGAAGCCTGTTGAATTTTGACTTTAAGATTAGTTTGCCAGCGATTTTTACTTCCCGGGACAATCAGTCGAGTCTGGTAACCTTCACTTCCTTTGATCTGGCTTCTTTGCGAGGCGAGACCGGGGGATGTTTGAATGCTTTAATGGGTATCAGCCAAGATTTGCTCGGCAACTATCCTGGCCTGTCGACTGATTGACTCACCATTTGTTAAGGTTGGATAAATTTGGGCATTCGTGGACAAGTAGAAGTTTTGAATCGGCGAGCAGATAGATGGGAGGAGGCTGTACCCGTTCAACGGATGCAGGGGTTCCACATAGCGCGCGCGTTGAACAACAAAATAACGAATGCAGCTGCGATCAAATTGGGGGAACATCAATTCCAGATGCTTGAGCCAGAGTTCTTTAATCTCGGCGTCTGACAACTTTTGCAAGGGGCTATCAGGAGCTGTGTACTTGGGCAAATAGACCAGATGATGTCCACCAACAAATTGAGGGTCAATATATGAAGTGGTTTCGATGATGCCTGTGAAAGGCAGGTTATCATCTGTCAGATTCAGAGTCCAGTAACCGGTTAAAGGCCGGTCCAAAACCATCAGAGGGCAAATAATCCCCAGATACCTGGTTTGGGTCAGAGAATCCAGATACTCTTGGCTGGCATCGGGAAGCAAATGCGGCGTGATGGGTATCGCCAGGGTGGAGATCAGTTTGTCAAAGGCCAGGAATTGACCATCGACCACCACGCCGCACGCCCGACCCTGTTCAACCACAATTTTCGTGATGGTCTGGTTCCGGTGGATTTTCCCGCCGGCGGCTTCGATGCGCTCGGCGAGTTTTTCGATTAAAGTACTGTACCCGCCGATTAAGTGGCCGGCGGCTTCTTTTTGGTTTGCTCCGCTGCGGGTGGATTTCATTCGAACCAGGCGCGCCCAGATATAGGTGGCGGGGGTATTGTCAAAACTGCCGTCGAACTTGGCCTTGAGCATTGGTCGCCAAATGTTGGCATAGGTTGTTCGACCGCTTAAACCCAGCAGCCATTTCTCCACGTTGATTTGCTCCAGGGCTTGCCAATCGTGCACGAATTGAGCGTAGAGGACGGTCAGGCCCAGACGGAAGCGGTCAATCCAGCCCAAAGGAGGAAACCGCAAGAACTCGAGAACATTGTTCATCGAGTGGATTTTTCCCTGGTAGAAGAAGCCCATCCGCGTTTCGCGAAAGCGTAGTTGGTCAGTAAGCTCCACATCGGCGCACAATTGACGTAAATGCGCGTCGCTTGAAAGAATCGCGTGATAGAAACGATCAACAGTAGTTCCATCTGCTAGGGTCATCGGTCCAGCCAACCCTCCGAGCATAGGCCCAGCCTCGAATATTTCCACTTCGACTCCCTTTTGTGAAAGGAAGTAACCGAGACAAACTCCCATGATTCCACCACCCAGAATGCCGATTTTCATTTTGTAACCATCCTTTCCCGAGCAAACAACCGATTGTCGTTAACCTGATTTCTTCCAAATTGTTGCTGCGCGGCCGAATTGATAATTTCAGCGATGTGCTCTGCGGCAACTCCCGTGCCGTAAATGGGCGGGTGTTCAGCCGGAGGTTTGAAATTGAACCAGTACTTCAAAATCAATTCCTGGTCAGCCCCAACCAGCTTATTCCAACCTGTCTCGATAGTCGCCCCCCATTCGCTTTCGTCCCGCAAAGTCAAACAAGGTCTGGCCAGGTAATACGCCTCGCGCTGGACCCCACCGGAATCCGTGGCAATCAAGCGCGCGTTTTCTTCCAGCGTTATCATATCAAAATAACCCACCGGTTCGATAATCCGAAGATGCTCTTCCAAGTGCAGGTTGAGATTGGCAAGCGCTTTCCTGGTGCGCGGATGCACAGGCAAGATGATTGTTTCTGAAGCCTGATTGAACGCGGCTATGATTTGGCTCAATCTTTCGGGCTCGTCGGTATTCATGGCGCGATGGATGGTTGCTAAGACGTAACGCTGCGGCTCAATACGTAACTGTTGCAGAATGTCAGATTTGGCGCGGGCCAATGGCCGGGCAGACAACAAAGCATCCAGCATCACATCGCCAACCCAATGGATTGAATCAGTCAGACCTTCAACGGCTAAATTTTGTTGAGCCGTCTGACTGACACAGAAATGCAAATCGGCCAGACGGTCCGCCACCAGGCGGTTGATTTCTTCGGGCATCGCACGGTTGAAGCTGCGTTCCCCGGCCTCAATATGTGCCAAAGGGAGATTTAATTTGCTTGCCACCAGAGCGGCTGCCAGGGTCGAGTTCGTATCTCCACGAACCAGCACCAGATCCGGATTTTCCTTCAAAAGCACATCTTCCATACCCAGCATGATTTCAGCCACCTGCCGGGTCTGCGAGGCTGAACCTACCCCCAGGTTATAGTCTGGGACAGGGATTTCAAGTTCATCAAAGAAGGTTTGGGACATACGGTAATCATAATGCTGCCCGGTATGCACCAGGATTTCCTGATGCTCGGCCCGGATCGCCCGGCTGACCGGCATAGCCTGGATAAATTCGGGACGTGCGCCAACGACGGATAAGATTTTCATACCTGAACATTCCTTGCGAACTGGATGAATATGCGAGCAGCAATAACTTGTTAATTGCGAGAAATTAGCAAAACTCCGATCCCAATCACCAGTGTACCCAGCAAGCGGTTCAGGGTGATTTGCTCACCGAACATCATCCAGGATGCCGCCAGCATGACGACATAATTAAAACTGGCAAAAGGGTAAGCAAAACTTAAATCAACGCGTGAGAGGGCCGCCAACCAGAAAACCGTCCCAACCAGATAGATGGCCAAGCCAAAGAAAACATTCAGATTGGTGGCCATCTGCCAGAGAATGGCAGGCAGTTGATTGAGGCTTAACGTAATCGGCCCCAGGCTGTTCATCCCTTTTTTGAGTAAGAGCTGCCCAGTGGCGCTGCCCAAAACGCTAATCAGGATATATAAAATCGCAATGTTCATTCCAGGTCCTTTGAGGGCGGTAAAACAACCGGCTAATCGCATAAATGTCTCACTTCATTTGCTCGAGTTTAAGCCCCAAGCTAAGGCGCAGGCGTTGGCGCAAAACCCACCTTTGAAACTTTAAATGAGAGATTATTGTTTGGGCGATCCTGGCCTTGGAGACTCCGTACATGCGCCGGTAAAGTGCAGCAGGAAACTCGGCGGCGTGATAGCCCTTGAGGAGCGCCTTGACCAGGATTTCTGTCCCAGCAAGGAAATCATTGGCTTCGAAACCAATCTTCTGAATGACTTCGGCGCGATAGACTCGAAACAGGCAGGTATAGGTGTAGATATGCCAGTCCACCAAAAAGCGATAAATCAGTGATGAGCCGCGGCTGAGAACAAGGCGATAGGCCGGCACGCCCACAACCTGGCCCTGTGGATGATAAGGGGAGGCGGTGACGAGGTCGATGCCGGGGAGGAGACAGGCCAAAAGCCCCGGGATTTCTGAAAACTTGTACGTCCCGTCACTATCTACCGTAACGATCAGGTCTCCATCGGCCAGGTTAAAACCGGTTCGAATAGAAGCACCCAGGCCCAGGTTGGTTTCATGCTTAAGAAATTTGAAAGTCACTCCGGTTTGAGGCTGGCCGCGAAAAGCTGCCTGCAATTTTTCAGAAGTTCCATCGCGGCTGCCATCGTCCACGAAGATGATTTCGGCTGAATGGACTTTTTCAGTCGCATTTTCCCAACCATGCAGAACCAGTGCCTCCACAACGGGCAGAAGCTCGTCGTGGAGTTTGGTCACATTTTCAACCTCGTTATAGCACGGGGCAATAATGGAGAGTTTCATAAATCACAAACTCGCCACAGCCCGGACGATGAAATCCAGATCAGCTCGGGTAAGGGACGGGTGAACCGGTAAAGAAAGCACCTCGCGGCAGGCAGCTTCGGCGACGGGCAGCACATCCGCGTAACCCAAATCTTGATAAAGAGGCTGTTGATGGATGGGTGTGGGGTAGTGGATGCCAACCCCCACGCCTTTCTCGCGCAGCCTTTGGGCAGCGTTATCCCGGTCTGGAATCCGAATAGTGTATTGATGGAAGACATGCTCACCCTCAAGGCGAACCTTGGGCGTCACCACGCCTTCAACCTGTGCTAATTTTTCAGATAGATAGGCCGCATTTGCGCGGCGAATCGAGTTCCATTCTTTGAGCTTGGCCAGTTGCACCAGGCCAACTGCTGCCGACAGGTCAGTCATGCGCATGTTATAGCCGAGGATGACATGCTGGTAAGTTTTTGGGCTGCCATGGTTTCTGAGCAAGCGCGCTCTTTCGGCGATTTGCGCATCATTGGTGACGAGCATGCCGCCTTCAATTGTGGTCATATTCTTGGTAGCATACAAAGAGTAGCAGGCGGTTCCAAATGACCCGACCGGGCGGCCTTTGTACAGGCCTCCATGCGCCTGACAGGCGTCTTCAATGATGGCGAGATGATATTTTTCGGCAATTCCAACAATAGCATCCATCTCACAGGCCTGGCCATACAGGTGGACCGGGATGATGGCTTTGGTTCTGGGGGTGATGCGCGCTTCGATTTCGGCCGGGTCGATAGTGAAATAATTAGGTTCGATATCAACAAAGACCGGGCGAGCACCAACATAGAGCGCGCAATTGGCCGAGGCGATAAAGCTAAAAGGCGAGGTGATCACCTCGTCTGACTCGCCGATCTGATGCGCGAGCAGCGCCAGATGCAGCGCTGTCGTTCCAGATGAAACCGCCACAGCATGTTCGACTCCGCATAATTCGGCAAAGCGCGTCTCAAACTCACGAACTTTTGGGCCTTGAACCAGCTGTCCTGAGGTAATTACATCCAGAATGGCTTTTTGTTCGTCCGGGCCAAGAATGGGTTTAGCAATGGGAATCATTTCAAGCCTCCTTGGGTTCGAATTTCCAATCACAGGTTGAGCAATACCAGATCTGGCCCAGGAATTCCATCTTTCTGCCACACCGGCAGACGTAGCCGACCAGCCGGGCCGGGGAGCCGACCACCAGGGCATGGTCTGGCACATCCCGGGTGACAACCGATCCAGCTCCGACCAAGGCAAAACATCCAACCGTCACGTTGGGCAAAATGAGCGAGCCAGCGCCAATCGAAGCGCCATATTTAATCAAAGTTGGCCCAACCACCCAGTCGTCATTTCCCTTAAGTTGTCCATCCGGCGTAATCGCACGGGGGAGCTTGTCGTTGGTCAGACAAACTTGTGGCCCAATGAATACACCATCCTCAAGGGTCGCGCCGTGATAAATCAGGGCACTATTCTGAATTTTGACGTTATTGCCGATGCAGACATCAAAATCGACATAAACACCTTTCCCTATGATGCAATTTTGCCCAATTTGCACTCCTTCGCGAATCTGCACCAGATGCCAGACACGCGTTCCCGCACCGATCAGCGCCTTGGAAGAGACTTCTGCAGTGGGGTGGATACTGACGTTTTCGTTTGACATTTTTTCTCCTAGTCAATGAAAAGCTTGATTGAACGAAGATCAACAAGATCAGCATTTTATTTAGCTGGATTGTTTAGATCAAAAATAAATTTATCCTGGTTTTCATATAGAACTGGATAATGCTTTTTACTTCAATAATTATTAAATCTGGCGATTGCTCTACTTGGTAATTCGCAGAATTAGAGGGTGCGGTATACCGAGGGCCTATCACAAGCATAGATGCACCTTTTTTCCCTAATGCTTCGATTTTGTCCATGTTCCAATCAACACGAGTCAACATCCAACCTTGGCGATTTGAGTAATAATACAAGACGGGGCTAAAATCGTAGCCGCCAACATGCTTAGAGTATTCTCCAACAACGATTAACTTGGATTGATCATTGGTATATTTTTGATTTCCTGTGCTAAAGCCCATCCTCACGTAACTGGCGTAGGAGATCGATAAAAAATTGTCTGAGACTTTATTAAAGGAATCATCATCACCCAAGCAAGTCATGACCCCAATGCGATACGGGGGTAAACTTGTTCTATGCCATGGTTTGCGTAAAATGATTTGAAAACAGCAATTCCTGTAACAATAACGGTTTGCGTAATCCCAGGCCCTGCAAGGGCTGAAGTTGGGAGACGCGAATAGCCAACGCTGGCCAGCTTGAATTTAAGTTCGCAATCAGCGGGGTTCCAAATAATTGTTCGGTAATGTGTTGGTGAAAATCCACACCAGCCCGAAGGCTTTAATCAATTTAATCCACAGGTATCTACGTGCGTCTTTCAGCATGCTCTTGACCTTGTCTGATGGTTTGGTACTCTAACCAAATTTCAAAAGAGACCAACCTATCAAAAATCGCCCATTCATTTTTTGATTTCAAATAAGTAGATCGTGATGCCGACAAAGTGTTGTTCCTTGCTCATTTGCAAAGTCGTTCGTTTAGGGTCAAGGAAAAAGGTTTTCATTCGGCTGACGACTTCGGGAGTACCCCTCATGATGACCCAGAGACGGTCATGTCCTAAGACGCAATTCGAGACAGTCTCAGCCATAAGACTCTCACTTTTGATTTTTGAACTGAGGCCACACCCCGAGAGATAGCCGGGATAATACCAATCAAAGCCCTTGTGTTGGGTGCCTTCTTCATCCGGGGCGTAGATGGCCACATCGTTCCCCAAGACGTTTGCATGCACATAAGCGGCGGTTTCGCGCCATTGTTCGTTCACAGTTGCTGTGTAAAAGTCCTGTAATCCGGGCAGGATGACAATTAGCAAAGCGCAAAGAGTAAGGGTGACTGGTACCAAGCGGCGAATCCGGGAGATAAACACCGCTATCAGTAGGTAGAAAGCCGGGGCTGCGCAAATGGTGTAGCGGTCTTGAAAAACCGGAGAAAAAAGAGTGGAATAGAGAAAAGGCAAAATCAAAGGGCAGACGAACCAGAGCGTGACCAGGCTTAATTCATTCCTTTTCAGCCACAGGAACCGTTTTTGAAGAAACATTCCAGACAGATTTGAGAGCCAGGCGGCCTTCTTTTTGGAAAAATAATTAAGAAGGGTGCCAATTACCAAAAAGGTGAAGGCTGCTGCGAAGGTGGCGAGAATAAAAAGCCAGCTATGTTGGTAGTTTTGCGGAAATAGGTAATCATAAATAGTACGCAGCAGGTCTTGAAGCGAGGGAGGCTCAATCCAACCGAGGGCATTTCCCAAGCCAGTCGCCAGATTCCGAGATTGAATGGCAGGGAGAAAACTGGGGATTATGGCAAAGAAGAGCAATAATTGCGCTAAACCCCAGTGGATTAGTGTGTGCTTCTGGCGTTTCCAGTTGATCAAGTAATGAAGATATTCTGCTGTAAAGACAAAAATGGCATAGGTATGAGTGTAAAACAACAACACATTAATCAACGCATTGAGGACCCAGTGCCAGGAGCGCTTTGTTTTAATCGCTTGGATGTAAGAAAATAGCGAGCACAAAGTTATCAAGACGAATAAACTGTAAGACCTAGCCGCCTGAGAATGTTGGATTTGAAAGCCAGAAATCGCCATCAAAAATGCGCTAATCAGGCCGGCCTTTACGCCAAAGAGCTGTTTTCCAACCAGAAAGAGCATTCCAAGCGCCAAAACCCCGAAAATTACAGAAAGTGAGCGAATAGAAAATTCAGATATTCCAGAAGGTTGGACCCAGAAATAGGCCAAAAGGTAGTAAACCGCATTTCTGGTTACATTTCCTTGGGTAGCTAGTTGATTCAACAAGCCGGATAAATCTTGTGAGAGAAAATTAACAGTATAGATTTCGTCGAGCCAGAAGCTCTCGGTTCCAAGGTTGTAAAAGCGGAGGACAGCACCCAAAAGAATGATGAAACCCACAAAGAACAAATTCCGTCTAGTAAGGAAAAAGTTGCTTTTCTGAGAAAGGCTGTCTTGTGGCAATGTCATATCGGCTCTCTTCAGAACAAATTTAGCGGTCGGCTAATTCAAATAAATAGACAGTAATCTCAAAGAAATGCTGCTCATCTTTTAAAACGATGGCGGTTTGATTGGGGTTGATGAAAAACGAGGTATAGCGCTGATATGAGACATTTTCCGATGTGCCTCGGATGATGACCCAAAAGCGTTGATGACCATCAAGGCATTTTGTCAAAGCTTTCCAAACCGCAGAATCCGTGAGACGCACACCCAGGCCGCAGCTCGGCAAAGTACCCTGGTAATACCAGGAGAAAGTTCTCTGTTGAATGGATTGGCTCTCGTTGGGGGCGAACACAATTACATCGGTGGGTTTGGAGTTTTTCTCAACATACAAAGCAGCTTCTGGCCATTGCTCATTCATGTCTTTGACATAATAAACCCCCAAACTGGGCACAATCAAAATGACTAAGATACTGATTGAGATTAATAAAGGCAGCACTTTGCGGGCGTTGTATAATCCTAAAGCTAACAAAAGATACAGAGCCGGGGCAGCGCTAATGGTGTAATAGTCTTTATAAACCGGGATGATCAGGAGCGAAATCAGGAATGGCAGCACGATCGGGCACAAAAGCCAGCTACCGACCAGAATGAGTTTCGCTTTCAGATCTGAAACTTCTGGCAGGTTGTCACCTAACCTTTTGACAGATGTCAACCAGTTATTTTTTCCTTGCCGAGCAATATAAATTAAGCTCCCAATGAGAAGTAAGACTCCAGCAGCAACATAACTGGCAAGAATAACCTCCTGACCGTACAAGCGACGCGAGGGCAGGATAAACCGGTAGACCGAATGCAAAGGTTCCGAAAGCGCGGGAACGGGCATTTTCCCAACATTTTCAGCCACCGCCCCTCCTACGCCGTTCTGCCCGATGACCAGGATGTAAACGTAAGGGACAAAGGCAGCCAGGATCAAGAGCTGACAACTTAACCAGGCGAGGGTTAGGTTTTTATACTTTTTCCACTTGAAAAGAAAGACCAGGTTTTGCGCTGCGAGGATAAAAGCTCCAAACGTGTGGCTGTAAATCATCAGGATGCTGGCGACCCCATACAGGCAGAAGTAAAGCATCTTTTTTTTCTGAAAAGCCAGGATAAAAAAGAGGAATGACAAAAGCGACATCAACTCAAAGAAACTGTAGAACCGGGCAATTTGGGAGTAGTAGATTTGGAACCCGGAAATTGCCATCAGAAAAGCGCTTATCAGCCCGACGGTTTTGCCAAATAATTCCCGCCCAACCAGATAAATAAGTCCGATCGAGCCGATTCCAACCAGGGCGGAAAACGACCGTGTGCTGACCTCCTGAGTCCCAAAGGTTTCTACCCAAAGATGAAACGGAAGATAATAAGCCGGTGGCTGATCGAGACGGCCAGAGGTCAGCATCTCTGGAATGTTTTGTTGGGCCTCAATAACCGTATACATTTCATCAATCCAGTAGCTTTCGGTGCCCAAATCATAGAAGCGCAAAATTGTACCCAGCAGCAAAATGAGCCCAAGCCAAAGAGCCGGGGTCAAATATCTTTGAAGCCCAGAGATATTTTGAAAAATTTTTTCAAGAAAAATAGAGACTTTTGGCATTCGAATTTCCTTGAGTGTTCTACTTAGGCTGAGGTTTGGTCACTGAGAAGCGAGTAATAAAATTCTTCCAATTGACGAATGAGAATCTTCCAGTCAAAGACGGTTACGGCCAACTTCCTGGCATTTTCTCCAAGCCTGGCCGCAAGGTCTGGATGTTCAAGCAGTGTGATTATTTTTTCGGCAAAATCCTCAGGATCCCACCGGGCAAGGAGCCCGATCTCATAGTTTTCAAATAAGGTCTGGATATCTCCAACCGGGTTGGAGATTGTGGGCCGGCCCAAGCTTATGTAATCACAAATCTTGTTCGGCCAGCGACCGAGGTTAGAGATTTTCTCAGCCAAAGGTAATAAAAAGACCTCTGCACAACCAAGCACCCAGGGAAGTTCTTCATAAGGCAGGAAGCCGGTCAAGTAAAGATTACCTTCTACACCATGAACTTTGGCCAGATCAAGAATTGATTTGGCAGGTGTCCCGGTTATGATGAGCTTGACCGCAGGATAGCGTTTTGCAACAATGGCCAAGGCTTGCATGACAATTTCTAAATCTAAATGAGAATCCAGGCTGGAAAAACCTAAGATTGGCGCTGAAACAGGCAGGCCACTATATTCACAACAAGCCTGCTTGGTTTTGAGTTGGAAATAATCAGGCAACGCGCCTCCAGGGAGATGGAGAATCCGCTCGGGCGGCAAACCCAGAGCTGCAGCGCGTTTTCCCAAGGCTGAAGAGATAACTGTCAATCCGGCGCCTTGTTTTCTAAAAGCCTCTTCATAATAGGTTTCGATATTTCCAAAGAAGAAACGATACCACTTGGGGCGGACCTCGTTAATTAATCCGCCCCGCCCCCACCAATCATTCCAATCTGTCACCAGGGGGAGTTTGTGCTTGCGACAATAGAACAGAGCGGGATAAATGGTCGCTGGTCGAGTTTCAAAACAATGGACAAGATCGTAAGACTCCTTTGCCTGATGTAAATACAAAATTCGAGAAATGAGATTCCACCAGTCCCAGCCCGAGCGCAGCGGCCCCCACAATAAATCAGGGGTCTCAATCACGTGGACACCATCCCAATCCGATTCGACCAAACCCACTTTGCGAACATCGGCAGTGACGATTAAGGAGACCCGGTGTCCATTTTGTGCCAGGTGCCTGGCCATCGCAAACGAACGAGCCTGCGATTTATAGCGCCGGTGGTGGGAAATCATCAAAATGCCAAGCTTTTGAGTCATAAATTCTGCGCTTTATTGATTTAATAACCACTTAAGTTGGGTAACTTGCTCGAGAAATTCTTGCTCGGACTCAACTCTCAATCTTTTCATG
>Ga0335397_10005054_pt1 | contig 17330 bp, 17 predicted proteins | sample MAT04_FD_205740 | JGI IMG/M metagenome (GOLD analysis project Ga0335397, IMG submission 205740) | Freshwater microbial communities from Lake Fryxell liftoff mats and glacier meltwater in Antarctica - MAT-04 (spades assembly) (version 2) ... | reverse complement strand
GCTGGCTTTCCATTTTTTCGAGGCCGGGAGTGGATGCTATCTTTTTTTGCTGGGTACAACTATTTAAAACGCCAACAGAAGCGCATAGTAACCACATGCTTTTCAATGTACGATTCATGGTTTGATACAATTTTTTTGATGGCATATACTGCATCCGATAGCCATTGGATTTTGCTGTCTATCACTTTTTAAAACGATCAGAAATTGGCTGATCAAGCCCCTGCAAACTTCTTTGCCGGGTTTCAATAATTCAAAAAAACGAAAAAGTCAGTAACACAATAAATTAATATAAACAGTCAAAATCTGTTTAGCCGTTCAAACGGAAAAACTCAATGAGTAACGATGACGAAAGCTTGTTCCCTGGCATTTTTCATACAATCCTTTCACCATCGCCATACATTTCTATCAATGCCTGCATACTATCTTTTAATGCACCGGAAGCCTCATCGAAGAAGCTGTCTTTACTTTTCTTGGAGGCCTTATTGTCTGTAGATTTTTTGATATTTACCCTTACCGCATCCAGTTCGTCAAAAAAGATGGGCATATTCTTTTCATAGTATCCATTCACCGCTTCTATGGAAATTAAAATATCTTCATACGCTGATACAATGCTGTTGATCTCCGCTACATTTTCCAATGAATGCCTTCTTGGTATCCGGTCAAATAATGCCGATAATGCTGCTGCCGTTGGATTCATTTATTTAATTGAATGGTAGAAAACAAAAGTACGTGAAAGGGAGGGTTGTAAGGGAATGATTATCTGCATGTACAGGCAATTAAACCCGGACTCAAAAAATGGCTGGTTTCAAACTAATTTATTTTATCCCGAGTCCAATGAAATACGCTACATCAGCAAATGCAATAAAACTTTACGAAATAATCTATATATGATTGCAATCCGGTAATGATTAATGTACGCATTGCTGAAAAATGCTAGGTCTCCTATTAAAAGCATCTTCACTTCACTCCTTTAAAAAATTCCCAAACATACACATACACATCAAAATCATTTGGATAATCATGATGGCCACCTACTACTTTCAATAAAGTAACCGGCGGCTTACCGGGGCGGCGATAATTGTATTGCTCCACTATTTTATGATCGGCTGTATCTGTATCGGGCAGGACTTTCTTTTCCGGTGCGCTGGTATAGCCCGCCAATGTAAACCAGTAGGCAAATGTATTTTCTGTACTGCGCACTGCACCAAAGCTGGCATTGCTTACAAACATTTCACCGCCGTTGTATGGATTGGTTTTATCCTCCGTACCATTTATAATCAGCACAGGCAATGGTTTGCCTGCGAGTATGCAATCGCAGGAAGCGGAATCCGGCATATTTGCCACGATAGCGGCAATGCCTTTTACCTTGCCCGGCATGGTGAGGCCCAGTTTGTAAGCCATGTGCCCACCGCCTGAAAAACCGGCTGCGAAAACATTACTTTCACTGATTTGGTATTTACGGTGGAAATATTTGATCATCGCACTAAAGAATGCCTGCTCGTTGATATCTTCCTTATTTGCTGCGGAGGTAGCATATTTGCGGCATTCGTTCCAGAAGTGTTGATAGCCATCGGGATAAACTACCAGTAGTTTTTCACGGGCTGCCATTGCCTCTAGTTTGGTTGTTCTTTTAATCATGTCACTGCTGCTCCCTCCCGATCCATGCATCACAAATAGCAAACTGCCGCCGTTAAGATTACTGAGTGGTTTGTTGTAGGTAAAAGTCCGGTAATGCTTTTCAATTAAAACAGAATCAACTTTCAACTGGCTGTTTGAAACCATTGTAACTGACAGGAATAAACTTACCAACAAATATTTCATTTGACAATGGGTTATGATGGATTCTTAAAGTTATCCTTTTTCAGCAGATACATGAAGCATATTGATTTCAAAAGCAACATCAACAGGCATATTTTAATCGCATTCATCATTGCCCTCTTTCATCAATATGGTGTACCCATCTGTATAAAATGGTTGATGGGAGCATTTAAATAACACGTAGATGATGGCTTACTTCCATAAAGCAAAAAAAGGATCAAAAAAGAGGACATCATTTGACGTATACCGGCATACAAAACCTTTTCCGTAATGTACACCGGAGCGTTATCTCAATATCCTTATTAACTGATTGTACCGAACCCTTAAAACGAAGTACTAATAACGATTGCGATCATTATTAAAGCCTCCGGGCCTGTTGAATCCGCCGCCGCCGCCGCTTCTATTGCCACCAGGTCTGTTGCCGGGGCCGGAGCTGCGTTCTTCCGCTTCTTTCACTACCAATGGCTTTTTACCCAGTGATATATCGTTCATGCTTTCAATAGCGTCTTTTGCTTCAATACTATTTGGCATTTCTACGAATGCAAATCCCTTACTTTTCCCGGTTTCTTTATCCATGGCCACTTTCGCAGATGCAACAGTGCCGAATTTTTCAAAAATTTCCTCTAGTTCTGCATCATCCAAATCATAGGGTAAACCTGCTACAAAGATTTTCATTTTGGTAATTTTCTGTAAATGTACAGAACTTATATCTGTAATAACCGGGTTACCAACTAAAAAATAAGTATATGTGATAATTAAAGCTAACCCGGGATTATTGAACGCTGGTTATTAACAAATTACCGGCTTGTACACAAATACAGCCCGCCTCCGTTCAATGCCATTAGTGAACAAAAACAGGAGCCCTTACGAGGATATATTATTAGCACTATAATCGTTCCTATTCAACTCATTTTAATATTCCCAATAAATCAGCATCCAGCTTTCCAAAAATGAATACACCCGAAGCACCATTTTGCGTGGCCAGGCCGATCGCCTTTTTTTTCCCGGCATCATTTTTAAACCGGGCAAATACAACCCGGCTAACAAGGGGATTTACCGCCGATGCCCTTTATCCTTGGGCTACCGCATCACCAATCCAGGCTACCTGTTCTTTGCAAAAATGGTATATCATTTGGCATACCGCATTGAGGTTCCAGTTGGTCCGGTTCTGCCGTACAATTCATTTAGCTACTTCCGGTGTGGGTACACAGCTGCTGTGCAATTGATAAAACAGGAAGAGGTACTCCGATGATATTTAAGATGTGCCATTTTTTTGAAAGGTGTCACCTCTTAAATATCGCCATACAGTTTACGCCATTCCGTTTCCAGCATACTCATTTCTATCATACTCCACCATTCACCTTTGTACCAGAGAATATCTCTTTGTATACCCTCAGTAACAAAACCAGCTTTCTCGTAACACCTGGTGGCAGGAGTATTATTGTGATAAACGCCCAGGCTTACACGATGTAAATGCAATTCGTCAAAAGCGATTTTCAATACCGCCCTGATCATACCCTGGCAACTGCCCCTTCCCCGTTCGGTGGCATTACCAACTAACACCCTGGTAATGCGGGCCGACCTGTTTTTCCAACTAATACCGCCCAATGAAATATGCCCGATCGTTTTGCCATCGGTATCAATTGCTTTGTAAACAAATGCATCGGAGCGATTTACAACATTGCTATCTTTTATATACCATTCCAGGCTTGCTTTTGAAAGTGGAAACCGGAAAAGATTTCCTGCCCAATTGGTTAAGATCGCTTCATCATGGATCCATTCTATCAATTGTTCAAAATCGGCTTCCTGGAAATGCGCTAATCGTATCATGTTCCTGCTGGTTTGTAAATTGTATATTTGAAATAAACGAAACTAACTATTGAATAACAATGTAGGGTAAATTTATTTACACATTTAAAAATATTCCTGTTTACGGGTTGGTAAACCCGATGTATTTGAAATACAATTTACACTATCTTGAACTTTAAAATTGACACATGAGAATTCAATTGTTGGCACTATTCCTTGTATTTACATTTCCCACCATTGCACAAAAATCCACACTCAGGAACCAGGTAAATATTGCGGTGGATAAAATAGAGCAACAGTTGATTGCCTGGAGAAGGGATATTCATGAAAACCCGGAACTGGGCAACCAGGAGATAAGAACAGCGGCAATCATAGCCAAACATTTGCAGGGCCTTGGAATGGAAGTAAAAACAGGCGTAGCCCATACAGGGGTAGTAGGCATTTTGAAAGGAGGCAAAGCAGGACCGGTAGTAGCATTGCGTGCCGATATGGATGGATTGCCCGTAATAGAAAGAACACCCCTGCCATTTGCGTCAAAAGTAAAAGTACAGTATAATGGGAAAGAGTCAGGCGTAATGCATGCCTGCGGACATGATACCCATGTAGCCATGTTGATGGCAGTAGCGGAAATTTTAACCGGTCTGAAGAAAGATTTAAAAGGCACCGTGAAATTCATTTTTCAACCGGCTGAAGAAGGCGCTCCAAAAGGCGAAGAAGGCGGTGCGGAAATGATGGTAAAAGAAGGTGTGTTAAATAATCCCACAGTGGATGTAATTTTCGGCCTGCACATCAATTCACAAACGGAAGTGGGAAAAATAAGTTACAAACCCGGCGGTTTTTATGCCAGTGTAAACGATTTAAAAATAATTGTAAAAGGCCGTTCTGCACATGGTGCATATCCCTGGTCATCCATTGACCCGATTGTTATTGCTGCGCAGATCATTAATAATTTACAAACCATTGTCAGCCGTAATTTGAATGTTACGGAAAATGCCGGGGTAGTAACTATTGGGGCAATTAACGGCGGCAACCGAAGTAATATTATACCGGAGGAGGTGGAAATGTTGGGTACCATCAGGGCCCTGACAAATGAAGACGAAAAAATGCTGATCGAAAGGGTTAAACAGGTGGCGACCAAAACGGCTGAAAGTGCCGGTGCAACAGCAGAAGTGATGATTCCTTTTAGTTACCATTACCCGGTTACATTCAATGACTCGGCCTTAACTGAAAAAATGCTGCCCTCTTTACAACAATCCGCAGGAAAAGAAAATGTAAAACTAAAGCCGCCCGTTACAGGCGGAGAAGACTTTGCTTTTTACCAGCAAAAAGTACCCGGACTGTTTATTGCGTTGGGTGGAATGCCCAAAGGTGGGGATCCAAAAACTGCTCCCTCCCACCATACGCCTGATTTTTTTATTGATGAAAGCGGTTTGAAATTAGGTGTACAGGCAATGGCAAATCTTGCAATAGATTATATGGAAATGCAGGCTGCGGGCAGATGACGATTGACCATTGACGATTGACCATTGAGGATTGACCATTGACGATTGACGACTGACGACTGACGACTGACCATTGCCCATTCGCCATTCACTATCACTTCAGGTATTTATCAAACCAGTTGATAAAATTTGCCTCATCCTCCTCCATATTTTTCCATCCATGCCCACCTCCTTTTTTGATGATTAACTGGTTGGGTACTTTTGCTTCTTCCAGTTTTTTTATCATACTTTCTGATTGTTGCAGTGGCACCAGAAAATCCTTATCTCCATGAATGATCATTACCGGCGGATCATCCGGGCTTATGGAATATAACGGGGAAACCTGTTTGGCAATTGCCAGTTTTTTTCCTTCATCGGTAACGGGCACATACGACCTGGTAGTATCATTCCAAACCTTAAAATCGAAGGCGGCATAAACTCCAGTTAAAATCAAAGCAGCCCGGTTGATACCCGGCACTGCATTTTGCCTGCCAAAATTTAAAAAATCGGTCGGTGGAAAAAATACGGCTGCGGCCTGCACCCTGGACGAAACCCTGTCAACCGGATCGGTGGCAACAGAATCTATCCGTTCACCGGCAGTAGCCACCGCAAGGGATAAATGTCCACCAGATGAAAAACCCATGATGCCTATGTGGCCAGGGTCAATTTCATATACTTTGGCATTATACCTGATAAAGCGAACGGCCCTTTGCAGATCGGCAATCTGGTCGGGTATGGTGTACCTGGGTTGCGAGCCGGGCAACACTGTAAATACGGTGTAACCTTTATCCGTATAGGTTTTTGATGCCTTAAAAAACCGGAGTGCCCGCTCATAACTGGATTTCCAATTGCCACTTTCCACCACTATAATTCCTTTGCCGTTTGGTGATTTTTTGGGAGACTGTACAAACATGGTCAGTGCCATACCATCTTTTCTGCCATAAATTAATTCGGCCGGGGCATTTTCAATTGAATTTTGTGAATATACAGAACCGGAAAAAAGAAAAGCAAACAACAACATACGATACTTCATAAGTACAATTTGAGTATAAAAATATAAATTAAATATCCGCCAATTATTCCGGAGCAACAAATTTCTACAACACATCAGCGATGAGATAGTTTGGATTGAAACAATTGTTTTCAATCATGGTATCCCGTAGAATTACTCCTCAAAATAAAAATGATCATGATTAACACACCGGGGATTAAATGGGGTATTACAAAAAGGACAATGATAACCACAAGCTTTATACGCTTCAATCGTAAGCTCATTTTGGCAAATACCACAAAAGATGGCCCTTGTACTAAATGCTGTCTTTTCCCAAATCGTAGCCGGATGATTTGCTTCTTCCAAATGGCAATAATAACATGGATAGTATTGATTACAGCAATTAAATTTTATAGCAATTACATCCAGTGGCGAATGATAATGCACGCAGCGGGTATGATCATCCACTATTTTGCCTTTTACGACAATCTTATCATTTTTATCTATCATTCAGTTCCTTTTTAGATTGCCCAAATTAGTACCCCCCGGAATGACAATTGCAGGTAAAAGCCCACCGATGAAATTAATTGAATCTTACATCCATTTTCCCGGGCGGAATTGGTTTCAACCCATCCACCCACAAGGAAATTCCCCATGCAATCAACGTACCAATTGCATAGCAAATCAAATCACTCCATAAAAAACCTACTCCAAATAATAACCTGCCCAAATAAGTCTGCCTTATTGCTACCATCCAGCCTGCATTAGATAATTGTGAAAACTCATCTGCTACACCCAGTACATAATTGAACAGTGCCAGTTTCCACAATGGGGTACGCACAAAGAAAATACGAAGAAAAAACACAAACATACCAGACCAGATAATATCCCCGCCATATTGTACTATCAACGGATGAAACCATTGATGGTGACTGCGTGTAGCCAATGCCAGCCAGGTACAAAAGATAAATAACAAAAAGTAGGTAATCCGTAATCTAAACATAAAGAAATGGTTTCAAACAAAACTGCAATATAAAATTAGCCCCATCACCGGTTGTACAGGCCTGTAAACTTAACAAGAATATTTTGAGCCGATATTTGATTATTAATACTTTACAAAATAATTATTGGCTAGCTGGTAAGCATTCTATTTTTTACAGATTTTATTACTGGCAAAAGTGATTACTGCATTAAGTTTATGGAAATTGTGAATCAAGTGTTATTGTTTATTATTACGCAACTTTAATTTCAGGATGTACCGGAAAAATTTTCGGCCATGTTTGTTAAAGAAAACGTGCTATTCGTTTTGAGATGGATAAAAGCCAGCATAAAAACAGGTATAATATTCATATTATATCGTTGTGTGATTTTCCTGGTTTCCATATCCCGAATTATGCATTTCGTGGTATTCATACTAATTAGGGGGAGTAGAAATTGAATGCTTCTTTTTGAATGAACGCCATGGATAAGTCTATGTCTGCTGCAACAAATCACCCCGGGTTCATCACGACTCAATATACTTTTTGATTTAATGTAATATGCGGCTTGACCTGATAGGCGTGCAATGTTCAGAAAGTATTTCTACCTTATCCTTCGTTTTAATAATCGTTAAACTACATCGCTGGTCCTCATTAAAATAAACGCCTTTATACATCCCTTCACCCTGCCACCGGGTACTCACTACAGCAGTATTTTCGTAAAATGTTACATCGTATTCCATCCGCTCCATTCGCTTAAGGCTATAGGCAGGAGAGCCCGCAGTTTGAACCAGGTTAGTTCTTGAGAATACGCCACCTGACTGTGTGAAATAAACATAGGAAGGTGCTAACACTGAGTCGACCACAGCCAAATTTTTATGCTGCCAACCTTCATCAAAACACCTGATTACACCAATTACTTCTTCTCTTGTAAGCCGGTTCGTATTTTTTATACAGGATGACAAACCTGCAACAATAACAAAAAGAGTATTAACTAAAATCCTCATAGCCTGCAAATATATATAAGCTATTGGATAAAAAGAGCGCATTCCAACTTGTCGCTTAAAGCAATGCCTGCGGATGCCAACGGCAGGAATGATTCCGATTTTTATTTAATTCTATTAAAAAAGATTTGAAACCAGCAGTAATATTTTTTATAAAACATCCTTACTTACCACTACTAAAACAAAAACACGCTAAATAAAGTTTCTTTTCTAAACTTTGTCGCACAAATATTCAATATGCGCTCAACTCAATCCGGAACTTTTTTAATTCCCCTGACTGCTTTTTTCTTATCAGCTATAGTTACATTTAAAAATACGGCTTTCGCACAACCAGTTTCATCTATCAGCCAGCTTCAATTTTTAGGACAATACGAAATACCGTTTGCAAAACAGTTTAAAAATACTACCATCGGAGGTTTGTCCGGAATAGATTACGATGCGGCAAATAAGCGCTATTACTTTATCTGTGATGATCGCAGTGCAATTAATCCTGCACGCTATTACACCGCAGATATTACCGTAACGGGAAAAGTCATTTCCAATGTGCAATTTACCGGGGTGCAACAACTACTACAACCCAATGGGAAATCATATCCGGGTAATAAGCAAGACCGTTTTCATACACCCGATCCGGAGGCCATGCGATATGATCCAATCAAAAAAAAATTAACCTGGAGCAGTGAAGGTGAAAGAACTGTTAACCGTAAAGATACCGTACTGGTAAACCCGTCCATTATTACCATTTTAACCAAAGGCAACTATCTGAAAAGTTATACATTACCCCATAACCTCGCTATGCAGGCAATTGAAAAAGGACCGAGGCGAAACGGGGTATTGGAAGGATTAACATTCGCCGATAACTATACCACTCTTTTTGCAAATGTAGAAGAACCTTTGTATGAGGACGGCCCGAGGGCAGATACAATGAACAATAATGCGTACATCAGAATATTAAAATTTGACGTAGGCAAAATGCAAAACACACAACAGTTTGCATACAAATTAGAACCGGTAGCCTATCCCCCATTTCCGGCAAATGCATTAAAAATAAACGGGGTAACCGATATTCTTTACATAGGAAAAAATAAACTACTCTTAATCGAGCGATCGTTCTCCAGCGGACGACTGGGATGCAGTGTAAAACTATTTATCGCAGATTTAAAGGACGCTACTGATATAAAAGATATCCCTTCCTTATCCGGCAGCACCTATTTTACACCGGCCACGAAAAAATTATTACTGAACATGGATACGCTGGGTATTTTTATTGATAATATTGAAGGGGTAAGTTTTGGACCGCAACTATCCAATGGACATAAAACTTTGTTGTTTGTATCAGATAACAATTTTAACCCACTTGAAAAAACACAGTTGTTGTTGTTTGAAGTGATAGAATAAAACGGGTGCATTTCAATTCAAATTGTTGCGCTATATTTAAGAACTAAAAAATCAGTAAATCGCCGTTAAGGAGTTACGACGTTGAGTTATCAAAGAAATAAAAACGTCTGAACGCCTTAACGGCAAAATAAGTAACCCCGTAGATGCTGCAATCCAATAGCTATTGAATTTGAAATGCACCCAGTAAAACAGTCGCTTCTTATTGTCTTTCTATTCTTTTTCTTTTTGGGTATTAAATTTTATCACTCCATTTATCCAACAGCCTTCTCATCATTTCAGAAAAAAAGCTATCTTTCTTTTTTACTACCCCGATATGAAAAATTATTGATCGCTTGTTGTAGCTTGCTGTTAATGGCTGCCTGTAACAATAATCCTTCTTCATCGCCTGAAAATTTTAAATCCATCAAAGTGAAATATCCCGCTACCAAAAAGGACAACCTCGTAAAAGACAATTATTTTGGCACCCTTGTAGCCGACCCTTACCGATGGCTGGAAGATGATACCAGCGACGAAACAGGTGCCTGGGTAAAAGCTCAAAACGAGGTAACTGAAAACTACCTGGCACAGATTCCTTTTCGGGAAGCTATCGGTAAACGGTACGAACATCTTTTCAATTATGAAAAATTCTCAGCTCCCACCAGGGAAGGCAATTACATTTATTATCACAAAAATTCGGGCCTTCAAAACCAGGGAGTAATGTACCGGGAAAAACTGGATGGTGGAGAACCCGAATTATTTTTAGATCCCAACACATTTTCGAAAGATGGCACCACTTCCCTTGCTGCCATTAATTTTTCCGAAGACGGATCGCTTGCGGCCTATAATATTTCGGAGGGCGGCAGCGACTGGCAAAAAATGATTGTAATAGATGCTGCTACAAAAAAACAGGTGGGTGATACAATGCTCGACATTAAATTCGGCGCTGCAAGCTGGAAGGGTAATGAAGGCTTTTTTTACAGCACTTACGACCGGCCAAAGGAAGGGAGCTTTTTAGCCGGTGTAACAGATACCCATAAACTATTTTACCATAGGATGGGTACCCCGCAAAAAGATGACCGGTTAATTTATGGAGGTAGCGCCCTGCCAAACCGTTACATCTCCGCAGCAGTAACGGAAGATGTACACTGGCTGGTTATTTACGGGGCCAATGCCACCTACGGAAATGAGTTACATATCCTCGACCTGACTATACCCAATGCAGCCATTATCCCACTGGTAACCGATATGAACAACCAGCATGGCGTTGTGAACTCCGATGATAAAAACTTTTATATTCAAACGGATAGAAATGCGCCAACCGGGAAACTGGTAATGGTACCCGTTAACAATCCAACGGAAGCCAACTGGAAAACAATCGTTGCGGCAAAACCCGAAGTACTCAATACATCTTCAGCAGGTGGTTTTATATTTTGCACCTATCTGAAAGATGCAGTAACCAAAGTGTACCAGCATGATAAAACGGGCAGGCAGATCCGTGAAATTGAACTACCCGGTTTAGGAAGCGCTAATGGCTTTTCTGCAAAGCAAAATGACACAAAACTCTACTATGGCTTTATGGCTTACACAACTCCATACACGATTTATAAACTCAATATCCAAACCGGGGAAGGCAGTTTGTATAAAAAGCCCTCCGTAGAATTCAAAGCGGAAGATTATGAATCAAGCCAAATATTTTACACATCAAAGGATGGAACAAAGATTCCGATGATTATTACGCATAAAAAAGGCATCGAACTAAATGGGAAGAATCCCTGCCTGTTGTATGCCTATGGTGGTTTTGGTGTAAACCTTACCCCATCCTTCAGCACCTCCAATATTATATTATTAGAAAACGGTGGGATTTACGCCGTACCAAATTTACGTGGCGGCGGCGAGTATGGCGAAGCATGGCATGAGCAGGGCATTAAAACAAAAAAGCAAAATGTATTTGATGATTTTATTGCGGCGGCTCAATACCTGGTTGACAATAAATATACTTCCAGGGAGATGCTTGCAATTGAAGGCGGCAGCAACGGCGGCCTGCTGGTTGGCACATGCATCACGCAGCAACCAGGATTGTGCAAAGTTGCATTTCCCGCGGTGGGGGTATTGGATATGTTGCGCTATCATCAATTTACCGCCGGGGCTGGATGGGCTTATGATTATGGCACATCGGAAGACAGTAAGGAAATGTTTGACTATCTCTATTACTATTCACCTCTGCACAATGTGAAGGAAGCGACATATCCTGCAACCATGATCACTACTGCCGATCATGATGACCGGGTGGTTCCCGCACATTCATTTAAATTTGCGGCCACTCTTCAGGAGAAACATATTGGCAACAACCCGGTTCTTATCAGGATAGAAACAAAAGCCGGGCATGGCGCCGGCAAAAGCACTAAACAAACCATTGCAGGGCAAAAGGATAAATGGAGTTTTATGTTTTATAATATGGGGTTGCAACCAAAATATTAAAGGTATCCTGTGTGCATGATTGTTGATTGATGGCCATTTCAACATGCCATTGATTCATTTTTTATTCGCCTGGTGATTACCAGGTAGCAACCCTCCATGTTCTTTCAAAACTTTCACCGGCAGGCAAATTTACAATCCCTTCCTTTTCAGTAAAATCCTGGTTGCTCCCCACACTATCAGCAATACCACACCAGGGTTCTATACAAATAAAAGGAGCATCCTTTGCAGCCCATATCCCCAGGTATGGAAAGCCTGTAAAAGTAAAACTTAAACCTGCAGGGTGCCTGGCAGACTTTACCTGTACTTCATCGGATTGAAGATGCTTTAATACAATTGCATCTTTGTAAAACAAGGATTTTGATAATGGCAGTTGATTCGTATCCTGTAGTAACGGGATAGCCACTTCCTCAATTAATCCATCCGCACTGATTGGCCATCGACCGGCATTTTCGTTCTTATTAAACAATAAAAAATAATCTTCATACAATAAGTCATCCACCAGGGGCAACTTAAAAGCGGGATGGCCACCTATTGAAAAGTGCATCCTCTCCGCTCCCTTATTTTCTACAAGGTAGGTAACAGACAGCCGGTTTTCAACGACACTATAAATTAGGGAACAACTAAATTGAAAAGGGTAAATCTTTAAAGTTTGTTCATCAGATTCCAGTTTAAAATGGATGGAGGTATTTCCATGCTCCACTACGGAAAATGTTTTTTCCCTCGCAAATCCATGCCTGCCAAGTTGGTAGGTTTTGCCCTCTAAAAAATATTTGTTATCCTTTAAAGTGCCAATGATTGGAAATAAGACAGGTGATTGCTTTCCCCAGAATTTTGCATCACCACTCCACATATATTCAAGGCCGGTTTTTTTATTGAACAAACTGGTTAACTCAGCCCCTGCCGGGTTAACCGCTACTTTCAGTATTTCATTTTCTATTGTATACATATTGAATAATTTTAAAAGAATCAGGATAACATAGTTATCAAATATTGCCATTACAATAATAGTGAAAATGTAAGGTAATTAAATGTTGGAACCAACTAAAAACGAGCTGTACAATTAAATGTACTCTTTTTTGAATTTTGTAATTATACACAGCACTATATGAATACAAAACAAACTGCCAATACTCCGGGCACGATAAATTTCGGCAATTTCTTACCTGCTGCTGGCATCAAGTAAAGTTGAACAGTTCCGTCAAAGATGTATAAATATATCTACAATGCCTTATCGAAGAAAATCAGCAGTCAACCAATGCTGATTTTCTTTTTTAATACCCCCGCAGCCTTCGTATATCCACCTCCAGCCCCATCTACAAAATGAATATGCCGGTCATTCATATTCCGCACATAACACGACATTATTGATTCGTTGCTTACATGCAATCCATACCTGATTTCGCCATCCGCCTCCATTTGATAAGGCAGCTTCCAACAGCTTTCGCTCCGCTAACGTTTCGGAAATAACCGTATTAATTTATTCATCAATGAGGACTAACTAAATCTTCATAAAACGACATTAATGATTTATTCTCATTTCAGGATTAACATACCACAAAATATCGGCGCACCATCAATGAGGATATAAAATATTTGTTTTTGCATTTTTTTTATAATCTTTGTCTCCTTCAATTTTACGAATATGAAATTCTTTTAAGGAACCTGCGCTGCATTGGTTCTAACATCTATCACTGTTAAGCGGTTTTACACTGCTGTCTTCTCATTGACTATCATATAAAAAGAATTTCATGACAACTTATCAAAACGCATCCAACCGTTTATCATCTGTTTTTTCACTCATCCGTCAATCGCTCAATGGCGAAATGCAGGATTATACCAGCGGCAGTATTCGCAAAGCCGTTATTTTACTGGCGATCCCAATGGTGCTGGAGATGTGTATGGAAAGTGTTTTTGCGGTAGTGGATATCTACTTTGTAAGCCACCTGGGCAAGCATGCCACATCTACCGTAGGACTAACGGAATCGGTCATCACAATTGTTTATTCACTCGCAATCGGCATTAGTATGGCTGCCACGGCCATGGTATCAAGGCGCATCGGAGAAAAAAATGAGCAAGCTGCTTCCAAAGCGGGGATGCAGTCAATATTCATTTCGCTTGCCATCACGTTTGCGGTTAGTATACCGGGCTTTATTTACTCAAAAGATATTTTACGCCTGATGGGTGCGGAGGAAGCAGCCATTGAAGCAGGTGTAGGATACACCCGGATCATAATGGGAGGCAGCCTGGTCATCATGCTGCTATTCCTGATCAACGGAATTTTTCGGGGAGCGGGAGATGCCATGATGGCGTTGAAGAGCCTTTGGATCGCCAATATTTGCAATATCATATTGTGCCCCGTATTGATCCGTGGTGTAGGGCCAATACCGGCATTCGGCATTGAAGGGGCTGCAATGGCAACAACTATCGGGCGTGGCATTGGTGTATGTTACCAATTATACTACCTGTTTAATGGAAAACGGCTGATTCAATTCACCCTTAAACACCTGGTACCGGATTGGGCAATTATTCGTTCCATCATTGATATTGCCTGGCCGGCAACACTCCAGTTTTTGATAGGCTCCGGGAGCTGGATCGTACTGGCAAGCCTGGTAGTAACAACCGGCCACAGTGATGCCTCCGCCGGATACCAGATCGCTATCAGGATCGTGATGTTTTTTTTATTACCTGCCTGGGGCATGAGCAATGCTGCCACTACATTGGTGGGTCAAAACCTGGGTGCATTACAGCCACAAAGGGCCGAGGATTCGGTGATAAAAACCGCCCAATACAATGCGGTTTTTATGGCATTGGTTTCGGTAATATTATTGGCATTTGCTCCTTATATCATTTCTTTTTTTACAAAAGAAAATGCAGTAGCCCATTATGCAATTTTGGCTGTACGCATTATCAGCGCAGGTTATATATTTTATGGGATCGGAATGGTAATGGCCAATGCATTTAACGGTGCAGGCGATACGAGCACACCCACCATTATCAATTTGTTTGGCTTTTGGTTTTTCCAGATACCACTGGCCTGGCTATTGTCTAAAACCTTTCACATGGGTGCCACAGGCGTTTTTATTGCAATACCTGTTGCGGAAACAGCCATCAGTATAGTCGCCTATATGGTATTTAAAAAAGGGAAATGGAAGCTTAAAAAAGTGTAGGTTTTCAACCACTGCAGCTTTATTTTATTGAATGAGTGCACTTCAAAATGCCACGAGGGTTGCCGACTTTTTAAAAGCACGTAATTGACAACAAATCTATTCTTCAAAGTTGGCAACCCTTTGATTACAGCCCTTGTAACAAATTAGTACGCACCGAATTTTCTTACTATTTTATGTAATTGGGGGATTCGCATTCCTGCCAATATTCTATTATTATTTTAATGGTACGCTTTAACTTTTCGTACGAATCCGGCTTAACAAAAAATCCCTGGACGGACTTTGAATAAGCATCCACTACATATTTCTGTTCACCGCTGGTGGTAAAGAATAAATAGGGAATACATTTTAGTCTTAAGTCTTCATTTGTATGAATTTTTTCTCTTAGCTCTATTCCGTTTAACCTGGGCATATTAATATCAGAAAGAATCAGAAAGGGTTCATCCTTTGTTTTAATTAAGTAATCCAGCGCCTCATCACCATCTTCAAAAAAAATGATTTCATTTTTAAAGTTAAGTTCTTCAAAAATCTCATTTAAAATCATCTGGTCATCGGTGTCGTCTTCAATAACTATTATTGATCCGGTTTTATTCATAATTTTTAATTGCAAAGGTGATTCTGTTTAGATAAGATCAAAACGTTCAACACTGGCTTTGAAATGTTATACCCCAGGCATACAGCAGTCCTTGTTTCTAAAATTTGCAAACTGATAGCTGCCATGTGGATAACGACTGCAAAGGTATACACTTTAGGTAGAAATGGAATTTGTTTTGGGTTCCTATCCTGCTTAAGCTTACAGGCTCCGCCTAAAAGGCGTTCTTAAAATGATGATGTCAAAATAATTACCCGGGCGGCTGCAACTTCCCTTGTGTCGTTAATTTAATAAATCGAAAGAGATTTTGATTATTGTGATCTTGTTGTGTAAATTCATTCAAATTTAAACTGCTCTAATTTCAAATGAAAAAAATATCCTTGTTTACAATAATTTTCTCATTGTTATTTTGTGTTGCGCCCTTAACTATGTTGGCTCAAAAAATTCCTACAGGACTGAAGTATGGAAAATATGGTTGTACCGCCAGTAAATATCGAAATGGTGCTTACGAATACATACCCCTTGGTTCATTTACAATAACCAAAAAAGGAACTTGCGCTTACCTTGGTTTTGAAAAACCAAGCACAGGAAAATATAGTATTGATAAAAGTGGGAATCTACTATTTGACGGCGGTTACTTTGATAAAGGCAAAGCCGAATAAATTGACAGACCTGGTAAATTCTTCCTGGTATTCCCGACCAATCCAGACAATCGATGGACTTGTACATGTGTTGGAAAATAACCTGTGCGAAAATATCTAGGTTTAAATTGACCCTCCACTGCTTGATGCCCTACAGTAATATAAATACATAAAAACGATATTATTTCGCAATCACTTCAAAACTGGCGAGTCCAATTTCCCGGTCATCTTTTTTATTGTTTACAACTTCTATGATAACCCTGCCAGGCTTGCTAATCCGAATAATAAATTTACCATCCGATACCGATATAGACTTACCACCTTGCACATTAATAGAAATGTCTGCCGGCTTTATCTTTCGTGCAGAAACAGTGATTTCATTGTCTATGCCGGCAAACAAGGTGTACGGTTCCTGCGTGGTAATTTTAAAATTTTCGTCTTCTGTTATAAAAGTGATGGGTTGTTTGCGGTATGCATTTACCGGTTTTCCATTTTGTATAGCGGACACCCATTTACCTGATCCTTCAATTACCCTTACCACTTCTTCTTCCATTCCGTAACCATATTTTGTGACTGGCGTCACATTACTGACGGATCCGTCTTTACTTACAATAAAACGTACAAATGCTGTATATTTTCCAACAGGTGCCTTGTTCTTGACGGGGACATCCGCATCAAGTTTTTTTTCTAAATATTTAATCCACGCAACATTACCACCAGGATAGGAAGCCTCTGTTTCTACTGCTGTAAATCCAGTTAATTTTGCCTGCGTAGTATCAGGCTGCCGGGTAACCTGCGCCAGCGAAGACAATCCGGATAAAATGAGGCAGGATGTTAAGAAGGTTTTAATTGGGTGCATAAGATTTTTTGGGCAAGGTAATTAAAGCTGATTAAAAAATGGAATGAATAAAAATGTCATAAATAGTAAAGCGGATTGTGCCAAAAACAATAAAATATGCCCTACAACAAATTATTTCCGCCGTTGTTGGTGTTCGTGC
>Ga0335397_10005052_pt1 | contig 17334 bp, 8 predicted proteins | sample MAT04_FD_205740 | JGI IMG/M metagenome (GOLD analysis project Ga0335397, IMG submission 205740) | Freshwater microbial communities from Lake Fryxell liftoff mats and glacier meltwater in Antarctica - MAT-04 (spades assembly) (version 2) ... | reverse complement strand
ACCACAGTTCGCAAGCTGCTCAAGGTGTTTGAGTCATCTGACTTGCGTTGTTTGTCTCGTCTTGTGCAGGATGTGTAAAGCACGCCGTATGCCAAATGGAACATTGTGTTTCAGATTCTTGACAGCGACGCACTTTTTTTCTTCGCAAGCCATTGAAATATATTGGCTTACGCACAATCTTCCGCTGCTGAAAAATCATCGAATGATGGCACGCGTGCCGAGAAAATCTTGTTGCCAAAAGCCCACACGGATTGACTTCCACAAGTCACAATTTCCTGTAAGTCATTTCCATGTAGTCGGTTCCGCGTGGCAACATGTCGTGGGCAACATGAGGTGATCCTGCAACGTCGCCGTGACGCGTTGGAAATCGTCTGTAAACCGGGCTTAGCGCGGCAGAGAAATCGTGGTAATTGTTGGTTCGTCGATCAGGTATGCGGGCTGAATCCCTTCCGAACTTCTCTGGATGTCGCCGTGGGGTCTGGGCGGAAATTCCTTGCGAGCATGGTGATGCTGGTGGCGTGCCTGGGGCCGGCCGGCTGCGCGGTCACGCGCAAATCGGTCAGCATGGACAGTGGCTCGAAAATGCCCTGGCTCGGAATGGAACTCGCCCCGCAACGCCGCCCACCGGCCCCCGAGGTGAAGCGCATTCGCAATGATCAGTCGGTTCCTCTGGAAGCCGTCCCTGCGAAACTGATCAAGGAGGATGTCCCCAAGGAAGGGGGCTGGTGGCAGAAGTTGACCGGCACGGAAAAGCGTGCCCCCATCAAACTGCCGCGCACCGATCTGGATGTCTCGCCGCCGATGACGGCCAAAGTCGCCGCGCCGTCGGTCGCCGAATCCGCAGAACCGCTTGAGTTCTGAGCCGCTTTTGTAGGGTGCGGTCGAGGCTCTGCGAGGCCCACCAATTGTGGCCGCCAGCACCATGATTACGACACTCTGGCTGTGTTGATTCTGTTCCGCGCGTTAATCGAATCGCGTCTCGCCGGTTAGCAGTGAATGAGAATGTAGAGCACTTGCTCCGCAAGTGCATTTCTTTTGCACTTGCGGAGCAAGTGCTCTACATTCTTAAGCGGAACCATTCCACGCCGCTTGAATCACGGCATTTAGATTGCGAGTTTCGTATGTCGACACCAAAAGTTCCGCCGCCGGCCTGGATGTTCTGGGTGCTCGCCGCTGCTGCGGTGTACAACCTGATCTGGGGCATCGGGCTGGTTTTGCTGCCGAATCAGCCGTTTGTGTGGGCCGGGATGGAGCCGTGCAATTATCCGTCGCTCGTCCAGTGCCTGGCGATGGTCATCGGCGTGTACGGCATCGGCTATGCCATCGCGGCGCGTGATCCGGTCAGCCATTGGCCCATCGTGCTGGTGGGGCTACTAGGCAAAATCTTCGGCCCCCTTGGCTTCCTCTGGACGGCGGCTCACGGCGAACTGCCCTGGACCGTCGGCTGGATGATTCTCACCAACGATCTCATCTGGTGGCTGCCATTCACGGCCATCTTGATTGAGGCGGCTCGTTCCCGCGATGCCAATCGCGATGACTTGGGCACGTTTCGGGAAGAAATGGAGCGCGTGCGGACATCCGCCGGCGAATCGTTGTGGACACTCTCCCAACGACAACCGGTGCTGGTCGTCTTCGTCCGCCATGCCGGCTGCACCTTTTGCCGGGAAGCCGTGCATGATGTCGGTCAACAGCACGATCAGATCGCCGCGGACGGCGTGAAACCTGTGATCGTTCACATGGGATCAGTCAACGATGGGCTGGCGTTGCGGAAATGGTCCGGCCGGACCGATCTCGAAATGATCAGCGACCCCGACCGGCGATTGTTCCGCGCGTTCGACCTGCAACTTGGCACCTTATGTCAACTGAGCGGTCCGTTCGTGATCTGGCGCGCGCTCTTCGGCGGCACCGTCTTCAAATATGGCTTCGGCCAGATGATCGGCAACGGCATGCAGCTCGCCGGCGCCTTCGTTGTCGATCACGGCAGGATTGTCAGTTCGTACCGACATCAAACAACCGCCGACCGCCCGGACTACGCGGCAATCGCCTGTCGCCGATGAAGCAGTAGGAAGTGTCGAAGATGCGAGATTGGGTGGCACGTCCCTGAGTCTTCGAAGGGCGTGGCGATGGCGCGAAGACCACGCCCTTCCCAGAGCCTCAGGGACGTGCCACCCAACATTGGGACTACTACGCCGCGTGATTGATGCGCTGCGAGATCTCCAACTCGCGGCGCAGGACGCGTGCGAGCAGCGCGATCGTTCGATCGGCGGCTCCCTGCTGCGACAGGACGAACTGCCGGGCCGACACGCCCAACCGACGTCGGGTCAACTCATCGCGCAGCAGTTCGCGCATCACGTCGGTCAATTCGTCAGCATTTCGCACGACGACCGCCGCCTCGCGTGATAACAGGGCCGTCGTGACATCTTGAAAGTTCCAGGTGTTCGGCCCGAACAACACAGCCGCGCCATATCCGGCCGGCTCGATCATGTTCTGCCCGCCGCGATCCGTCAGGCTGCCGCCGACAAACGCGATGTCCGCCAGCCCCCACGCGCGGGAGAGTTCGCCAAGGGTGTCGAGGAGGAGAATGGGGGATGAGGCGAGAGGTGTGAGGCGAGTGGAAGAATCAGGCAGCTCCAGCTTGTTTTCCTCTGGCCTCGCCCCTCTTGCCTCTGGCCCCAAACTGCGACGCACAATGTCGTGCCCGCGCGATGTGATCAATTCCGCGACTTCCTCGAAGCGTTCCATGTGCCGGGGGACGAGGAGCAATCGCAAGTGGGTGTGTTCGCCGCGTAGCGTTTCCCAAGCTTGAATCGCGAATTCTTCTTCGGGCGATTGCGTGCTGCCGGCGAGGAACACCAGTTCGTCGGGGGCGATACCAAAAAATGCGCGCAGATTCTGCGTGTGGGAATTGAGGCGGTCAGTTTCGATGCCGTCGTATTTGATGTTGCCGGTTTGAAACACGCGCGCCGGCGCGGCTCCCAGTTGCAGGAAACGCTCGGCATGGGCCGGGCTTTGCGCGGCGATCAGCGAACACGACTCGAACAGCGGCCGCAGCAGCCAGGCGAATCGCTGATAGTTTTTGAAACTGGCTTCGCTGATGCGGCCGTTGATCACCGCGACAGGAACGCTCGCCGCTTTCGCCGCGTTCAAAAAGTTCGGCCAGAGTTCCAGTTCGACCAGCACAATGAGACTCGGTCGCAACTGCCGCAGCGCACGGCGGACGGCCCAGGAGAAATCGAGCGGGAAGTAGTGGACGGTGCAGTGGGGATACTTTTTGAGCGCGACATCGTAACCGGTGCCGGTGGTCGTTGTGATCACAATTTCATGCTCGGGATACAACGGCTGCATGCGGGTCAGCAGCGTCTGCAATTGCAGCACTTCACCGACGCTGACGGCATGAAACCACAGGCACGGCCGACGGGGTTGTTCAAGCTTCAAGTCGCCCGAAAGTTTGACGCCCAACCCGGCAATGGTCTTCTTCTGACGCAGACGCCGGACGATCAGCCACGGCGAGATGGCGGCCAGAAACATCAGATACGCCGCATCGAGCAGCCAAGCGAACATGGGAATCCTTTCCCGGATGATGTCAATCACCAGCCCGCCGCGCAAGCAAGGGGTCTCATTGTCCAAGACAAAACGCCCTTGCTTGCGCGGCGGGCTGGTTAAAACGAAATCACGCCCCGTGGCATTTTTTGTACTTCTTGCCGCTGCCGCAGGGGCAGGGGTCGTTGCGGCCGACTTTATCGCCGAAGTTGCGGATTGGTTCCACCGCCTTGCCCGACTGTCCCGGCATTGCCGCGCTGCTGCTACCACCACCGTTGTAGGATGCTTCCTCCGCCGGCGACGGCGTTTCGTCGGGCGGGGCTTCATGTGTCGCCGCGGAAATCCGCCACAGTGAACCGACAAACTCGGGGCTTTGCTGTTCGATGCGGAAGATCGCCCCGGTGACTTGCCCGGCGATGCGGTCCCACATCGACTCGAACGCCTTCATCCCCTCGCGGCGATACTCGACCTTCGGATCTTTCTGGGCATACCCGACGAGGCCGATGCCTTGCCGCAGATGGTCCATGAAATACAGGTGATCTTTCCAGGCCGTGTCGAGCACATCGAGAATCAAGGCCCGTTCGGTTTGATACAGCTCTGGCCGGAAGCGGCGTTCGTAACCTTGCAGCACGGCGCGGCGGGCGGTTTGGCGGTCGGCGACGGCGAGCGCGGCGGTATCCAGACCGGCCTGAAATTCCTGATTGGCCCAGGAGATCATGTCGGTGAGCGCCGCCGGGTTCGACGGGCCGTGATTGCCGTTCCCATTCCGGTCTGAACCGTAGCCGCCGGCATAAGCCTTGTTGAGATACTCTTCCAACCGGCTGACGGCGGTACCGCGATCCAGAAATTGCTGGCTGCAGCTGGTGAGCAGCCGGGCGATTTCGTGTCGTGGTTTGGATTCGACATCGTGTGGATCGAGGCGCGTCTGGAACCGGCCGTTGGCCCAGCGGACCAGACCTTCGCGGTCGTATTTTTGTCCGCCCTGATGTTCGGCCATGAAGCTCGACAGGCCGACTGAGACCGGGAATTCGACCTCCTTGTGGCGATACACGTCTTTCACGGTTTGCTGAATGACGGTGACCGCCTCGGCTTCGTTCTTGCCGTCGAACATCTCGGGCGTCATCTGGATGCCATACTGCTGGCCGACCCACCCGGCGAGCGAACGCCGGCCCCAGTCGTCGGCGAGGAAGACCGTCACCGGGCTGAAATCGAATTTCTCCAGCTTCTCTTTGGCCCGCTCATACAGATACATCTGCATGTTCTCGAGGCCGATTTTCTTCAGTTCGCGGTCGTTGGTGTTGAGGCCGAAATGGGCATTGACCCAGCGGGCCATCGCCTGCCAGTTGCGGTCGCGTTCTTCTTCGACTTCCGCCGGCAGGTTCTCGTCGATCTGTTCCTGAATCAGCGACTCGGCCTGCCGATCGGCCTGATCTTTCAGATAGACCAGCAGTTGGTCTTCCGTCATGCCTTTGATGTCCGACAGTTCGATATCGATCTGCGCCTGCTGCCGCGACCATTCGACGATGGTTTCCCAACGATAATTCGGCTCAAGGAAATGCTTGACCCAGCGGGCCAGTTGCCGGTCGATCATGTCGACAATCAGTTCCCGGCAATTCGAGCCTTCGAGAATCGCCTGCCGGTAGGAATAGACGCGCTTGCGCTGTTCGTCCATCACTTCGTCGTATTCGAGGAGGTGCTTGCGCATTTCAAAGTGGCGCTCTTCGACTTTCTTCTGCGCCCCTTCGATCTGCCGCGTCACCATCCAGTGTTCGATCCGTTCGCCTTCCTGCATGCCGAGCTTTTGCAGCCAGTCTTTCACCCAGTCGCCGGCGAACTTCCGCATGAGGTCGTCTTCGAGCGACAGGAAGAACCGGCTGGAACCGGGATCGCCCTGCCGGCCCGCACGACCGCGCAGTTGCAAGTCGATGCGGCGGGAATCGTGACGTTCCGTGCCGACAACATGCAGACCCCCCAGTTCGGCGACCTTGCGGCCGTCGGCTTGCATACCGTCTTTCTCGGCGATGCGCCGCGTGGTTTCTTCCCATTCCGATTTCGGCACTTCGAGCCGCGATTCGTACTTCTGCTTGAGTTCGTCCCAGGCCAGATGTTCCGGGTTTCCGCCGAGGATGATGTCGGTCCCGCGGCCGGCCATGTTGGTGGCGATGGTCACGGCTTCCGAGCGGCCGGCCTGGGCGATGATCTCGGCTTCGCGTTCGTGATACTTGGCGTTCAGCACGTTGTGCTTAACACCCTGGCGCGTCAGTTTTCCGCTGAGGATTTCCGAGTTCTCGATGCTTGCCGTGCCGACCAGCACGGGCCGGCTTGTGCCGTGAACTTCCTTGATCTCGTCGACGACGGCATTCCATTTCTCGTTGACGGTGCGATAAATCGCGTCCGGGGAATTCTGCCGTCTCGGCGGGCGGTTTGTGGGAATGGAAACAACATCGAGCTTGTAGATTTTCAGAAACTCATTGGCTTCGGTCATGGCGGTACCCGTCATGCCGGAGAGTTTCTTGTACAGCTTGAAGAAGTTCTGCAGCGTGACGGTGGCCAGCGTCTGCGATTCTTCCTTGATGCGGACTTTTTCCTTGGCTTCCACCGCCTGATGCAGACCGTCGCTCCATTGCCGGCCGACCATTTTGCGGCCCGTGTGTTCGTCGATAATGATCACTTCGCCGTTCGGTCCCGGCGGCTCGACAATGTAATTCACATCGTTCTTGTAGAGGTGAATGGCCCGCAGCGCGTTGTCGATGAGGTGCGGCCATTCCATGTTGCCGGCGGTGTAGAAGCTTTCGACATTCGCGAGATCTTCGGCGTACTTGATGCCATCATCGGTCAGATGGCAGGTGTGTTCTTTTTCCTTGATCTCAAAATGCACGTCCCGCTTCAACTGCAGCGCGAGGGCATGGGCTTTCGGATATTTCGTCACGTCGTCGGAAGACGGGCCGGAAATGATCAGCGGCGTGCGGGCCTCGTCGATCAAAATGTTGTCGATTTCGTCGATGACCGCATACACCAGCGGGCCTTGCACCTGCGTGTCGGTCGTCGGCTTCATATTGTCGCGGAGATAGTCGAAGCCGAATTCGTTGTTCGTCCCATAGGTGATATCGGCCGCATACGCTCTGCGGCGGGCCGTGTTATCCATCTGCGATTGAATCGCGCCGACGCTGAGGCCCAGCCCCATGTAGGCCGGCCCCATCCATTCCATATCGCGGCGGGCGAGGTAATCGTTCACGGTGATGACATGCACGCTGCCGGCGACGCCATTGAGAAACGCCGGTAAGGTGGCGACGAGCGTTTTGCCTTCGCCCGTGGTCATTTCAGCGATCATCCCTTTGTGCAGGATGTAACCGCCGACCATTTGCACATCGTAATGCCGCATCTTCATGTAGCGTTTGCCGGCTTCGCGCACGGCGGCGAAGGCATCGGGCAGCATCTGGTCGAGTGTCTGGCCGTCTTTCAGGCGGGCGCGCAGAATCGAAGCGGTTTCCTTCAACTCGGCGTCAGACTTTTTCTCGTAATCGGGTTCGAGTTGATTGATCCGGTCGAGCACCGAGCCGGGGATGACGGTCGTGTTCCCCTGCTTGTCGCGCGCGAAACCGATCTGCCGGACACGGCGTTCGTTCGCCGAGCCAAAGAGTTTTGTGATCAGCTGTTCGATCCCGCCGAGGAGCGCGGTGAAAAAACTGCCAACCTTTTCCAGAAATTCCATTGTCAAAAACCTTAAGATCGACCGCGGTATGCGGTGGATAATCCGTTAAAAAATCCGTTTTCCATCGTCCGTGGTCAGTGAGGAATCCGCATCCACAAAATGGTTGCATCCTTTGCAACGGATGACGGATCACTCACCGTCGTTTCACCGCGGGTGTCCAATTAGGGGGAATTCTCGAAAATTTTCTGCCAGTCTGACAGTCCTTCTGAGAAAACCCATCAGCAGGAATTTCGACGTAACTTGCATCCTTGCCAAAGTTTATTGGTTCCGGAGCAGACGGTCAATGCCTGTCCTGTCGCGCAACCAATGACCATAGGGTAGAGACAGTCGCAATCGGTATGCCAAGTTGGAGTTCAGCCTTCAGGCTGATCAAGACCAGCCTCAAGGCTGAACTCCAACAAACATCTTGCTAGAATTTGGTGGAACTCTTTCGCGGAAGTTGTTTCGTCCCGTTCACTTCGGACAATTCACCCATGGGAAATCGCACGTCGGCTCTCGCCCTGTGCTGGTCGCTGCTGCTCGCCGCACCGGCATTCGCTCAACGTGACTTGAAAGACATCCCGGTTCCCGATCCCGAACTCGAGCGCCAGTCGTTCGAGGTCGCCGAGGGATTCGAGGTAAATCTGTTTGCCGGCGATCCGCTGATCCATAAGCCGATTCAGATGAATTTCGATCCCCAGGGCCGCCTCTGGATCGCCTCTTCGGAAGTGTATCCGCAGATCGCCCCCGGTCAGGATGCAACCGACAAGATTCTGATCCTCGAAGATGAAGATGGCGACGGCGTCGCGGAGAAGACGACCGTCTTCGCTGATGGATTACTCATCCCCACCGGAGTGCTGCCCGGCGACGGGGGCGTGTATGTCGCCAACAGCACCGAAATTCTGCACCTCAAAGACACTGACGGCGACGGCAAAGCCGATGAACGACGCGTCGTCCTGTCGGGCTTCGGCACCGAAGACACGCATCACATCATCCACACCTTTCGCTGGGGACCGGACGGCCTGTTTTACTTTAACCAGTCGATCTACATTCACAGCCACATCGAAACACCCTTCGGCGTGAAGCGGCTCAACGCCGGCGGCATCTGGCAGTTCCGCCCCGAAACGATGGAACTCAACGTCTTCGCCCGAGGCTGGGTCAACACCTGGGGACACCAATTCGACAAATGGGGCACGTCGTTTGTCACCGATGGGGCTGGCGGCGAGGGGATCAATTACCTGGTGCCGGGAGCCGCGTATCCCACGGCGTACGGCGTGTCGCGGATTCTGCACGGCCTCAACCCCGGCAGCCCAAAATTCTGCGGACTCGAAATGGTCGATGGCCGGCATCTTCCGGACGATTGGCAAGGCAACCTCATCACCCACGACTTCCGTGGACACCGCGTCTGCCGGTTCTCCCTCAGCGAAGACGGCTCCGGGTTCTCGGCTCAGCAACAGCCCGATGTCATCAAGACCACACACGTCGCCTTCCGGCCGATTGATGTCGCCCAGGGGCCGGATGGGGCGATCTATATCGCCGATTGGTACAACCCAATCATCCAGCACGGCGAAGTCGACTTCCGCGACCCCCGCCGCGACCACACGCACGGCCGCATCTGGCGCGTGACGGCCAAGGGCCGACCGCTGGTGGAACGGCCGAAGCTGGTGGGTGCGACGGTGCCGGAACTGCTGGAGCAACTCGATTCACCGGAGACGGCGACCCGGTTGCATGCCAAACGCGCGCTGAAAGAACTGGGCAGCGAGACTGTCTTGCCGGAGTTGCAGGCGTGGGTCAAGAGCCTCGACGCGAACGACGAGCCACGACTATTGGAAGCGATGTGGCTGTATCAGGGATTCGATGTCGCCGCGCCGCAGGTGCTGGAAAAGTTGTTGACCTCGCCGCTCCATGAGATGCGTGCCGCAGCGGTGCGACAGATCCCGCATTGGAAAGATCGGCCAGGAATGGAGCAGGCGTTGGAATGGCTGGCAACTGCCGTCGCTGATCCGCATCCGCGTGTGCGGCTTGAAGCCGTTTGTGCGCTGCGCGCCTGGCCGACGGCAGAGTCCGCGGAGATTGCCTTACGGGCCGCTGACTTGCCGCTCGATACGTTTTCCGAATACGCCCTCTGGCAGACGGCCCGGGAGTTGTCGCCGTACTGGTTGCCGGAGTTGCGGGCGGGGAAGCTCACGTTTGATAACAAAGTGAATCGCCTGTTGTTCGCCGTGCGGGCGGCCGAAGCACCGGACACCGCTCCAATTCTCGTGACCTGGTTGAAAGAAGGCCGGGCGACGGCCGAGCAGGAGCCGCAACTGTTGAACGCCATCGGCACGCTTGGCGGACCGGACGAACTGCGGTTGGTCTTCGATCTCGCGGTCGATGAACAAGCCGCGCCGGATCGCGCGGTTGATCTGCTGCTCGCGTTGCTCGATGCCAAACGCCGGCGAAATGTGCAACCGGCGGGTGATCTCGTCGGCCTGAAAGGTTTGTTTCAATCCAAGACACCCCGGCTGCAATCGCTGGCCGCCACGGCGACCGGACTGTGGAAAATCGAAGCCTTGCGGGCTGATGTCGAACGGGTCGCCGGCAATCAGGAATTGCCCGCGGAGATTCGCATCCCCGCCATTCAGGGTTTGGCTCAACTCGGTGGCGTTCAAGCCATCTCTCATCTGAGCCGTCTCGCTGCGGAAGCGGGCGACAAACTCGAACCGATTCGCGCTCGGGCGATCTCCGAATTGATCCCGCTCGACATTGAGGCCGCCGCGAATCTCGCCGTTGCCTGGTGGGCGACGGCGAAAGATGTGGAGCTGCAATCGACGGTCTTTCAGGCCTTTCTCCAGCAAAAAGGCTCCGCCGATGTGCTGGCGGTTGCGCTCACCGACAAAAAACTTCCGCCAGACGCCGCGAAGATCGGCTTGCGTGCGATCTCCGGTTCCGGCCGGCCGGAACAGAAATTGAGCGATGCACTGCTCGCCGCCGGCGGGATCACCGGGGGAGTGAAAATGCTTTCCCCGGAAGAAATGCAGCGGCTGGTGGAATTGGTCAAAGAGACCGGCGACCCGGCCGGCGGTGAAGCGATCTTCCGCCGTCACGATCTGAACTGCCTGAAATGCCACGCCATTGGCGGCGCGGGGGGAAAAGTCGGCCCCGATCTGATCAGCCTGGGCGCGAGCGCCCAGGTCGATTACCTGCTCGATTCGCTCCTCAACCCGAATGCGAAAGTCAAAGAGAATTATAATTCGCTGGTGGTCGTGACCGATGCCGGCAAAGTGATCAGCGGCATCAAGGTCCGCGAATCGAAAACGGAATTGGTGCTGCGCGATACCGAGGACAATGAAGTCGTGGTGCCGCTGGCGTCGATTGAAGAACAATCCAACGGCACCTCGCTGATGCCCGCCGGCTTGACCGACCGCATCACCGAAACGGAACTGGTCGACCTGGTGCGGTTCCTTTCGGAACTCGGCAAGGTCGGGCCGTACGCCATCAGCCCCACCCCCGTCGCTCGCAAGTGGGACGCGCTGCTGCCGAACGATCAATCGTATCACCGCCTGACGCGCACCGGCGACACCCCGCTGATGGCTGACGACACCGGGCTGACGTGGGTTCCCGCGTACAGCACGGTCTCCGGTAGTTTGCCGATTGCCGAGTTGCCGACGTTCACGCAGACGTTCTCCACGGCAACGGAAAAGCGGACGGCGAGTTTCGTCCGCTGCCGCGTGCAGGCGAACTCCGCAGGCCAGGCGAAGTTGAAAATCGAGGATGTCAGCGGATTACAACTCTGGATCAACGGCACGCCGCGAAAAGTCGCGGAGCTGGTAGATCTCGACATCCCGCCAGGGGTGTTGACGATTTCACTCTCGATTGATCATGCGAAGCGGAAAACACCGTTGCGGCTGGAGTTGGTCGACAGCCCGCCGGGCGTGCAGTTCGTGACGGGGAAATAGAAGACGCGCCCCGCGAACGCTTGCGCTTCGCGGAAAGTCGAGTCTGCCGATTGGTCCGCGAAGCGCAAGCGGATTGCGTGATCGACATCATTTTGTCGTGAACGTGTGGTCCGCGCCGTAATTCGCGCCGGAGTCATTTCTCGCGACGAGTCGATAATGGTACGTGGTGCCGGGCTGCAACCCAGTCAGCGTGTCGAAGGCGAGGCGCGGGGTGATTTGCAGGCCGCCGTAGCGCGGGGTCGACTTCATCCCGTATGCTTTTGTCGGGCCGTACTCGAAGTGGAACTCGGTCTTGTGGCCGAGCGGGTTCAACCGGCCTTCGACTTTCGCGGTGGTGCTGGCGATCCGGCTCGCCAGGCCGGTGATGACCTGCGGCTTCGTATCCGCAGGCAGTGTGACGTGTTGATCCGGTCCGGGTGTGGTGCCGGCGGCGTTGGTGCCGACGAATCGATAATGAATCGTTTCACCCGGCTGCAAATCGACGAGATCGGCGTTCACATGGAACCAGTCGTCGTCCGGCGTGTAGTTCGCACCGGTACCAAAGAACTCGATTTCGCCCAAGCCCCAGTGTTCAGGTTTGTAGCCTGAGAGGATGCGGACTTTCGCCTGAATCGCCGGGGCGGAGAGTTTCTTTTTGAGCAGGAAATTGTAATTCGCCCCATGTGGATGCGAGTCGGGAATTTCGCCTGCGATCAAGGGCTGCCACGTTGTGCCATCGGTGGAGACCAGGACCTCGACGGCTTTGCTCGGCCATTGCGGATGCTGGTGCAACTGCACTTTCTCGATGGTGACGGGCCGGACGAATTCATACACGAATTCCTGTGGGCCGGCAGGATTGGCGGCACTGGCCCACATTTTCCCGTCGCCGTGTCGCCAGCCGTCGGTGAGGTTGGCCGCGTCGTCTTTTGAGCCGTTGGGCAGCGAGATCAGTTGTCCGCCGTTGGAGGGGATCGCGAGCGAGTTGTTGTGATAGACGACCTCGAATTCATCGAAGTCAATCGCGCCGGTCGGGCGATTCATAGGGTTGACGAACATCACCATGTGAAACAGATCCAGGTTCAAATGCTGCTGGACTTCGTTAATCGACCAGTAAGCGTCGTACCGTTTTTCGCCCTTGTTGTTGCCGCAGTAGCTCCACTGGTTCGTATCGTTGAGCAGCCGATACTCGGCGGTTTCCCACTTCCCGCTTGTGAGCAGGTCGGTGAGATTCTGGCCGGTGTAGGACCAGTTGGGATGCTGATAATTCGGGGCGAGCGTTATGTCATCGGGGTTGAGTTCGATGTTGCTTTGGGCCTGCGACCACCAGATGAGTTCGGTCCCGTTCGGCTGCCAGTCCCGCCCGCGGACCGACTGCCGGATGATGGCATCGCGGAAATCGGGATCGCCGCCGGCGAGATACGCGCTGGGAGCGCCGGCACTCAGGCTGACGCTGCCGGGGTACATGTACGGGGTGAGATGCACGGTGCCGACGCCATCGTCATGGTTATGATCGTCGCGGGGGCTGCCCTCATAGCTGATGTAGCCGTTCCGCACGCCCCCTGCGCGAAAGTGCAGCCGCTTGGGACACCAACTGTTCCAGCCGTTCCAGCCTTCATCCCACGATTCCCGATAAAACGCGGCGAGCTTCGGCGGCACGGCTTGCGGCGCGGTCGACTTGCCATACGCCGTCGTCGGGCCGTACTCGACATGCCACGTTGTTGGCGTGCCGTGCGAATGAACCTGCCCATTGACCGACAGCCCTGTGACCCCCAGCAGCGTTGGCTCGCCGGGTTTCAGGTCCGGAGCCGCGGACTGGGCGACGCCGAGGTTATCGGAACTCATCATGGCGATCACCACCAGCAGCCAGCGCACGTTTCGATTCGGCATCGTTCGTGTATCCGTCAAGTACGGCCTGAATTCGATCAGAGGGAAGAATGAACCACGAAGTACACGAAAAAATGCTGAAACGGCACAAGGCATCGTCGGTGATGAGTTTTCCGCTCATAATCTGCTTGTCGTGATTCTTCAGCCTTTTTCGTGTACTTCGTGTTCTTCGTGGTTATCTGTACTCCCGATGTAATTCCGAGCATACTCCGCTCAGCACCATGAGAAAACCAAATTGGAGTTACGCGTCCCTTGTCAGCGGTGGCGGCTGTGCGAATAATTCCTCTTGCGGGCCTGGTGATGTTGTGGACTTAACCTGAGGAACTCCGAAATGCCGGTGTCGTTGACGACCACCGATGGTTTCTGGACCGCCTTGGATCAAAGCGGCCTGCTGAAGCCGCGCCGCTTGGCCATGGCTCGGGCGATTGCTGCGGAGGACCCTGAGGCCACAGCCGCGGAGATTGCCCAGAAGCTGGTTGTGCGGGGCATGCTGACCCGGTTCCAAGCCGACCGGTTGCTGGAAGGCCGCAGTCGCGGGTTCCGTTTTGACCGCTACAAGATCGTCGATGTTCTCGGCTTGGGAGGTATGGGCTGGGTGTATCGCGCGGTGGATGTCGACACGGGAGACCAGGTCGCGCTCAAGGTGCTGCGTGACGATCTCAAGCACGATGCCGGCATGCTCGCAAGGTTTCATCAGGAGGCGGCGGTTGGCCTCAAGCTCAATCATCCGCACATCATGCGGACGCGGTCGCTGGGTGAAGCCGGCGGGTTGCCCTACATGATTCTCGATTTCGTCGCCGGACCGAATTTGCTGGAAGTGTTACTCAAGCGGCAGCGACTGCCGTGGCAACAGGCCTGCGAAGTGGTGCGGCAGGCGGCGCTCGGGCTGGAATTCGCGCATGCCGCGGGTGTGGTCCATCGCGATGTGAAGCCGCAGAACCTGATCATCGACTCCAAAGGCCACGTGCGGCTGCTCGACTTCGGCTTATCGATGCTGCGCGACGGCGAGCACGGCCATGAATTCTCCCTGGCGATGATCTTCGGTCACGAAGGTGTCGGCACGATGGAGTATGCCGCGCCGGAACAGGCGACCGACAGTCTGGTCGCCGACGCTCGGTCCGATCTCTTCAGCCTCGGCGGCACGCTGTTCGCCGCGTTGACCGGCTTGAATCCGCTGCAGCCGGTGTTGGGTAAGCCGGGTGTTTATCGGCGTGAAAAGCAGGTGCACAAGTTCTTCCCGGAGATTCCCCAGGCGGTCGCGGACATCGTCACCCGGTTGATGGCGGAAAATCCTGCCGACCGTTTCGCCTCCGCAAAAGAAGTCGCCGAGGCCCTCGCTCCGTGGTCGAAGCCGCTAGAGATTTCTTTCGATTACGCCGATCTGGTGTGCGCCCGAAAACGCGACGCCGAGCTGCGATTGGCGCGCTTGTCGAAAGAGGGATCGAAGGCACAACGGGTCTCGCAATCCACGGCTCGTCCCCATGCCCACAGTTCCGTCGCTCAGACACCGGTCGGTCGCCGGGTGCTGTCCGCCGATCGCGATTCGGAGCTGGCGGGAGCGATTCCGTTCGCCAACACGCTGGCGGATGCTTTGGGTGGCGCGGCGGCCGAATGGAGCCGTGAACAGACGGCGTCGAAGTCTTCCTTGATGGCGCGGCTCATACTGGAGGATGGCTCGCAACTGGTACTGCAACCGATGACCACACGGATTGGTCGCGGGGGTGATTGCGATCTGCAGATTCCTGATCACGTCATCTCGCAGCAGCATTGCGAACTGCAACCGCGCGGCAACGGCTGGTGGATTCGTGACCTCGAGAGCCGCAACGGCACGTTCGTCAACGGCACGTCCATTCGCCGTTGCCGGTTGAAAGCCGGTGATACACTTGTCATCGGCCAGTTGCGTTTGCGTTTCGAGCCGCCCCCGCCCGCCGCCGTTAAGTCCTGTCCCTCCCCGTGGGTGCGTTGGAGCCTGCTCGCCGTGATCGCCCTCACCTCCGCCGCGACGGGAATCTGGCTGTTTTTGTAGGGTTGTGCTGAGTCCGCGAGGCGAACCATTCTTGACGGGGTCCGTTTGGGTGGTACGTCCCTGAGGCTTTGGGAAGGGCGTGGTTTTCGATGAATCGCCACGCCGATCGAAGACTCCGGGACGTGCCACCCAGATAAAATCGGCCCGCTACCGCAGTCGCAGGCGTTTCCATTTGGCTTGGAAGCCTGGGCGTTCAAAAACTTCCGGGTTAACGACGCCACGGGGCTTCTCGCCGTGGGCTAGATCGAGAAATCCCTGGCAGGCGACGCGGCCGATATCGCGATACAACTCGTCTGTCCAGGCGATGCAGTGTGGTGCGAGCAACACGTTCTCCAACTCGGCATACGCCGGCGGCGTGGTCAGCGGTTCGTTGAGAAAGCAGTCGATCGCCGCGCCGGCGATGTCGCGGTGTTTCAATGCTTGATACAACGCCTCATCATCGACGATACCGCCGCGAGCCGTGTTGATCAGGTATGCCGTCGGCTTCATCAGCGAGATTTCTTTCGCGCCGATCAGATTGCGCGTCTGCTCGTTCAAGGGACAATGAATCGAAACGAAGTCGGCCTCAGTCATCAGCTCATCCAGCGAAACCGACCGGCAGCCCGATTTCGCGGCGGCATCCGCGGAGAGGAACGGATCGAAGATGAGCGGTGGTTTCATGCCGAAGCCGGATAGCAGCCGCACGAGTTCGCGGCCGATGCCGCCGAAGCCGATCACGCCGAGCGTCCGCTCGCGGAGTTCGCTGCCCATGTACTGACTGCGAACGTCCCAGCGGGCTTCGCGAACCAGCCGGTCCTTGATGAACATGTGATGCGAAATGGCGATCATCCAGCCGATGGTCGCCTCGGCGACCGGCCGATCGACCGCGCCGACGGCAATCGTCAGCACGACATCTTTCGCCGTACAGGCGGCGACATCGACGTTGTCATACCCCACACCGAACCGCGCCAGCATCAGCAGGTTCTCGGCATGCGATAACGTCTGGGCCGTGGTGCGAGGCGTCAAAATCAGCACGCCATTCGCATCGCCAATCTGATCGGGTGCAATCTCCGGCCGATGCTCGCTGAACCGCGCGACTTCGATTCCGGGCGCGCTGTGCAACAAATCGAGGCCGATGTCCTGGAATTTCAACTGGCCCGTTGCGTCGTAGAAATCGGCGGTTTGGGTGATGCGAAAGGGCATATAGTTGTCTCTTTACTGAGCGGGGGGCGTCAGCCCCTTGATTGTGCGTGAATGTTTTTTTGCGTCGAATGTGATGGATGCCGCAATCAGGGGACTTACGTCCCCCGCTCGGAAATCATCACTTCCACGGGTTGCCTTCCGGCGTCGCGCATCGTTCATCGACGATAATCCGTTCCGGCATCGGGCCGGCGTAGACCCAGAGCATTTCCATCGTGCTGTTGGAATCGTTGATGAAATAATGAACGCGGCCGCGCGGTTGCAAAGCAGTCGCCTTGTCGCTCATCGTGTATCGCCGGCCTTCGACCACGCACGTCGCCTCGCCGGAGATGATGCTGATCGATTCGTCGAAATCGTGGTAATGAGCCGGCAATCGCCCGCCGGGATGAAACAGCCCGTATCCGCCGGAGATCGTCAGGCCCGGCATCAACTCCGCGTTGAAGCAGTCGATGAATTCCGTGTTCGGCCCGGCGGCTTTGCGCGGAGCCGTGGCATACCGCGTGATCCGTTCGCCACCGGGCCAGCCGTGGGAATCGTCCGGCATGGTGCGGCGTGGGAAGAATTTGTCGATCAGCGTGCGGGATGGTGTGTCGGAATACACGGCGACATGAAACACGGCCGGCTCGCTGAACGATGTGTTTCGCGCCTGATGGGCGAAGCCGGTGGGGATGACGATGTTGTCCAGCCGTTTCAGCGGATAGCAGCGGCCTTCGACCTCCATTGTCGCCTGACCGCTGAGCAGCGTGACCGATTCCGGGAACGTGTGTTCGTGATAGGGCAGCATGGCTCCCGGCGCGAAGGTGACGTAACCCGTGGTCAAGTTTTTCGCCTGATTGTGCTTGCCGACATGGCAATCGAGTTTCACCCCGCGGGCGAGTTCCACTTGCGGGCCTGAGCCGACGGCACTCATCACTTCCGGGCGATCGGGCCGCATGCTCTCCGGCGGGCGGGTTTGCGGCGGTGCAATGGTCGGAGGCGAAAACGACGATTGCGGCGTGCGATCACGATTCAACACGGCGAGCCGGCTGCGAATCGAACCGAATAACAGCCCGGCATCGAGACCAATGGCCAGCATCTTGAAACCCTGCTGCTGG
>Ga0335397_10005050_pt1 | contig 17343 bp, 8 predicted proteins | sample MAT04_FD_205740 | JGI IMG/M metagenome (GOLD analysis project Ga0335397, IMG submission 205740) | Freshwater microbial communities from Lake Fryxell liftoff mats and glacier meltwater in Antarctica - MAT-04 (spades assembly) (version 2) ... | reverse complement strand
GCTGGATCGACTCGTGGGGGCTGGTGACGCGCATGGGCTGGCCGCCCACCAGGATCTCGCCCTCGTCCTGGTGGTAGAGCCCGTAGAGGATATTCATCAGGGTGGACTTGCCGGCGCCGTTCTCGCCGAGCAGGGCCAGCACCTCGCCCTTGTGCAGCCGGAGCGAGACGTTGTCGTTGGCGATCACGCCGGGGAAGCGCTTGGTAATGCCACGCGCCTCTAGAACCACCGGGCGATCCTGGCCGTTCTGGCTCACATGCTACCTCATTAGGGGACGTGCGCTACGTGGGGTCTGGTGCATATTGTAGCATACCTCATCCTACCGCCCGTGAAACGCGTCGCCCCGACGTCCCGCTTGTGTCCGCCTGTGATCGCGCTAGCAGCGCCTGCACATCCTTGGAAGATAGCGCACCACTCCGCTATAGTTTACCCATCGGAACGAGGCGAAGCAGCTAGACAAAGGAGGTGATGCCCAAACAACAAACCATGCCAGCCGCAGCGCGGCACTAGCCCCATAGCAGAAAGGAGCACACGGCGAGGGCCAGCAATCCTCGCCCCATCCGCCCGCCCGCACTTGGACCCAGCTTATCCACCGCACACGAACATTGTTGGTCATCATCGGGGCGCGTAGGCAGCGTTCTGCGCGCCCCACACACAAAAGGAGAACCCCGATGCGCTCCAATCTCTACCAGATCCGCGCCGTCTTGCTCTACGCCACCCTGTTCTGGCTTGCCCTGCTCGCCGCCGTCGCGCCCTCGCTCTTCACAGCCGCGTTCGTCGTCCTCGCAATCGGCATCGCCGTCACGCTCTTCATGCTCATCCCGGCGAGCGGTGAGGACAGCGCGTTCTTCGCCCACACCCTCGCCATTGTCTGCCTTGGCGTCGCCGCGACGACCGCCCTGGTCATCGTGGCTCGGGCAGGGCCACTCGCGCTCTGGTTGGCTCCGGTTACGATTGCGGCAAGTTGGGCCGCTACTGCGGCGGCCGCATTCTGGCACTACAACCGTCTAATCACAATTCCGACCGGCATTATGCATGTCTACACGAGCCTGCTGGGCAGCAGGGTTGTGCGCGGCTACGCCAAAATCGTCCGGCCCAACCCGCAGTTCGTGCGGCTCCAGGCCACCGTCCCGACACGCCGTTTTAAGGTGGATGTGGATGTGTTTGAAATCGGCACGCGCCCCGGCGCTTCGCCTGGCCGGGTGCCCCGCCGCAGCGAAGACAGAGGGCCGCCCCCGCTCGAGCGCCGCCCCGGCATCTGGAACATTTACCGCATCCAGGTTGCGATCGAGCTTGCGCTTAGCCCCGGCAGCTGGCGCAGCGTACTCAGCATCCCATCGGAAGATCTGATCGTAGAGCAGCGTGCGACCCACGGCGGCCAGGGCCGCAACCCCTGGCACGAGCCACGCTTCTGGTCGGGCATAGCCAAGAGCTACATCCAGGAGCTCGCCGATGAGCTGACGCGCCAGATCATCCACGAGACGGGATGGTCGGCGCTTACGGTCTGGCAGCGCAAGGGCCAGCTGGCCAATCTGATCAGCGAGCAGCTGGCGCTCCAAACTGAGGGCTACGGCATCATCATCCACACGCTCGACGTGATCGACATTGCCATCGACGAGCCCAACGCGCTGCGCCGCACGCGCGACATGGAGCTGATGAGCGAGACGTGGCAGCACCAGCAGGCCATGCTGCTCGAGACGTTTCAGCTGAGCCTTGGGCGCCTCGGCCTCCAGCTAAACGCCGAGGAGATCGGCCAGCTCACGCGGGTGCATCTCTGGGATCTGGTAAGTCATATGAAACGCTTCGGCCACCTCGACCACATCGTAGCGGAGTTGGTGGCTGGGCCGGCAGACGTGCAGCGCCGCAGCCCACCAGGCGACAGCAGGCCACCGTTTCGCAGGGCCGCTTAGCCACAACGGCATGCGAGCCGGGGCGAGAGTCGCCTCGGCTCAGCCGTCTGCCCAGAGGCCTACCTTGGCCTCTGCGGGCGTGTGCTACGGGTAGCTTCTCGTTAGCTTCTCGATGATCGCGATCAGCTGCGCCACGTATGGCTCGCCGAAGACCCGGCTGATGGCGGGGGCCAGGGTGCTGAGGGCGTCGAAGTAGCGCGCCCGGCTGCCGCTGGCGATCAGGCGCGTAATTTTGACATAATAGTCGTCACTGAAGGGCTCATCCTGGGCCCACACTGCGGCAATCTCGCCGAGGAGCGCCGTATGAGAATCCAACAGCTCCTCAGGGTAAGCAAGGCCCACCAGCTCCACGTCGCTGCCCATGAGCGGCGCGGCCTCCAGGCTAGCTGGCTCGCCCTGCGGTGGTTCGGCGCGCATCACCTTCTCCAGCTGCCCGATCAGAACGGACAGCGGGTGGCCTTGCTCTGGAACGCTCGCCTCCTGGGACGACTGCCGATGGGCGGCGCGCAGCATCTCCAACAGCGTAGCTTGCTTGCTCGGACCCACAACGGCGAGTTTGCGGTGCAGCAAGTTGAGGCGCAAACCGCGCTCATTCTCAGGGTACTCTATCAGGTTGGTGAACGCTCTGTCGAAGGCGGGATCGAGCGGCGGCGCCGCCCCCGCGCGCAAGAGGCTTGCAAGCTGTTCGCGCTCTTTGGCGCTGGCGTAGGTGTCGCTGTAACGATAGGCCTGCTCCTTCGTCACCAGGCCACGCTGCATCAAGTTGGCGACGGCGTCGGGGGGAAAGGCTGGCACCAGCGACGTCAGGGTTATTGCGCAGGCTGTTACGCCCAGCACCCGCGCCACGCGCGACGGCGACCGTGCGGCGGCGTGCCAGGCATTACGCACGGCGTCACTCATGTCGGCAAGGGTCTCGAAGCCGTCGTGGAGGGCGTCGCGCCAGCGTTTGTCGACGAAGATCTTGTCGCCGGTGAAGTTGGCCGGGTCGCTTGCATCGAGCAAGAACTGGGGTGCGAACCAGAGCACATGGCGCGGCAGATGGCTTAGATCAGGACCCCTCGCGTCGTCGTAGCTCCGGCGATACCAAGCTGCCACTGCCGTACGCGCCGCACGGACGTCGTCGCCGTAGATGCCGCCGCGTGCCTCCTCACAGCGAATATGCTCACACAGGTCGGGGCTGACGAGTTTGTAGTGCTCCTCCTGGCGCACATGGCGCGCCAGCAGCTTGCACAATCGGTCCAGATCATCCTGGCTTGGGCGAGGGATGAGGGCAGGTTCACTAAGGAACAGAATAGCGTGCAGCTCGATCAAGGTGAGTGGATGGGGCGCGATGGCGAGCACGGCCAGCAGACGGCGCAGCAGCGGCTTATCGGCAGCGGCCACCAGTCGCTCGATACTTTCCAGCTCGCGCAGGCCCAGGAGCTTGATGTCGCGCAAATCGTTCGGCGGCGACTGCAAGGCCAGCTCTGGGTCGCCACTACGACAGATGGCCGCAACAGGAAGTGGCCGACCATGCGTGCGATCAAAGATGCGCTGAACCAGGTCGGCGGCGGCGGGGCTGGGCGACTGGGCGACGAGCGCACGAACGTCGTCCTCGCTGAAATTGCTCAGCTTGAGGGTCGCGTCGGGTTGCACGATGCTCTCCAGCATCATGTTAATGTTGTACCTATCCAGCGGCAGGCGGCTTGTCACCACAAGTTTGGCATGCTTGAGCGCGAGGTTTGGCAGCAAATCGCCCAGCATACGCCACTGCGCGGGGTCGCACTCATCGAGGGCGTCGATCAGCACTGCGAGGGGCTTGTGGGCAGCCGCCTGGTCGAGCGGGAACCAGGGCACCTCCAGGCGCTCTGCATGCGCTAGCCAGCTAGGTGCATCTGCTGATCTGGCTTCGATCAGCCCAAGCTGGCGCAGGTGATCGCGGATTAGCCGGATGGCATCGTCCACTTGTGTGCGCTGCTCGCTGGCAAAGATGTAGCCTACCACGTAAAAGTCTTGGGCGGCGAGCTCGTTCCACAGGTAGCGAATGAGCGCGGTTTTTCCCATATGGGGGCGCGCCTCGACGCAGAAGCATCCTGGTTGATTCAGCACGCGGTCGGCCCAACTACGCGCGTGCGCAGGGAGCTGGTAGTACTGGTACAACGCGTTGTGGCGCAGCTGTTCCCAGCCGTTATAGCTTGCTAATGCATCGTCGGGGGCTTGCATGCGTCGTCCTCTGGTAGCCGGTATGCCTCCTGGTGCATACTTCGCCACTGGTGGTCCACAGGCCCTGATAACCACATCCTAACTATAGCTCATGCGTTCAGCCGTTATTTGGGCAGAAGATGGATATAATGAGGACACGACGCCGATAGCGCCCGGCGTCTGTTCATCCACAGAACGGGGTGCAAGCATGCTGACGCTGCCCGAGTGGCTCAAACTGGTTGGCCTGCAGGGGCAAAACCCATTTGCGAACAAGCAGGCCGATAACGAGCAAGATTGGCTGGAGGAGTGCTTCGTGGAGCACCCCGCTTACAACGCAATGACCAGCGAGGCCAATCCGCATAGCAGCATCTTACACGCCGCGCGCGGTGCAGGCAAGACAACGGCCTGCACGATGTTCGAAAGGCTTTGCCGCGAGGAGGCGAGCCACCGCCGCGCGCTCGTGGTGCGGCTCAACGAGTGGATTCCCCTGGTAGATTTGCTCGATAAGCCCATGAGCCTGCAAGTGAATGGCTACCTCGAGGCGCTGTTCGGCCATGTTGTCGCGGCGCTTCCGGCCATCTGCGATGCCCCCTGGATGAGCGCGCCGACCGACCCTTCACTCCGCGCGTATCTCGCCTGGTTCACGCGTCACTATGGAGGCGCCCTCACCGACGATGAGCTTGCCAGGCTCACCCAGTCCAGCCACCTCTTCGGTAGTTCGCCGCCGCCTACCGATGCGGCGCCCCACCGGCTCAGCCACCAGCCCCCGCTCCAGCAGCTTAAATGGCTGCTCCGCGCCCTACGCGCTGCAGGGGTTAGTACGCTCTACGTGCTCGTTGATCGCGTCGATGAGGTTGCAGTTACAGTCGCACATCCAGAGCGCGGCGCCGATCTGCTGCTACCTCTGCTTGGTAATCTCGAGCTGCTCGAGCTCGAGGGCCTGGTGGTGAAGTGCTTCATCCCGACCTCGATGGTTGCTGTGCTTCAGGCGCGCCAGCAGCTCCGCGACGACCGCATCCGCTGCTACGATCTTACCTGGGCCGACGCCGACGGGCTGCCGCTGCTGCGCCGGCTGCTCCAGAATCGCCTGGGCCACTTCAGCCGTGGCACAGTGCCAAGCCTTGCCGTCCTCGCCGACTCGGATCTACGCGACATCGACGAGCGCGTGAGCCGCGCCGCCAATGGCTCGCCACGCCAGCTGCTGATCATCGGTGAGAATCTGCTGCTCGCCCGCGCCGCAGATGCTACCGAGCGCGATCTGCTCATCCGCCAGCATCACCTCGATCTGGTGCTCGCCGATGGCGCTTCTCCTACCCAGCCCACGCGCGCAGCCGCGTTCGATTCCGCAGCACTGAGTAGCGCGCAGTCGCCGCCCGTGGCGCTTGCGTCGGAGCAGGAGCCGCCTGCGCCCATCGCGCCCATCGCGCCCCCTGCTAAGCCAGTGGCCAGCGCCGTACCCCTGCTCACGCTCGGCGCGGACGGCAGTGTGGCGCGCGGCGGAACGCCCATAGAGGGTTGGCAGCAGCTGCCGTCGCGCCAGCGCGAGGTTATTCGCTACCTGTTCAGCAAGCCCGATGTGCTCTGCCACTACAGCGAACTGGGGCGCAAAGTCTGGCACGACGCGCAGGTGGGCGACGACACGGTGCGCAAGGTGCTCGCGCGGCTGATCACGTTTCTCGACAAGAATTCGCCCAACGTTGTCTACATCGAGAAGGTTATTGGTGGATACTATGTGCTGCGGCACGCTGTCGCCACGCCCTACATCAAGAGCCAACTCTGGGCCGAGGGAAACGATGCGGCGTCGTAATGTCGGCCTAAAGGGCGTTGTACATCCGCCCGCTGTCTCGCAAACGTTTGTGCTACATCCGCCACACGTCCACACTTTGTCCTGGCTATAACAGGGGGATATGCAGCGGACGTCCGTGCGACGGCTTTAGGACATAGTCTATACTTGCACACAATAGCTCAGGCCTAGAGCCGCCGAAATAGCGTGGCTCGGAGATACGTTGGGGTGTCACCATGTCGGCCTCGCCTGGCTTCATCAATCGCACCGACGAGATCAATGCGATCACGTCCCTGCTTGATACCATTGATCGACACCCGCTGGCAGATCTCGCCAACGTCTATCTCCCCGACTGTGTCGTCAACCTGCACGGCCCGCCTGGCATCGGCAAGAGCGCCTTGCTCCAGGAGCTGTTGGTGCAGCTGCGCGAGCGTTGCGCCGTGCTGCTGCTCGACCTGCGCTCCCGCATGCCCCAGGACCGGCTGCCCCACGAGAAGCTGCGCTTTCTCCAGGCGAGCCTCCACCAGCTAGAGGCGCTGCAGCCATCGCCGCACGGCGCCGATCTTCGGGCGCGCCTCGCCGATGCCGACGACAGCCTGGCAGGCGACCTGATCGATGAGGGGCTGGCGGCGCTGCTTGCCGAGCTACAGCTGCTTAGCGAGCGGCGGGTCATCGTGCTGATGATCGACTCCTGCGAGCACGCCTCGGAGGCATTGTTTGCCTGGATGGAGCGCTTCGTCCTGCTGCCGCTCGTCCACGCCCCAGGCGACCAGCCCTCGCGGGTGCTCTGCGTGCTCGCCAGCCAGATACTGCTGCGCTGGCGCCAGCACAATGTTCGCCGTCGGGTCGTCGCCCACCTGATCGGCCCGCTTTCCCGCGCCGCCACCCGCGCGCAGGCCGGGGGCGACAAGCTCGGCGATGCGCTCTTTCGGCTTACCTTCGGCCACGCCCTCTCCAACCGTGTGGCCCTTGCGTATCTGGAGACTCAGGGCGCGCCCCCGCCTAACAGCGTAGACTGGGTTGCCAGCCATGAGCCCGAGCTGATGCGCGAGGTGGTCCATCGGTTGCGCGAGCACGCGGTGACGTCGATGCTGGCCGGTGAGGCCACGTTGCTCAAGCGCTGGGAGAAGTGGGAGCTGTGGCAGATCTTAGAGGCGATCGCCATCCTGCGTGAGTTCGACGTAAACTCGCTGCGTGTCGCCATCGAGACCTACCATGAGTCCTTCGTGGGCCGCAGCCAGTCCGCCCTGCTGATCGCCATCCGCGACCTGCTCAAGACACGGCTTGTGGAGTGGAACGGCCTGCTGCGCGCCTACCAGGTTGCGCCCGCCATGCGCCAGATTTTCGCGCATGCGCTGGAGCTTGAACAGCCTCAGATCTACGCCAGGTTGCGCCGCGCCGCGATTGGCTACTACGAGGAGCAGGTTCGCACGGTACCAGGCAACCGCAATCTCTACCTGATCGAGTACATGTTTCAGCGCCTGCGCCATCCCGAGGCGACCGCCAGCGACGCGCTACATCTGGAAGCAGATCTCGTCAGAACACTCGGAACCTACTACGCGAATGAACAGCGAACCTACCTGGATCAGGAGAACCTGGAGGCACTAGAGCGCGCATTACAGGCCGATAAAGAGCTACAGCAAGCGCTTGTCGCATGCCATGCATCTGGCGATCTGCTTGTGGCTGCCGTGCAACGCTTTCGCCAGCCGCGAAGCGCGCCAGGTGGCCCACCGACAGGCCTGCAAAGCAAGTACGAGCCCCCCGAGTCGATCCCCTCGGGGGGCAGTTTCGGCTAGGGGTTTCGCCGGGTCTAGCACATGATACTACTACACTTGCCGCCAAAATCTTAACTCCAAAGCAACGTGTGAGATCGGGCACATATCTGTAGATGGCTAGGACTAAAGTCCTATTGCTCTCCTGCCTCTTTGGCTCGTAGCATGGCTCTATCAATCTCCCCTTCACCTCGCGTGCCACACTAGCCATTCGATAACTTGATATAGAACGCGGAGCGCGTCATGACGGCCGACCGGCAGCCAGAAAGGCCTCTCGCCGAACGATCCGCCGCCCTCTTTGGCCGTGCCGATGTGTTGGCTATGCTCAGCGCCCTGCTGCGCGCTCCGGAGGGTAGCTCGGAACTGGTCTGTGTGTTAGGCGAGGGTGGCGTCGGCAAGACGCGCCTCCTGGAGGCTCTGGCCGCTGAGGCGAAGACGGCGCAGCTTCTGTTTGTGCCGATCACCGATTTTTACCATATCGATACCTTCCGGGCCAGCGCCCTAGAGGATGGCATGCTGGTCGCCTTGGAGCAGTACGACAATGCCTTTGCAGCGCTGCTCCTGCCCTATCGCGAGGCCCGCGCGCGGCTCGATCAGTCGCGCCAAAGCGGCGCCGAGTTCGAGCAGGCGCAGTTGCTTGTTCGTGGCAGCTTCATTGAATGCTACGACGCTGTTGCCGCACGGCTCGCGAAGAAGAATTGTCGCATCCTGCTGCTCTTCGACACAGTCGAGCAGGCTGTGGCGCTCAGCGATGGGGCCGATCACCTGCTTGACGTGGCCCAGACAGACGCCAGCGCCGGCGGCGAGCACTGGCTGCGCGCCACCTTGCCGCAGCTCAAGCATACGCTCAGCGTTCTCTCCGGGCGCCCTCAGACACTTTACGGCGAGCCTGTTACGCTCTACGCCGACCTGGGCGCCGCTATGACATGCCACAACCTCGCGCTGGCTGGGTTGAGCAACGAGGCAACCACTGAGCTCGCCAAGGATATGCGCGCTCGCGCCCTGCGCAGCGACGACGTGCAGACAGCCGGGCTTGCCGAAGCGCTCGACCTCGATGACGAGGCCAAGCTGCGGGCCTGGCACGAGCTTTCCGAGGGGCTGCCCTTCTGGGTTGCCATCCTCTTTACGATCGAGCAGATCGGCAACGTGCGCGAGGAGCCGTTAGCGCTGCTACAGGAGGAGGTGGAACGCCTCGGCCCTAATCAGACGCTCGATCCCGCCCGCCGCGAGCAGCTGCGCACCGCGCTGCGCGACTTTTTTCTCGGCGAGATCACGCAGGCTGCGCCCACACCTTTGGTGGTGCTCCAGTGCATGGCCACCATGCGCAAGGGCCTCACGCTGGAGCTGCTCGGCCTGATTATGCAACAGCTCGCCCTGCCGGGTGAACCCAGCGAGATCTTCGGCCTTGTGCGCGCGCTCGCCGTGGTGAAGACGCGCACCCCGCGCCGCTACACTCGCCGAAGTGAACAGCCAGGCGACCCCGACGAGTGCGAGACGCTGCTCTTCCTCCACGACGAGCTCTACGCCTGGCTCGACACCCACCCGATCGTCGTCCACGAGACGCGCGAAATGGTGCGCGAGGCCATGTTCGCCTGGTATCTCGGCGCCATCGAGCAGGCCGAGGCCGAGCGCCTGGAGGCCGCTCAGGCGCTGATCTTTCTACGTGCGGGCGATCCGCAGATCGCCGAACGCGAGGCCGACCGCGACGACGCGCAACGCCGCAAGCGCCAGCTCCAGCGCGACGCGCTGGCCTACTCCGATGAGAGTGGTGCCGAGCGGAGCGCACGGGCCGCCGCGCACTATCAGCTTTTTGCCTACGAGGCTATCTTTGGGCGCGACGCAGGCCAGGAGACGGCGCTGCGCCAGGAGGTGCTGCGTAATCTCTATCGGCACGGTCGACAGTTGAGCAGCGGCGACATGCTCGCGTTTGCCGCGCTCTGGCTGCTGCGCGCTGCGGTGCAGTACGAGGACACTGAGCTGGCGCACCAGATGCTCGGGCGCCTCGACCAGTTCCAGGCGCAGCGGCAGGCGGCTGTCGGCGCCGACGCCGCCCTGTTTGAGCTCACCATCGCTATCGCCCGGCTCTACAGCGGCGGTGCTACACGGCCCGCCGAGCGTGTGCTGATCCAGGCGGCCCTCGACGCTGCCAAGCAGGCCCTTGATGCTGCCGAGGCTGCGCCCAAGCCCCGCTCGCCGGTAGAGCTCCAGTGGCTGCGCCTACTGCGCGCCCAGAGCCTTAACTTCCGCGGCTATCTGCACCGGCTCAACTACGAGCTCGCGGCGGCTATCCGCACCTACCGCAACTCGGAGCTCGTGGCGCGCGGCGACTTGGGCCTGCTGCCACAATTCCGCGCCACCACCCTGAACAACCTGGCCTTCGCGCTCTCCGAGCAGGGCGATACCGAGGAGGCCCGCCGCATCGCGCTGCTCGCCCTTGGCATCCGCCAGCGCCACGGCTCGGCCTACGATGTGGCATTCAGCCGCAATGTGCTCGCCCGGATCGAGATTCGGATTGGCACCTCCGGTCGTGCGCTACGCTACGCGCAGCTGGCCACCGACACGATGCGCGCCATTGGCAGCCCACGCGGCCTGAGCCGCAGCCTCCCCGCGCTCAGCGAGGCGTACCGCAAGCACGCCGAGCTCCTCGACGACAGCCCTGGCGAGCAGGACGCCGCCTTCGAAGACGCCCTCGCGGCCCTCGACGAAGCCCAGCGTGCGCTTGCGAACATGCGACGGCAGCCCTCCGAGGCCCTACGCGAGATTCTGCAGAACCGTGGCTGCACCTACCGCAGCTGGGGCTTGGTGCTGATGCGGCGCGGCCACGCGTTCCACGAGCGCGCCAAACAACACCTCAGCGCGGGCCATCACTGCCTGGAGGATGCCTTCACGGTTGCCACAGAGAGCCACCAGCCACCTCTGATACGCATGGATATCCTCGAAGATCTGGCCGCCATCCACGTGAACGAGGACGAATACGACCATCGGGTTGATTTGCACCTGGACGAGGCCGAGGCGCTTGCGGATGATGCCTACAAAGTCCACGAGGGCACCGGCCCCCAGGAGGTAACGGACGCTACCAGAGGTTACTGGCGCGAGCTTGGCCAGTGCCAGCTCCAGCGTATGCTCACCGCTTTCGGTAAGTACGACTTTGGCGCATACGACTTCAACACCGAGAGCGGTGAGCACACGCAGCGTACGCCGCCCGGCGACGAGCAGTATTTCGATCACGCGGCCAAGCATCTTGTCTTTATGATGGCGTATCTTGTGCGCTACAACCATTACTCGTCGATGCTCACCAAAGCACGCGAGCTCACCCTGCGCGAACTGTTGCTGGGCCGCACTCCGGCGCAGATCGACCGCCTGCAGCTCGCTGCCTACACGACCGCCAAAAGCTATAACTTGCTCTACGACGAGAGCTTCGTCATCGTCGAGCAGGTAATCAGCCTGGCGCGCGACAACCTTGGCCTTGAAGGGTAGGAGGGCTGACGCATATGTCCGCTGATCTGAGCCCCTTTCCGGTAGAGAACGAGTATCTATTGCGCTCCGCGCTCCGGGTCTTGTTTCAGGCCGCCCTGGAGGAGCCGGTCTACACGGGCACGCTGTATCATCTGATCGGCCAGGGCGGGATCGGCAAGTCGCACGAGCTGCGCCTGCTGCACGAGCAAGCGCTCGCGCTCCACAACGACCGCGCGCAGCAGCTGATCGAGACCGGGATTATCGACCTCGCCCACACGCGCTACCAACAGCCCTTGCTGCTCATGGACACCCTCGCGCGGCGCATCACGCGCTCGCTCACCGGCACGCCCAGTACGCCCGGCTACTTTGACGGCTTCTTCCAGGCCGCCGACCGCTACCTGATGGCCGGTGGTGAGGACGCCAAGGTCCAGCAGCTTGTGCGCAGCGCGTTTCTGCAAGACTATCAGACGGCGACCCGCGATCACCGGGTCGTGATCACCCTCGATACCTTCGAGCGGCTCGACCCGCGCATCCCCGAGGTGGAGCGCTTCAACTTTCGCGGGCCGGGCCGCCTCGAAACCTGGCTGATCGACCTGCTCGCCGAGCTTCCGCGCAGCCTGATCGTGATCGCTGGCCGCGCCCGCCGCCGCCAGGCCGATCGGCTACGCCAGCAGTTTGGCCCAAGCTTCGCGCGCCGCCTTGCGCTGGCGCCCTTCTCGGTGGAGGAGACCAAGGCGTTCGTCGAGCGCCAAAATATTCCTGAGGAAAGACGCGACCTGGCCTGGTATGAGCTGATGTTCAAGGTCTCTGGCGGTCTGCCGGTGCGCCTGATCGTCGCCATCGAGATCGCACGGGCCTGTGCGTTCGATCCCGACCTGCTGCCCCTGTCCCTGCGCGACCCCACGCCTGATAAGATGCGCCAGCTCGGCGAAGATTTTGCTCGCTCGTTCGTTGAGGCACTTCACAACTCTAATCCGCCCCTAGCCCTGCTGATCGAGCAGGCCTACTACCTGCGCAAGGGGCTTCACCCCGACCTGCTGAAGCATCTGGCTAAGGTTGAGGGCGATCGTGCCGCATCCGCTGAGATCGATACGCTGCTCACCACATTCGCGCAGTTTGGCTTCGTCAAAGTGAGCGGCGATAAGGTGCTGACTTTGCACGATGACGTGTATGATCTGCTGCGCGACGGGCTGGGGACCGGCAGTGCCGCTCGCTGGCATGCCGACACAATCGCCTATCTCGACCAGGAGCAGGTGCGGCTGCACACGGAGATCGGCAGAGAGGGCATGACGATCAAGCGGCTTGGGCAGCTGCGTATGGTCCAGGTGGATCGCCTGTATTACCAGCTGTCACGTGAGCCGCTATTGCGCGGCTACCAGGACTACTGCGAGCTCGCCTACAGTGCGATCTTTGCCCGCGACGAGGAGTTTGACACGCAGCTGCAGGACGAGCTCGCACGCTTCTTTGATCATGGCAGCACAAGCGGGAGGGCCTCCCGCAAGCAGCTAGAAAAGCAGGATTTCTCCTGGCAGCGCATCTGTGGCGACGAGGCAGTGCGCTGGGTGTTCCGGCGCATACACGCGGCTGGGTTGCGTGCAACCGACTCGCCGCTTGCGCTGGATCTCGCTGCCGAGGTACAACATGCGTTCAGTGAGTTCTTTACGACCGACCCGCTACTGCACGCTGCCCTCGAGACGGTGCGGCTGGAGGAACTCGGATTTCGTGCCACCACACCCACCGAGACCGATGCAGTAGTTGCGCGCTACGCTGCACTAACAGAGTCGCTTGCTGCTAGCGAGGCGCAGGCCGCGAGCGAGGCTGCAGAGCGTCCGATCTACGCCTATCGCCGCCAGCAGAGCCGCTTCCTGCGCGCCTATGCGTTGAACAATTGGGGTTATATCGAGCGCTGTCGGCTGCGCATCAATACCGCCGTTGCACACTACAGCGAAGCGATTGAGCTGTATAAGACGCTCGGCAACGGGACTGCGATCTTGCGAGCCACCAGCCTGAACAACCTCGGCTATGCCCTGTTTCTGCAAGGCGACATCGAGCTCGGGCTGGTTTGCATCCAGGAGGCACTCGGGCTGCAGCGCCGCGCCGGCGCCCGCTACCGCGAGGCAGTCTCGTACAACACCCAAGGGCTGTTGCTGCTGGCAATGGACGACGTCACCGGCGTTCAGCGCAGCGCCGGGTACGCGCGTGCGCTACTCAACGATTTTATCGGCTCACGCAATGACGCATTATGTGCCATTGTGGAGGGCAACTTGCAGCGCTGGATCGCCTACCGCTCGCGTGACGATGTGACGCAGAGCGAGGCCACGTACACCCTCGCACTCGAGCGCTACGCGGCGAGCCTCGCATACTTCGACGCTCAAAAGGGGGAGCCTGATCGCAAGGCCGAGGTGCGTCAGGGCCTCGGTTGCGCGCATCGTAGCCGCGGCTATGTGCGCCGATTGCGCGGCGACGACAGAGCGAATGCGGATATGGAGCAGGCCGATAGCTACTTTAGAGCAGCACTGGCGCTGCTCCCAGAGGATGAGGTCGCACTTTGCGTAAGCCTACACGAAGACATCGCCGTCGCCTATGTGAACCAGGAGCGCTACACCGATGCCCTCAGGGAGCTCGACAGGGCGGAGCAGCTGCTCCCTCCAGCGTTCGCCGTGCGGCCGCGTGCAGGCGCCGTAGAAACAGCCGAGACACGCGAGCAGCAGCGTCTCTGGCTGGAGTGCGCCAAGGTCGAGCTGCAGCGCGCGCTCTGTAAGCTTGGCATGAACGAGCCCGTGGAGGCCTGCGCCGCTCTGCTGCGCGCCTTCGCCTGCCTGCTGCGCTTCTCGCCCGAGTCCCAGGAGCTACGCACCTTCCGCATCGTTGCGCGCCAGTACCTGCTCCAGCGCTACCGCGATCACACCCAGAGCGCGAACGAGCTCCGAGCGCTGCGGGAAAAGACCTACTTGATCTCGCGGCAGCTTGGCACCCGCGAGGCTTTCTTTGAGCTCGATCATATCTTCGGCACCGTAGAGCGCATGTTGAAGCTGCTGTAGCCGTGAGGCGACGCGACCATGGCCTCTGTGATTATCGGCCCTGACGAGGACTCGTTCCACGCCCCCAACGACTGCGGCTGTAGCGAGCATCGCCCCTTGCTGCGCCCCGCGCCCACTCAGCCGCCCATCAACGACTGCGCGCACGGGGCGGCCGCTCACGAAGCTGTGGCGCCCGCCAACGTCGCCCCGCTCGACGCACTGCGCCCGCACCCGCTCCTGCGCAGCTTCCCGCTTGATGCTCAGCACACGGTGGCGGTCGTCCCATCCACTAGCCGCGTCGCCGTGCTCGACCGCGCAGCCATGGCGCTTGTTGGGCGTCTCCCGCTCGGCACGGCCACCGTTACGGCGCAGGAGCGCCGCGCGATTGTAGCCCTCGCAGCTGCCGGGCTCCTCAGCGCAGAGCAGCACCCCGCCCTGAACCCGCCGCTGCCCCCAACCACGCTCGTGGGCTGGCTGCACCTTACCAACGCCTGCAACCTGCGCTGCACCTACTGCTACCTGCACAAGACCAGCGCGTCGATGTCGGCCGAGACTGGCCGGGCCGCCATCGATACCCTCGTCCGAACGGCGCTGCTCCACGGCTACCCCGCGCTAACTCTCAAGTATGCCGGCGGCGAACCCACGCTCAAACTGGCACTGCTGGCCGAGCTCCACCGCTACGCGCAGGCGCAGGCTGCCGCCGTCGGCCTGTCGCTCGAGGGTGGTGTGCTCAGCAACGGGACGCTGATCACGGCGCCTGTGACCGCTACGCTGCGCGAGCTTGGCCTGCGCCTGATGATCTCGCTCGACGGCCCCGCCGAGAGCCACAACGCTCAACGCCCCACGGCTGGCGGTCGCCCAAGCTTTGCCCGCGCCCAGGCGGGCCTGCTCGCCGCCATCGAGGCAGGCCTGCGCCCAACGGTCGGAATCACCGTTACCGCCCGTAGCATCGCCAGCCTGCCTGAGCTGATCACCTGGCTTTTGGATCAGGAGCTGGCATTCGGGATCAGCCTGTACCGCGAGAACGCCTACAGCGCCTCGTTTGCGGAGCTCCAGCTCGACGAGCGCAGCATCATCGACGGCCTGCGCGCCGCCTACGCAGTGATCGCCCGCCGCCCGCCGCCGTGGAGCGCCCTCAGTAGCCTGCTCGACCGGACAAACCTCTCCGGCGGCCACAGCCACTCCTGCTCTGCTGGCCACAACTACCTTGTGATCGACCACGACGGTCGCATTGCGACCTGCCAGATGGCACTCGACCAGCCAGTAACCGATATCGGCGTCCGCGACCCGCTCAGCCTAATTCGCAGCGATCCGCACGGCGTGCAGAACCTGTCAGTCGACGAGAAGGAGGGCTGCCGCAGCTGCGACTGGCGCTACTGGTGTGGCGGCGGCTGCTCGGTGGCCACCTTCCGCGCCACTGGCCGCTACGACGTGCGCTCACCTAACTGCAATATCTACCAGGTGCTCTACCCGGAGGTGGTGCGGCTTGAGGGTCTGCGCCTGTTGCGTTGGTACGGCGCGCCCGGCACGCACAGCAATGCTGCGATAGCGTAAGATCTGCGGCAGGCACGCCAGCACTGGCGTCGCCCCTGTGTCCGCCGATTGGCGTAAGCCTGTCTTCAAGCTGTACCGGTGGGGTCGCTGCGTGCTGGGGCACAATGTGCGCAGGGCGGCAGCTTGCCGCCGGAAGCGCTACACAAGGAGCCCCAATGACCACACTCGCCCCCACGTTCGGCGATAACCCGATTCGCACCGCTGAGGAAGACTGGCTCGAACGCGCCGCCTCGGCCTCGGCTCTGGCCGCGCTTCTCCAGCGCCCCGGCCTCGATCTGCCGCTTACGATTGGCGCCTACGGCGACTGGGGCTGCGGTAAGACCAGCCTGCTCCAGATGGTGAACCGGCAACTCTCCGACGAGCACCTAGTGATCTGGTTCAACGCTTGGGCCTACTCCCAGCAGCGTGATGCCCTCTGGCGCGCGTTTCTGCTCGCCATTATCAGCCGCTTTCGCGCCCCCGATTTCCAGGCCCATGTGCTCGACGACCGCGCCCTGGCCCATATGCTCGTCGATGATCCCACCCCTAGGGTCGCAATGGCGGCGCAGCTAGATCAGCAACTGACGCGCCTCGAGACGAGCCTCTACCGCTCCAAAGTTTACCGTGAACGCACTGGCTATGACATTAGCTGGGAGGCGGTGGCGATGCTCGGCGCGCGCACGGCCCTGCGGCTGGTGCCCGGGCTCGGCGGCGAACTGGCCAAGACGCTCGAGTCCCAGACTGGGGAGGGCCACGATGTAAAAGATCTTTTTGGGGTGCTCAAGGCCCGCGAACGCGAGGAGCTGCGCGAGCATACCCAGTCGATCGAACAGTTTCGCGGCGAGTTCGCCAACCTGATCCACAGCTACGTCAACGCGGCAGGGCGGCGCCTGATCTGCTTTGTGGACGATCTAGACCGCTGCCTGCCAGAGGACGCCGTCGGCGTCCTGGAAGCGATCAAAATCTTCTTCGACTGCGGCGACGGCGCGCCGCTCAATTGCGCCTTTGTACTTGGGATGGACCGCCGGGTCGTCGAGCAGGGTATCAGCGTGCGCTACGCGAGCTTCACCCAAACTGGTGCGTCGCACATCGACGCCGGCCAGTACCTCGACAAGATTATTCAGATCCCCTTCGCGGTGCCACCGCTAAGCACGGCACAGATCGAGCGCTTTGCCCGGCGCTGGTGCGCCACCTACCAGCCGGAGCTAGAGCGCTGCGTGCCGCTAATCGCCGCTGGGGTAGCCCCAAACCCGCGCGGCGTCAAGCGCACCCTGCACACGCTTAGCCTGGTGAGCACCACACGTGCGGCGATGCAGCTGCCCACAAGCCCTGAGGCGCTGGCCCTGCTCACCAAAATCATCGTGATCCAGACAAGCTACGAGTCCGTCTACCGTGAGCTAGCGCGGCAGCCAGGCATCATCCAGGAGCTGGAGCGCGCCAGTGCAGAGGGCGGTGACCCCAGCGTAGATGCGGCCCACGCGGCGCTACTGGCGGCCTACCCACGGCTGCGGGCGATGCTCCGGCGTACGCCACAGTTCCCCAGCGACCCAGCCCGCGCCCAGGAGTTACTCGCGAACCTGCTGTACTACCACGAGTAGCATGAAGGACGGCCCGCCGCGCCCTCGCTTGCGCGCCTCTGGCGGGCGAACTACAATAGGGCGAACGCATGTGAGCGCCGCAGGGAAGGG
>Ga0335397_10005047_pt1 | contig 17348 bp, 14 predicted proteins | sample MAT04_FD_205740 | JGI IMG/M metagenome (GOLD analysis project Ga0335397, IMG submission 205740) | Freshwater microbial communities from Lake Fryxell liftoff mats and glacier meltwater in Antarctica - MAT-04 (spades assembly) (version 2) ... | reverse complement strand
AAAACTCCTTTGCAGAATGAACATCTTACACTACTTGCCAAGCGTTTAAAATGAATGAGAGCGGTTGGCTGTTTTGGTTTATGTGCATAATAAAAAATCCTTGCTTTTTTTGCAAGCATTTAACTTTTTAGGTACTAATCTGCATCTAATATTCAAGCGCATTTGTTCATCTTGCTGTCATCTCAGGAGTATAGAATAGGCGTATAACATTCTCCTCTCAAAGAAGATCCGAAGTCTGGGCTGACTTCGGATCTTCTGTTTAATCCAGCATCATCTTCGCGGCTTTTCTGCCGATCTCCACCGCAAAATTCGTTCCCCGATCCCACGGATACACCTGACTCATCGAGGCAAAATACAATCCTTTGATCGGTGTTTGTATTGCAGGAATATTCTTTGAGTGATTCACCAAAGGCACGGGCTGGGCATAATTTGTTTTGAAGACCCAAATCTTTTTGACCCAATCACGCTTGAATTCAGGATTGAATTTTTGGAACGCGGGGATAAATCTTTCAAGCAATTCATCATCGCTCATCGTGAAATATTCGTGACCCAACTCCAGATAATCGCCCGCGTACATAATATAGTCGCCGCCAAAATTTTCCTTTGACACAAAATTCGTATGTTCCACCAGCGCCAAAAACGGATAGCCCTCGTCCTTCGGCACGTTGAACCAGTAATAGCCGTCCTTCGATAAAGGCTGTTTGAGCGACAGCGTCATCACCACCGCTCCCATTGATTTCAAATCGAGTAAGCCCTTCAGATAATTTTCAGGCAGATCGGGACATAACTTCGCCATGATGTTGGGAGATGATGTGACAAGAATCTTATCGAAGGATGCACCGTCCACGCTCAAGCCACCCGAAGCCTGATCCTGCTCGATCGAGTTGATCTGCGCTTTGAGCTTTATCTCCACACCCATCGCCCGCAGTTTCTCCGCGAACAGATCGGCGAATTTCTGAAAGCCGCCTTCGAAGGTGCCGAGTCGTGTGGTGCGTGCGTGCATCCGCGCCCAGAGCCATGCCATGTTGACATCCTTGTAGAAGGAGCCAAACTTGCCGATCAACAGCGGCTTCCACATCTGCTCGTAGACTTGTTTGCCCGCGTATTTCATCATCCACTCATCGGCGGTGACTTTTTCCAGCGCGCGCCAATTATTGGTGATGCGTAAAAATAATCCGACGAAGCCGAATCTAATTTTGTTCAGCCCAAATCCAAGTCCAGGAAAAAGAAGCGCTTTGAGAATCGAGTCGAAGGGATACCATTTATTTTTGTACAACATCACCGTCAGCGGGCGTGGAAATCTCACTTTGTCTTCCAGCCCCAACTCGCGGATCAAGCCCAGCATTTCTGAATCGCTTTGGAACCAGTGGTGATAGAACTTCTCCACTGACCAATCCCAATGCGGCTCTTTGAAACCAGAAGCCAGTCCGCCTACGTAATCAGCGGCTTCAAAAATGGTCACATCATGACCCGCTTTTTTCAAATCATACGCGGCGACCATGCCGCTGTAGCCTGCTCCGATAATTGCTATTTTCATTTTTTCCTCGTTTATATGTCATTGCGAGGAGCCGTTTTTTGGCGTCGAAGCAATCTCCAACTTTGTAGGAGATTGCTTCGAGCGGAAGAGCGCCGCTCTCGCAATGACGTTAATTTTCTGTTTCTTCTCTCAAAGAATCATTCCACTTCAATCCATCACGCGCCATGTAATATGCGCCAAGCAAGGTGATGGGGAGCCAGAGCGCCACATGCAGGGTGAGGGTGTAGCCTGCCGCAGTGGCTTGATCCACGCCATAGGCGGTGAGGACTGCGATACCCGGCGCGTCGAATGTACCGATGTAGCCTGGCGCAGAAGGAATGGTCGTGGCGAGATTGACGATACCGTTCATCAACATCAGCGCGAAAAATGAGACGTTGAAATTAAAGGCGTGCATCACGAACCAGTATTTGCCCGTCTCCAACAGCCAGATGATGACCGATGTAAAGAAGACCATCAAAACGTTAAAGGGAGATCGGAGCGAAGCCAATCCATCCAAAAATTTATGCATAATGCCGCTAATTTTTTCGTGCAGGCGTTTAGGCATGAAGCGTTCAATCATCTGCACCCCAATTTTTGCGGTCACCTGCGGGAACATGGCAGCCAGCAGGAAAACGCCAAGTGCGCCGAGAAATACACCCGTGCCAACAACCGCCACTTGTTGAATGTTGCCTACAAAGCCAGATGAGCCGGTCAGTTTTGCCAGTTCAGGCAAATTGACGAAGACAAACGCCAGCATCACTACGCCGTCAAAAATACGCTCGACGATGATGGTTGCAAGTGATGCCGAGACCGGCACGCCTTCCTTGCGCTTGAGGATCACGGCCCGTAATACTTCGCCTGCGCGCGCGGGATAAATATTGTTACCCATGTATCCAATGGTTGTGATGGGAAACATGGTTTTTGTGGGAATTTTTTTGATCGGTCCCAGCAGGTAATGCCAGCGCCACGCCCGCACCCAGACAGCCACAAAATATACGCCAATTCCCGGAATAAGCCAGAAGTAGTTTGCTTTTTGAACGGTTCCCCAAAATTCATTCAGTTTTAGTCCGCGCAGGGAAAGCCAGATGAATACGATGCTAATTAAAACGCCGAGCCAGAATTGCCAGTTTTTTATTCTCATAGTGCGTGATTGTACCAAAGGAAAGGATGAGGGATGAAAGATGAAGGATGAAATGAAAGCCGAAATCCTTCGGATATAATGATTTTTAGATTGGAATAATAAAAAAGGATTCTTCATGAAAAAATATTGGATAAATATTCAGGATTACGTTCTTATCGCGCTTGGCGCGTTGATTCAGGCGGTGAGTCTGCGGATATTCTTTGTCCCTGCGAATCTGGCTTCGGGCGGGGTGAGCGGCATTGCGCAGTTGATCAATCACTTTACGGGCTGGCCCATCGGCTTGATGGTCTTGATCGGCAACGTGCCGCTCTTTGCTCTCGGCTGGCGTTTCCTCGGCGGACAGCGCTTTGCCTTGCGGACTGCGATTGCCATTATTACTTATTCCTTTTTCACTGATCTGCTTTTGAAAATTCCCGCCTTCACCTATTATGCGAATATTTTAATCAATGATTTGAAAGGCGATATTTTCCTAAACTCGTTGTACGGTGCGATCATCAGCGGTATTGGCTATGGACTGGTTTATCGCGCTCGCGGCACAAGCGGCGGCTCGGATATTCTGGCGCGTATCCTCAATTATTGGCGCGGAGTTTCCATGACCCAGAGCTACCTGATTGTGGATACGGCTGTGATCCTTTCGGCGGGATTTATCTTCGGTTGGAAGCAGGCTTTGTATGCGATGATCACGTTGTATGTCAGCGGGCTTGTTTCTGAAACCGTGCTGGAAGGCGGTGAAACTGTCCGCTCGGCGATGATCATAACCGTCCAGCCTGAACAGGTATCCAGCAGGGTCATTGAGGAACTTCAGCGCGGCGTGACCTATCTCGAAGGGCGGGGCGCGTACACTGGTAATTCACGGCCTGTTTTATATTGCGTGGTTAATCGTACAGAAGTTGCCGCGCTCAAAGCCATTGTTCATGAAAGCGACCCCGAAGCATTTATGGTGATCGGGGTCGCGCATGAGGCATTGGGGGAGGGGTTCAGACCGTTGAAGGGGCATTAATTCGCATGTCATTGCGAGGAGCCGCACTTTGGCGACGAAGCAATCCCCAACTGTGTGCGGGTAGATTGCTTCGGGCGAAGTGCAAGAGCGCCCTCGCAATGATATTACTTTCGTTTAATATACCCAAATTGATTCAACATATTTTGATTGTCGCGCCAGTCTTTGGAAACTTTTACGCGCACTTCCAGAAAAACTTTTCGTCCGCCCATGTCTTCGATCTCTTTGCGCGCGGCGCTGCCGATGGATTTCAACATCTTGCCGCCTTCGCCGATGACGATTCCTTTTTGCGATTCGCGTTCGACAAAAATGGTCGCGGCGATGTACGCCATGCCGTTCTCGCGCTCTTTGAATTCGTCAATGCGGACCGCCAGACTGTGTGGCACTTCGTCGCGCAATATTTTCAGGCAGGATTCGCGGATGAGGTCGGCGGCGATGTCGCGCTCGTAGGAATCAGTCACTTGTTCTTCTGGATATTCAGCGGGGCGCTCCGGCAGCATGCTGATCAGTTTCTCAAGCAGTTCATCCAGCCCAAGCTTTTTCGTAGCGGATACTTTCATCGCACCTGTGTTGAGCTCAGTCGAAACATCGGCATGATTCAGCAATTTGACATATTCTTCGCTGTAGCCGGTTTCCCTGTCGGGTTTGACAATGTCTATTTTGTTTAGGACCAGCAATCGCTGGGCACGGAGCGGAAGCTTGTTGAGCAGGTCAGCGATGCGGATGTCGTCTTCTGCCGGTTCGGTGGCCGAATCCACCAGCCAGATGATCACATCCACGCCTTCCGCGGCTTCTTCGGCTTCAAAGTTTAGGAACTCGCCCAGTTTATGTCGGGCTTGATGAATGCCGGGCGTATCCACAAAAACGAGTTGGGCGTTTTCGTTGGTGAGGATGCCAAGTTGGCGGCGGCGTGTGGTCTGTGGGCGCGGCGAAACGGCGGCGACTTTTTGCCCAAGCAAAGCATTGAGCAAAGTGGACTTGCCCACGTTGGGGCGTCCGATAATGGCGATAAAACCTGAGCGATGTTCGGTCATGATTTTTTTTGTTTCCAATTGACAACGGCGAGACTGGCGATAATTAGAATGGCACCTGCAAATAATTGCCAGGAAAGCTTTTCATTCAGGAAGATGACTCCAAGGATAACACCGCCCGGGGGAAAGATATAGGTGACTAGGCTGGCGCGTGTGGGACCGATCTCATGCAGTAAATAATAATTCAGAGTCATGGCAATGCCTGAGCCGAGGACGCCCAGCCAGAGCGCGGCGACCCATGTGATGGGCAATGCTGGAATTTTGAATGGGACTTCTGCAACGGGACCGATCATCCACATGAAAAGTGTGGCGGTTAGCAGCGGCGCGGCGGCGCGGACTGCGCCCTGAACATGTTGCGTGACCTTGCGGGTATACACCGCGCTGCCTGCATAAAAGAGAGCGGCAAGGATGACCGCCGCCTGCCCCAGTGCGGAATTATGCGCACTGGCAAAGAGGTCTTTGCTGAGGAGAATAATAATGCCTGCAAATCCTATCAGCAAGCCGATCACTTTTTGTGGGGTCATCTTGTCGTCGTGTAAATAGAAGTGGGCGATGATGAGCGTGAAGAGCGGCACGGTTGCATTAAGAATGGATGCCACGGCTGAGTCGATGGTCTGCTCGCCCCATGAGATGAGAAAGATCGGAATAGCCAGGCTGGTGGGTCCGAGGATGGCATAGATGCCCCAAGTCTTCCAATCACGCGGCCAGGCATCTTTTTGGTAAAGAGCCACCGCTACTGCGGTTATTAGTCCGAATAACATGCGGAAGGCGACCAGCGCCATCGGTCCAACTTCCTGCACGCCGATCTTGATCCACAAGAAGGATGAACTCCAGATGATGCCGAGGGCGATGAATGCGATCCAATGTTTTGTTTTCAATTTTCTCCTAAATAAAACTTTATGTCATTGCGAAGGCGATGCTCTTTCGCCCGAAGCAATCTCCTGATAATTTAGGATTGCTTCGTCGGGGAGAGCACCCTCCTCGCAATGACGGGTTATATCTTCTTCACCAAATAATATTCGCCGCGTTCGAAGCCGCGATCCAGATAATAATGTCTGGTTCCAATTGCCGAGATGACCGCCATTTTTTCGAAGCCGTTTTTACGCGCCACGTTTTCTGCTTCTTCGAGCAGACGTGTGCCGAGACCCAGATGTTGAGCGGCTCCAGTTTGCTCCGCGCCGACGGCGAGCGACTGCCCGTAGACATGCACTTCGCGGATGAGCGCTGCGCCGTCTAGGTCAGACATGCCGGTTAGCGGCGTGTCTTTTACAGGCAGCGACAAGCGGATAAAACCCGCGAGTCCGTCTTCGGGGGTGACGAAGGAAATGAAATGCTCCTCGGCTGGACCAGCCTGATAGGTAAGGTCGTCCATCCGCAAGGTTTCTGAGTCGACAGTTTTGCCGCGCACTTCACGACAGCGCACGCACTGACAGGTTGTGCCGCGCTCTTTCATGATCGCCTGAATATCCTGCCGCAGACTGGTGCGCGTGTTTCCTTCGACCACGTTGTTGCCCGGAATATCACGAATGACACGATTGACTCGGCAATAGCGCGGAATGGTCGGTTTGATGTCTGCGATCAGGTCAACTAATTCTTCGGTGGCGTACGGGTGGAATTCGCCATGCTTCCAATATTCGTATAACTCGGCATTAGCGAGCAATTGATTCGGGTAGATTTTTATTTCGTCGGGACAGAAATCCTGCCAGAGCTTTGCAAAATCTTCGCGGTCTGATTCAGGAGTCGCGCCCAGTAAATTCGGCATCCAATGCAGAACGATTTTGAATCCAGCGGCGCGCAGCAAGGCAGTGGCTTTGCGCGTCGATTCGACATCATGTCCACGTTTGTTGATCTCCAAAATATGATCGTCAAAACTTTGCGCGCCCATCTGCACCTTGGTCACGCCGAGATGACGCAGCCAGCGCAGTTCATCTGCATTAATTTCATCGGGGCGGGTCTCGATCACCAGTCCCACGTTGCGATGGGATGTCGTTTCATTTGTGGCTTGCGCTTGAGCGATATTTACCCCGGCAGTTTCCAGTTTGTCGGCATGATCTCGAAGCGCACCCCTTTCGAGTTCATTCATGGCATCAAAACAGCGCTTGATAAACCATTCCTGATAATCGCGCCGATACGATGACCACGTGCCGCCGAGAATCAGTAATTCGATCTTGTCGGTGGGATGTCCCAAATTTTCAAGCGCGCGAATCCGCGCGTGGACTTGCTCGTACGGATCGAATTGATGCTCCAGCGCGCGCATTGCGCCGGGTTCATCGGGCAGGTAACTCTTGGGCATCCGCACGTCGGTGGGACAGAAGATGCATTTGCCCGGGCATGGATACGGCTTCGTCAAAACTGTGACCGTGGTCACGCCCGAAAGTGTCCGCATTGGTTTCATGCGGATTTTTTCCAGCAGGGTGCGGTCTGGCTCAATCTTGCCTGTCTCCACCATTTGATTGTAGGCAGCAACCAGCGCGGCTTTCGTCAGGTAGCCTTCGCCATGTTCTAGAGGATGCGTGCGCAGTGCGCGCATCACATCACTTCCCGCACGGATTTCATCCAAGACAAGATGCGCCAGAGAAAGTTTCTCTGGCGTGAGGATGTTGAATTTTTTCCAGCGTTGTCGTCGTTCAGAAGTTTCCATAATTATTTGGGAGTCCAATGTCTCCAGACATTGGTATCAAAATCTGGAGATTTTTGACTTCATTTTTTTACCCGTGAGCAACCTTTGTGGGATCTATTTGAAATTCATCCTGAGATTCTGAAATATCTTTTTTGCTGAACATGCTGGTATGCAGTCCACATTCCACTTTTCCGCGCCCAGCCCAGCGACCCGCGCGTTCGTCATCGTTCGCGCCGATGGCGATGGTACAGGGCGCGCATCCCACGCTGCGATAACCTTTTTCATAAAGCGGATGGTGCGGCAAGTTGTTTTCTTCGATGTACCGATTCACATCTGCCTTCGTCCAGTTTAACAGCGGATTGATTTTAAGCAGACCGTCTTCCTGCAACTCCAAAAAATTTGCCTGCGCGCGCACCGCAGTTTGGTCGCGGCGAATCCCGCTGATCCATGCCTTGTAGCCATTCAAGGCTTTCTGCATGGGCTGAACCTTGTGTAAATAACAACATAAGTTTGGGTCTTCGAGCGGCAATGCGCGTGTGTTCTGGCGGGCAAATATATCCCAGCGTGAGTCGCGATACAGGTCAACGATGTTCAATTTCCATTCATCCGCGATCTTCTCGCGGAACATGAGCGTTTCCCAAAAATGATAACCGGTGTCAATAAAGAAAACAGGCATGTCTGGCGCTACATGCGAAACCATGTGCAACAGCGGCATGGATTGTGTTTGAAACGACGAACTCATTGCCATGTAAGGCGAGAACCGATCCACCGCCCATTCGATGATTTCCTGCGGGGTCTTCGTCTCAAATTCCTTTGAAAACTTCTCGATCTTGTGTACCGATAACATGCTGGCATTATACCGTTATAATCCCGATATGAATTCCGTCACAGCCGAACGCCTGCTTGCAATTAACCGCGAATTTTACAACCGTTTTGGCGATCAATTTTCAGCCACGCGCCAGAGATTGCAGCCCGGGGTGAAGAAAATTCTTGAAACCATTCAGGCGGATGATTCCGTTTTGGACTTGGGATGCGGCAACGGGCATTTCCTACGCGAGTTGATTCGACGTGGTCACCAGGCTGCGCTTCTCGGCGTAGACTTTAGCCTGCCTCTGCTTCGAGATGCAGAATCCACGCCCGGAGTTTTGTTTCGCGCGGTTGATCTGTTGCAGTTGTCAGTTGTCAGTGAGCAGTTACTGATTACTGACAACTGGTCACTGATTACTGCTTTTGCCACACTGCATCACATTCCGTCCACTGAAATGCGCTTGGATATTCTGCGAACCGTCCGCAAGTTGATGAAACCTGACGGGCGTTTTATTTTGTCCAACTGGCAATTCCTGAATAGTGCGAAACTCAAATCACGCATTCAGGCTTGGGACAAAGTTGGGATTAACGAAGATGATCTGGACGAGGGGGATTACTTGCTGGATTGGCGCAGCGGGGGGGAAGGCTTGCGGTATGCCCACCATTTTTCAGCGGAGGAACTGCTTGGGTTGGCGAATCAGGCTGAAATGCGCGTGACCGATTCGTTCTCATCCGATGGCGAGAGCGGCAATTTAGGGTTGTATCAAGTTTGGGAATGCGCCTGAGGCGTTTCGCTCACGACTACGCAATTACGTCCTGCGGCTTTGGCTTTATAAAGCGCGGCATCTGCCCGTTCGATCAGTGTGTCTAACGTGTCTGGATCGGTGGCTTCTGCAACGCCAATGCTGACTGTGATTCGCAAGGGACCCGCATCTGTTGCGAACGGTTCTCCTTTAATTGACTGGCGCAGCCGCTCAGCCACAAGCCGCCCGGCTTCGAGGGAGGTTTCGGGCAGAAGGATCACGAATTCCTCACCGCCATATCTTCCGATCATATCCACAGCGCGTAAGAGGGTACGGCTGCGTTCTGTTAGCCCGCGTAGCGTTTGATCGCCAGTTGCATGACCGTACGTATCATTGACTCTTTTGAAGTGATCAACATCGATCATAAGGACGGAGAACGGGTGGTCGATGCGTCGGATATGCGAGAATTCAAATTCTCCAATTTGAAATAAACCGCGGCGATTGTACACACCTGTCAATGCATCGGTGATGGCTTGAGTTTGCGCTTTTTCGTAGTTGCGTGAGTTTTCAAGCGCCACGGATACCTGGTCGGCGAATGCCACGGCAAGGGTGATATTTTCCTGTGTAAATTGATTTGGCGAAGTACCGTCAATGGCGAGCAGTCCGATAATCCGCTCTTGAAAAATAAGCGGCACACCCAGCCATGAGCGGATATGGTTGTGCGGCGGTTCTTTGAATGCATCGTACACATCGCCTATTTCTGGCAGTAGATAGGGTTCTCCTGTTTCGATCACAATTGTATTGGGGTTTTCGCCAGGTACGGGAAAACGCATGCCGACTACTGCTTTCGGATCACCAAAGCCGCTTCCACCTATGATTTCCAATTCATTCTCATTAAGCAATTGTATGGATGCTGTATCATAAGGAACTACTTGCTTTAGTTGTTCAAGAATGCGAGAAACGGTTTCATACTTTTCAAGAGTTTCCGTGACAGCAGCGCCTGCTTTTCGCAGGGTCTCAGAAGTAGCGGCACGCTGTTGGGCCTGCTCCACGGCTTTGAATTTCTCAAAAGCAAGCGCCATCAGATTGACGGCTTGCTCGCAGATCGATATTTCCTCGGGTTGGAAAAGATGATATTCCTCGAAGGAAAGAATCAGCGCGCCAAGTTTGTTTTTTTCGGCGATGAGCGGCAATACGATCAGTGAGCGCGATGGACATTGTTTGGCAATTTCATAATCGAGATAAGGAGACTGATACGCGTCATTCACAATCAAGGTGTGACCCAGGTGCAGGGCTAGTTCTGTTAATGTATATTCGCCTGAAACAGGTTGAAGGGACAGGTAGGTATCGCCGCTTGTTCCATGTGTTGTGAGCGGGTAAGTTTGTGTGCTGTCTTCGCTCCATAGAGTGATAAAACAGTCGTTTGCATGGATCAATTGCGTCAATTGGTCAACAATATCTATTGCCATGTATTTTAATGACTTTGCCTGCAGGGACTTACTTACAATATCCTGTAACAGGCTTAAAGCCTGTTGGCGGCGGATCAACCTTTGTTCAGTTCGGGCGCGGGCTTCTGCAGAGCCAAAAATGCTCGCGGTAATATGCAGCGCTTCCAATTCTGTGCCTGTCCAATTACGCTCATAAGTACATTCGTCGAAGCCGATAAAGCCCCACCACTGGTGATCCACAAAGATGGGCATCAGCGCCAGGGATAGAATATTTTGATCCCGCAATATATTCCGCTCAGATTCAGGGAACTCGCGCAGAATCCCGTGGATCGGTTTTCCCTTTGAGAGTTGCTCCTCCCAGCGGCTAAAGCCTGCTTCACGAAGAGGAACATGCTGCAGGTTCGGGCTATCGATTTGCGGCATCACCTCTGGCGCCGACCACTCATAACATTGACTGGCGTAGATGACCCCTTTTGCATCCGAATAATTCATGAATACATAAACACGGCTTACGTTTGCGGCTTGTCCAATCTTCTCCAAGACGCCCGGTATATTATGTTCCCACGTTGATTCTTTCAGGAATTTTTCAGCAGCCAGTCCGATGGCAGACATCATGGTTTCACGTCGGCTGAGCGCGATCTCTGACTTTTTTCGCTCGGTGATGTCATGCAGGACCGGTCTTTGCACCATTTCCATGATGAGCAGGATGCCGGCAAAGCTTGTCAAAGTATATGAAAAAAGAGTGTGTACCCAGAAAAACACGCCGTAACGGACGACCAATAATTTGAGACCGTTGGTTTCCGAAATGGTTTCCATACTCCACATCAGGTGATGAGATCCGTTGGTCCATACCAGAATGAGGGTCAAAAGGGGAATAACCCAGATCAAAAGCCGGGTTCGCAAAGTAAGCAAATGGCTTTTGCCTGTGTATTCGAGAGCGAAAAATAAAAGGAAAACAGGGATGGATACAATTCCTATATATTCAATCTTCGTCAGGAATAGTACGATGGGCAGGGATGGAAGGAACAACTCCAGGCTGTAGGCAAATGACCAGATGAATAATCCAAGCATCGTCCAGGCAAAGTGCGTGACGGCCGCCGCAGGTCTCTTGCGCCATGCAAATAATCCCAGCCATGCGTAAAGCACTGCGGCTAGCAGGTAAATGAATGGAACGTAAAGATCAAGGCGGGTCTGCATGGATATTTTTTGGGGTTCGGAAGTTTTATTTCCGAACCCCAATCATTCCTAAGACTTTATAAAATTACCTGCTGTGGTTTGACCATATACTGCCACCAGTTATTGTGTATCCCATTCTTGCGCCCCGCTACACGTGGGAAATGATTGAACCACCATTTATGGTGAGCGCGTATCTCGCCGTTTCCCCATTCTGACGGACCGACGATCCGCATATCACCTTTGAAGTTGGGAAAATTCAATTGCCAGTCATAACATTCACTAATTACCGGAGCAGGATTGTTCCAGTCATAATCAGACTGACTGTTCGGCGCGAAGTGAACATTTCCACATGCAGATTTGCCCGGCGCAGCTTTTTCATAGCGGATGAAACGTTTCCATAAATTTGCGTCGCCGCTCACTTTGCTGAAAGTTTTTTCCATGATCGATTCGGCGCGGTGACCAAACGCCTCGTGCATTTCGCCGATATACCTTTCAAACGAAAATCCCATCACAACAAAACGGCGTTTGCTGGATTCTGTATTTTTTAACGCTGGCGCATTGCACCAGAACGCGCCCGGTCCGCCCATTGTGGATTCGTAAAAGCCCGCATGTGGAAAACCAAAAACCCATACTTCGTCAATTTCATTTCTCGCCACACGCTGTAAAACATTATGTTTGGCAAGGATGGCATTGTAGCCAACTTCCGATGGTGTATGCGGCGCAGCTTTGCCCAGCAAAACATCCATGTAGGTTTGCGGCGTGTAGCGGAAACCGTCGGTCTTGGCTGGGAATTCATCCACGTCCACGCGCTGGACGATCTGATAACGCGCCATGCCCCCGCTGACCTCAAGCAGGTCAGCCATAAATCCGTTGACTAAGTCTGTTGGACGGTACCATTTTCGCTGCTGAGAGAGGGTCTCGCCTGTAGATTTGTCCATGATGGGATCGTATACGATCACCAGTACTTTGCTCTGTGTGACCTGCGCGGGTTCGGTGGCGCTGTCGGATGGATATTTGGCCGGTCTGAAAAGATTGAGGAGTGTAGTGAAAAAATTGGACATGCTTTCTCCTTGGAAGATGCGAGTGGTTGGAGGAAGTGCAAAAGTTCTACTTTTGCACTCCGGAAGCCAATTTACGGCATATCTGTTGCAAAATAAACTTGTCCGCCGACAGCCAGATACAAGACATGGTTCGGTCCAACGGCGACAGCGCCAACCGGTCCGGGTGAGACGGAATTCGCAGCTCCTGTTGTGGGGCGGAACTGGTTTTGTAATTCGAGCGAACGCTGGGCAAAGCGTAAAACGCCCTGGGTATCTGCGTCCAACAAGAGAATGGATTGATCGGGCAATGCGGTAAAGAGCATCTGCGTGAAGTGTGCGCTGGCAAACAAGTCAGTGTCCTGATATGCTGCGAAAGGATTAACCAGCGGAACTGGGTCCTGACAACGCGTTGGCTTGGATTCGATGCGGCTGTAGGAGCAGGTGGAGAGATGCCCGTCCGAGTGGAGCATGTACAGGTCGTCGCCGGAAATGATCAGGTCGATCACATCCTGTTTTTCAGGAGTCTGCCCGCCGAAGAAAAAGTACGGACGGTCAACGAATGTGCCATCTTTGCCGTTATAGACCCATACCGCGCGCGCGGGCGCATCCATTACATAGAGGTTGCCGTTACTTAATGTGAAGGCGGTAACGCGTCCCCAGTTTGTGTCTGGCGGTGGCAGGGGAATGGCTTGCGCCACCTGACCCGGCGCGCAATACAAAAGATTGCCCGCGGCGTCAATGCCAAGCAAACTTGCATTGACAGAATTCAACGCGGGCAGCGTCACAATATCCACTAGCGCGCCGACGGTGTAATTGCCATACACACCCGGCTTGCAATTAAATGTCGTGTCGATCTGGAAGCCGCGTCCGTTGTTCGAAGATTGCGCGCGGAGCGCTTCGCCATTTGCCGCATTAAGCAGGAACAGGTCTGTTTCACTGACCGCCATGCGGCTGATATCTATGCCGAGGTCGCTACTGAAAGCGGGGTTGAACTGCATCCGCGTGATGCCCAATAATTTATCGAGGTTGGCTTCCGCTTCCTGGCGAAGCGCGATCGTCTCTGAAGTTTTGCTGTGTGATTCTGCAATATCCACATTTAGCAAAATATGTTCCCAAGCCTGGCGTTGTTCCACTGGGTTGCTCAAGGTGACGGCTTGTTCGCGCATCCCTTGCGCCTGCCTGAGGTAGGTTTCATATTGTTGACTGCGCCCATAGCGCAAATACACCACGCTCGCAATCGTGACCACCATCAACGGGATCAGGATCGCCATGAACATCATCGTTGCATTCGAGGGCGCGGCGGGTTCGCTGGCTTCTGTGTTCGGCAGCAACCGCGGCAGGAAATTCTTTAATCGCGTGCCGAAAGATTCGCTTAATCTGCGTGTGGATTGAATTCCCGTTGCGAGCGCCCTCGCGGTTTGACGTGTCCGCGCTGAGGGTTCGCGCGGAGTCTGCGGCTCGATCTCTTTTTTCTGGACGGCTGGTTTTTCCACTTCGAGATTTTCTTGCGCTTCAAGCACCGGCAGAACAGTTTCCTTGATTACAGCTTCACTCGAACCCGGTTGTATCCTCGGAATGGACGCGGGAAAACCACGCGGCGCGGTGCTTTGTGTCTGCGGCAGGCTGGCTAATGGAGTTGTGTACGGCGCTTCTTCCTGTTGCAGAGGGATCGCATACGCTGAGGGTTGAACAATGTGCGCGGATGGCGTGGCGGGAAAAACCTCAGGCGTGGGAACTGCTTCCTGGGGATGAGTCAACTGCGGGGTTGGAGGGGGCGGGGTTACATCCTCCTGTTTAACTGTCTTCGGTTCAGACATCCCATTTAATAAATTCAAAATGCCCGCGCCATCAGTCGCCTGTATCAGCACTGCGTTTAGGTCTTCGTGGGTCAGCGTGATCAAGCGGCGGCGCATGGCATCCAGGGAAGAAGGGCTGGGGTCGTTGAGCGTGCTGTTCCACGCATCTGGCACTCTGCCCAAAAAGAGCAAACGGTCACCCGCGCTTAATGTGGTTTGCGAATAATGGACGTTGGTGGTTTGGTTCGTGCCAAGTCCCTTGCCCGAAGTGACCGGCTCATAAATATGGCGCATTTCATTTTGACCGAACCAGTACGCGTGCATGGGTCCGCTCAATGCAATTGTGTATTGCGTGTCGCGCAATGCCGCAAGCGTCAGCCAGCCGACTGCATATTGACCACTCCGGCTGCTGGTCATGTTGCGTTCGAGCAGGGTTTTATTTACAAGGTCAGCCGCAGTTCGCAGGGCGCTGGTGAGCGAACCGGAAGTTTGATAAAAAATATTCGCCGCGTTTTTTGCAACCTGCATGTATTCGCTGGTCGAAAAAGTGGAATTGCCGGTCAGTAATAAATAGGCGATCAGGCGGTCTTTTTCACGTCCGCGCACCGCGTTCGGCGGCGGGGTAAGCGCGATCAGCCCAGGCAGGCTGGCGATTTCCTGTCCATTGATGCGATAGAGGGGGGAGAGTGTTAGGTCAAGAGTCATGTAAGAAAAAGCCTTGAGTGTATGTCAAACCTGACAGGTTTTAGCGCAACTGGAAATAATCGAAATTCTGTGAATCAAAATCTATTTGGTTGACTGGCGCCTCACGGAAACCTGTCAGGTTTTTGTACTATTATTATAACTGGTAAAATTCGGCGGCTATGAAATATACACTTCACAAAGATTTCTCAGAAATTAACTCGCAAGAATGGAACGACCTGTTATCAGGTTCGATCACCGACACTCCCTTTTTACGTTACGAATATCAACAAGCCTGGTGGGAACATCGCGGCGGCGGGGAATGGCTGCGCCAGAATACCCAACTGATTTTAGTCAGCGCGCGAGAAGATGAAAAACTGGTCGGCATTGCGCCGCTTTTTATTTCGGAATATGACGGACAGTCTGCGCTTCTCTTAATTGGAAGCATCGAAATATCCGACTATCTGGATTTGATCGTGGGGATGGATGACCATGCGCGCTTTCTCACTGGATTGTTGGACTTCCTCGCATCGGATGAAGTACGGGCGGGGTCACCCAGCCCGTACGATTGGTCGGGTCTCGATTGGTATAACCTACCCGATTCATCTCCGACCCTCGCCGCGCTCAAAGCGGAATCTGCTCAACGCGGCTGGACTCATCTCGAAGAGATGTATCGTCCCACCCCGCGCATCGCCTTGAACGGTGACTTCGAAGAATATCTTGGGCGTGTGGAAAAGAAACAACGCCACGAGATCAAGCGGAAGACGCGCCGTGCCGAAGCGAGCGGACGCGGCGTGCGCTGGTACATCTCGGACATGCAAGATGTCGAAGCCGAAATAGACTCTTTTCTGGGTCTCATGGAACACGACCAGGGCAAGGCAGGTTTTCTGCACGATTCCATGCGCGACCAAATGCGCGCAGTCATCCGCACGGCGCACGAACACGGCTGGCTCTGGTTAGCCTTCCTCGAAGCCGATGGTCAGCGTATTGCCGCTAATCTCAACTTTGATTACAACAATAAATTATGGGGCTACAACGCCGGAGTCAACCGTGATTTCATGGAGCTTTCCCCCGGCTGGGTTTTGCTGGGACATGTATTGCAGTGGGCTTGTGAAAACAAACGCTCCGAGTTCGACTTCATGCGCGGCGATGAGGATTATAAATACCGCTTCGGCGGAGTCAATCAATATGTGATGCGGGTTAAGGCAATGAAAACACAAGAGATATCGCTATGATCTACAACGACGTCTCTTTAATGAATGAGAAATTCGATTTATCTCTGTTAAATATAGGCTTGATTTTATAATTCGAACTATGGACCGTAATATAATTTTAGTGGTGCTCCATATGCAGTTGCACTAGTGCATGAATTTGTGTTTGCACCGGAATAACATGAATTTGCAGGTGTAGTAACGCCTGGGCAAATACATGCGTCTGGTGTCTTTTTATATCTTGAAAAATATATATCAAGCCAGTACTTGTTCTTTACACAATTAAGATCACCAGTATCCCATTTGTAAAATGTCCAAAAAAATATCGTAATTGGGATTGAAACCAGAAAAACCGGGTATTGATATACCAGACGTCATATTAATAATAGTGCCTCGTTGCCAACTTCCTGCTGGATCACTACAATAGCCCAGTGGATGAGTTGCTACATCACCTCTAGTAAATGTGTGTGATCCATATCCTGTAGTTCCCATTGCATATCCAGTTGTTTGTTTATTTGAATACAATGTAGATGCTTTCACTGACATAAAAATAGTCAGCGAAAATAAACAAACAATTATAATAACCTCTATGAAATTGATAAGTTTTTTATTCATGGTAGTACCTCCCATGTAAGTTCTCCGCCATTTATGGCGATTACAGATTTCTCTGAAAGAAATTTGATCGACCAAATCTCATTGTTGCCAGGAACAAGAGAGGAAGGGTCTTCCAATGTTAATTTCCATGTTTTTCCGAAATCACGGCTAATATATATTCCAGTACGAAACCCGCCGGCAACTATTGTTTGGTCAATAGGTAAATTTGGTGAGGCTCCAATAGTGGCAATATCAATATTAATAGGTTGAATATTGTCAGCTGATAAGTTTTTGGTTGATGATGCTCCGCGTGCGACCATCTGCTCTAAATGGGAAAAGTCACCGGCCACGTTCATTGTTCCATTAGCCAATGAGATTAAATCATTCGTGGTTTCAGAAAAACGCCATGCTTTGTCACTATTTTGGCACTACCGCAAAAGTCACTATTTAGCTTGACAAAAGGGATTCTCAAGGCAAACTGCTACTTGATTGATTCTAAGGCAAGGAGCAGCCAAGCCACATGAGAACCCCGAGCGAATTATACCGA
>Ga0335397_10005037_pt1 | contig 17363 bp, 10 predicted proteins | sample MAT04_FD_205740 | JGI IMG/M metagenome (GOLD analysis project Ga0335397, IMG submission 205740) | Freshwater microbial communities from Lake Fryxell liftoff mats and glacier meltwater in Antarctica - MAT-04 (spades assembly) (version 2) ... | reverse complement strand
CGACCAGCGTGTCGAGCGGGCTCTGCACGCGCTGCCGGTCGGGCTGGGCAAGGCGCGTGTACAGCGTCGTGGTCTCCAGGCGCTCGTGGCCGAGGAGCTTCTGAATGAAACGGATGTCCGTTCCGTGCTCCAAAAGATGGGTCGCGAACGAGTGCCGCAAGGTGTGGCAGGTCGCCGGCTTCGTCAGTTTCGCCAGCGCGACCGTGCGCTCCATGGCGCGCTGGGCGGTTCGCTGACAGATGTGTCGGCCGCTCCCTGACGGATCGAAGACGTAGCCCTTCGCGCCCTGCAAGCGCGCCAGCTCGGTGGTCACGGAGCGGAAGCTCTCGGGGAGCATCACGTCGCGATCTTTTCGGCCTTTGCCTTGCCAGATGCGGACGACGCCGCGGTCGAAGTCACCCCATCGCAGGCGGATCACCTCGCTCACGCGCGCGCCCGTCGCGTACATCAGGCCGAGGAGAAGCTTGTCGCGCAGCGACGGCGCCGCTTGTAGCAGGCGCACGACCTCCTGAGTGCTCAGAACCATCGGCATCCGATGCGGGCGCCGCGGCGTCATCAGGCCGAGCGTGATCGAGCGACCGCACATCTTGTCGAAGGCGGTCCGGATCGCGGAGAGGACGACGCTCACCCACGATGAGCTCGCACCGCCTTCCACCATCAGCTCGAGATAGTCACGGACATCGTCGCGCGTCGCGGCTGCCGGAAGCCTCCCCAGCCAGCCGAGGAAGCCGGCCAGCGCGTGTCGGTACGAGGTCACCGATCGCTTCTGGTAGAAGCGGATCCGCAGCTCGCGCACGATCGCGCGGATCATGTCCTCGCCTTGGGGATCCACGCGATCCAGGTCCACGACCCACGGCGTCGCCGAGGCATCTTCGACCCTGCGCCGCGGTGAGTAGCGGCCGCGCGCCGGACGGTAGGGCGTCGCGTCGACGTAGCGGCCCGGCCAGAAGCCTGGCGGATAGTTTGCAGTCGACGAGAGAGTTGTGGAGAAAGCGGAGGGCGGCATGCGCCAACATAGAACGTATGTTCAGTACGAAGATCAACTGAGAAGCGCGAACCGAACGATTCTCACTCGCGGGATGTTCGACCCATGCAAACCAACGCGAACACCAGCTCTTCCTCGACGAGCGCGGCGTGAGCCGCCCGGTGACCCTGGCCGTCGAGCTGTCGGTCGAGATCCGCGACCCTTGGGGCAACGCCATGCGCGGCATCTCGGCGCGCACCAAGAGCAACCGCAAGGACTTCGGCGTGAGCTGGAGCAGCACGATGGACGGCGGCGGCCTGGTCGTGAGCGAGACGGTCGAGATCGACCTCGAGATGGAGCTGCTGAGGAAGTAGCGGCGCTTGCGCGGATCAGGGTCGAACGACGTCCCACCGCACCAGCAACCCCCTCCGCTCCAGCTTCTCCATCACGCCCTCCAGCATCACCAGCCGCCGGTACAGCGCCGGCAGCGCCTCCATCCTCCCCTCCGCGACGAGCGCGGCCGCCTGCCCGTAGAGATCATCCGCCACCGCGTAGGTGTTGATGCGGTCCTTGTTCATTCCGGTGAAGCGGGAGACGAAGCGCGACAACCCACAGAACGGATAGTGGAAGACGGCCGGCCCGCCCTCGTCCTCGATGTGGACGTTGGCGGTGAAGCGCAGCGGCAGGAAGTGATGCACCGACTGCGGGACGAACGGCGCGTCCACGTCCGCCAGACGCAGCGCCGACTTTCCCGTGATGTACGCGTTGAAGATCTTGAACTTACCGCCCGCGCCGTCCCACGCGGTGAAGACGTGCTCGAACTCCTTGTATCGCAGATAGTACGGGCTCTTCTTGAACAGGCGGACAGAGAGAAAAGGATCGTCCATCTCCTCCGTCAACGGCACCGCCTCGAAGTTCGGGAAGATGACCTCGTCGATCGCTGCAGGCACCGCCGCGAGATAGTCTGGCAGTGAGACGCCCGAAGTATACGGCGCGATGAGCTCGTCGGCGTCGAGGTGGAGAAGCCAGTCCATCCCATCCGCGCGCGCGTCCGGGATGATCACGCCGGCGTTGAGCATCTGGCGCGCGACGACGACCCGCGCGAGCTGCGGTGCGAAGCCTTCGTAGTCGGGGAGCTGGCGCGCGCGCGCCCCGTGGGCTTCGTCTGCGAAGACGCACCGCACGCGCTCGGAGTCGAAGGTCGACTCGATCCAGGCGATGGTGTCGCGATCTTCTGCGGGCGCGTCGAAGACGAGATAGATCTTCGTGATGCCGGCGGAGAGGTGGTGGTGGAGCCACGTCCGGAACGAACCATCGAGGCCGCGGACGGTCGCGACCAGGCCAATTCGGACGTGGCTCAGACTAGTGCCTGCGTCCGGAAGTTCGCTCCGTGTTCCGCGAAGGGATCGCGGCCGATGGCAAGGCGGACCACCGAGGGCATACTCAGCGTCTGTCGAGGTGGTCCAACGTGGCCAGCGGCCGCGAGGCCGAGCGAAACATGGAGCGAACTTCCGGATGCTGGCACTATACTATTCCCAGGGCCACTTGGACTTGGTGGCGGCGGTCGAGGAGGCTCTGCTGACGGCGGCGCGTCCGCCGGCCATCATCTGCATCTCGGCGGCGCTCATCTTCACTGGCTCGTCATCGGAGCCGTTGAGGAACGCCTCGAGCTCGGCCGTGTCCTTGGCGCCCTTGATCTTGCCCGCGACGAACTCGGCGGTCTTCTGATCGAGGCCCTGGCTCTTCACGAGCCAAGCGCTCACGGCGTTGGTGTTCTTGTTCTCCTGCATGAAGGTGAACAAGCTCTTGATGACGACTTTCGGAATCTTCGGGGTCATATGTTTCGATTGCCTCCGAGAACAGGAGTAGCACCACTCCGAAGTGCCCCGCAATGAGCGTAAGCGGTTGTAATCGCTATCGTGTACGACCTTTAGCGGTGCCGATGATCTCGTTGAGATCGTCGGCCGAAAGAGAGCGAACCATCGTCTGACTCCAGCCCTTCTTCTCCGCCCGCGGCGGCGGCGCGGGACCGATCGCGCCCGCGAACATCGTCGGCGGGTCGTCGTAGACGGCCGGCGCGCGCGCAGGCGGAAGCGGGCTGCGGATCGTCGCCTCGGCCTCGTCGTCGTAGAACATCACCGGCGGCGTCAGCAGCTCCGGCGGATCGAGCTCTCCCGGCGGCACCACGGTGCCCCCGCACAGCTGCGCGAGCTCCGACTCGTTCGAGCGCCCTGCCATCGTCGCCCGCAGCGCGAGCGCGAGCCGCGGGATGCGCTCGCCGAACGCCTGCGCGAGCGTCACCGCGACATCCGAGGCATCGACGGTGCGCCGGCTCTTTCGCAGCAGATCATCGATCTCGTCGGCCAGCTCGGCGGCGGTCTGCTGCCGGTTCGCCGCGTCGCGCTCGAGCGCGCGCATCACCAGCGCATCGACACCCGCAGGCACCCCCGGCGCTGCGCGGGAAGGCCGCACGATCGGATCGACCGTCACCGCGCGGTGCAGATCCCGCAGCGTCACGCCGTCGAAGAGCGTGTGCCCCACCAGGCATTCCCAGAGCATCACGCCGACGGCGAACACATCGGCGCGGCGATCGACCGAAGACGAGATGAGCTGCTCGGGCGCCAGCGCGCGGAAGCTCTTGCGGCTCGGCAGCGAGTGCACCTCGGTGACCCAGCCGCGATCGTTCGAGGACGCCAGGCCGAAGTCGGTGAGCTTCGATTCACCGTTGAACGCGACGAGCACGTTGGCGCTGGTGACGTCGCGGTGCACGAGGTTGGTCGGGCGGCCCTTTTCGTCCTTCAGCTCGTGCGCGCAATGCAGGCCTCGGCAGGCGGAGGAGACGATGCGCAGGATGATCTCGACCGGCAGCGGGCGCCGCACGTTGATCGCCGTGGCGAGCGTGGTTTCGAGGTTGAAGCCGAGGACGAACTCCATTTCCATCGCCGAAACGCCGGCGATCTGGCCGTGTCCGGTGACGCACACCAGGTTCGGATGATCCAGCCGGCACAGCAGGCGCGCCTCCTCGGCGAAGCGCAGCGCGTCCGAGCCCGAGATTCCCGGGTGCAGCACCTTCACGACGACGATGCGGCCGCCCTGCGAGGTGTCGCGCGCCACGTAGACGTTGCTGAGCGGGTGGGTCGTCAGACGCACGAGGAGCTCGAGGGGCCCGAGGCTCGCGACCATGTCGTATACTTCGCACGCAGTGGACCGTAGATCAAACCGGCGCTACTACTGACGCGGCTTGGATCCTCTATCCGCATTTGCCCGGATCAAGCAGCGCTCGCTGTTCGTCCTGCTCGACGAGATCGACGCGTTCGCGCTGTCGGGCGTGGCTTCCGTGGTCACGGTGCCCGCCGGTCAGGCCGTACCGCGGCCGAGCGGCCCGTCGCAGCTCTTCATCGTGGTGAGCGGCGATGTGCGGCTCCAGACCGCAGTCGGAGAGGTGATCGGCCGGGTGGGCTCGGGCCGCTCGCTCGAGCTCGGCACCTTCCTCGCGCGCAGCACGCGCTGGCAGAGTGACTGGTTCTGCGAGCAAGAGAGCGTCCTGCTCGCGCTCCCGGAGACCGAGCTGCGCGAGGTCATCGACGCGACGCCGGGTCTCGCGATCTATCTCGAGCGCATGTGCGCCGACGTCGGGATTCGCAAGCTGAAGAACGATCTGCGCCTCGGTGGAATCGCGCAGAAAGACATCACCCGCTTGATCAGCCGCCTCACGCGACAGGCGTGGAAGTCCCTCAAGACTCAGTATGCATCGAGCCCCGGCCTCGCCGTGCTCGAGCAAGGGAGGCTGAGCGGCGAGATCGAGATCAAGGGCACGCGCGAGCCGGTCGGCCCCTTTCGCGGCGGTGATCTCTTCTATCTCGACGAAGGCGTCACGAGTATCCAGTGCGACGACGCGGCGCGGCTGTGGTTCATGCCGCGCAGTGCCTGGCAGTCCGAGCTGTCGAAGAAGTATGACTTCGACGCATTTCGCGCCATCTCCGATCCCATCGCGGTGAAGCGCGCCGCGCTCGAGGCCGCGCTCGCCGAGCCGCAACCTCCTCCTCCGCCCCCGCCGCCCGAAGAAGAGGACGACGGCCTCTCGGTGGCCGACTTCAAGCTCGACGAGCAGGCGCTGGCGCGACTGCATCGGAAGCGCCGTCCCTTCGTGCGCCAGCACGAAGAGATGGACTGCGCCGCCGCCTGCCTCTCGATGGTCGCCCGCTTCTACGGCCGGCGGATCAGCGTGCCCACCTTCCGCTCGATGGTTCACGTCACCCGCGACGGCGCATCGATGCTGGCGATCAAGAAGGCCGCCGGGATCATCGGGATGAAGGCGATGGGCGTGACCTCCGGCCTCAAGGGACTACGCAAGATGCGCGTCCCGATGATCGCGCTCATGGACTATCACTATGTGGTCGTCTACGCGGTGAGCGAGACCGAGGTCTCGATCGGAGATCCCGCCACCGGGCTCTCCACGCTCCCCGCCGAAGAGTTCGAGGCCCGCTGGTCGAAGAGCGCGCTGCTGTTCTCGCCGACCCCCGCGTTCGAGAAGTATCCCGAGAGCCAGCTCTCTTTCGCCAAATACGCGGTCCTTTTCCGCGGCACGAAGATGCTCCTCCTCGAGGTCCTGCTGGCCTCGGTCCTGATGTTCGGCTTCGGGCTGACGATGCCGGTGATGCTGCAGTACATCGTCGACTCGGTGCTCCCCAGCGGCTCACCCGGCGCGCTCACGCTGGTGGCGCTCGGGCTCTTGCTCGCCCGGGTCACGAGCGCCGCGATCGGCTGGATTCATCGCTATCTGTTGGTGCACGTGACCTCGAAGGTCGACGCGCTCTCGTCGGTCCTGTTCGTGCGCCAGCTCCTCGCGATGCCGCTCGGCTTCTTCGTCATCCGCACCGTCGGCGACATCACCCAGCGGATGGGCGAGATCCGTCGCATCCGCAGCATCGTGCTCGATCAGAGCCTGCAGCTCTTCACCGTGGCGCTGGGCGGCGTCGTGAACTCGGTGGTCATATTCATGTACAGCCCGCAGATCCTCGGCGTGCTCCTGCTCGGGCTCATCCCGCCGGCGTTGTTCGTCGCGTTTTTCGCCCCGCGTCTCAACGACAAGACGCGCGCCGTACACAAGGCTGCGGGCGACTGGCAGACCCGCTCGTGGGAGCAGTTCGATGGCCTCGCCAGCATCAAGGCGCTCGGGGGCGAGGTCGCGGCGCGCTGGAAATGGAACATGGATCTGCGGCAGAACCTGGTGCTGCGCCAGGAGCTCGGCTGGCTGGAGGCGATCGCCCGCGCCAGCACCACGCTGTTCGAGCAACTCCTGGGCATCGCCCTGCTGCTCTACGCCGTCCACGCCTATGCGAGCGGCCAGATCACCGCCGGTCACGTGCTGGCGGTGAGCATGCTGGGCACCGCGGTGATCGGTGCCGCGATGACGCTGATGAGCTCCTGGCACGAGATTAACGAGCTCGGCGTCTCGCTCGGTCGCGTCGATGACGTGCTCACCGCGGCGATCGAGCCGCCGGGCCCGCCCGAGGATCCCGCCCACCCGCACCCGATCAGCGGCAAAGTCGCGCTGGAGAACGTGTCGTTCCAGTACGGCAGTGAGCTTTCGCCGGTGGTGCTGAGCGGAGTGAATCTCAGCGTCGAGCCGGGCGAGACCGTCGCGCTGGTCGGCCGCAGCGGCTCGGGGAAAAGCACCCTCGGATACATGTTCAACCTGCTCTACACGCCGACGCAGGGAAAGATCCGCTTCGACGGCGTCGAGCACACCGAGATCCCGCTCCAGCAAGTGCGAAAGCGCGCGGCGATGATCGTGCAGGACAACAGTATCTTCTCCGGCACCATCCTCGAGAACATCGCGCTCGGAGATCCACACCCCTCCTTCCAGCGCGTGATGGAAGCGGCGCAGGCCGCCGACGCGCATCAGTTCGTCACCGGCTTCCCCAAGGGATACTCGACGTTGCTGGGTGAGTCGGGCGAGGGACTATCGGGCGGCCAGAAACAGCGCATCAACATCGCGCGCGCCCTCTATCGCAACCCGGCGATCCTGATCATGGACGAGGCGACGTCCGCGCTCGACGCGATCTCCGAGGCCAGGATCGTGAAGCAGCTCAAGGCGCGCAAAGGCACCACCATCGTCATCGCGCACCGCCTCAACACCGTGATGCACGCCGATCGCATCGTGGTCCTCGATGCCGGCCGCGTCGTCGAGCAAGGCACGCACACCGAGCTTCTCGCCAAGCGCGGGCACTACAGTCGTCTGTTCGCGAAGCAGCTCGCCGTTTGACCGTCGGTTGTCCGTCAGTGGAGGTACGGACCCCACTGTCCACCCACACCGCACATTGACAGCGCCTCTGGCGGCCAATATCGATGTCGACAGGTGAAGTACCTCACCCTCCTGCTCCTCGGCGCTTGTGCCGTCGATCTGCCGACGCCTGCCCCGTCCAGCAACCGGCGCGGGACTGCGTTCATTGCGGACGTGGACCCCGCGGCGAAGAAGTTCGACATCAGCGTCCGCGGCGGCTCGATCGCGCTCGAGCCGGCGGTCGTCGATCAGGACGGTGTGCCGTTCGAGGGCCAGGCCGAGACGATCGAGCTTTACACCGAGTCCGCGGTCATCGACGTCGACGGCAGCCTGTGCGGCTACGCCAGCTCTTTTTGCACGGTGGTCAACGTTGCCAACTTCTACAGCGGTCCGCTCGGGTTCGTGATCGCCGAGATCAACGCGATCAGCCCAGCCGCGCAGCACGAAGGCCTGAACAGTGACCCGCCGAGCTTCAATCTCTCCGATCAGCTCGGGCTCTGGGACTATGGCAGCATCGCCACCGGCAGCCTCGGTCAGAAGACCTGGGTGTTCGGCGACGACGGCACCGCGTACCGCATCGCGGGTACTATCTGGGCCGATCTCCCGCTGCCTCCCGCGCCTTCGTTCGGATACACCGGTGGAGCGATCGCGTTCGCGTACGACGACATCGCGTCGAGCGGCGCCGCAGCGGGTGTCGGCGACGACGGGATCTCGGCAGCGATCAACATCGGCTTCGGCTTCGATTTCTTCGGGACGACACTGAGCGCGCTGCGCATCGCGGCGAACGGCTTTCTGGTCATGGACCCCGGTCAGACCAGTACCGGCTGCTGCAGCGGCCAGTCGCTCCCCGACCCGGTCGCGCCGAACGGCGTCATCGCCGGCTACTGGGAGGATCTCGGGGCCGGCAACGTCCGCTACGCCACCCTCGGAAACATGCCCAATCGTCGCTTCGTGGTCGATTGGTCCAGCGTCGCGCACTTCGGCGGCGGACCGGCGGTGAGCTTCCAGATCGTCCTGTTCGAGGGTTCGGGCGACGTCGAGATCCGCCACCTCAGCGCGCCCAGCGACGGCGGTGAGCACGCGGTGGGCATCGAGCGCGCCGATGGGTTCGACGGGCTGAGCCTCGCTTTTGGTGATGTGTCGTTCGGACCGAGCGCGTTTCGCATCGTGCATCCGTGAAGAGACTTATCCTCGCGGCGCTGATCGGCTGCAGCGGCGCAGAGCCGAATATGACGCCGGATGCGGCGACAGTTCCCGGAGAAGACCGCCTTCGGGTCGCCTTCACCTCCACCCGGCTCGGCCCGAACTATCAGCTGTTCGTCGTGGATGACGACGGCACTCATATCGAGCAAGTCACCAGCAGCACCGGCTCGAGCTTATCGCCCAGTTGGTCACCCGACGGAGCCAAGATCGCGTTCGCGAGCAACCGCTCCGGTCGCTACGGGATCTACACTCTGGATCTGGCCACCCGCGACGTCGCGCTCGTCTCGCTCGAGCTCCTTACCGCCGCAAACCCGGTCATTTCGCCAGACGGAAACAGTATCGCGTTCCAGGGGCGCGTCTCCGGTCAGGTCGGGTTCGACATCTATGTCGTCGCCAGCAGCGGCGGTGCAGCGCGACAGCTCACCGAGGCGCCCCGAAACGACTCCGGCCCAGCCTGGTCACCCGATGGGCGGACCCTCTATTTCGTCTCCGATCGGAGCACCGAAGGCGTGTTCGAGGTCTACGCGATGGACCCGGCCGGCGAAGACGAGCGCGCAGTGACGACGAATCAGCACGTCATCGGCCGCCCGACCGCACTCCCGGATGGGACCTCGATCGCGTACGCGACGGGCGACGCCCGGACCGCGATCGTCCGCTTTGTGCTCGCCACGCAGGAAATCGTGGTGCTCACGAACAAGGACGACTCCGAGCCGGCGTTCAGCCCGGACGGCAAGCTCTTGGTTCACGCCAGCGCGCGATCGAGCGCATCCGACATCATGATCCTCGACCTCACATCCGGTGCATCGCGCACTCTCACCGACGACGCGGCGATCGATGGCTCGCCGGCGGTGACGCTTCTGAAAGGGGGTTGAAGCGCATGCTCAACCGTGGGACTCGGCATATCGTGCAACGCGCCCTCTTCCTGTGCCTCGCGCTCGCCGCGTGCGACGTCGCGTCGACGCCGCCGCAGCGCACCGTCCGCCTCGATCGCAGCGACCTGAAGCCGGGTGACCGGGTGGTCGCAGACTATGGCGCGTTCGTGCTCATCGCGGTGGAGGGACCTTCCGAGGACGTCATCCGCATCGAGGGCTATCCGATCCGCGCGGCGGATCCGGAGGCGGCGTACGCGACGATCCCGCCCGGGCTGCGCAAGAGTGGCCTCTCCATCGTGCAGCTGATCGGGCCGGTAAAAGACGAGTGGATCGCGCAGCTCGACGCCGAGGGCGTGGAGCGCATCCAGTACATCCCGGATAATGCGTACGTGGTTCGCGCCAAGAAGATTCTGCCGCACGACTTCCTCCAGCTGGTCGTCGAGTACTCTCCAGCCTTCAAGATCGCGCCCGATCTGCGCGAGCCCGGGCTGAAGGGCCGGATCGATCTCACCGTGCAGGTCATCGACGGTCCCAGCGCGAAGGCCACGGTTCACGCGCTCGAGAAACTATCTGCAGAGATCGTCCTGGATACTCCGGCCGATCAGTATCGCAACATCGCGATCACCGCCGACGCGGCAGCGATCGATGACCTGGCCAATCTCGATGATGTGTTCGCCGTGGAGCGCCGCCAGCCGCGCGAGCGCGAGGACGAGGCCCAGGGTCAGATCATCGCCGGCAGCTTCTCCGGCGCGCAGGCGGTGCTCGGCAGCGGATACCTCGCCTGGCTCGCGGGACGCGGCTTCACGGCGACGCAGTTCACGACTTTCGCGACGGAGATCGTCGACGACACGCACCTCGTGACCGGCCACCCCGATCTCGCGTCGGGGCGCGTGGCTTTCCAGCTCAATCCTTCCAACAACTCCAACAACCAGCGCGGCCACGGCTTCCTGAACACGCACATCCTCGGCGGTCTCAACAGCGGCACCGGCACCACCGCGGAGGACGCCCGTGGATTCAACTATGGGCTGGGAATCGCGCCTTTCGCGCAGGTCGCCGCCACCGACATCTTCGGCGCGACCTTCGTGGCCTCGAGCACCTGGGAGAACACGGCGTACATCCTGAACGCACGCATCTCGTCGAACTCATGGTCGTACTCGGGCGCAGGCACGTTGCGGTACGAGAGCAACGCGCAGGGATACGATCGCATCGTCCGCGACGCGCGCACGACGCCGGCCGGTAACCAGCAGCTCGCGGTGGTCTTCGCCGCTGCCAACCGCGGCCCCAACCCCGGCACCGTACCCACTCCGGCCAACGCCAAGAACGTGCTCACGGTGGGCGCGAGCGAAAATGATCGGGCGGTGGGCGCCACCGACGGCTGCGGGTTCGACAATACCGACGCCGACGACTGCCGCGACATGATCGCCTTCTCGTCCCGTGGACCGGTGAACCTTGGGGGCGGCGACGGACGCATCAAGCCGGACATCGTCGCGCCGGGAACTCACATCCAAGCTGGAATTCCACAGGCGAACTTCGTCGGCGGGACCGTATGCGACCGATACTTCCCGCCGGGGCAGACACTCTACGGCTGGTCTACGGGGACCTCGCACGCGTGTCCGGCGGCGGCCGGCGGCGCCACGCTGCTCTATCAGGACTTCCTGAATCGCTCGCTCCCCGCACCCTCACCTGCGCTCCTCAAGGCGCTCCTCATGAGCAGCGCCAACTATCTCACCGGCGTCGGCGCGAACGATACTTTGCCGTCGAACAGCCAGGGCACCGGACGCATGGATCTCGGTCGCGCGCTCGACGGTGCTCCCCGGCTCACGGTCGATCAGACGGTCACCTTCGGCGCGACCGGCAACAGCCACGTCGTCACCGGCGTGATCCCCGATTCCAGCCGACCTTTCCGCGTATCTCTGGTGTGGACCGACGCACCCGGCGCGATCGTCGGTGCGCCGTGGGTCAACGACCTCGATCTCACCGTGACGATCGGCGGATCGACGTATCGCGGTAACGTATTCTCCGGCGCCACCTCGATCACCGGCGGCGCCGCCGACACCCGCAACAATGCCGAGCACGTCTTCTTGCCGGCGGGTACCAGCGGTGTCTTCACCGTGACGATCACCGCGTCGAACATCGCGGGCGAAGGCGTCCCGGGGAATGCGGACGTGACCGATCAGGACTTCGCGCTCGTCGTCTACAATGCGACGCCGCGGCCGACGATCAGCGCGCTGCCGAGCCCGCTCGTCTTCACCGGCGCGGAGGGCGGCGCGAACCCCGCGTCGCAGGCCCTCGCGATCACGAACAGCGGCGGCGGCACGCTCGCCTGGTCGGCGGTCGACGACCAGCCCTGGCTCTCGCTCAGCGTCGGTTCGGGCACCGCCCCGGCCTCTCCCAGCGTCTCGGTGAGCACCGCGGGGCTGACCGCCGGCACGTACAACGCGAACATCACCGTCAGCGGCACCAACGCCACCAACACGCCGCTGATCGTGCCCGTGACGCTCACCGTGACGGCGCCGAGCGACGACCTCATCGTGAACGGCGGCTTCGAGTCGACGCTCACGCCGTGGGTGCGCCAGGGCGCTGCATTGGTGCACGAACCGAAGGGTCCCACACCCTTTGCGGGCCTGGGCTACGTCACCTGCGGCGGCACGGTGAACAACGCCACCGCGTTCGTCTACCAGGAGATCGCGATACCGGCCGGAGCGCCCTCGGCCAACCTCACGTACCGCCTGCGCGCGACCACCACCGAGCCCGGACCGCGCGCGAATGATCGGCTCCTGGTCGAAGCGCGCAACACCATGAACGCCGTCCTCGGGACGGTCGGGTCGTTTAGCAACCTCGACGCCTCCCCCGGCTACGTGCAGCCGGCCGGAGTGAGCCTGCTCCCGTACGCCGGGCAGACGATCCGGCTCTTTTTCCGCTGTTCGACGAATGGAACCTTGCCGACCACGTTCTTCATCGACCAAGTTTCCGCCCGCTGACCATGCGAATCGCGCCGCTCGTCCTCGTCCCACTCCTGGCCTGCGGAGGCACCACCCCTCCGCCCGTCGCCGCCCCACCTCCGCCCGCGGCACCGGCCAAGCCGGCCTCGCTTCCGCTGTCGGAGCTCGGTGAGCGAACGCCGCCAAAGAAGGTCGCCGACGTGGCGGGTGAGAGCCACCTGATCGACATCGTGCAGCTCACCTTCGGAGGCGAGAACGCCGAAGCATACTGGGGCGCGAGCGGAAAGGAGCTCACGATGCAGTCGCGGTTCGGCGCGATGGGCTGCGATCGCATCGTGCGCATGAGCCCCGATCTCGGTCTGCCGTCGCTCGAGACGGTCTCGAGTGGGTATGGCGCGACGACCTGCGCGTACTTCATGCCGGGTGAGAAAGAGGTCATCTATGCCTCCACGCACCTCGGCGGCGACGCCTGCCCGCCGAAGCCGGACATGAGCCTCGGCTACGTCTGGGCGCTCTACGACACCTACGATATCTTCAAGACCGATCGCGACGGCAAAAACGCGCGCCGCCTGACCGAGACGCCCGGCTACGACGCCGAGGCCACGGTGTGCAGCACGAATGGCGCGATCATCTTCACCTCGGTGCGCGACGGCGACATCGAGCTCTACAAGATGGACGCCGATGGCAAGAACGTCGTCCGCCTGACCAGCACGCCGGGCTACGACGGCGGCGCGTTTTTCAACGCCGATTGCTCGAAGATAGTATGGCGCGCGTCTCGCCCTTCCCCGGGCAAGGAGCTGGATGACTACAAGTCACTGCTCGCCAAGGGCCTGGTGCGACCCTCGAAGCTGGAGATCTACATCGGGAACGCCGACGGAAGCGATCCGGTGCAGCTCACCTATCTGAACGCCGCTTCCTTTGCGCCGTTCTTCTTCCCCGACGGGAAGAAGGTGATCTTCTCCAGCAACTATGGCGACCCCAAAGGTCGTGAGTTCAATCTCTGGATGGTGAACGTCGATGGCACCGGGCTCGAGCAAGTATCGACCGCGCCGGGATTCGATGGGTTCCCGATGTTCTCACCGGACGGCTCGCGCATCCTGTTCTCCTCGAACCGCGCGACGGAGCCCGGAAAGAACGACACCAACCTCTTCATCGCCCGCTGGAACCCCAGCCCCGCGACGCAGGCCCCCACCGCCGCTTCGCGCGTCGCGCAGGACATCGCTTTTCTCGCGGACCCCCTGCGCGAAGGTCGCGGTCTCGGAACGCCGGGGCTCGAAGCTTCGGGCGCGCACATCGAGTCGCGCATGAAGGCGCTCGGCCTGGTCCCCGCGGGCGAGCGTGGCTACCGGCAAGAGTTCGACGTCACCACCAAGCTCACGGTGATGCCGGCGACGGGCCTCTGGATCGACGGAAAGCCTCAGGAAAAAGGGGCAATTGCGCCGCTCGGCTTCTCGAAGCAGGGCACCGTCGACGGACCGCTCGTGCTCGCGGGTTACGGCATCGTGCACGAGGGTACTGACGACTACAACGGTCTCGACGTGAAGGGAAAGATCGTCGTCGTGCGGCGCTTCGTGCCGGACGGCGTCGCGGCGTTCGACAGCACCGAGGCCAAGCGTCGCTTCGGCGACATCCGCTACAAGAGCTGGCTCGCGAAGGAGCGCGGCGCAAAGGCCCTGCTGGTGATCGACGCGCCGGTGACCACCTCGACCGCGGGCGCGATGCCCGAGGCGCGGCTGCCGGAGACGGATCCGGAAGGTCCTGGCGACGCAGGCATCATCGTGGCGGGCGTGAAGCGAGACCTGTTCAAGGACCTCACCGCGCTGCCCGATCGAGCCAAGATCACCGTGGCGCTCGGCGCGACGAAGACGAAGGCGTTCAACGTCGTCGGCCGCATCGCCGCCGGCACGAAGAAGATCGGCGGACCGATCGTCATCGGCGCGCACTATGATCACCTCGGTATGGGTGATCGCCACTCGCTCACGCCCGACAAGCGCATGCCGCACGTCGGCGCCGACGACAACGCCTCGGGTACCGCGGTCATCCTCGAGATCGCGCGGGCCCTCACCGCTCCGGAAGTGAAGAACAAGCTCGCGCGCGACGTGATCATCGTGGCGTTCTCCGGCGAGGAGGCCGGCGTCCTCGGATCGAGCCACTTCGTGCGCCAACCGCCGAAGGGCTTCGCCCCGAAGGAAGTCCTCGCCATGCTCAACTTCGACATGGTCGGCCGCCTGCGCGCGAACACGGTGAACGTACTCGGCGGTGAGTCGGCCAAGGAGTGGGTCGAGCTCGTGAGCGCCGCCTGCAGCACCGCGCGCGTCGAGTGCGCGACCTCCGGTGATGGGTACGGACCGAGCGACCATACTCCCTTCTATGCGGCGAGTATCCCGGTGCTGCACTTCTTCACAGGCGCACACAACGACTATCACAAGCCGTCGGATACTTCGGATCGCGTCAACGCAATGGGCGCATCCAGGATCGCCGAGGCCGCCTCCAGCCTCGCCCTGACGCTCGCGGCGCGACCGGGGCCGCTGACGTACAACGCGATGCCGTCGCCGGCGCCGCGGGGGGACGTGCGCTCCTTCAACGCCTCGCTGGGGACGGTCCCGAACTATGTCGGGCCGCCGAACGGGCAGAAGGGGATGCTGCTCGATGGCGTGCGACCGGGAGGGGCAGCGGAGAAGGCGGGACTTTTGCGCGGGGACATCATCATCCAGCTCGGGAAGCATGAGATCGGGGGGGTGGAGGATCTGATGTTCGTGTTGAATGCTTCGAAGCCGGGGGAGACGGTTGCGGTGGTGGTTTTGCGGGACGGGAAACGGATGGAGTCGGAGGTGACGTTTCAGGAGGGGCGGAGGCGGTAGGGCGGTCTTTCGGACGACCACGCTCACGACCACGTTTCTCGATGACGGCCACGACAGCGTCCACGGCCACGGCCACGGCCCACGGCCACGATCACGCATTCGACGAGCGGCCGAAGCGGCACATTTTGGTGAGCATCTCGACCAAGGCCGTGACGAGCCGGTCGGCCTTGGCCGCGGTTTCCTCGGTCACGAGATCGAGGACCAGGGCGGCATCGAAAATGGCGCCGTACTCCATCGCCGAGCCTCGGGCGATGATGTAGTGCCTCGACTGGTCTGCGTGCGTTGACTTGCCAGCGCCCTCGGCGATGTTCAGCGGTATCGAGAAGGCGGCCCGCTTGAGCTGGTCAGCGATGACGGCGCTCCCCTTCGACCGAGAGAAATCCTCCAGAACGATCGCGCCGAGCGCCAGGAGCTCGATGGATCGGCGGTAAACGTCGAGCTTCTTGAAGCTGAGCACACCGCAAGTATCGGCGCTCCCAGCCCACCGTCGCGAGCAAACGCTCCGACAATCATTCCACTCATCGTGATCGTGATCGTGGGACGTCGGCGTGGCCGTGGACGCTGTCGTGGCCGTCATCGACGAAACGTGGCCGGGGGCGTAGTCGCACGTGGCCGTAGAACGAAAAACGTGGCCGCTCAGTAATGCCACTTCTTCGTCACATCCCCATTCGCGGCACAAACATTCCAGTTCAGCCCCACCGTCCGCCGCTCCTCGTTCTCCGCCGTCGCCGAGGCATTATGGTCCGCCCCGTTGAGCTGCGGCGAGGTGACCTTTCAGGAGGAGGGCCGGCGGTAGGCCGAGGTTGGGTTTTCGGATCGACCACGCCCACGACCACGTTTCTCGATGACGGCCACGACAGCGGCCACGGCCACGGCCACGGCCACGGCCACGGCCCACGGCCACGATCACGCGTTCGATGGGCGGCCGAAGCGGCACATCTTGGTGAGCATCTCGACGATCGCAGTGACCAGGCGTTGGGCCAGGTGCTCGATGGACCGACGGTAGACGTCGAGCTTCTTGAAGCTGAGCACACCGCAAGTATCGGCGCTCCCAGCCCACCGTCGCGAGCAAACGCTCCGACAATCATTCCACTCACCGTGATCGTGATCGTGATCGTGGGACGTCGGCGTGGCCGTGGACGCTGTCGTGGCCGTCATCGGGAAACGTGGCCGGGGGCGTAGTCGCACGTGGCCGTAGAACGAAAAACGTGACCGATTAGTAGTGCGTGCGCTGCTCGATCCCGAGGTCCCCGCGCAGCCCATTCTCCGTAACCTCTCCCTTGCTCATATCCGCCCACTTCTTCGTCGCATCCCCATTCGCGTCATAAACATTCCAGTTCAGCCCAACCGTCCGGCGCTCCTCGTTCTCCGCCGTCGCCGAGACATTGTGATCCGTGCCGCCGAGCTGCGGTGAGAAGTCACCTGGCTTGAGCTGGGTCCCCTTCGCCGAGTGGAGGCTGTGCAACAGCTCGTGGCCGAGCGACACCGACGACGGTGACCAGTTCCAGCCGTTGTCCTGCGCGTAGAGCTTGGTCTGCGTCGGGTCGAACGTGATCTTCGACGAGCTGCCCTTGTTCGCGACCATCTTGCCGTTCTCGATTGAGCCCACTGCACCCTCGCCGAAGCTCGACTGGAGCTGCGAGCCCTGCTCGATCGTGACGCTGATGAGCTCGGCCTTCGGATCGGCCTTCTGGCGCTCGGCGTTGCGCGTCGCGAGCGTGCTGTCCATCTGCCCGAGCATCTGGCGGCCCTTGGGGATGGAGCGCAGCGCCTCGAGATCGCCTTCGATGTGATCGACGAAGTCGGCGTCGCCCTTCACCTGGATGCTGCTGCCGGGCGACTTCTTCATGTCGACGATAGTCTGAGTATCGCCCGTATTGGCCTCGACCTTCGCGTCGCTCGCCTCGTGATAGAAGGTGTTCTTGCCCTCGCCACCGATCAGCGTGTCGCTGCCGCTGCTCCCGGCGATGACGTCGTTGCCCTTGCCGCCGTCGACCGTGTCGTCGCCCTTGCCGCCGATCAGCGTGTCGTTGCCGTTGCCGCCGAGCACCTTGTCGTTGTCGGCGCCGCCGTCGACATAGTCCTGGCCGTCGCCGCCATCGAGCGCGTCGTTGCCGCGGTGGCCGTGGATGATGTCGCGGCCCTTTCCGCCCTGGATCTGATCGTCGCCGCCGTTTCCGTGCAGCACGTCGTTGCCGTCGCCGCCGTCGATCTTGTCGTTGCCGTCGCCGCCGA
>Ga0335397_10005035_pt1 | contig 17364 bp, 14 predicted proteins | sample MAT04_FD_205740 | JGI IMG/M metagenome (GOLD analysis project Ga0335397, IMG submission 205740) | Freshwater microbial communities from Lake Fryxell liftoff mats and glacier meltwater in Antarctica - MAT-04 (spades assembly) (version 2) ... | reverse complement strand
TCTTCCAGACGGTCATCGCCCCGGTGATCGCCGTCGTCGGGCTCGCCCTCGGTGAGTACCTGCTCATGTCCCGCTTCGGGCTGCTCGCCGGCACCGTTGCCGAGGGCGTCGACCCGTCGGTGACCCCGTGGGGGCTGAACGCGCTCGGCTGGCTGCTCGTGCTGCTCCCCTTCGTGCTGGTGCTTGTCGGATTCCTGCTCTCCCGGTTCCAGAAGACCGAGAACGAGGCGCTCGTGCGGGACGTTCTGAGCTGAGCCCACAACTGAGCTGAATAGAGGATGCCCGGCCCCCGAGATCTCGGGGCTCGGGCATCCGTTCGCGCGGGCAGTTCTACAGGTGGATGAACGTCGTCTTCAGCTCGGTGTACTTCTCGAGGGCGTGCACCGACTTGTCCCGGCCGTTGCCCGACAGCTTGTAGCCGCCGAACGGTACGGTGAGGTCGCCCTCCTCGTAGCAGTTGACCCAGACGGTGCCTGCCCGCAGTCGCCGGGAGAGCCGGTGCGCCTTCGACAGGTCCGACGTCCAGAGGCCGGCCGCGAGGCCGTAGTCGGAATTGTTGGCGACCCGGATCGCTTCGTCGTCGCTGTCGACCGTGACGATCGCGAGCACGGGGCCGAACACCTCCTCCTGCGCGAGCCTGGAGTCGGGGGAGACCCCGGCGAAGATCGTCGGTTCGAAGTAGCTGCCCGCGCCGGGCAGCGAGGTCGATTCGAAGACCGATCCGCCGATGAGCGACTCCGCGCCGTCCTCGAGGGCCCTGCGCACGTGCGCCTCGACCTCGACGATCCGCGCGTGCGACGCAAGCGGCCCCATACCGGTCGCGGGGTCGAGGGGATCGCCCGGACGGTACTCGGAGGCGCGGGCGACGACACCCGCGATGACCTCGTCGGCGACGTCGCGATGCACGATGAGCCGCGATGGCGCCGTGCACATCTGGCCGGAGTTGAAAAAGATGCCCCACGCCGCGGTCGTGATTGCCGTCTCGAGGTCGGGGGCATCCGGAAGGATGATGTTCGGCGACTTGCCGCCGAGTTCGAGCCAGGTGCGCTTGAGGTTCGAGGCAGCCGAGTACTCGAGGTAGGCGCGGCCGACCGCGGTCGAGCCGGTGAACGCGAGCGCGTCGACCTGCTCGTGCATGCCGAGGTGTCGGCCGAGCACCGACCCCGCCCCTGGTACGACATTGAGCACGCCGCGGGGGATGCCGGCCTCAAGCGCGAGCTCGGCTATCCGCAGCGCCGAGAGTGAGCTGAGGTCGGAGGGCTTATGCACGACGGTGCAGCCGACAGCGAGCGCCGGCGCGATTTTCCAGGCGGAGAGAGTGAGCGGGAAGTTCCACGGGGTGACGACCCCGACGACGCCGACGGGCTCCCGTGTGATGAGGGCCAGATCGTCCGGGCCGACCGGAGAGGTCTCATCGAGTTGCTTGTCGGCGAGCTCGGCGTACCAGCGGTAAGTCGCGAGAACGGCCCGGAGCTCGATCCCCCAGGCGTCGTCGATCGGCTTGCCCATCTCGAGGCTCACCATGAGGGCGAGCTCGTCCCGGTGCTCCTCGATGAGGTCGGCCCAGCGCAGCATGAGCTCCTTGCGCACCCGCGGCGCGTACTGCGGCCACGGCCCATCGTCGAATGCACGCCTCGCCGCGGCGACCGCGGTGTCGAGGTCGTGCACGCTCGCCGACGGCACGTTCGCGAGATTCACCCCGTCACGCGGAGAAAGGTGGGGGAAGGATGCCGAGTCCTCTGCGGCCACCTGGCGACCGTCGATCACGAGTTCGCGTGGCCAGGTCAGGGTCAGCGCCTCAGCCTTCCACTGGTCGTGGGACTTGCCGGCGGTCGTCTTCGTCATTGGAGAGCATCCGATCTGGATCGAGAGGTTCGTGCGTCCACTGTAGGTCATTCGCCCCCTAACGTCCGGGTCGCACAGTGCGAAGCGAGCGACGGGACGGGGCCCGACTCTGCTAAACTCCCAAGGTTGCCGTCTAACGGCCGCGGACAAAGAGAGCCCACTCATCGGAGCCGGGCACCGCGCAACTAGTAAGAAAGGGGATCCCATCTATGGCTCTTGAAGCCGACATCAAGAAGGCGATCATCGACGAGTACGCTACCCACCCAGGTGACACCGGATCCCCCGAGGTCCAGATCGCCATGCTGAGCCGCCGGATCCTCGATCTGACGGAGCACCTCAAGGAGCACAAGCACGACCACCACTCGCGTCGTGGCCTGCTGCTCCTGGTCGGCCAGCGCCGTCGTCTGCTGGGCTACCTTCAGCGCATCGACATCGATCGCTACCGTGCACTCATCGGACGCATCGGACTTCGTCGCTAGAACGCTTCGACTTGATGACGGGCCGTCTCCCTCGGGAGGCGGCCCGTTTCGCGTTTCCGGATGCTGTGCCGCGCACGGCGGCGGGCGCTACTCCAGAACGAACGTGACCTCGAGTACGACCTGCCAGCTCGTGACCTCGCCGTCGGTGATGACCGCAGTCTGGTCCTTCACCCAGGCGCCCTCGATATGGCGCAGGGTCTCGCTCGCCCGCTTCACGCCGTCGCGGATAGCGGCTTCGAAGCTCTGGTCCGAGCGTGAGGTGATCGTGGTGACGCGGGCAACTGACGACATGGTGACTCCTTTGAACGGGTATCGGAGCTTCTATCGAACCCGTCGTCAGCACGCCCCGCAAAGGGTTGAGCGGGCTCCGTGCATCAGATATGACGTGGCAGCGAGGCTAGGTTGCGGTTGCCGCGGCCTTTCCCCGCGGCAGCGTGAGCAGTGTCGTCACGCTGACCGCGATGAGCAGGAACGCGCCGATGACGAGGAACGTCTGCAGGGGGAAAGCGGGCAGCACGAACATCGCGATGCCAGCGAGGATCGAGACGGCACCGCTGACGAACGCTAACCAGCGTGGCGATACGATCGCGCGAGCGCCGATGACGATGTCGATGAGCCCCTCCGCGATCCAGCCGATGCCGATCACCCAAGCGAGCACGATGAGCGAGCGGAAGGGATTGGCGAGGGCCACAATGCCGGTGGCGGTCACGAGCAGCCCGATGAGTCCGGTGAGCCAGCGCATCCCCGTGGTCAGGTGCGGCACGATGAAGGCGGCCGTGATGCGCTTGATGCCCGACACCACGAGGTAGGTTCCGAAGATGAGCGCGACGGTCAGCAGAGAGCCCTGGGGCCAGAAGAGCGCGATGAGGCCGAACCCGACCCCGACCAGCGCGACCGCGACGATCGCTCCTCGATGCACCTGGAGGATCCCCGAGGAGGCCCAGGGAGGGGGAGCCGTGCCCCGTGTGCCCGAAGTATCGCCGAACGTGGTCATTGTTCTCCCCTCGCCGTCCAGTGGTCTGATTTTTTCAGTCGAGCCGCGCTCATGCACGGGGTTGACACCCGCGTGCGGCAGTCTGGAACCATGACCTCACCGACCCGGCCGCTCAACGACGGCCGCACCCTGCCCGCGATCGGCCTCGGCACCTACGGACTGCGCGGCGACGACGGCGTCAGCTCGGTCGTCTCGGCTCTGGCCGCCGGCTACCGGCTGCTCGACACGGCACTCAACTATGAGAACGAGCGCGAGGTTGGCGAGGGGGTGCGCGCGTCGCCGGTCGACCGCGCCGACGTCTCGGTGACGACGAAGCTGCCCGGTCGACACCACGGCTTCGACGCGACGCTGCGCAGCTTTGAGCAGTCACTCGCGAACCTCGGGCTCGACTATGTCGACCTGTACCTGATCCACTGGCCGCTGCCGGCCGTCGACAGGTACGTGGATTCCTGGCGGGCCATGATCAGGTTGCGCGAGGAGGGCGTCGTGCGCTCGATCGGCGTGAGCAACTTCACCTCCGCGCATCTCAAGCGGCTCGTCGGCGAGACCGACGTGGTACCTGCCGTCAACCAGATCGAGCTGCACCCGCGATTCACTCAGCGCGAGCTGCTCACCGTCCACGAGAAGCACTCGATCGTCACCGAGAGCTGGAGCCCGCTCGGGTCCGGCGTCGGGCGGGGGAGCCTCATCGCGACGATCGCCGAGGCGCACGCCGTCACTCCGAGCCAGGTCGTGCTGCGCTGGCACCTGCAGCTCGGCGCGGTGCCGATTCCGAAGTCCGCCGATGAGCAGCGCCAGCGGGAGAACCTTGATGTCTTCCGCTTCGAGCTGAGCGATGCCGAGGTCGAGGCGATCTCAACCCTCGAGTCGGGGCGGCTGTGGGATGCCGACCCAGAGACCCACGAGGAGTTCTAGCCATGGCCGCCCCCAGCATCCCCACCCTCCCGCTCAACGACGGGCAGAGCCTGCCCGCGATCGGCCTCGGTACCTTCGGCATGCGCGGGCCGAGCGGCGTGGCATCCGTCGTCTCCGGCCTCGAGGCCGGCTACCGGTTGCTCGACACGGCGCTGCGTTACCGGAACGAGAAGGAGGTCGGCGAGGGGGTGCGCGAATCGGGTGTCGATCGCAGCGACATTTCGGTCACGACCAAGCTACGTGGCCGTAATCACGGCTTCTATGAGACTCTCGAGGGTTTCGACGAGTCCCTCGCGAACCTCGGGCTCGACTATGTCGATCTCTACCTCATCCACTGGCCGCTGCCGCGCCTCGGCAAGTTCGTCGATTCCTGGCGCGCGATGATCTGGTTGCGGGACCAGGGCGCCATCCGCTCGATCGGGGTGTCCAACTTCACACCGGCCCACATCGGGCGACTTATCGTCGAGACCGGCGTCACGCCAGCGGTGAACCAGGTCGAACTGCATCCGTACTTCCCGCAGGCCGTCCAGCGAGCATTCCACGACGAGTACGGCATCGTCACCGAGAGTTGGAGCCCGCTCGGCAGAAAGCGCCGGCAGCTCGCCTCGGAGCCGATCATCGTTGGCATCGCGGTGGCGCACGCGGTGAGTACGACCCAGGTCGTATTGCGCTGGCATCTTCAGCTCGGCGCGGTCGCCATCCCGAAGTCTGCCGACTCGGGCAGGCAGGCGACCAACCTCGACATTCTCGGATTCGTGCTGACGGACGCCGAGGTCGAGGCCATCTCCTCGCTCGAGTCACGGCGCACCTGGTGGGCCGACCCTGACCGTCACTACGAGCTCTGAGCCGGGAGCTTCACGGCCGTCGCCCCCACGAGCGGCGCCGGCCACCGCTCAGTCGCCGACCCGCACCTGTTTCACGCGTGACGTGTGCCCGCGCACGATCTCGACCCGGCTCTTCGGTACTCCGAGGTGCTTCGCGAGCACTTTGACGAGGGCGTCATTGGCTGCACCGTCGACCGCGCGCTCGTTGAGGTACACAGTGAACTCGCCGGGGTCGCCGGGCTCGACGAGCGGCCCCTTGCTGCTGCCGGGCTTGACCCGCACGGCGAGGTCCACTGGGAGGTTCACACCGGATCTGGGTCCGCGGCGATGGCACGCAAAACATGGCTACGCGCGTGCTCGACCGCGGAATCGAGATCGCCGAAGAGGTGATTCTGGTGCCTCAGCGACCCCAGCACCCCCACATGGGTCAGGAGGTCGAGGTGGCGCTCCTGAACGCCCTTGATGAGCACGGTGATCCCGCGCCGCTCGAGGTTCTGCACGATCTCGGTCACCACGCGGGCGCCCGTCGCGTCGAGAACCTGCAGTTGGGACATCCGGATGATCACGACATGCACGTTCGTGATGAGGCTGATGCGGTCGAGCACCCGCTCCGCCGCGCCGAAGAACAGCGCGCCGTCGAGTCGGAAGAGCGCGATCTGCTCGTCGCCGCGGACGACCACGCCCGGCAGCTCCTCCCGATGCACCCCGCTCGAGCGGGCGAGGGTGCGCAGCGCGAAGAACGCGGCGACGACGATGCCAATCTCGACGGCGACGATGAGGTCGACCGAGACCGTGATGATCGCGGTGACGATGAACACGATCGTGTCGGACCTCGTCGAGCCCACGATGCTGCGCACGGTCGCGACGGACACCATGCGGATGGCCGTCAGCATGAGCACTCCCGCGAGGGCGGCCAGCGGGATGGCCGAGACGGGACCGGTGGCGAGGTAGACGACGCCGATGAGCACGATCGAGTGCACGATCGCGGCGAGCCGGGTTCGGCCACCCGACCGCACGTTGACTGCCGTGCGCGCGATCGCGCCGACCGCCGGCATCCCGCCGAAGAATCCCGACGCGACCGATGCGAGACCCTGCCCGACGAGCTCTCTGTCGGCGTCGTACGGACCGGTGTCGGCGAGGGTCACGGCGACCCGCGCCGACAACAGCGACTCGATCGCCGCGAGCGCCGCGACAGTCAGGGCTGGGCCGATCAACACGGCAACGATCTCCCACGACAGATCGGGGATCGATGGCAGTGGCAGGGACGAGGGGAGGGCGCCGATGCGCGCGACGGGAAGCTCGGCGAGCTCGGCGACGACCGTGACGAGGATGATCGCGATGATCGACCCCGGCAGCTGGGGATGGATGCGGGGAGCCAGAATCATGATGGCGGCGACGACGAGCACCATCCCGACAGGCCACACCGCCTCCGCCAGCGTGAGTGTGGAGAGGCCCTGGGCTGCGGCGACCGCGGCGTTGTCGCTTTCGCCGGTCTCGACCCCGAATGCGGAGGGGACCTGCTGCAGGAAGATGATGACCGCGATGCCGAGCGTGAAGCCCTCGATTACGGGCCAGGGAATGTAGGTGACGGTGCGGCCGAGCCGCAGCGCTCCGGCGACGATGACGATGACTCCGGCCATGACCGCGACGATGGCGACGGCGGCGACCCCCTCACGAGCCACGATCGGCCCGAGTACGACGACCATCGCGCCGGTCGGCCCGGAGACCTGCACATTTGATCCGCCGAACACACCGGCAACGATGCCCGCAACGATCGCGGTCACGAGCCCTGCGGCGGCGCCGGCGCCGGAGCTGACCCCGAACGCGAGGGCCAGCGGGAGGGCGATGATTCCCACGGTCACGCCGGCGACGATGTCGCCCTTCCACGTGCGGGGCACCTGGGAGTAGTCCCGAATGGAGGGCAGCAGTGAGGAGGCGTACCTCAGGGCCTTCATCGCCTCGACCGCTCGGGCACCCCAGCGACGTCCGGGAGCGTCTGGGTCTGCTCGAGTTGACGCTGCGTCGTGTGCAGCACCTCGACGAGGAGCACGCGGGCGACGGCCAGCAACTCGGCGACCTGCGGATAGGCAAGCCGATAGAAGACCTGGCTGCCGCGTCGGTCGGCCACGACGAGGTGATGGCGGCGGAGCACCGAGAGGTGCTGCGAAAGGTGGGATGCCTCAAGTCCGGTGTCCGCGAGCAGGTCGGTGACCGAGACGTCGCCGGCCTCCGCGAGCTTTTCGAGCGTGCGGATGCGCACCGGATGCGCGAGCCCCTTGAAGAGGTTCGCCTTGACCTCGTAGAGCGGGCGGTGGGCATCTGTGAAATCGTCATTCATCGTCGGGCGACTCTCCTATTCATGACTTTACAAAACCATCATATCGCGGTGTGTGAGAATCGAGCCATGGCAGAGCGCAATGAGTCGGTATTCGCGAGAATGGTGGGGTCGCTCCTGCCGTCGCGGGGCACGGACGACGCCGGGCGCGGCACGCTCGACGACTACGACTACAACCTCCGTCCCAAGAAGGCGAGCACGGTCATCCGGCTCGCCGAGTCGCGGGCGAACCAGGACGAGCTGCAGCGCACGCTCGAGCTCGGCGCGTCCGAGCTGTGGGCGATGATCTCCCGCCGCGGGCCGGAGGAGGAGCGCACGGACGCCCCGATGCCCGTGCGGATCTTCGCCGGCGGCCGGGTCAGTGGCATCGTCGGCATCGTGCCGCGCGGACTCGAGGCGCCGGTCGACGACGCCCTCGGCAGGCTCGCGGGGGCGGGCAAGCCGCCCCGCATCCCCGCCCAGATCATCAGCACGCGCGGTGGACTGCGCGTGCAGCTCGATCTCGGGCTGACTCGGTAGCCCTGTGAATCCCCAGCCGAACGCTGACACGATGGATCCATGTTCCGCCGTCACCCCTACCTGAGCCTGACGACGTTCGCCTACCTGGGCTTCGTCGGCTGGGTCACTCTCGGGCCGCAACCGTTCGGGCACAATGACAGCGCGTTGATTTGGCGCGCGCTGCGATTCTTCGGACGCCACGACGCCACCGACTGGATCACGTACCAGCGCCTTGAGTTTCTCGCCAACGTCGGCATGTTCATTCCCGTCGGCATGTTCTTCCTCCTGCTCTTCGGGCGACGGATGTGGTTCGCCGCGGTATTCGCTGGCGTTGCGATGACCTTCTCGATCGAGTTTGTGCAGATATTCCTCCCCGACCGGGTGAGCGATGTGAGCGACATCATTTCCAATTCCCTCGGAACCCTCATCGGGGTAGTGTTCACGCTCGTTGTCACCACAGGCAAGGCCATGCGGCTGCGCCGGGAGGCGCGACAGAGCGAACTGGCTGGCTCGCGGCGCTAACCGGCTGCCCACGATGCTGCAAGCGCTTGCAGTGAAGGTCATTCACCAAGTACAGTCGCCACTGTTGGTTTTCGCGCAGCACGGCGCGACCACTCTGGGGAGTCAAAGATGACGAAGCGCTCTGCTGTCCGCCTGTTCGCCACGATTGCGGTCGGCGCGCTCGTCGCATCTGGCATGGCCTTCTCGCCCGCCGTCGCTGTCGCGGCAGACCCCACGGTTGCTTTGGTCGGCAGCCTGCAGGACGAGCTGGGCTGCTCCGCCGACTGGCAACCCGCGTGTGATGCGACCGAGCTCGCGCCGACCGGCACCGCAGGCGTCTACTCGGCCGAGTTCACGCTCCCAGCCGGCACCTACGACTACAAGGTGGCACTCAACGATGGCTGGGATGAGGCGTACGGTCTCGATGGAGGAGCCGACAACATTCCGCTGACGATCGCCGGCGACAGCGAGCTGCGCTTCACTTTCGACCTCGCCAGGAAGCGGGTCGGACTCGAGGCGCTGAGCCTCGCGGGCCCCTACTCGGAGGCCGACGCCGGACTCGTGACGGCCCCCATCCGCCAGCCCGGCAGCGACGAGCAGTTCTACTTCGTTATGACCGACCGGTTCAAGGACGGCGACCCGTCGAACAACTCGGCCGGGCTGGGCGACGACCCGCAGGTCTCTGGGTTCGACCCGACCAAAAAGGGCTTCTACAACGGCGGCGACCTCGCGGGCCTCCGATCGCAACTCGACTACATCGATGGCCTCGGCACCAGCGCCCTCTGGCTGACCCCGTCGTTCAAGAACAACCCGGTGCAGGGAGAAGGCGCGAACGCATCGGCCGGCTACCACGGCTACTGGATCACCGACTTCACCCAGATCGACCCGCACCTCGGCACGAACGCCGAGCTTGAATCCCTCATCGCCGACGCGCACGCCCGCGGGATCAAGGTGTACTTCGACATCATCACGAACCACACGGCCGACATCATCGACTACGAGGAGCAGCAGTACTCCTACATCGATAAGACGACGTCGCCGTACACGACCTCGGCCGGCGAGCCATTCGATCCCGCCGACTACGCGGGAAGCGACCAGTTCCCGGCTCTCGACACGACGTCCTTCCCGTACACCCCCACTCTCACGCAGGAGAACGCCAACGTGAAGGTGCCGGCGTGGCTTAATGACCCCACCCTGTACCACAACCGCGGGGATTCGACTTTCGAGGGGGAGAGCGTCCTCGACGGCGATTTCTCGGGCCTTGACGACCTCATGACCGAAAACTCCGAGGTCGTGGACGGGTTCGCCGACGTGTACAAGGCGTGGGTCGACCTCGGCATCGACGGCTTCCGCATCGACACCGTCAAGCACGTCAACCTCGAATTTTGGCAGGACTGGTCCACCCAGGTGCTCGACTATGCGCACGCTCAGGGCAACCCCGATTTCTTCATGTTCGGTGAGGTGTACGACGCGGACGCGGCGAAGCTCTCGCCGTATGTGCGGAAGACCGACATGAACTCTGTGCTCGACTTCGCCTTCCAGTCGCAGGCCACGAGTTTTGCGGCCGGCAATTCGGCGAAGGGTCTCGGCCAGCTGTTCGCCAGCGACGATATGTACACGACACCCGACTCGAACGCCTACGCCCTGCCGACCTTCCTCGGCAACCACGACATGGGACGCATCGGCTACTTCCTCAAGAACACCGATGCGCCTCTCGCCCGTGATGAGCTCGCGCACGAACTCATGTTCCTGACGCGCGGCCAGCCCGTTGTCTACTACGGTGACGAGCAGGGATTCATGGGTGCCGGCGGCGGCAACGACCAGAGCGCGCGACAGTCGCTCTTCGCGACCGAGGTCGACGAATACGCTTCCCAGCCCCTGATCACGGGCGAGACGGCCGGATCGGTCGACCGGTATGCGACGGATGCCCCGCTCTACACCCACATTTCGGCGCTGTCAGAGCTTCGACGTGACAATCCGGCGCTCGCCACCGGGTCACAGATCGAGCGGTACGTCGACAACGGCGCCGGCGTCTACGCCTTCAGCCGGGTTGAGCGGAACGAGAAGATCGAGCACCTCGTCGCCCTGAACAACTCGCCCGCAGACAAAACGGTCACCGTTCCGACGCTGACGGGAGGCGGCACGTTCTCCGCGCTCTACGGGTCGGGTGCGGGCACCGCGACCGCCGACGGCGAGCTGTCGATTACCGTTCCGGCATTGAGCGCCGTCGTCCTCGTCGCCGATCGGCCCGTCACCTCGCCGGAGGCTGCCGCCGCGATCACCGTCGACGCTCCATCGGCGGGTGCCGGCATCACCGGAATTTCGCCGGTCGCGGCCGACGTCGACGATGCCATCTGGCAGGAGACGAGCTTCGCCTGGCGCGTCGCGGGCGACACCGACTGGACGAGCCTCGGCACCGCCGAAGACACGAGTCCGCGGGTCTTCCACGACACTTCGGGACTCACGGCGGGCACCCTTCTCGAGTACCGCGCGGTGTCGACGGATGCTGCCGGGCAGCGGGCAGCGGCATCCAGCTACGCCTCCGTCGGAAACACGATCTCGCTCGTCGAATCGACCGAGCCGCAACCTGACATCGACCTCGTCACCGTCCCCGGCAGCCACAACTCGGAGATGGGCTGCGCCGGTGATTGGCAGCCGGGCTGCGATGTGGCGAAGCTCACGAAGCGGTCCGACGGCATCTACGCCGGCACTTTCGACGTTCCGGCGGGCGACTACGAGTACAAGGTCGCGATCAACGGCTCATGGGACGTCAACTACGGGGCAGGGGGCGTGCCGAACGGAGCCAACTCGACCTACAGCTGGGCCGGCGGGCCGGTCACCTTCTACTTCGATCCGCGCACGAACTTCTTCCAGAGCACCGCTCAGGGCGACATCGTCGTCGCGGTCGGCTCGTTCCAGGAGGAGGCGGGATGCTCTGGCGACTGGCAACCGGACTGCCTCGCGACTTGGCTGCAGGATGCCGATGGTGACGGCACTCTCACCTGGAGTTCGACGAAGTTACCGACCGGATCCTATGAGGCCAAGGTTGCGCACGATCTGAGCTGGGACGAGAACTACGGTGCCGACGGCGCGCCGAACGGGGCGAATATCTCGTTCTCGGCCTCAGAGGGCAAAGAGACGACGTTCAGCTACGACCTCGCGTCGCACGTCCTCACGATCACGTCGGCCGACCCGCCCCTCGCCGGCACCGGCCAGGCTCGCGCCCACTGGGTGAGCGAGTCGACCATTGCCTGGCCGCGGGACCTGCTCCCGGCGAATGCCGATCCCGCGGACCTGCGCTTTGCGCTGTTCTCCTCGGCGACAGCGGATCTCGCCGTCGCCGACGGAGTCGTGACCGGAGGCGAAGAAGTCGAGCTCGAGTTCGATCCGGCAGGCCTCTCCGCAGACGAGAAGTCGCGCTTCCCCGCGCTGTCCGACGCTGTCGCGCTACGACCGGTGGGTGCCGATCGAGCCGACGTCGAACGCCTGCTCAGCACCGAGCTTCGGGTCGCCCAATACGCCGGTACGGCGCTCGTGGCGCTCACCGGCGTGCAATTGCCCGGTGTGCTCGACGACCTGTACGCCGAGGCTGCGGCTGACCGCGAACTCGGCGTTTCCTGGTCGAAGAAGCGGCCGACGATGGCTCTCTGGGCGCCGACCGCTCAGAATGTCGACGCTCTCGTCTGGTCGGGCGGCGACGACGGCGAGCCGGAACGGGTTGCGCTCGAGCTGCAGCCGGATGGCGCATGGACGGCCACCGGGCCAAAGGACTGGGCCGGGGCGTCGTACCTCTACGAGGTGACGGTATTCGCGCCGACGACCGGCGCCATCGAAACCAATCAGGTGACCGACCCGTACTCCGTGGCGCTCACCCTGAACTCGACCCGCTCGGTGCTCGTCGATCTGGCCGACAAGAAGTTCCGGCCGAAGGCGTGGGAGAAGGCGAAGTCGCCGATCATCGAGAAGGCCGTCGATCGGTCGATCTACGAGCTGCACGTGCGGGACTTCTCGATCTCTGACGAAACCGTTCCCGACGAGATGCGCGGAACCTATGGTGCATTCGGGCTCGACAGCGCAGGCACCCAACACCTGGGCGAGCTTGTCGATGCCGGCCTCAACACGGTGCATCTGCTGCCGACCTTTGACATCGCCTCGATCGAAGAGGATCGCGCCGAGCAGAAGCAGCCGGACTGCGACCTCTCCTCCTTCGGGTCGGCGTCGTCGGAGCAGCAGGCGTGCATTCAAGCGATCGCCGACGACGACGGCTTCAACTGGGGCTACGACCCGCAGCACTTCTCGGTGCCGGATGGATCGTATGCGGTCAAGGCGCGCGGCGGGGACCGGATCGCGGAGTTCCGCGGCATGGTCGGCGCCCTGCACGAGGACGGCCTCCAGGTCGTGCTCGACGAGGTCTACAACCACACCGCGCAGAGCGGGCAGGCGGAGAAGTCAGTGCTCGACAGGGTCGTTCCGGGCTACTACCACCGCCTCAACGCGGTCGGGGCGGTTGAGACCTCGACCTGCTGCCAGAACGTCGCGACCGAGCACGCGCTCGCCGAGAAGCTCATGGTCGATTCCGTCGTGCTCTGGGCCGAGCAGTACAAGGTCGACGGCTTCCGATTCGACTTGATGGGCCACCACTCGAAGGCGAACATGCTCGCCGTGCGCGCAGCGCTCGATGAGCTCACGCTGAAGAAAAATGGTGTCGATGGTGCCGCCGTGTACCTGTACGGGGAAGGCTGGAACTTCGGCGAAGTTGCGAACAACGCGCTGTTCGAGCAGGCAACCCAGGGGCAACTGGGCGGAACCGGCATCGGCACGTTCAACGACCGGCTGCGGGATGCGGTGCACGGCGGCAGCCCCGTCGACAGCGGAACCATCCAGCAGCAGGGGTTCGGAACCGGGCTCGGGACCGACCCCAACGGTGCCCCCATCAACGGGAGCACCGATGATGCGCTGGCTCGCCTGGCGCAGCAGACCGACCTTGTGCGCCTCGGACTCGCCGCGAATCTGCGCGGGTTCAGCTTCGTCACCTCCGACGGAACGATGAAACGCGGCGACGAGCTCGACTACAACGGCTCACCCGCCGGATATGCCGACCAGCCCGACGAGGTGATCAACTATGTGGACGCGCACGACAACGAGACGCTGTTCGACCTGCTCGCGTTGAAGCTGCCCGCCGACACCGCGATGGCCGACCGGGTGCGCATGAACTCGTTGTCTCTCGCTACCGCGACCCTCTCGCAGTCGCCGTCGCTCTGGCACGCGGGTACCGACCTGCTGCGCTCGAAGTCGCTGGACCGCAACAGCTACAACGCGGGAGACTGGTTCAACCGGATCGACTGGACCGGGCAGACCAACAACTTCGGGGTCGGGTTGCCCGCCGCAGCCGACAACGAAGACAAGTGGGCCATCCAAGCGCCGCTGCTCGCCGATCCGGCCCTCGCGCCGACACCGGCGGATATCGCGTTCGGCACGAGCCAGGCGCAGGACCTCCTCCGGCTCAAGCAGTCGACCGGGCTGTTCCGTCTCGGCTCCGCCGACCTCATCAACCAGAAGCTGACCTTTCCCGGCAGCGGGCCCACGGCGATTCCCGGCGTCATTGCGATGAGCATCGACGATACCGTCGGGGCGGATGTCGATCGAGAACTCGACGGAGTGCTGACCGTGTTCAACGCGACTCCGACGGAGCAGACGATCGTGCTGGACTCGCTCGTCGGGCGCGGGTTCGCGCTCAGCACGGTGCAGCAGGCCGGAGCCGATGACGTAGTCAAGGCAACCAAGTGGGACGCGGCCAGCGGCACGATCACGGTCCCGGCGCGCACCGTCGCAGTGCTCACCGATGCGCAGGGGCCGGATGCCCCACCGCGAGGTCGCCACCGTACTAAGTGACCCGGCGCCTTCACACACTCGGCAAGGATGCTGCAACCGGCCGCTCGCTCGCCCCCGCCGCGATTCACGGGCGGTCCGGGGGCGCAGGCTGCTAGGGTTGCCAGCGGAGCAGGCTGGCAAGACGCTGGTCACCGGTGGTGAATTACTGAACTCGAGTCAGTGCTTTTCTACTGTTGGCCAGACATGCGCCCCACTCTTGGGACCTCGCACGTGCACCTTCGCGTGTCATCGAACCCGCTCCTGCTCCTTGATGAGCCGTCACCCACACGGGGTGGCCGGCATGAATAAAGAGGAGAAACCCCCATATGGAGGGTCCAGAAATCAAGTTCGCCGAAGCCGTTCTCGACAACGGCAAGTTCGGAAAGCGCGTCGTCCGGTTCGAAACCGGCCGCCTCGCCCAGCAGGCCCAGGGAGCAGTCGCCGCCTACCTCGATGAAGAAACCATGCTGCTCAGCGCGACCAGCGCAAGCAAGCGACCGAAAGACAACCTCGACTTCTTCCCGCTGACGGTCGACGTCGAAGAGCGGTCCTACGCCGCCGGCAAGATCCCCGGCTCGTTCTTCCGTCGCGAAGGTCGGCCGTCGACCGAAGCGATCCTCGTCTGCCGCCTGATCGACCGGCCGCTGCGCCCGTCGTTCGTCACCGGACTGCGCAACGAGGTGCAGATCGTCATCACGGTGTTGAGCATCGCGCCCGGTGAGTTCTACGACGCCCTCGCGATCAACGCCGCATCGGCATCCACCCAGATCTCCGGCCTGCCGTTCAGCGGCCCGATCGGTGGAATCCGCATGGCGCTCATCGACGACCAGTGGGTCGCCTTCCCGAAGTTCGACCAGCTTGAGAACGCCGTATTCGACCTCACCGTCGCCGGCCGCCTCGTCACCGACAACAACGGCAACGAAGACGTCGCGATCATGATGGTCGAAGCCGAGGCCACCGAGCACGCGTGGGGCCTCATCCAGGCCGGAGCGACCAAGCCGGACGAGGCCGTCGTCGCACAGGGCCTCGAGGCCTCCAAGCCGTTCCTGCTGCAGCTCATCAAGGCCCAGGCCGAGATGGCCGCACAGTCCGCCAAGGAGATCGCCGACTACCCCGTCTTCCTGCCGTACTCGCAGGCCGCCTACGACGCGGTGGCCGAGCTCGCCTACGACCAGCTCGTCGGCATCTACCAGATCGCCGCGAAGACCGAGCGCCAGGACGCCGACGATGCGCTCAAGGACCGCGTCAAGGTCGCCATCCAGGAGAAGGTCGACGCGGGACAGCTCGACGCCGACGTCTCCGCGATGGTCAGCGCCGCCTACAAGTCGGTCACCAAGACCGTCGTCCGCGGACGCATCCTCACCGAGGGTGTCCGCATGGACGGCCGTGGGCTCGCCGACATCCGCCCGCTGGATGCCGAAGTGCAGGTCATCCCGCGCGTGCACGGCTCCGCGATCTTCCAGCGCGGAGAGACCCAGATCCTGGGCGTCACCACGCTGAACATGCTCAAGATGGAGCAGCAGATCGACTCGCTTGCGCCCGTCACAAAGAAGCGCTACCTGCACCACTACAACTTCCCGCCCTACTCGACCGGTGAAACCGGCCGCGTTGGGTCGCCGAAGCGTCGCGAGATCGGGCACGGCTTCCTCGCCGAGCGCGCCCTCGTGCCAGTGCTGCCCGACCGCTCGGAGTTCCCCTACGCGATCCGCCAGGTGTCCGAGGCTCTCGGCTCCAACGGGTCGACGTCGATGGGCTCCGTCTGCGCCTCGACGCTGTCGCTGCTCAACGCCGGAGTGCCGCTGCGCGCCCCGGTCGCCGGCATCGCTATGGGCCTCGTCTCCGACGAGGTCAACGGCGAGACCCGCTACGCCGCCCTCACCGACATCCTCGGTGCGGAAGACGCCCTCGGCGACATGGACTTCAAGGTCGCCGGCACCGCCGAGTTCATCACGGCCATCCAGCTCGACACCAAGCTCGACGGCATCCCCACCGCCGTTCTCGATGGCGCGCTCAAGCAGGCCAAGGAGGCTCGCACCGCGATCCTCAACGTCATCAACGCGGCGATCGACTCGCCCGATGAGATGGCCCCGACCGCGCCCCGTGTGATCTCGGTGCAGATCCCGGTCGACAAGATCGGCGAGCTCATCGGGCCGAAGGGCAAGACGATCAACCAGATCCAGGACGACACTGGAGCGGACATCTCGATCGAGGACGACGGAACCGTGTACATCGGTGCCGTCGATGGTCCTTCGGCCGAGGCGGCGCGTGCCGCGGTCAACGCGATCGCGAACCCGCTGAACCCGGAGGTCGGCGAGCGGTTCCTCGGAACCGTAGTCAAGATCGCCACGTTCGGCGCGTTCGTGTCGCTCACCCCGGGCAAGGATGGGCTTCTGCACATCTCCGAGGTGCGCAAGCTCGCCGGTGGCAAGCGCGTGGAGAACGTCGAAGACGTGCTCTCCGTCGGCCAGAAGATCCAGGTCGAGATCACCAAGACCGACGACCGCGGAAAGCTGTCGCTCGCCCCGGTGATGGACGACGCCGCAGATGCTCCGGCCTCCACCGAAGCGGTCGACGCCGAGGTCTGAACATCCTGAAGTAACGAGAAGCCCGCCGGAACGACAGTGACGGCGGGCTTTTTCGTGCCCTGTGGCCCGTGGTGCCCGCAGCACAGCGCTGCGACCGTACCGGCCATGACAATGGGAACCAGGCTCGACCCGAGGACACTCGCCACCCCGGCCGGCGGCTGGTTCGGGCTGCGCGTCGGCCAGAGGGGCCAGTTCGGGGTGTACCTGCCGCCCGTCCTTGAGCGACTGGGCCTCGCTGAGCTCGAGCACGGCGAACACGCCGCCCGGGTGCGCTCGATCTGACTCTTTCTTTCACTATTCAGGAGAAGGGGTGGGTCCAAGCCGGTCGGCTGATCGGAGAGCCCCGAGTTTCCGGCAGTTGTGGCAGCCACACGCGCCACCGGCGGCCAGAACTCCTGAATGACGAAAGCATGAAAGCATGAGGGAATGAAGCCATTCGTGCTCCTCGCCACGCGCGCCGAGGACGAGGCCGCCGACGGTGAGTACGAGGCGTTCCGCGAGGCGGGCGGGCTGAGCC
>Ga0335397_10005034_pt1 | contig 17365 bp, 16 predicted proteins | sample MAT04_FD_205740 | JGI IMG/M metagenome (GOLD analysis project Ga0335397, IMG submission 205740) | Freshwater microbial communities from Lake Fryxell liftoff mats and glacier meltwater in Antarctica - MAT-04 (spades assembly) (version 2) ... | reverse complement strand
CACGGGCGCGATCTGCACACTGTCGCTCTCCTTCAACAACGACGGCCCGCTCGGAACGTTCTTCCGCTACATCGGCGACACCGCGACCTACATCGCACGCTACGACGATCTGTTCAACGGCAAGGACGAGAAGATTGACGTGAGCAAGGTCGCGGTTTCAATGAACGGCATTGAGCTGCAGGACCGTGAATTTTTCGCTGCGATTCGTGAAGGCCGCGAGCCGAATTCGAGCATTGCGCACGTGTTGCCGTGTTACCGTGTGTTGCATCAATTGGAGCAACAAATGGCGTAGGCAAAACGGTACATAGCTTTTTCCTGAACGCGCCACTCTGTTGGGGCGACAGGCAAGATAAATGATAAGTCGAGAAATTTTAAAAATAAGACCTAACCCCAGTACAGTAAGCATTACAGCCTAAAGTTGTTTCATTCATTTGCTTGTCAAATTAGCGTTTAAGCGGCGTGACCTCTAGCCCCGCCTCTCGCATTGCGGCATCCACCAGCGCGTTGGCCATCCACAAAGCGGTGCGCTCCACCTCCCGGTCCGAAAGGCCCCACATGTCTTTAAGTATCACGTACGGTTCAATGCCGTAGATCACCGACAGAGAGCGGTGCAGACGATCGTAAATGCTCGTCGGTAGCTGCGGCGCCAAGGGCTTCAGTGCATGCTCAAGAATTGCGGCGCGATATCCCCGGCGGTACGGCTCTTCCTCCAGCAGCCCGGCGCGCTCCTGCGCCCATTGCTCGAGGGTGAGTTGCGCGGCCGCACGCAGCTGCGGCTCAAATTCTTTGAATCGAGGAAACGTTTGCTCAAAAAGCTCCTGCAGTCGTGCACGCGCGTCAGGGAGCTCCGAGCGATGATTGCGGACTGGCCCGAGTGACGAGTCGATAACAGCCGTCACCAGGGCGCTGCGGCTCGGAAAGTATCGGTACGCCGTCGCGCGTGAGACTTTTGAGCGTACCGCAGTTTCGGCTACCGAAGGAATATGACCATCTTTACGAATAATGGTCATGGCGGTATCGAGCAACAAGCGAAATGTGGCCGCCTTGACGCCGCGCTCGGGCGGTGGCGACGGTGGGACTAATTTGTGCTTCAAACGTGCCATAAAAATTCCCTCGCGTCAGGCACCGCAACAAGTTTACTAATTGTTCTCGAACAGGATTATGGCTGAGACGGGCGTCTCATCTCTGGCGGATCAGGGTTTCTCCTGATGACCGTCACGCTTTGAAATTTTCCTTTTGCGAATCGCCGATTGCGGTGTATGCTCGCCGAAAATCAAATATGAGACAAGTGTCTCGTATTCATATTTTTCATGCACAAGGTTCGTCAGTAGCGCAAGCATTGCCGCGACTCCTCCTTGTAGACTGTTCAATAAGGAGACGTCCGAATGCGGCTGGCGAGTTGGCGATGGGGAGCGACGAATCATGTGGGAGTGATGTCGTCCGATGGCGCAGAGCTCACGCCTTTAGCCTGCCGCGATGCATCCGCTGGCGTGCTTCCACTGATCGAGGCTTTGTCGCGCGGCGAACCACTACCGTCAGCGTCAGGAACGCGATTGCCCGTGTCGGCGGTCGAACTTCGTGCCCCGCTGCCGCGACCGCGTCGCAATTTATTGTGCGTTGGACGCAACTACCATGCACATGCCGCCGAGTTAGCGTCCACCGTGTTTCGCGACAACGTGCGTGAAGAAGCAGGCTGGCCGATGGTGTTTACCAAAATGCCCGAATGCGTGATCGGCCCATTCGATACCGTGCGGTTGCCGGGTAAGTCGGTTTCGGAACAAATCGATTACGAGAGCGAGCTCGCCGTGATCATTGGCCGCGGTGGTCGCAACCTATCGAAGGCGCGGGCGATGGATCACGTGTTTGGCTACACGATCATCAACGACGTGACCGCGCGCGATGTTCAGTTGCGCCACAAACAGTGGGATCTAGGCAAGAGCTTCGACACGTTTTGTCCTATGGGTCCGTGTATCGTCACCGCCGATGAAATGAACGGTGCCGACACGCGAATTCGCGGATGGGTGAACGGAGAACTGCGTCAAGACGGTCAAACGCGCGACTTGATCTTTGATATCGCGACACTGATCGAGACGTGCTCGCGCGGTATTACGCTTTATTCGGGGGATGTGATCGCAACCGGAACGCCCGCCGGCGTGGGTATGGGGCTTGACCCTCCGCAATGGTTGCGCGACGGCGATGTTGTGCGTATCGAGGTCGATGGTCTGGGTGTCATCGAAAACCGGTTTGGGCTGTCATGACGCTGCATGTAATTGACCGTGTCGCGGTCGACGATGACGGCGAGGGCGACGCCGTGTTTTGCATCCACGGTTTGGGCGGCAGCAGCAATACGTTTGCGCCGCTCATGAACACTCTTTCGCATTTCCGAGTGCTTCGCATTGACTTGCCGGGAAGCGCAAGATCGCAGCGCGCGGAGGGCGAGATCTCGATGCAACGATTCACCGAGACCGTGCAGTCGATTTGTTCACGACTGAATATTGCTCGTGCGCATTTTGTCGGTCATTCGCTGGGCACCATCGTGTGTCAGCACGTCGCGGTCGTAGCGCCTGCTTTGGTGCGAAGCCTCACACTATTCGGACCGTTGATGGCACCCCCCGACGGTGCACGCATTGCGTTGCGAGTACGTGGTGCGAGGGCGCGCAGCGAAGGCTTGACCGGCATGCAAGACATCGCTGTCGCGCTGGTGCAAGCGTCAACATCAACCGACACGCGTCAGCACCTGCCAGTTGCAGTTGCTTTCGTCCGAGAGAGTCTATTGCGGCAAGAGGGCGAATGCTACGGTCGCACCTGTGAGGCGCTTGCCGAGGCGCAGGCGGCCGACGTGCAACGCATCAATGTTCCGCTCTTGCTGGTCACCGGAGAAGAAGACGTCGTCGCACCGCCACAGGCCGTGCGTGCGATGGCCGAGAAATTTCACAGTACGCGCAATGCGCGCGTGGTGTTGCTGCCGCGATGCGGGCATTGGACACCGATTGAGCGACCGGAAGAGTGCGCGCGCGAGCTGCGCGACTTTCTGGCGGCGCAGCGCTAGTCAACGTCAAGTTACGACAGGGAGACGATCATGGCCGCCGTTTTGTTTACGAACGCACGAATCTTTGATGGCGGTGGTGACGCGCCGTTCACAGGTGATGTGCTGGTTCAAGGCAATCGTATTACGCGAATTGATCGGCGCGTCTCAGTCGGCGCGGCAAACGGTATCGCCGGTGCGCAAGTCATCGACGCTGCCGGTGCATTTCTAATGCCAGGCATGGTGGAAGCGCACACCCATTTTTCGTGGAACGATCAGCCGAGTCTCGACGCGATTCAACGCATGCCGCCCGAGGAGCACATTCTCTGGTGTGCTGAGGTGGCCAAGCGCTACCTGGACATGGGGTGGACGAGCTGTGTCGGGGCTGCTGCGGCCAAACCGCGGCTCGATGTGGTAATCCGAAACGCGATCAACGACGGCACCATCATCGGCCCACGCTACCTGGCAGCGAGCCAGGAGATCACCGTTCCCGGCGGGCTCGGCGACACTACGCTTCCGCATTTGCCGCAGTCGGAATTCGCCTTCGGTGCCGTGGTGAGTGGGTGTGAGGAGATGCGTCGTTGCGTGCGCATGTTTACTAAATACGGTGTTGATTCGTTGAAAATTAATTTATCGGGCGAATCGATTACGGGCATGCCGGGTGAAATGAGCCAATTCACCGAAGAGGAAATCGCCGTCTGCGTGCAGGAGGCCAAAGCGTGGGGAAAACGTGTTGCCGCGCACGCACGTTCAGCGTGGTCGGTCAAGCAATGCGTGAAGCAGGGTATTGAGGTGATTTATCACGCGAGCTTCACCGACACCGAAGCCCTGGACATGCTCGAAGCACACAAGATGGAGCATTTCGTGGCACCTGGGCTCGCGTGGCTGATCAACACCAGTCATCACGCGAGCCAATGGGGTCTCACGCCCGAGATCACCAAGAAAATGGGCTATCACCGCGAGCTTGAGGCGGCCATTGAGAGCATGCGCGCGATGCGCAAACGCGGCATCCGAATTCTTCCCGGCGGTGACTACGGTTTTGCCTGGACGCCGCATGGCACCAATGCCAAAGACCTTGAGTACTTCGTCAAGTACGTTGGGATGAGCACGATGGAGGCGCTGCTCTCGGCCACTGCGTGGGGCGGGCCGATGATGCGCATGGGTAAGGTGCTCGGCTACATTCGTGAAGGCTATCTCGCTGACATTCTGCTGGTTGATGGTGATCCCCTGACCGACATTACCGTGCTGCAAGACAAAGCGCGCATTCTGGCGGTCATGAAGGACGGTGAATTTCATCGTGCGCCGCCCATTCGCGGTCAATTTGGTTCGCAACAACCCGCTCGCTGGGCCGCGTAGGAGCTTGTGATGACCGACACCTTGTTTACCAACGTTCGCATTCTTGATGGCACGGGTACCGCGCCCTACGCGGGCAGCGTACTCGTGCAGGGGCAGCGCATTCGCCAGGTGGGCCGCAGCGTGGCGAGCATTGCGCCGACCGGTGCTCTCGTGATCGACGGCGCGGGAGCGACACTCATGCCCGGTATGTGTGAGGCGCACACCCATTTTTCGTGGAATGACTCAGCCACTTTATCGGGCATACAGAACATGCCGCTAGAGGAGCATGTGCTGTGGTGCGCGAAGGTGGCCAAGCTTTATCTGCAAGCGGGCTGGACGAGTTGCGTGGGTGCCGCGTGCGCGAAGCCGCGACTCGACGTGGTGATTCGCAACGCAATCAACGCCGGTCAGATTCCTGGGCCACGCTATCTCGCGGCCAGCCAAGAGATCACCGTTCCCGGCGGACTTGGCGACGAGACGCTTCCGCATTTGCCGTTTCCTGAATACAGTTTTGGCGTGAACGTGAACGGTGCGGAGGACATGCGCAAAGTGGTGCGCATGTTCCTCAAATACGGCGTCGACTCGATCAAGATAAATCTCTCGGGCGACAACTTCGTGCCGGGTGCCGGTGCCGACACTACCTGGATGACTGACGCCGAAGTAGCCACGGCGATGGAAGAGGTTCGCATGCGCGGCAAGCGTGGCACTGCGCATGCCCGCTCATGCGCGAGCGTGAAGCAGGCCCTGCGTCACGGCATTGACGTGATCTATCACGCGAGCTTCACCGATACTGAATCGCTCGATATGCTGGAAGCCGCCAGGGATCGTGTTTTTGTCGCGCCGGGTTTGGCGATCTTGCATGCGCTCCTCTATGAAGCCGAGCCGTGGGGCTTCACGCATGCCCGGGCCACTGATATGGGCTACCAGAAAGAATGGGATGCCGCTCTGGACTCTCTGCAAAAAATGCACAAACGTGGCATTCGCGTTTTGCCTGGCGGCGATTACGGTTTCGCCTTCACGCCGCATGGTCAGAACGCGCGTGATCTGGAATTTTTCGTTAAGTATTTGGGCATGACGCCGATGGAAGCTATCCGTTCCGCGACGCTGTACGGAGGTCAAATCATGATGCAACCTCACGAGCTGGGCATCGTCAAAGAGGGCTTTTTGGCTGATTTGTTGTTGGTCGATGGCGATCCGCTGTCGAATCTTTCCATCTTGCGCGATCCAAAGCGAATTCTTGCCGTGATGAAAGATGGGGCGTTCGCCAAAGCGCCGGCCACCTCGTCGCAGCGCGACTGGAAACGAGCTGCATGAGTCGTTACCTGAACTTGACACGAACCCAGTGGTTTGTTTTGCTTTCGGTGGGCGTGCCTGTGCTGGCGTTTTCTATCTGGGCGTTGCTCGGCAACGCTCGACTGTATTTGGTGACGATGCTCAATGGGCTCACCCTGGCGTCGCTCTATTTCATCGTCGCCAGTGGATTTACATTGGTGTTTGGGTTGATGCGTAATGTGAACCTTGCACACGGTTCGCTGTACTTACTGGGAGGCTATGTCGGTTACGCGGTGGCGAACTACACGGGTTGGTGGATCATCGCGCTTGCCGCTGGTTTTTTAGCGGCAGCGATTGGTGGCCTGTTGATGCAATGGTTGATTCTTCGTCACATGCAGGGGCAGGAGTTGCGGCAAACGATGGTGACGATTGGGCTCTCCATCGTGATCGCAGATCTTTTACTTTGGATATTCACCGGACAGGTTTATCAAATGGAGGCGCCAAGCCTGTTGCAGGGTCCAATCCGCGGCATCCCGGTGATCAATGCTTACTCGGCTTACCGACTGAGTCTTCTTGGATTCGGCATCGCCATTGGGCTCTTTTTGTGGTGGTTGCTCAATCGAACTCGCGTGGGCATGATGATCCGTGCGGGCGTCGATGATCGCGGCATGCTCGCCGCTTCAGGTGTGAACGTGAATCTCGTTTTTGCTGCAACGTTTGCGCTGGGTGCAGGGCTTGCGGGATTCGGTGGCGTCATCGGTGCAGTCGAACTGTCAATGGTGCCGGGTGAGGACACGCGATTACTGCTGGCTTCGCTCATCGTGGTGATTGTGGGCGGCATGGGCAGTGTAATCGGTGCCGCCGTTGGTGCTGCAATTTTGGGTTTAGCTGAGGCTTACGGGCTGGCTTACGTGCCCACCTATAGCGTAGTGTTCACATTCATGATTTTGATACTGGTACTTGCGTTCCGACCACGCGGCATCATGGGCAAGGCCGCATGAGCGCCGCGCGGTGGCGTAATGCCATGAAGTCAGGGGCACAGTCATCCAATGTGGGTCGCCCTAATTTTTCCACGCAAGCCACAACAGCATCGTCACGCGATTCGTACGCGGTGGCTGACTCTGCGACGGTTTTCAGCCGTGTTCAGCGTAGCGTTAAACCACGACACCTTCTGGTCGCTTCTGTCGCACTGGCGTTCCCATTTTTTTCGACACCATTTTTCACGTTCCAGGTGATGTCTCAGTCGTTGATTCTTGGACTAATCGCGCTTTCGTTGAGTTTTCTTGCGGGCTACGGCGGCATGGTCTCTTTGGCGCAAATGACGGTTGCCGGAATCGCGGGATATGGGGTTGCCGTGTTCGGCACCAGCAGTGCCGCAGAGATTAGCCTGGGATGGCCCTGGTGGGTAGCAGTGCCGACGGCGGTATCCGTCGCGGTGATCTGCGCGACGCTCATCGGCTGGCTGTCGGTTCGCACGGAGGGTATTTACACGATCATGATTACGCTCGCGATCGGCGTGGCCTTCTATTATCTGGTGCTGCAAAACTACAGCATATTTAACGGATTTCAGGGCCTCCGGGAATTGAAACCACCGACTGTTTTCTCGGTGAACTGGCGGCAGCCGACGGCGTTTTATTTCATGTCGCTATTCTGCGCGATGGCGGGATATTTCCTGGTCCGCTACATCGTGCGCGCGCCGTTCGGTGTTGCGCTTCAGGGGATTCGCGATAACCCACGACGGATGGAAGCGCTGGGTTTTCATGTCGTCGCGCATCGCGTTGCCGCGTACGCGTTGGCGGGGCTCATCGCTGCGGTCGGCGGCATTCTGCTCGCCTGGTACAACGCGCTCATGACGCCCGGATCGGTTGGCGTATCGTGGCTGATCAATATGTTGGTGATCGCCGTGCTCGGCGGGGTGAAGCACCCCATTGGGGCCTTTCTTGGCGCTCTGATATTTGTCTTGCTGCAAACGTTCGCGATTGACGTCATTGATCGCGAACGATTCAATCTGGTTATCGGCGGCGTGTTTCTCGCCATCGTGCTGTTTTCACCCGACGGCCTGCTCGGACTGTGGGCGAAGCTTCGCTCCCGCTTCGGCCCGAATCAGACCATTACTACAACGCAAAGGAGAATGACATGAAATTGACCACTCGAGTCTGGACACGTACCGTTCTGAGCGCGGCCACTGCGGCCGCGCTGGCGGGCTCAGTATGGGCACAGGGACAGCCAGTAAAAATCGGCTTGCTGGCAACGTTGGAAGGTCCGTTCGCCGCAGGCGGTGCCGACGGTATGCGCGGCGCCGAACTGGCCGTCAAGCAGCGCGGCGGTATCGTGGCAGGACGGAAAATTGAAATCATCAAAGCTTCGTCCGACGCCAAACCCGACGTTGCAGTGAATGCAACGCGCAAGTTGGTTGAGCAGGACAAGGTTGAAATCATGGTCGGCCCGTTGTCGGGCGGCGAAGGTATCGCGGTCAAGGATTATTCCAAGACGCAGCCTCAAGTCACCTTCATCAACGGCGCTTCAGGGGCGCAAGCCACGACGCTTGTAAATCCGAGCCCGAACTTTTTCCGCTTCAACACCGAAGGCGCGCAGTGGATGATGGGTCTTGGCAAGGCGGCCATGGACAAGGGCTACAAACGCGTCATGGTGATCGCCGAGGACTACGCGTTCCCGTATTCGCAGGTGCAAGGCTTCATGGCTGAATACTGCAAGCTGGGCGGCAAAGTGCCTGAGAAGGCGTGGGTGCCACTGGGTGGCAAAGACTATTCCTCTGTGATCGCAAAGATTCCGAAAGATGTCGACGCATTGCTCGTCGTACTGGGTGGCGCAGACGCGGTGAATTTCTTGACGCAGTATGAGAACGCTGGTGGCGACAAGCCGATGCTCGGTGGGTCGATCATGGTTAGCCAGGACATCCTGAATTACAAAGGCAAGCGCCGTGATTCGCTCGTCGGAACGATATCGGCCGGCCCCGTCGCCGATGCATTTGAGGGTGCCGAATGGAAAGCGTTTGTCGCCGACTACCAGAAAAACTATCCGGTTTCTGCGGGTGGCTTCCCAAGCCCGAGCCTGTTCGCCTATGTTTATTACCAAAACATGAAGGCCGCACTGGATGGCCTTGATGCGGTGAAGGGTGACTTATCCGGCGGTCAGGCGAAGTATCGGGAGGCGCTATCGAAGATGGTGCTGAAGACCCCAACCGGAGACGTGCGTCTCGACGCAAATCGTCAGGCTATTGGCACGACGTTTGTTACAGAGGTTGTCAAGGACGCGAAGGGTAATTTGACCACTAAGGTTTTACGCAAAGTCGACAACGTTGAGCAAACGCTAGGTATGAAGGCAGAAGACTTCAAAATTGGCTCGCGCGACGTTCCGGCTTGCCCGACCTAGTCGCTTCAGGTAAACGTGGCCTCTGTAACGCAACTTCGTCGACCTGCACCCGTTCCCGCCCGGAGCGGGACGGTCGTTGATGCTCGTGCGCCGCTGGCGTCGAACGACGCACTCACGCTTCGTTCAGTGACGCGCGCGTTTGGGGCGCTACGGGCCGTCGACGATGTTTCGTTTTCGGTCGCCGCTGGCCAGAAGTATGCCGTTCTCGGCTCCAACGGAGCCGGAAAGACAACGCTCTTCAACACCATCACTGGTGACTTTCCGTCCACGGCCGGGCGGATTCATTTTTTTGGTGAAGACATCACCGAGTTGCCGCCCCACGAGCGCATCCGGAAAGGGCTTCGCCGCACGTATCAGTCTTCGCTCCTGTTTCGCGATCTCACCGTTCGCGACAATTTGTATCTTGCCGTTCGCGGCGTAGCTAGCGGGCGCTTCAGCTTCGTGCGCACACGGACGGGTCATGCATCGACGCTTGCTACACGAGAGCTATTGGAGCGTGCGCGGCTCACTCATCTGGCCGATGAGCTCGTTGCCAATCTGGCGCATGGCCAACAACGCCAGCTTGAAATTGGGATGGCGTTGGCGGGCGCGCCCAGGCTGATTTTGTTTGACGAACCCGCGGCAGGACTATCTCCCGCCGAGCGGCGTGAGCTAGTCGCACTACTCACGTCTCTGCCAGGCCACATGAGTTTTGTGTTGATTGAGCACGACCTAGAGATTGCATTGAAGGTGGTTGAAAAAGTGACGGTCATGCACAACGGCCGCGTCTTGAAGACCGGCACGCCGACTCAGATCGAAAACGACGCTCAAGTGCAGGCCATCTACATGGGAGGCAAGCACTAATGGCTCTGTGGTCGCACACCACTGACGCCACCAAGGCGCGCGGCCCGATGTTGGTCGTCGAAGACCTTGATGTCTACTACGGCCGCGCTCACGCTCTACAGACAGTGAGCTTCGTGATTGATCACGGCGTATTGGGCATTATCGGGCGCAACGGCATGGGTAAGACGACCCTCTGCAACGCCATTACCGGTCTGATCGCGGCGACCGGGAGCATCAAATTATTGGGCGAAGAACTGATTGGGCTCTCGCCCAACCAAATTACGCGACGGGGGGTATCGTACGTGCCTCAGGGTCGGCGCGTCTGGCCTTCGCTCAGTGTTGATGAAACGCTGCGATTGGTCGCACCGAAGCGACGCGACGTTGATCGTGTGTATTCGATGTTTCCGCGCCTGGCAGAGCGTAAAGGCAATGGCGGCGCACAGCTCTCCGGTGGAGAGCAACAGATGTTGGCTATTGGCCGCGCGCTGTTGCTTGAGCCGAAGCTGTTGGTGATGGATGAACCCACCGAAGGGCTCGCTCCAGTCATTGTGGAACAGGTTGTTCAAGCCTTACGCGCCCTAGCGGAAGAAGGCGAAATTTCCGTGCTCTTGATCGAGCAAAACCTCGGTGTGGCACTCGAAGTGGCGGATCGTATTGGTGTCATGGTCAACGGTCGTATTGCGCAGGAACTGTCTGCTGCGACGCTGGCGGCTGATCGTGAGCTGCAGGAGCGCTTGCTGGGTGTGCGCAGTAGCGCTGATGACGAATCTGATCTGGCAGCACCTCCCCCTCCAGTGGCGGCACCGCCCACGCAGGTGCTAACCGTGCGCCGCGCCTATGGCGAGAGCGCGCTGACGCTCAACGATATTGCTCCGCGCGCCGTGCGCGGCTTTAACCGATGGAACACGGGTGATGTCAGCGCCCCCGTGACCGACATCGCACGGGATGCATCAACGTCCACTGCGCACGTAGCCGCCCCCCCCCGCCCCTCAGCAGTCGCTATCGCGACCGTTCTTAGCTTTCCAGTTGCTGCGAGTGCCAATCGTGCAGCGTATGTGGTGGGCACGTTTGATACGAAGTCGCGCGAGCTGTTTTTCTTAAGGCTTTGCCTGGAAAAACTGGGCCTGCGCGTAGTTACTGTAGATCTTGCAACGAGTGGCCAGCCGTCGCCCGCGAGCGTGCATCCGCGCGAGGTTGCGCGCTTTCATCCGCAAGGCGAGAGTGCCGTGTTTAGCAGTGATCGAGGTAGCGCAATCACCGCTATGGCGACCGCGTTTGAGCAATTTTTAGGGACACGCCGAGATGTAGGCGGCATTATTTCTGCAGGAGGATCTGGCGGCACGTCATTGGCAACGCCGGCGATGCGGGCGCTCCCGATCGGATGTCCCAAAGTCATGGTCTCGACGATGGCAAGCGGCGATACGCGCCCCTACGTTGGGCCGAGCGACATCTGCATGATGTACTCGGTGACCGATGTGCAGGGGATCAACCGTATCAGCGAAAAAGTGTTGTCCAATGCGGCGCACGCGCTGGGCGGGATGATTGCGCATCCGCCGCCCGCCGAGAGTGCGAGCAAACCAGCCCTTGGGCTGACGATGTTTGGTGTCACCACGCCGTGTGTACAAGCCGTCACCAAAATGCTGTCAGACGACTACGATTGTCTGGTGTTTCACGCGACCGGCGTCGGTGGGCAAAGTATGGAGAAGCTTGCTGCATCGGGACTCCTCGCAGGAGTCATCGATGTTTCGACGACTGAGGTGGCTGACGAAATTGGCGGTGGCACGCTATCGGCTGGACCCACGCGGATGGACGTTTTTGCACGACATGCCCTGCCTTATGTCGGCTCGTGCGGTGCACTCGACATGATCAATTTCGGTCCGTGGGACAGCGTGTCAGAGCGATTCAAATCGCGCAACTTGTATCGCCACAACCCCACCGTGACACTCATGCGCACCACGGTTGATGAATGCCGTGCTATTGGTGAATTCATCGCGGCGAAACTCAATGCCATGCTGGGGCCAGTTCGTTTTTTGATACCTGAGGGTGGTGTGTCTGCCATCGATAAGCCGGGGCAACCGTTTCATGATCCAGAGGCTGATCGTGTGCTTTTCTCCGCGATTGAGCAAAACTTCCGACGCAGTCCGAACAAACAATTGCTTCGCCTGCCGCATCACATCAATGACGATGCTTTCGCCGCAGCGATTGTTGCAGCATGGCGTCAGATATCGCTCGTGCCTGCGAACTCCCTGCGCGCCTGATTTCTAAACACTGAATTGCCTTATGTCGCGTATCAACCGTACACAACTACTTGATCGTTTCCGCAAAAAAATAGCCGAGGGTCGGCCAATCATCGGTGGGGGGGCTGGTACTGGCCTTTCAGCGAAATGCGAGGAAGCCGGTGGCATCGATCTAATTGTCATCTACAACTCGGGCCGCTATCGAATGGCGGGGCGCGGGTCATTGGCGGGGCTGATGGCCTATGGCAATGCCAATGAAATCGTGTGCGAAATGGCGTATGAAGTGCTGCCCGTGGTCAAGCACACGCCAGTACTCGCGGGTGTGAATGGAACCGATCCGTTCATGATTCCTGATCAGTTCTTGAAGCGCCTCATTGATCTCGGTTTCTCGGGCGTTCAAAACTTTCCTACGGTCGGTTTGATTGACGGCAATTTTCGGGCGAATCTTGAAGAGACCGGCATGAGTTACGGGCTCGAAGTCGAAATGATTGCGCGGGCAAATGCGCTCGATTTACTCACCACACCGTACGTGTTTAGCGAAGCCGATGCTCGTGCGATGGCGAAGGCGGGTGCTGACATCGTTGTTTGCCATCTCGGGCTAACCACGGGTGGCGCAATCGGTGCCGAAACCTCGATGAGGCTGGCTGATTGTGTGGCTCCGATCAATGCCTGGGCGGCTGCGGCGCACGCGGTGAATCCGAGTGTCATCGTGCTTTGCCACGGCGGCCCGATCGCCACGCCGGCAGATGCGCAATACATCCTCAAACACTGCCCGCGTTGCGACGGCTTTTATGGCGCAAGCTCGATGGAGCGCCTGCCGACTGAAAAAGCACTCGCCGAAACAACGCGGCTATTTACAAAAATTACGAGATAGAAGGAGACATGCCCCATGACTGGCTCTGAATTTGGAAGTTTTATCCTTGGCCTGATTGTCGTCGCGATCATCGTAGCGGTCGTCGTTTGGCTAATGCATTGGCTCTATTTGCGTAGCTCGAAAGAGCGGGCATTTGTGCGCACCGGCCTTGGCGGACAAAAGGTGGTGCTTGATGGCGGGGCATTTGTGCTACCGATTGTGCATGATGTGATCCCCGTAAACATGAACACGTTGCGGCTTGAAGTTTCTCGCGGGCGCGACAAGGCATTGATCACCAAAGATCGTATGCGTGTGGATGTAATCGCTGAGTTCTACGTTCGCGTCGCAGCGCGTCCCGAGTCCGTCGCGGCGGCGGCGCAGACGCTCGGTCAACGCACGATGGAGCCGGAGCAACTTAAAGAACTGGTCGAAGGCAAATTTGTTGATGCGCTACGCACTGCGGCAGCTGAAATGACAATGGAAGAGCTGCACGAAAAGCGCGGTGCGTATGTGAAGCGAGTGCGCGAAGCGGTGGCTGAGGACTTGACCAAGAACGGTCTTGAGCTCGAAGCCGCGTCGCTGACGCAGCTTGATCAAACCAGCATGGAATTTTTCAATCCGAGCAACGCGTTCGATGCCGAGGGTTTAACCCGGTTGACCGAACAAATTGAGCACCGCAAGAAGCAGCGCAATGACGTCGAGCAAGATACGCTGATTGCCATTCGCAACAAAAATCTTGAAGCGGAAAAGCTATCGTTGGAAATTGATCGTGAAGGCGAGCAGGCGCGACTGGCACAGCAACGGGAGATTGAATTCGCGCGGGCACGTCAACGCTCCGACTTGGCCACCGAGCGTGCACAGCGAGAGCAAGAGGCTGAATCCGCACAAATCGTTGCCAAACAGGCCATTGATGCTGCGCGCATTCGCAGCGAACAAACGCTCGAGCAAGAGCGCATCGGCAAAGAGCGCGCGATTCAGGCCGCTGAGATCGAGCGGCGGCAGGCGATGGAGCTGGCGGAGCAGCAACGCGCGATCGCCGTTGCCCGCGAGAGCAGAGTACAAAGCGAAGCGCAAGCCGAGGCCGAAATCGCCCGGGCTTATGTCGTGACCGCTGAGGAAAAAGTGTTCACCGCACGCGAGGTTGAAATGGCCGAGCGCAAGAAAGCGATTGACCTGATCGGCGCCGCTCAAGTGGCTGAGCGAGAGGCGCTGCGACTGACCTCTGCTGCGCACGCGGAGAAAAATGCCAGCGCGGATCGCGGCGCTGCGGTGCGTGCACAGGCTGAGGCTGATGCCGACGCTGACAAGATCAAGTCGATGGCGATGCGGGTGCGCGCCGAGATTGAAGCGGAAGGCCAACGCATGATGAACGAGTCACACAATATGCTCTCGCCCGAAGCGCGGACATCGGCGCTGCGTATGCGACTGGTGGAGAAAGCTGAGGACATTATTCGCGAATCGGTGCGACCGATGGAGCGAATTGAGGGCATCAAGATTATTCAGGTCGATGGGCTGGGTGGTTCGAACGGCGGCGGTGGCGGCGGCGACGGTTCAGGCGGTGGCAACTTTGCCGATGGCATGGTGAATTCGGCGCTGCGGTTCCGCGCCCAGGCGCCGCTCGTGGATCAATTGTTGCGCGAAATTGGCATTGAAGGCGGAGATATTCAGCGCCTTGTTGGAGGTGTGAGTAGCGCGCAGGTCGCGTTGCCGCCCAGCACCCCATCGGTGAGTGCCAAGGAGTAGCGCTTGATCAAGGTCTACGTCTCGAGCGTGATTGACGCGGCAGCCGACACGGTGTGGTCGCGCATTCGAGACTTCAACAGTCTGCCGTCGTGGCACCCAGCGATTGCCGACAGTCGCATTGAAAACAGTCAACCCGGTGATCGTGTTGGCTGCATTCGCCACTTTCATACCAGGGACGGCGGCATGATTCGGGAGCGGCTATTGGGCTTAAGTGACTATGACTACAGCTGCACCTATGAAATTCTCGAGAGCCCGATGGATGTCGAGAACTACGTTGCGACGTTAAAGCTCACGCCGATCACCGATGGCAATCTCACCTTCGCTGAATGGAGCGCCGAGTTTGATTGCGCTGAGGGCCGCGAACGCGAGCTTAACGAGACGATTGGCAATGGCGTTTTTCAGGGTGGATTTGACGCGCTGAAACGTCACTTCGGGCTTCGCTAAAAACGTCAATGCTGCAAAAACTCGTTCGCACCGCTGTGATCAACGCGCCGATTGGGCGTGTTTGGGCGGTGCTGCGCGACTTCAGCAGTCATGATCGCTGGCATTCAGCGATTGACTCAAGTCGGATCGAAGGCAAAGATCGAAGCGATCAAGTCGGATGCGTGCGCAGCTTCGCACTCAAGGATGGCAACACGATTCGCGAGCAACTATTAGCGCTCGATGATCGCGAATATCGAAGCACCTATTGCATTCTTGACGCGACCATTCCCTTGCAACGCTACGTCGCGACGGTGACACTTAAGCCGGTCACAGATAGTCAGCGCACCTTCTGGCTTTGGGAATCAAGCTTTGCCACGCCGCTGGGGATGGAGCGAGAACTTCGCGATTTGGTGGCCACCGGCGTGTACGAGGCAGGCTTTGAAAACATGCGCCGCTATTTATCGACGGGCCAGGACTTGCACAGCGAAACGGCCTTGTCCCGCGCCGATGTGATGCCGCGTGCACTATCCCTGCCGACGCAGCGCTTGGTGCTGGATCGTTACGGTGAAGCCGACGTCATGAAGCTCGAGGCGGGGGAAGCTCACGCGCCGCGCGCGCATGAAATTCGTGTTCAGCAGCGCGCGGTTGGCGTCAATTTTCTGGACATCTATCTACGCCGTGGCTGGATCTCGGGCATGCTGTCGTTGCCGGGGACGCTCGGCATGGAGGCCGCGGGCACGGTCATTGACGTGGGCGGGGGCGTGACCGAAGTGATGCCCGGTGATCGTGTTGGCTATTTATCCGCGCTACCGGGCGCATATTGCACCGTGCGAACGGTTCCCGTGAGTGCCGTGGTGCGCCTGCCGGTGGCGGTTGAAGACGTCACTGCAGCGGCGCTTATGTTGAAAGGCTGTACTGCCGATTTGTTACTGCGCGATCTGGGCCACGTGCAACAGGGAACGCGGCTTCTGGTGCATGCTGCAGCAGGCGGTCTGGGACTTCTGCTCTGTGCATGGGCGCGCTCGCTTGGGGCGACCGTGATCGGTACGGTGTCGACCGAGGCGAAGGCGCGTATTGCGCGGAAGCACGGTTGCGAGCACGTGATCATCACCGCTGAATACCGGTTCGCGGAAAACGTGCAGCGCCTGGGAGGCGCTCAGCTGATCGTAGACGGTTTGGGGGCGGCAGCGATGGATGAAAATCTGGCGTCACTCGCTCGCGGTGGACACTGGATTAGCCTCGGTCAAGCGACGGGCGCGCTGCCGCCGATCTCGCCCGATGCGTTGGTTGCCAAATCAGCGAGTTTTTCGCGGCCCGTAGTGTTTGATTTCGTCTCGACCCGCGCTGAATTGGTCAAACGCACGCAGCGCGTGTGGGACGCACTCGCGAGCGGCGCGCTCAAAACGCCGATGATCGAGCGCTATGCGCTAAGCGCTGCGACAGAGGCGCACAAGCACATGGAGTCGCGCGCTAGCGCCGGCGCGCTGGTTCTGTTGCCCTAATTTTTTTGAGGAAACTGCGATGATCCACGGAATGAATCACTTTACGATCACCGCCGAGAATCGCAAGGCCACACTAGATTTTTATGTGGATTTGCTGGGCTTTGAAGAGGGACATCGCCCCGATCTGGGTTTCCCCGGTGCATGGCTTTATGCACCAGGCGGTAAGCACGCAATCCTGCATATTTATTGGGATCGGCCAATGCCAGAACTACGCACGGGTGTGATTGATCACATGGCATTTACCAGTAGTGACCTGCGTGCCGTGAAGTCGCGACTCGATGCGCTGGGCGTTCAGTACAAACTAACGCAACAGGCCGGTGCGGGAACATGGCAATTGTTTTGCCACGATCCGAATGGTGCCAGGGTTGAGCTTGATTTTGATCCCTCCGAAACATTTTGATTTTGCGGAGTTGGAAAGATTTTTTGCTACCCGAACGGGATGAACAATCGCCGAAATTGATAGTAACATCGCGCATCAGCTTTTCGCTGAATCGGCGATTTTAACTTGGTGAAAGTCAGTATTCGTGATGAGTCGATTTAATGAAAAAACTCGCGCTAAGCCCACTGAAACGGGCGTTTCTGGCTAAAGCTTTATCGACTATTTTCAGGAACTCACAGCCAAAAAAATGCACCGAGCGGTATATTTTTTGTGGTGGGCTGAGAGGATTCGAACCTCCGGCCTCTACGGCCCGAACGTAGCGCTCTACCAGGCTAAGCTACATCCCGATGCGGCAGGTGAAGAACCGCTTAAACGTTGCGC
>Ga0335397_10005031_pt1 | contig 17370 bp, 18 predicted proteins | sample MAT04_FD_205740 | JGI IMG/M metagenome (GOLD analysis project Ga0335397, IMG submission 205740) | Freshwater microbial communities from Lake Fryxell liftoff mats and glacier meltwater in Antarctica - MAT-04 (spades assembly) (version 2) ... | reverse complement strand
TGCGGTGGCGGTCCTCGACGTTGGCAAAGATGTGCCCGGAATGCAGGTCGATGCCAGCCATGATCGAGACGGTGCCGTGGCGAACATACTCGTAATCGCGCCCGACACTGGGTGCCTTGCCAGGAACCGGCGGCAAATCGGGTGCGGTCAGCCCGATCGCTTGAACACCGGGCTTCTCATCAACGCTGACGGTGTAGATGGGGTTGGGCCGCGCATCGTGAACGGCGCCTTCGGTGTAGAGAGAAACGTCCCGGTAGACCATCAGGACTTCCTGCATCTTGCGGTCAAAGTCAGGGTCGCGCTTTTCCAGGTAGTAGCGAATCTTGTGCGGCTTGATGTCGAATGGTCAGCATGAGGGTCAGGCCTATACCTTCCAGTCAGTGGAAGGTATAGGCCTCGTATCCGACCCCGCATACGCACTACGGGGTAGCAAACGGATTGACGATCTGCACGCCGCCGAAGGTCGCACCGTGTTGCATGTCTTCGCTAAGCAATTGCTGGCAGCCGCTCACAATGGCCGCCTGCAGGATCAAGGCGTCATAGAAGGCAAAACCGTGGAGCACGTGCAGATCGAGCGCACTGGCCATCAGTCCTGCGGTGGGCGGCACCAATTCAAAGCCGCCATAAAAGGCAAGGCGCGCACGGATCAGGGCTGGAGGCAGTTGCAGCTTTCGCAGGGCTACATTGACGAATTCCTGCAAAACCTGCATAGACAACACTGCGGTGCCGGCAGCGCGGTGATGTTTGATGAGATCGATGGCGCGCCGTTGCCGCTCAGGCTCATCGGACGAATCTGCGTACACCAGCAAGTGGGTGTCAAGCAGGCTACGCACGGCGGTTGGCTTCTTCGCGATCAAACTTCCAACCTGCAAGCCGTCCGGGCGTGCTGAGCGCAGATGTTTCGAAGGCCTTCAATTCGTCCAAAAGCTGGGGCCTTCCGGCGAGTTGCTCAAGGTAATCCCGTACCGCCTGATTCAAGCTCTTGCCCATCGCGCCTGCAGCCCGTCGGGCTTCTTCGGCGATCCGTTCGTCTATCGACAGTGTGATATTCATGGTACCCCCAAGAAGTTGTGCACACGTATTATGTGCGAATTTTGTTCCGTTGTCGCGTAGTCGGGGTCAGGCCTATACCTTCTAATCAGAGCAAGCCAAATCAAAGTTTGAGCCTATCGGCTCAATAGATGGGCCAGAGCCGGAGTCTGGCATCGTTCATTTTGAGGAGTGCGCAACCCGTCGGCACTGCGCACGGGATGTAGGCTGCCGCGATGACCCGGCCGCTGCGTATTGCGTTTCCTGGTGCGACCTACCACATCATGTCGCGCGGAGACCGTCGTCGCGAAATCTACTGCGACGACGTTGACCGACGCGTGTTCCTGGATCTGCTGGCCAGGGAGGTACGGCAGCAGCGGTGGTGCCTGTTTGCCTATTGCTTGATGGGCAATCATTACCATCTGCTGCTCGAAACCCCCGAAAGCAATCTCGTGCCTGGCATGCGCCGCTTGAACGGTGTCTATACCCAGGCATTCAACCGGCGACACGGACTGGTAGGGCATGTGATGCAAGGACGTTACAAGAGCATCCTTGTCGATCGCGAGGCCTACCTCCTGGAATTGGCGCGCTACATCGTGCTCAATCCGGTTCGCGCTGGCATGGTTTCAGCCGCCCAGGAATGGGCCTGGAGCAGTTTCCGGGCGACGGCCGGAATCGTTCCGGCCGAGGACTGGCTGGCGTGTGACAGTGTCCTGCACCATTTCGGCGGCAAGGTTCCGATTGCCCGCAAGGTCTACCAGGAGTTCGTCCTGGCCGGGGTCGATGCTCCGTCGCCATGGGCGCAGCTGCGCGGCCAGATCTACCTGGGGCGTGAACAGTTCCTGGCCGACATGGATCAACTGGCCGCGGGGTGTGCATCCGAGGGTGTTTCACGAAGCCAGCTGGAACCGGCTCGCCCTACGGCGGACGCGGTGTTGCGCAGCATCTCGGCGGCGTTCGGCATCGAGCCGGATCAGGTTCGATGCAGACAGAACAAGGAGGCATTCCAGGCGTGGGTGTATCTGCTTCGCAGAGCCGCCAACCTGACCCTGCGTGATACGGCGCAGGTTACGGCGCTTTCGCCGGGGCGCGTGTCGCAGATTCAAACCCAGTTTGAGTCTGGGGCCGTGACGCCGGTGTTCGCGAAGCTGATGCAGGACTACAAGGCATAGGCTTGACCGTCAGCTCTTTTGTCGTATTACGCGCGGCGTAATACACTTCTCCAACGATCCTCTCGTTCAGGAGCCAGGAGACACAGGCGTTGTTCGACGGCAAGTCGGTGCGGCAATTCAGGGCGATTGCCCGAGTCGCTGAACGAAAGCTTGCACAGCTTCATGCAGCACAGACCTTGGAGTTTTTGCGGTCACCACCCGGAAACATGCTCGAACCGCTAAAGGGCGACCGAAAAGGTCAGCACAGCATTCGCATCAATGATCAGTGGCGGCTGTGTTTGGTTTGGTCATCCGCGGGACCGATGGACGTGGAGATCGTTGACTATCAATGATAGGAGGTGCCGTGACTCACCCAATCGATCGCATGCGTGCAGTACATCCAGGCGAGGTTCTGCGCGAAGACTTCCTGGTTCCGTTAGGCCTGAGCGTCAATGCGTTGGCTGTCGCTCTGGATGTGCCGGCCACGCGAATCCACGAGATCGTCAAAGAGCGCCGTAACGTTTCCGCTGATACCGCAGCCCGCTTGGCCAAGTACTTGGGTGGCGACGCTGCCTCGTGGCTGATGCTGCAGGCGAATTACGACCTCAAGACTTTGCCGGCGCGCAACGAAAACGAGCGCAAGGTTCAGGTGCGTGAGTCCATCGCTGAGCTTTAAGGATATTCAGGGGCCTATACCTTCCAGGACTAGAAGGTATAGGCCTGACCCTCAGATCCAGATCAGTTGAAATACTCCGACATCACTTTCCACTTTCCGTCGGTGATCTGTGACAGACGCGATGCGTCGCTGCCCAGACGCTTGGTTGGCGAGAAGGTCTGCTTGGCGCCGCCGAACATGTCGGGTTCGATCACCATCGTGTCCATCACCTTGATGAAGCTGTCGGTGTTCAGGTTGGCTCCGGCCTTCCCTGCAACCTTGGCAAAAGTGTCGATGATGTAGTAGCCGTAGACCGAGAACACGGTGGGTTCTTCGTTGAACTTGGTCATGTACTTCGTGGCCCAGAAACGCACCGGCTGCGAGGCTGCGTCCAGGTAGGGGTTGGCCACGGTATGGGTCGCATACAGGCCGTTCATGGCCGGGCCACCGAGCTTGTGGATCAGGTCGGTGTAGGCGGCGCTTGAACCCAGGAAAGCCGGGTTGTAGCCCAGCTTGCGTGCGGTACCGATGGCGCCGATGGTCTCGCGGATGATGGTGCCCAGCACGATCATGTCGCAACCGGCCGCCTGCATCTTCTGCACCTGCGAAGAGAAGTCGGTGGCGCCGCGCTTGTACGTGGTTTCCTCGGCGAACTTCATGCCCATGGTCTTGAGGCCGTCTTCAGCGCCGCGCTTGACCTCCAGACCGAACTCGTCGTCCTGGTACATGGTGCAGACCTTCTTGGCGCCTTTTTCCTTGGCCAGCTTGGGCGCAGCGTTGCGCATCTGGTCATAGTAGGTCGCGGCGTATGAGTACTTGAGCTTGTGGAAAGGCTCGTACATCTCGCGTGCGGCCGTGACCGGGAAGAAATTGATGACATTCTTCTCGAACTGGATCGGCATCGCCGCCATGTTCTGCGCCGTGCCGATATGGCCGACCATCATGAAGATCTTGTCCTGATTGACCAGTTTCTGCGCGGCCAGCACAGCCTTTTTCGGGTCGTAAGCCGAGTCCTCGACGTTGAGCTTGATTTTGCGGCCATTGATGCCGCCTTGTTCGTTGATCTCGTCGACGCGCAGCATCATGCCCAGCCGGACCTGCTTGCCGAAGCCGGCGATCGGGCCGGACAGATCCTGGATCGAGCCCAGCATGATCTCGTCTTTCGAGACCCCCTGTGATGCCTTCTGGGCCTGGGCTGCCCCGGCAGCGGCCAGCGCGAACGCGGCCAGGATGGCAGTTGTCTTGTTGAGTTTCATGGTTTGTCTCCTTGGTGGTTAACCGTACATCGCCTCGATCTGAGGCGAATATTTCTTTTCGACCAGCTTACGTTTGAGCTTCATGGTCGGCGTGAGTTCCTCGTCTTCGGCACTGAGTTGGGTGTCGAGCAGGAAAAACTTCTTGATCTGCTCCACGCGCGCGAATTTCTTGTTGACCCGGTCGATCTCCTGCTGGATCAAGGCCTGCACTTCGGCGGAGCGCGTCAGGCTGGCGTAGTTGGAGAACGGAACGTCGTGGTCCTGCGCATATTTTTCCACATTGTCCTGGTCGATCATGATGATCGCTGTAAGGTAGGGACGCTTGTCGCCGATGACCACCGCATCGGTGATGTAGGGGCAGAACTTCAGGTCGTTCTCCAACTCGCTCGGCGTCACGTTCTTGCCACCGGCGGTGATGATGATGTCCTTCATCCGGTCGGTGATCGTGAAGTAGCCCTCGGAATCCATGGTGCCGACGTCGCCAGTATGCATCCAGCCGTCCTTGTCGATGGTCTCGGCGGTTTTCTCGGGCAGGTTCAGGTAGCCGGCGAAGACGTTCTTGCCGCGCACCAGAATCTCGCCGGTAGCGGGGTCGAGTTTCATCTCGTTGAATGCCGCGGCAGGGCCGATGCTACCCGGCTTCATACGACTGGCCGGGACACCACTCGAGCCGCCGCAAGTCTCGGTCATGCCCCATACCTCGAGCATCGGTACACCCAATGCCAGATACCAGCGGATCAGGTCGGACGAGATCGGCGCGGCGCCGGTGAACAGAACCCGCGAACGGTGGATGCCGATCATCTTGCGCACATTGTTCAGCGCCAGCCAGCCAGCCAGATGGTATTGCAGCTTGAGCCAGGCGCTGACCGGCTGCCGGGCCAGCACCCGGTCAGCGATCTGCGTGCCAACTCCAATGCTCCAGCCATAAACCAGCTGCTGCAGGCTGCCCGCTTCCTTGAGCGCGATCAGCACGCCGGAGTAAAACTTTTCCCAGACCCGTGGCACCGCGACGAACACCGTGGGCGCGATCTCGCGCACGTTCTCGGGGATGGTCTCGGGGTTCTCGACAAAATTGAGCTTGGCGCCGGTGTACAACGCGTGGTACTCGCCCCCCATTCGTTCGGCGATGTGGCACAGCGGCAGAAAACACATGCGCTCGTCGTCTTCGTTCTGCGTGATCAGCGAGTTGTAGCCGCGCATGGTGTGGACCAGCCCGCTTTGCAGATGCATCGCGCCCTTGGACTTGCCGGTGGTACCCGAGGTGTAGACCAGGATGGCCAGATCACCGGATTTCACTGCGTCCGAACGCTGTTGCACGGCATCCGGATGGGCTGCATTGTATTCGCGCCCGAGCTTGCGCAAACCGGCCAGGCTGATCACGCCGGGGTCGTCCAGTTCGCGCAGTCCGTCCATGTCGATCACGACGATCTTGCGCAGCAGCGGCAGGCTGTCACGCACCTCCAGCGCCTTGTCGAGCTGTTCGTCGTCCTCGACGAACAACACCGTGGTACGAGAGTCTTCGCACAGGTAATGCACCTGGCTGGGCGCGTCGGTCGGGTAGATGCCGTTGGACACACCGCCGGCGCACAGAATGGCCAGGTCGGCCACCACCCATTCGACCACCGTGTTGGACAGGATGGCGGCGCAGTCGCGCGGCTGGAATTCAAGCGCCAGCAGGCCACCGGCAATTTCACGCACGGCCGTGGCAGTTTCGTTCCAGCTCCAACTGCGCCAGATGCCCAGATGCTTCTGGCGCATCCAGACCAGCGGGCCGCGCTTCTTCACGCCGTTCCAGAAGATCTGAGGAATGGTTTCGCCGTCCAGCACGCTGGCCGTGCTGGGCTGGATATGGCTCAGGTCCCAGATCTGATTCATGCTGATCGGCCCCCCTTGTTGCGCGCCGCGCCAGTGGACTGGCAACGCCGAGCGGCGCGAATGTGTGCCTTCTTCACGTCATCATCTCCAGTTTTTCTTCTTCTTCCAGCGCCGCTCGTCGCGCTGGCCTTCTTCCTTCATGCCGAGATAGAACTCCTTGATGTCTTCTTTCTCGCGCAGTCGGGCGCAGGTGTCTTCCATGACGATGCGGCCGTTTTCAAGCACATAGCCGTAGTCGGAGGCATTGAGCGCCATGTTGGCGTTTTGTTCCACCAGCAGGATGGTGGTGCCGCGCTCGCGGTTGATGCGCACGACGATCTCGAAGATCTCCTTGGTCAGCTTGGGGGACAGGCCCAGACTGGGCTCGTCGAGCAACATCAGGTCGGGCTTGGCCATCAAGGCGCGCGAAATCGACAACATCTGCTGCTGACCACCCGACAGCAGGCCGGCGTCCTGCCCGGCGCGTTCCCTCAGGATGGGGAAGTACGCAAATACCGACTCGATGTCGCGGGCCACTCCGTCAGCGTCGCTTCGTGTGTACGCGCCCATCAACAGGTTGTCGCGCACGCTGAGCAGCGGAAACACTTCGCGGCCTTCCGGAACATGCGAGAGCCCTTGCTGCACGATGAAGGCCGGATCCTTGGCGGTGATGTCTTCGCCCTTGAACTCGATCGAACCCTTGCGCGGATCGATGATGCCCGATATGGTCTTGAGAATCGTCGTCTTGCCGGCGCCGTTGGAGCCCAGCACGGTGCCGATCTCGCCACGGCGCACCTGCAGGCTGACGCCGCGGATGGCGCGGATCGGGCCATAGGCACTCTCGACGTTGAGCAGCTTGAGCACCGGCTGGTCGCTCACCGGCACGGGTGTGGTGCTCATGATATGGCCCCCACGCTTGTCACTTCGTGTACTGCGCTGCCCCCCGGAGGGGCTGATTTCCCTTGGGGCGGCCCGGCGGGAAATTTGTTGGCCCCCACGCTTGTCACTTCGTGTACTGCGCTGCCCCCCGAGGGGGCTGATTTCCCTTGGGGCGGCCTTGCGGTGCTCATGCCTTCCTCCGCAGCGACGAGACATCGTCGACCGAGCCCAGATAGGCCTCGATCACGCCGGGATCGTTCTGAACTTCGCGCGGCGTGCCCATGGCCAGCACTGCACCCTGGTTCATCGCCACCACGCGGTCGGACACCTTGGACACCAGCGACATGTCATGTTCCACCATCAGCACGGTGATGCCCAGTTCGTTCTTGATGTCGGCGATCCAGAAAGCCATGTCGTCGGTTTCCTCCACGTTCAGGCCCGAGGACGGCTCGTCCAGCAACAGCAGCTTGGGCTCGGTGCACAAGGCACGCCCTAGTTCGACCACCTTGCGCACACCGTAGGGCAGGCCGGCCACCATCGCATCGCGGTGGTGCTGCAGGTCAAGGAAGTCGATGACTTTTTCCGCCTTCTCGCGCGCCTCGATCTCGGCCGCCATGGTCTTGCCGGTGAAAAACAGCTCACTCCAGAATCCGGTCTTGCGATGGGTGTGGCCGCCGATGAGCAGGTTGTGCAACACCGATGCGTGCTCGAACAGCTCGATATTCTGGAAGGTGCGCGCGATACCCAGCGCGGCAATGTCGTGCGGCGGATGATCGATCAGGTTCTTGCCCAGATAGGTGATCTGGCCAACGGTTGGCGTATAGATGCGGCTGATCAGGTTGAATACCGTGGTCTTGCCCGCGCCATTGGGTCCGATCAGCGTGAACACTTCGCCGGGCATCACGTCGAAGCTGACGTTGTCGACTGCCACCACGCCACCAAAGCGCACGGTCAGGTCTTTTGCGGAAAGCAGAATTTCGCTCATCTGAGGCGGTCCGACTTCTGGAACGATTTCTGCCGCTTGAACATACCTTTGCGGTAGAACGGGAAGGTCTGCAGGTAAGTACGGATCTTGAGCCATCGGCCGTACAGGCCCATGGGCTCGAACAGTACGAAACCGATCAGCACCAGGCCATAAACCAGACCTTGCAGGCCCGGCGCCTGGCCGATGAAGGTGGGCAGGTGGTCCTTGCTGAGCGAGATGAGTTGGGGCATGGAAATCAGGAAGATCGCACCCAGGAAGGCCCCATGCACCGAGCCCAGGCCGCCAATGACCACCATCAGCAGCAGGTCGATCGACTGCAGGATGTTGAATTGATCCGGCGAAATGAAACGCAGTTTGTGCGCGTACAGGGCGCCGGCGACACCGGCCAGCGCGGCCGAGATCGCGAACGACAAGGTTTTGTAGCGCGCCAGGTTGATACCCATGCTCTGTGCTGAAATTTCGGAGTCGCGAATGGCCACAAAGGCCCGCCCGGTGGCAGATCGCAGCAGATTCAAAATGCCCAAGGTCGCGGCGATGGTGATCACCAGGCACAGGACATAGAACTCGGTGGCAGAACCCAGCACCCAGCCGAACATGTCGGGCGACTTCACGCTCATGCCCGAATTGCCGCCGGTGACCGACTCCCAGCGCGCGAACACTTCCTCAACGATGAAGCCGAAGGCGATGGTGGCGATACCCAGGTAGATACCCTTGACGCGCAAGGCGGGCAGTCCGACCACCACCCCCACCGCGGCGGAAATACCGCCGGCAAGTGCCAGCGCGAAAGGAAACGGCAGTCCCATATTGGTGAAAACGCCCTGGGTATAGGCCCCCACACCCAGGAAGGCGGCGTGGCCGATCGAGAACTGCCCCGTGAACCCGGCCAGCAGCATCAGTCCCAGGCCGGCGATCGCGTAGATCAGTATGAAGGTGAGCTGGGCCAGCCAGTATTCGTCGATCAGCCAAGGCGCAGCAAGCAGGAACAGCAGCATCGCGCTGTACCAGAACACATGGCCGCCATGCTTGGCGAGGCGGATGTCCTGGGCGTAATCGGTCTTGAAGATGAATCGCATGGTGATCAGTCGGGGGCAGGGCAGGCGGCTTGTTCGCCGCGGTCCGAACCGCAAGTAGCCTTTTCAGTTGGGGACGGAGCAAAATTGCTGCGCAATTCTTGGTCTGTCCCGCAAGAGATCTTTCCAGTTGGGGACAGAGCAAAATTGCTGCGCAATTCTTGGTCTGTCCCGCAAGTACTCATACTTTCTTCCTCAGTTTTTCGCCGAACAGTCCGTTGGGCTTGACCATCAGCATGATCAACACCACCACATACGGTGCCACGTCCTTGACACCGGCCGGCGCATAAAAGCCGGCCAGGGACTCTACGATGCCAATGATCAGTCCGCCGACGATGGCGCCCGGCAAGCTGCCGAAACCGCCCACCACCGCCGCTGGAAAGGCCTTCAGGCCGATGAAGCCCATGTTGGCGTGCACGAAGGTGATCGGGGCCAGCAGCAAACCCGCAATGGCCGCGACCGCGGCGGCCAGTGCCCAGACCAGGCCGTTAATACGCTTGACCGGTATGCCCATGTAATAGGCCGCCAGCTGGTTCTGCGACGAGGCCTGCATGGCGACGCCGATCTTGCTGTACTTGAACAATGCGTAGAGCAGCGCACACAGCACGGCGGTGACCGCAATCACGACCATCTGCTCGACGTTGATCACGAGCGTGCCCAGGCGCCAGATCTGGTCTTTATACGGCACCGGCATGGTGTGGGTTTCCGTGCCGATGACCGGGATCATGGTGATGGCGCCGCGCGCCACATAGCCGATACCGATCGTCAGCATCACGATGGTGAAGGCCGGCTGACCCAGGATGGGGCGGATCACGATCCGCTCGATCAGGAAGCCAAACAGCCCCATACCGGCGATGGCGCAGATCACGGCCAGCCAGAACGGGAAGCCGAGCACGGTCATGCACGCCAGGCCGCCGAAGGCGCCGAGCATCATCAGGTCGCCCTGGGCAAAGCTCACCGTTTCCGTGCCTTTGTAAATCAGCACGAAACCCAAGGCGATCAGTCCGTATATGCAGCCCTGTGCGACGCCACTGATCAACAGTTGCAGAAAAATCACGCAGTCCCCTCTTCTTGTCTTGCTTCGTTTATAGCGGGTATGCAGTGAATCGCGCTGAGGGTTGTCCCCGATAGGCGCCGCGCCAGACGCGCGCTTCTAATCGCAACCATGACGACAGCAGTGCAAACCCGCAGGCACGGTGCGGTCACCTTGGTGACACTGTGCCGGCCCAACGTGCGCAATGCCGTGGATGCGCCCACGGCATTGGCGCTTTACCAGGCCTTTTTGGCATTCGATGCCGATTCCGATGCCAAGGTCGCGGTGTTCCATGGCGATCATGGGCATTTCTGCGCTGGCTGGGATCTGCAAGCGGCGGCGCGCGAAGCAACCCGATCAGCGGCCAGCGCGCAGTCACTGGCGTCGGCGTTCGACTTCGATACCGGCGATGGACCGGTGCAGGGTCCGATGGGCCCGTCGCGTCTGCTGCTCTCAAAACCTGTGATCGCTGCCGTCAGCGGGGCGGCAGTGGCCGGTGGCATGGAGCTGGCCTTGTGGTGCGACATGCGGGTGATGGAGCAGGACGCCTATTTCGGCATCTACTGCCGGCGTTTCGGCGTGCCGCTGATTGACGGGGGAACGGTGCGCCTGCCGCGCCTGATCGGCATGGGCCATGCGATGGACCTGATCCTGACCGGGCGCCGGGTCGACCCACCCGAGGCCCTGCAGATGGGCCTGTGCAATCGCGTGGTACCCACCGGTTCGGGGCTGGCTGCCGCATTGGAACTCGCAGAGCAGCTGGCTGTGTTTCCTCAGGCCACGATGCGGGCCGACCGCTCCAGCGCCTATGCGCAATGGGACCTGCCGATGGCGCAGGCGCTGCACCAGGAATGGGTGCACGGCAAAGCCTGCCTTGGCGATGCCTTGCAGGGCGCCAGCCAATTCGCCGGCGGCGCCGGCCGGCACGGCAAGTTTTAGGCGGCAGTCGGGATCTCCCGCGGCTTGCCGGTGTCGTCGACTGCCACGTAGGTCAGCGACGCTTCGGTCACCTTGACGTACTTTCCCTGGCTGCGGAACTGCTCGGCATACACCTCCACCTGCACGGTCACCGAAGTGCGGCCGATCCGGGTCACCGATGCGAAAAACGACAGGATGTCGCCGACGCGCACCGGTTGCTTGAAGATGAACTGGTTCACGGCCACGGTCACCTGGCGGCCTTGCGTATGGCGTGCCGGCAATACGGCGCCGGCCAAGTCGACCTGGGCCATGACCCAGCCACCGAAGATGTCGCCGTTGGCGTTGCAGTCGGCCGGCATCGGGATGACTTTGAGCACCAGTTCCTTGTCGGTTGGCAACAAGACCTGGGGTACGCTTGAATGGGTGGAGATGGTCACAATGGGGTCCTGATGCAAAAAAGGCGCACTGTGGGCCGTGTTGGCGCCGCCGCGCCTTTTTTTGTGCTTACCTGATACACCGGATTGTCCCGCATGCGCCACGCCGCCCATTCTTCTTCGCCCACAGTTCCCTTGCCGGGCCAGAGCGACGGCCAGGAGCGGCGCTCCGACTGGGCCACGCTGAGCCGTCTGCTACCCTACTTGTTGCAGTACAAATGGCGCGTCGTGGCCGCGCTGACGTTCATGGTCGGTGCCAAGCTGGCCAATATCGGCGTGCCGCTGTTGCTCAAGGAACTGGTCGACGGCCTGAGCCCGAATGGCGGGCGCAGTCTGGCGCAGGCAGCGCCCGCCGAACTGTTGCAGGCGGTGCTGGTGGTGCCGGTCGCACTGCTGTTCGGTTATGGCCTGCTGCGACTGTCGACCACGCTGTTCACCGAACTGCGCGAACTGGTTTTCGCGAAGGCCACCGAAGGCGCGGCACGCTCCATCTCGCTGCAGGTGTTCCGGCATCTGCACGCGCTGAGCCTGCGTTTTCACCTGGACCGCCAGACCGGCGGCATGACCCGTGACATTGAGCGCGGCACGCGCGGCGTGCATTCCCTGATCTCGTATTCGCTTTACAGCATCGGCCCGACGCTGATCGAGGTCACGCTGGTGCTGACCCTGCTGGCGGTGAAGTTCGACATCTGGTTCGCCTGGATCACGATCATCGCGCTGGTGGTCTACATCACCTTCACGGTCACAGTGACGCAGTGGCGCACCCAGTTCCGGCGCCAGATGAACGAACTCGACTCGTCGGCGCACAGCCGCGCCATCGATTCACTGCTGAACTACGAGACCGTCAAGTACTTCAACAACGAAGAATTCGAGACGGGTCGTTACGACGAGAGCCTGGAACGCTACCGCAAGGCGGCGATCAAGAGCCAGCAAACGCTGAGTCTGCTCAACACCGGCCAGCAACTCATCATCGCCGCCTCGCTGGTGGCGATGCTTTACCGCGCCACGCAAGGTGTCGTCGACGGCCGTATGACGTTGGGCGACCTTGTCATGGTCAACGCCTTCATGATCCAGCTCTACATTCCGCTTGGTTTCCTGGGCACCTTGTACCGCGAGATCAAGCAAAGTCTGATCGATCTGGACAAGATGTTCCGGCTGATGGAGCAGCAGCGCGAGATCGCGGACCCCACCGATGCGCCGCCGCTGGCGCTTGTCGGTGAGCCGGCGATCCGCTTCGAGCATGTGGACTTCGCCTACGACAGCGGTGTGCCGGCGGGTGGCAATTCGGCCGCGCGCAGCATCCTGCACGACATCAGCTTCGAGATCCCGGCCGGCAAAACCGTGGCCGTAGTCGGCCCCTCGGGGGCCGGCAAGTCGACGCTGGCGCGGCTGCTTTATCGCTTCTACGACGTGCAGGGCGGGCGCATCACGATTGCCGGGCAGGACATACGCGGCGTGACCCAGTCCAGCGTGCGCCGTGCCATCGGCATCGTGCCCCAGGACACGGTGCTGTTCAACGACACCATCGCCTACAACATCGCCTATGGCGCTACGGGTGCGAGCCAGGAGCAGGTCGAACAGGCGGCGCGCGCCGCGCATATCCACAATTTCATCATCAGCACACCGGCTGGCTACGAGGCCATGGTCGGCGAACGCGGGCTGAAGTTGTCGGGTGGTGAGAAGCAGCGCGTGGCCATCGCCCGCACATTGCTCAAGAATCCGCCGATCCTGATCTTCGATGAGGCCACCAGCGCGCTGGATTCGGCCAATGAACGGGCAATCCAGGCCGAGCTGCGTTTGGTGGCGCGCGACAAGACCACGCTGGTGATTGCGCACCGCCTGTCGACCGTGGTGGACGCCCATGAAATCCTGGTCATGGATGGCGGGCGCATTGTGGAGCGGGGTGCACATGCGCAGCTGCTAGCCGCCAAGGGGCGTTATGCCCAGATGTGGTCGATGCAACAGTCGAGCGAGAAGAGCGGCCCCGCTGGCGCTTGAAGCGGCACGCTGGCGGATCGCGTCCGGTGCGCCGCCCCTTTCCGCCAAGTAGAGGGCCGCAGGCGCGTCGGCCCGTCAGTGATCAGACGCGCTCGAGCACCACCGCGATGCCTTGACCCACTCCGATACACATGGTGCACAAGGCATAACGACCGCCGGTCGTCATCAGTTGGTTGACGGCGGTGGTGGCCAGGCGGGCGCCGGAGGCTCCCAGGGGATGGCCCAGCGCGATAGCGCCGCCATTCGGATTGACGCGAGGATCGATGTCCTGCAAACCGAGAGCGCGCAATACCGCGAGGCCCTGGGCTGCAAAGGCTTCGTTGAGTTCGATCACGTCCATCTGGGCGATGGTGAGGCCCGTCAGTGCCAGTACCTTCTGGCTTGCCGGCGCTGGCCCCATGCCCATGATGCGCGGCGCGACGCCGGCCGTGGCCATGCCCACGACGCGTGCGCGAGGTGTCAGGCCGTGCCTCGCAGCGCCCGCCTCGTCCGCGAGCAGCAAGGCACAGGCACCGTCATTGACGCCGCTGGCATTGCCGGCGGTGACGCTGCCATCCGGCCGTACCACGCCCTTGAGTTTGGCCAGTGACTCGAGTGTGGTGGCGCGCGGGTGCTCATCCTTGTCGACGATGACTGGGTCGCCCTTTTTTTGTGCCACGCTGACCGGCGTGATCTCGGCATCGAAATAACCCGCCTTCTGTGCCGCCACCGCCTTCATCTGGCTGGCCAGCGCCATGGCATCCTGGTCCTGCCGGCTGATGTTGAATTCGGCCGCCACGTTCTCGGCGGTTTCGGGCATGGCGTCGACACCGTATTGCGCCTTCATCAACTTGTTGATGAAGCGCCAGCCGATGGTGGTGTCGTAGACCGCATTGGCGCGGCCAAAGGCAGTTTCGGCCTTGGGCATGACGAACGGTGCACGGCTCATGCTCTCGACGCCGCCGGCAATCATCAGGCTGGCTTCGCCCGAGCGGATGGCGCGTGCGGCGGTACCCACCGCATCGAGTCCTGAGCCGCACAGACGATTCACGGTGGCGCCTGGGACCTCGATCGGCAAACCGGCGAGCAAGGCCGCCATTCGCGCCACGTTGCGGTTGTCTTCGCCCGCCTGGTTGGCGCAGCCGTAGATGACGTCGGTCACGGCCTGCCAGTCGACCTGGGTATTACGCGCCATCAGCGCCTTGATCGGTATGGCGCCGAGGTCGTCTGTGCGCACGGTGCTGAGCGCGCCGCCGTAGCGGCCGAATGGGGTGCGGATGGCGTCGCAAATATAGGCATGGTTCATGGTGTGTCTCCGGTTTGGCAATGGCGTGATCGGGTCGGCGTGTCGCAGACCCGATCAGGGTGTCAGGTGGCGATCGGCAGGCCGACCAGTTGTTCGAGTTCAGCATGGGTCAGGCCATCGACCCGGTCGATCAACTTGAGGCCTTGCGGCGTGCACGCCAATGTTGCCAGATCGCAGTAGATACGCTTGACGCAGCCGATGCCGGTGAGTGGGTAGCTGCATTGCGCCACCACCTTGCTCTGGCCTTGTTTGGTCAGGAGGTCCATCATGACCCAGGTCTGCTTGGCGCCGATGGCAAGGTCCATGGCGCCACCGACCGCGGGTATGGCACCGGCCTCGCCGGTGTGCCAGTTGGCCAGGTCGCCCGTGGCAGAGACCTGGAACGCACCCAGCACACAGATGTCCAGGTGGCCGCCACGCATCATCGCAAAGCTGTCGGCGTGGTGAAAGAAGGCGCCACCACTGCGCAGTGTCACGGGCTGCTTGCCGGCGTTGATGAGGTCATAGTCCTCGTCGCCCGGCGCGGGCGCCGGACCCATGCCCAAAATGCCGTTCTCGCTTTGCAGGATGACTTCGCGGTTCGGCGGAATATGGTTGGCCACCAGGGTCGGCATGCCGATGCCCAGATTCACATAGGCCCCCTCGTGAATGTCCTGCGCCACGCGTTGTGCTAGTTGCTCTTTGCTGCGTTTCATGTAGCCCATGTCATGCGACTTTCTGCAGACCGCCGGCCTGGGTGGCGATGCGGTCAATTTGCACAATCCGATGCACAAAGATTCCTGGGGTGATGACATGTTCCGGGTCCAGCGCGCCCAGTTCGACCACCTCGTGAACGGACGCCACCGTCCTTTTCGCCGCCATGGCCATCACCGGGCCGAAGTTGCGCGCCGCCATGCGGTAGGTGAGGTTACCCCAGCGGTCGCCCCGTTCGGCCTTGATCAAGGCCACATCGCCGTGAATCGGCAGCTCCAGCACGTAATGTTTGCCGCTCATCTCGCGCGTTTCCTTCGGCGAGCCATCGGCTTTTTTAGCCAGTTCGGTGCCATAACCGGTGGGCGAGAAAAATGCGCCGATGCCGGCACCCGCAGCACGGATGCGTTCAGCCAGATTGCCCTGCGGTACCAGTTCGAGTTCGAGCTTGCCGCTGCGATACAACGCGTCGAACACGTGGCTGTCCGCCTGGCGCGGAAAGCTGCAGATGACCTTGCGCACCCGGCCGGTTTGCAGCAAAGCGGCCAATCCGGTTGTGCCATTGCCGGCGTTGTTGTTGACGATGGTCAGATCCCGCGCGCCCTGTTCGATCAGGCCGTCGATCAGTTCATTGGGAATGCCGGCGGTTCCGAAACCGCCGATCAGCACGGTGGTGCCGTCCTTTATGTCGGCCAGCGCGTCGGCCACAGAGCGGGCAATCTTGTTGATCATGGGCATTCCCCTGGAATGGCGTGGAACGCAGGCCCTGCGTCGCCGTCGCGGGCCGTTGCTTCAGAAACTGAACAGAGAACGGCTTCGTAAAATGTTGATCTAGATGGAGTTATTGAGAACATCTCCACATCCTACCCGCCGGTCGTGCCCACTGAACATCGGGCTGCGTGTGATGGACTTCGCGCAACGCAGAGCGGCCCGGCAGCGCGGGCCCGGAATGCGCCGAATTCGGCCATCGAAGTGTCCCTGGGAGGCGCCTTGCGAAGGGCCTCAGTTGTCCCCGGGGTTTCCGCCCAGCTGATCAGCCTTCAGCCACCTCGGCGAACAACTGGGCAGCGGTCAGCGTCAATTCGACGCTGGCCAGTTCAACGGCCTCGCCACGGGCGAATGGGTGCAACACCCACAAACCGTCGGCGCCTTTGCGGTAGCAGTCGGTGGCGCGCGTATCCAGATCGACCATCAGGTATTCCTGGAGGCTGGGCAGTGAGCGATAGTGACCGAACTTCAGCCCGCGGTCGTAGGCCGCCGTCGTCGGCGAGAGCACTTCCGCGATGAGCTTGGGTTCCGTCTTGACCATGGCACTGGCCAAGTCCAGCGCGCTGCAGGTCACCAGCACGTCGGGGTAGAAATAGCTGTTGGCGGCGGCCACATGCAGCCGCATGTCGCTCATGTAGGTGCGGCAGGCGCTGCCACTGAGGTGCTGGCGCAAGGCGAATGCCAGATTCATGGTCACTGTGACGTGCCGGTCTTCCGCCCCGGCCATCGCAAATACCTCGCCGTCGATGAATTCGTGGCGTTCGGGTTGCGCAGCTTCCCAGGTCAGGTAGTCGGAGGCGGAAAAATTGGCGGTCTGTGCGGTGCGTCCCATAGACCAGTCCTTGTCGGTACGGAAGTGCTCCATTATGGAGGCGATGCATCGTCCAGTCTGTAAAAGGTGTGCAGGGTACCGGTGCGCGGCCGGGGCCAGTGCGACTTACGTAGCTGCGTGGCAGTCGGCCAGACTGATGGCGTCGCCGCAAAGGTAGTTGCTGCCGAACGCGGGAAAATTCTGGTCCATGACCACCAGCCAGGTCTGCGCAAGCTCCCGTCCCCGCTCCCGCGTCGCGGCTTGTGCCTCGTCACTGCGTTGTTTGTGCGCATCGAGGATCTGCGGATAGACCAGCGAATACACGAGGTCGATACTGGTCCAGTCCATGCGCTTGTTGAACCGGCTTCGGAGTGGCAATTTCCGTGCCCGCTTTCTTCGCTCCGCCATATTTACGCACTTTTCGACCGCCGTTCACAGCAGCAGGCCGGCCTCAGCGGCCAGGCACGTCGCCGTCGGAGCGCGTCGTCACTAACGCAGGGCGCTGTGCTTTCACGTTACACGTGCTTGAACCACTTGAAGCACCTCTCGAATCT
>Ga0335397_10005029_pt1 | contig 17373 bp, 11 predicted proteins | sample MAT04_FD_205740 | JGI IMG/M metagenome (GOLD analysis project Ga0335397, IMG submission 205740) | Freshwater microbial communities from Lake Fryxell liftoff mats and glacier meltwater in Antarctica - MAT-04 (spades assembly) (version 2) ... | reverse complement strand
CCGCGCAGCGGCAGCTCACCGTGACTTACCTCACCGATGCCCATCGGGCCTGCGCCGCGCAGATTGCACAGCAGATGCGCGACTGCGGCTTTGACAGCGTGGACATCGACGCGGTGGGCAACGTGGTGGGTCGCTATGAAAATAGTAGCTACTCGCGCAGGACTGACGGGGGCTACAGCCCAAAAACACACCCAACTCTTCTTACCGGGAGCCACTTTGATACCGTTCGCAACGGAGGCAAATACGATGGCCGTCTGGGTATTTTTGTGCCCATGGCCGTGGTGCGCGAGCTGCACCACCAGCAGCGTCGCTTGCCGTTCGCGCTGGAAGTCGTGGCTTTTTCGGAGGAAGAAGGCCAGCGCTACAAGGCGACATTTTTGGGCTCCAGCGCATTGACGGGTGACTTTGATCCCGCGTGGCTGGAGCAGTTGGACGCCAACGGCATCCCCATGCGCCAGGCCATGGTTCACGCAGGGCTCAACCCGGCGGACATTGCCGCGCTGAAGCGCAATCCTGAGGACTACCTGGGCTTTGTGGAAGTGCACATCGAGCAGGGTCCCGTGCTTAACGCACTGGATATTCCGCTGGGCATCGTCACCTCCATCAACGCCAGCGTGCGTTACCAGGGCACGGTGATTGGCATGGCCAGCCATGCCGGCACCACACCGATGAACAGCCGCCGCGACGCCGCCGCTGCTGTGGCGGAGCTGATGCTGTTGGTGGAACAGCGGGCTGCGGCCGATGGCGACTCAGTAGGCACCGTGGGCATTCTGCAAGTACCCGGAGGCTCCATCAACGTCGTGCCAGGCCGCTGCCAGTTTTCACTGGACTTGCGCGCACCCAACAACGCGCAACGCGACCGCCTGGCGGCCGATGTGCTGACCGAACTCGACGCCATCTGCACACGCCGTGGCGTGCACCACACCCTGACCGAGACCATGCGCGCCAGCGCCGCACCCAGCGCGCCCACCTGGCAAGCGCGCTGGGAACGAGCGGTCGCTGCATTGGGCGTGCCCCTGCACCGCATGCCCAGCGGCGCGGGCCACGACGCCATGAAGCTGCACGAAGTCATGCCCCAGGCCATGCTGTTTGTGCGGGGACAAAACTCCGGCATCAGCCACAACCCGCTGGAGTCCACCACCAGCGATGACATGCAACTCGCAATCGAAGCCTTTTCGTTGCTTCTACAAGAAATAGCCCCATGAACGCCTACGAGCAACTGGACACCTGGATCGACGCGCACTTTGACGAACAAGTGACGTTTTTGCAGGAACTCATCCGGGTTCCTACCGACACGCCACCTGGCAACAACGCGCCCCACGCCGAGCGCACAGCCGAATTGCTACAGGGCTTTGGTTTCGAGGTGGAAAAGTACGTAGTACCCGAGGCCGAAGTGCGCGCCGCCGGCTTGCAGACCATCACCAATCTGGTGGTGCGCCGCAAATACGGTGCGGGCACCACCGTGCTGCTCAATGCCCATGGTGACGTGGTGCCGCCCGGCGAAGGCTGGACGCACGACCCCTATGGCGGGGAGATCGAAGACGGCAAGATCTATGGCCGCGCAGCGGCGGTCAGCAAGTGCGATTTTTCCACCTATGCCTTTGCCGTGCGCGCGCTGGAAGCCGTGGTCAAACCGGTCCACGGCAGCGTGGAATTGCTCTTCACCTACGATGAAGAATTTGGGGGCGAAGTGGGTCCGGCCTGGCTGCTGGCGCACAAGATCATCCACCCCGATTTGATGGTGGCAGCGGGCTTTAGCTACCAGGTCATCACCGCCCATAACGGCTGCCTGCAAATGGAAGTCACGGTGCACGGGAAAATGGCCCACGCCGCCATTCCGGCCTCGGGCGTCGATGCCTTGCAGGCCGCCAACACTATCCTTACCGCGCTGTATGCGCAAAACACGCTGTACCAGCAGATCACATCCCAGGTGGAAGGCATCACACACCCCTACCTGAATATCGGCACCATTGAGGGCGGCACCAACACCAACGTGGTTCCCGGGCGCGTTACCTTCAAACTTGACCGCCGCATGATCCCCGAAGAAAACCCCACCGAAGTAGAGGCCGGCCTGCGTGCGCTCATCACAGAAACAGCCGCCCGCACGCCCGGCGTCGCCGTTGATATCAAACGTATTCTGCTGGCCCGCGCCCTGCAGCCACTGCCCGGCAACAAGCCTTTGGTGGAAGCCATTCAAAAGCACGGTGCGCAAGTGTTTGGCGAGCCGATTCCGGCGCTGGGCACCCCGCTGTATACCGACGTGCGTCTGTTCTGCGAAGCCGGTATTCCGGGCGTGATTTACGGCGCGGGGCCGCGCACGGTGCGGGAGTCCAACGCCAAGCGGTCCGACGAACACCTGGACCTGGAAGACCTGCGGCGTGCCACCAAGGTCATCGCGCGCACCTTGAGCGACCTGCTGGCTTAGGCGCCACGGATATTTACCAGGAGACGGATATGACAAGCCTCGCGAACCGGGTCAACGAACAACTGCCCCATGGCAAGCTGGCGGCCCTGGGTCTCCAGCATGTGCTGGTGATGTATGCCGGAGCGGTAGCCGTGCCGCTCATCGTTGGGCGCGCCCTCAAACTCAGCCCAGATCAAGTGGCCATGCTGATTTCGGCCGATTTGTTTTGCTGGGGTCTGGTCACGCTGATCCAGTCCCTGGGCGCCACCCAGTGGTCTGGCATCAAGCTGCCCGTCATGATGGGGGTGACGTTTGCCTCCGTCGCGCCCATGGTTGCCATGGCCAATGCCGTACCGGGGGCGGCCGGGGCCCAGCTTATTTTCGGATCCATCATTGGCGCCGGCGTGGTCTCCATCGTGATTGCGCCGCTGGTGAGCCGCATGTTGCGTTTCTTCCCACCGGTGGTCACAGGCACCATCATTGCGGTGATTGGCATCAGCCTGATGCGCATCGGCATCAACTGGATCTTTGGCAACCCCTTCGGCCCTACGGCCCCGAACATCGTCAACCCCGAGCACACCCAGTGGCTGGCAGAGGCAGCTGCCGCCGCAGGTGCGGCTGTGCCGGGCCTGCCAACCATGCCCAAAGGGCTGGCGCTTGTGGCCACCGTGTCCAACCCCAAATATGCCGATCCGGGCGGCGTGGGCATCGCCGCACTGGTGCTGACATCGATCCTGCTCATTTCCCGGTTCGCCAAAGGCTTCCTGGCCAATATCTCGGTGCTGCTGGGCATTGTGATCGGCGGTATCGCCGCTACATCCATGGGCCTCATGGGGTTCGACAAAGTTGCCAAGGCCGCCTGGTTTGACGTCGTGCTGCCGCTGCAGTTCGGCATGCCAGTATTTGACCCGGTGCTGATCCTGACCATGTCGCTGATCATGGTCGTGGTGATGATTGAGTCGACGGGCATGTTTCTGGCTCTGGGTGAAATGACCTGCAAGACAATCTCGCAGCAAGACTTGGCGCGCGGGATGCGCACCGACGGTCTGGGCACGCTGATTGGCGGCCTTTTCAACACTTTTCCCTACACCAGCTTCTCGCAAAACGTGGGGCGGGTGGCGGCGACCGGCATTCGTATTTTGGGCACCGTGGATTTCAAAACCTGGCGGTTCAATTCGCTCATCGTCGCCATTTCCTTGGGGATCGGCATGATTCCGCTGATCGCGCCCAACTTCAAACAGTGGATGCCCCATGGCATTCACCCGCTCATTGAATCCGGCATTCTTTTGTCCTCCCTCAGCGCGGTGCTGTTGAACCTGTTTTTTAATGGTGGACAAGCGGATACCGGCGCTGCTGTAGCGGCGGCGCGACAAGCGGACGCCCATTGATGCCTGCACACCCTTTTTCGATCGCCACTGGCTGGGGCCTCAGCGGCTCGCCGGGCGCGTGAGCGAATAGCTTCCATGTCCTGGCACGCCCAACTGCAGCTGGATTACCGCGTGGAGTCCTCCCGCACCGTGGCCCGCCACGCGCACAGCGGGCCCTTGCGGATTCTGCAAAGCCTCTATCCGGAGGGCGACGCCATTTGCCATAACGTGCTGGTGCACCCGCCCGGCGGTTTGGTGGGTGGCGACACGCTGGACATCGCAGTGCACGCCCAAGCCGGAGCCCATGGTCTGATCACGACCCCCGGCGCCACCCGCTTCTACCGCTCCGACGGTCTCACGGCACTGCAAAACACGCATCTGAAACTGGAGTCCGGGGCGCGGCTGGAGTGGTTGCCGCTCGAAGCCCTGTGCTATAGCGGCTGCCTGGCCGAAAACCGCCTCGCCATGGACCTGTCGGCTGGCGCGGAGCTGATCGGGTGGGACGTGACCGCATTGGGACTGCCCCTTGCCAACCAGCCCTTTACGCAGGGGCATTTTCGCCAGAACATCGCCGTTCCCGGCGTCTGGCTGGAACGCGGCACGATCGACGCCCGTGATGCCCGTCTGCTGGATGGACCCACCGGCCTGGCCGGGAATCGCTGCATGGCATCCCTGTTCTTCGTGACCGGAACCCCGCTCACCCGCGAGCGCCGCCAACGGGCGCTGGACAGTGTGCGGGAGGTCATGGCACAGCATCCGCTCGCGCAGTCATCCGGTGCCACGAGCCCCAACCTGAACGTCGTAGTGGTGCGGGTTGTTGCGCCTGTCGTGGAACCGGCCATGGACCTGCTGCGTGCGCTGCGCGCCACCTGGCGCGAGCAGCTGTGGAACACGGCCCCGTCGAATCCCCGCATCTGGTCCATGTAGTGCTATTCTCGCCACCCTGATGGCAACGTTTGAAGATGACCTTTCGGCCAGTTCTGCCCTGGTGGTAGACGGCAACCCGACCTCCCGATCCATTCTGGTTTCGCAACTACGCGACTTCGGCGTGGGGACGGTGGTACAGGCCGCGCGCGCGGCGGATGCACGCAGACAATTGGAGTTCCGGTCTTTTGACTTCGTTTTGTGCGAGCGGCATTTCGCCAACGAGGCCAGCTCCGGACAAGACCTGCTGGATGACCTGCGCCGCAGCCAGCTGTTGCCGTTCTCCACCGTTTTCATCATGATCACAGGCGAGGCGACCTATGCCAAGGTGGCCGAAGCAGCCGAGTCGGCCTTGGACGGCTACTTGCTCAAGCCCCATAAGGCAACCCACCTTGCCGAACGACTCCACCAGGCACGTATCCGCAAGGTGTCATTACAGGAAATTTTTACCGCCATTGAAGCCGAAGACTTCGAGACGGCCGCCAAACTGTGCCTGGACCGCTTCGAATCCAGAGGCTTGTTCTGGCTGTATGCGGCGCGGGTGGGTGCCGAGTTGCTATTGCGCATCGGCCGCTGTGCAGAAGCCCAAACGCTCTACCAGGCGGTGGTGACTGCCAAGACTCTGCCGTGGGCCAAACTGGGCGTCGCACGCTCGCAGATTGATGCAGGCCAGCTCAGCCAAGCCACCAGCATGCTGGAAAACCTCATCAGCGCCGACCCCACATATGCAGACGCTTACGATGTGATGGGCCGTGCCCAGTTTGAGTTGGGCAAGTTTGACAAGGCGCTGGAAACCTACAAAATGGCCTCCACGCTCACCCCCGCATCCATCAGCCGCCTGCAAAACCTGGCGATGATGACCTACTACGCGGGCGACCACGTGGAAGCTGAAAAGCTGCTGGACCGCACCGCCCGCATGGGGCTGGAATCCAAAATGTTTGACTGCCAAAGCCTGGTGCTACTGGCGTTTACCCGTCTTGAAACCGGTGACCGCAAGGGTTTACAGCGCTGCCATGACGACTTCAACCGCCTGATCGAACGCAATCCGGACAATGCCCGGCAAAGGCGTCTGGCAGACATCGTCATCGCGCTGAACCTGATCCAGCAACACCAATTTGCCCAATCGGTGGATGCCGTGCGTGCCTCGGCCAAAACCGTGACCCAGGCCGAATTCGACTTTGAGTCCGCCAGCAACCTTCTGGCACTGATGGCGCAACTGGCCAACAAAGCGATCCGACTGGAAGACGCAGAGTCCGCAGTAGAAACCATCGGCCTGCGTTTTTGTAGCAACCGGTCGCTCACCGAGCTGCTGGCAGCCAGTGCACTGATTCACCCGCCGTATGCCGATCGCATCCGCGCTTGCCAGGCAAAAGTGCTTGAATACGCGGAAGTGGCCATGGCCTTGAGTCTGTCGGGCGACCCGACGTCTGCCGTCAAAAACCTGGTTTTCCACGGCAAGAGCACGCTAAACGCCCGCCTGATCGACAACGCCTACCAGGTTCTGCAAAAACATGCGGCCAGGATCAAGGAGGCCAAGGCGCTTGGGGAAGCGGTTCAGGAGTTGCGCACGCGCTTTGGCGTGAACAATGCCAAGGCATCTCTGGGCGAGCAAAAACGCCAGGCTGGAGGCCTTGTTTTGCGAACAGGGGCCGCTCCGGGTGCGGCAAACCGCACGGCGGACCGATCGGTGGCTCCACCCAACCCGGTGGGCTAAATCGCCACCAGGCTGCGAACCTGGTTGGCCTCCATGTCCTTGCCATCGCCACTGGCCACTACCGCGCCCCGCTCCATCACCACATACTTGTCTGCCAGTTCCTGGGCAAAGTCGTAGTACTGCTCGACCAGCACAATCGCCATGTCACCCCTGCCGCTAAGCATACGGATCACGCGGCCAATGTCCTTGATGATGCTGGGCTGAATGCCCTCTGTGGGTTCATCCAGAATCAGCACGCGGGGCTTGGCAGCCAGTGCGCGGGCAATGGCCAATTGCTGCTGCTGCCCGCCTGACAGGTCACCCCCGCGGCGACCCAGCATCTGCTTGAGTACCGGGAACAGCTCGTACAACTCGGGCGGAATGGGCGTGCCGGCAGGCTTGTAAGCCAGGCCCATGCGCAGGTTTTCTTCCACCGTCAGGCGTCCAAAAATCTCACGGCCCTGCGGTACAAAGCCCATACCGGCACGGGCGCGCTGGTAGGGTGTGTCCCGCTGGATGGGTTTGCCGTCCAGTTCAATGGAGCCGGTCTTGATGGGGACCAGTCCCATCAGCGATTTCAGCAAGGTAGTTTTGCCCACCCCGTTGCGCCCCAGAACGACCGTGACCTTGCCCAATTGCGCCTCCATACTCACGTCCCGCAAGATGTGCGAGCCGCCGTAGTACTGGTTGATGTTTTTGACGTTCAGCATATTCGTGTGACCTTAACGACCCAAATAGACTTCAATGACGCGCTCATCGCTCTGTACCTGGTCCAGCGTGCCCTGCGCCAGCACCGAGCCATCGCACAGCACGGTGACAATGTCGCTGATGGTGCGTATGAAGCCCATGTCATGCTCTACCACCATGAGCGAGTGTTTGCCCTTCAGCGTCAAGAACAGCTCGGCTGTACGCTCAGTTTCTTCATCGGTCATTCCCGCCACGGGCTCGTCGAGCAGCAGCAGCTTGGGTTCCTGCATCAAGAGCATGCCAATCTCCAGCCACTGCTTCTGTCCATGGCTCAGGTTGCCTGCGAGCCGCCCCACACTGTCTGCCAGATGAATGGTGTGCAGCACCTCGGCAAGCCGGTCCCCCTGTGCAGAGTCCAGGCGGAAGAACAGGGAAGATTTCACGCCCTTGTTGGTGTGCAAAGCCAGCTCCAGATTTTCAAACACCGTCAGCTGTTCAAACACCGTGGGTTTCTGGAATTTGCGGCCAATGCCCAGTTGCGCAATTTCAGGCTCGGTGTAGCGCAGCAAATCAATCGTGCTGCCGAAAAACACGCTACCCGAATTGGGCCGGGTCTTGCCAGTGATGATGTCCATCATGGTGGTCTTGCCCGCTCCATTGGGGCCAATGATGCAGCGCAGCTCACCCGGTGCAATGTCCAGCGACAAGCCGTTGATGGCCTTGAAGCCTTCAAAGCTGACGTGCACGTCTTCCAGATACAAAATACGTCCGTGGGTGACGTCCACCTCGCCCTGCGCCATGACATGGGAGAAGCCCGCACTGCGGCCACCGGACTCGGTTTGTCCCGTCTTTGCAGACAGGACTGCCCTGCGGGCCTCGACGCGCTTCGCGCCTTGCTCAAGAAGATCGGGCGTCATGCCTTGGCTCCTTTCATTTTCTTAACCAGCCCGACCACACCATCGGGCAGGTACAGCGTTACACCGATGAACAGTGCACCCAAAAAGTACAACCAGAATTCGGGGTAAGTCACCGTCAACCAGCTCTTGGCCCCATTGACAATGAAGGCACCAATGATCGGCCCGATCAGCGTGGCGCGGCCGCCCACCGCCGCCCAGATGGCGATCTCGATCGAATTGGCGGGGCTCATTTCGCTGGGGTTGATGATGCCCACCTGCGGCACATACAAAGCACCCGCCACGCCGCACATCATGGCCGAGATGGTCCAGATGGTTAGCTTGAAGCCAATGGGGTTGTAGCCCGAGAACATGACCCGTGTTTCGGCATCCCGCACAGCCTGGAGCACGCGACCAAACTTGCTGTTGACCAGCCAGCGCCCCAGCAAAAAGAAACCCAGCAACGTGACCGATGTCAGCACAAACAGCGTCATGCGCATCTCTTGCGTGGCAATCGGAATGTTGAGCAGCCGCTTGAAATCGGTGAAACCGTTGTTGCCACCAAAACCGGTTTCGTTGCGAAAGAACAGCAGCATCGCCGCAAACGTCATGGCCTGGGTGATGATGGAAAAGTACACCCCTTTGATGCGCGAGCGAAAGGCAAAGTAGCCAAACACAAAAGCCACCAGGCCCGGCACCGCCACCACCAGAAACAGCGTGGCGATGAAACTGTCGCTGAACGTCCAATGCCAGGGCAAAGTCTTCCAGTCCAGAAACACCATGAAGTCCGGCAGGTTGCTTTTGTAATTGCCGTCGGTGCCAATCTGGCGCATCAGGTACATACCCATGGCATAGCCGCCCAACGCGAAGAATAGCCCGTGGCCCAGCGACAGAATGCCGGTGTAGCCCCAGATCAAACCCATCGCCAAAGCGCAGATGGCGTAGCACATGATCTTGGCGATCAGGCCCACTGCAAAGTCGCTCAGGTGGAAGATGCTGTTGGCAGGCACCCACAGGTTGAGCACGGGGACACAGGCACACAGCAGAACCAGGGCGACCAGCCAGGCGCTCCAGCCGGTGCGGGTGAGCAGGGGCGCGGGTTGGGGTAAGTTGAGTGGGCTCATGCTTCTGCGCTCCGGCCCTTCATGGCGAATATGCCTTGCGGACGCTTTTGAATAAAAATAATGATGAAAACCAACACGGCAATCTTGGCCAGCACGGCGCCGGTCCAGCCCTCCAGAAACTTGTTCAACACACCCAGGCCCAGCGCCGCATACACGGTGCCCGCCAACTGGCCGACACCACCCAGCACCACCACCATGAAGGAGTCCACGATGTAACCCTGACCCAGGTCGGGCCCGACGTTACCGACCTGGCTGAGCGCACAGCCGGCCAGTCCGGCAATGCCGGAGCCCAGTGCAAACGCATAGGTATCAATGCGGGCGGTGTTCACGCCCATGCACGCCGCAATGGGGCGGTTTTGCGTGACCCCGCGCACAAACAAACCCAGCCGGGTTTTCTCGATCAGGAACCACACGCCGAACAGCACCGCAAAAGCAAAGCCCACAATGACCAGCCGGTTGTAGGGCAAGGACAGATTGCCCATAACCTGCACACCGCCGCTCATCCAGCTGGGGTTTTCTACCCCCACGTTTTGCGCGCCAAACAAGGTGCGTACCAGCTGCATCAACACCAGACTGATACCCCAGGTGGCCAATAGCGTTTCCAGCGGACGACCGTACAGGAAGCGGATCACGCTGCGCTCCAGCGCCGCACCGACCAGCGCGGAAGTTGCAAAAGCCACCGGAACGGACGCCAGCAGATACCAGTCAAAGGCGCCCGGAAGATATTTCTGAAACACGCCCTGCACCACATAGGTAGCGTAGGCGCCAATCATCATCAGTTCGCCGTGTGCCATGTTGATCACGCCCATCAGCCCGTAGGTGATGGCGAGTCCTAGTGCCACCAACAACAAAATGCTGCCCAGGCTGATGCCACTGAAAATGGCGCCCAGTCGGTCGCCCCAGGCCAGACGCGACTCCACCTGACTCAGGCTGCGGTGCAGTGCACTCTTCACACCCGGGTCGGCCTCTATCTTCAATCGCTCCACAAGGAGCGTTTTGGTTGCGGCCTGTCCACTTTGGGCCAGTAGAGTGGCGGCATCCAGGCGTTTGGCTTTGTCCGCACTGCTGAGCATGGCGGCGGCGCGCAGCAAGCCCAACTTGTCCTTGATATCGGGAACGCTCTCTTGCGCAAAGGCTTTGTCGAGCAAGGACAGCTTGCTCTCATCCACCTGACCCTGCAGGGTTTTAACGGCTTCCCGGCGCACCCTAGCGTCGGTGGACAGCAACTTGAGGGACGCCAGTGCGGTATCAATTTCTCCGCGCATGCGGTTGTTGTTCATCACATCTTCGGCCGTATCCGGCAACGCGGACTCTGCGCCCGTGACAGGATCGATGGCCTTGTCTTCTTTCACAAACACAGGTTTGCCTGCCACCACTTTCACCGTGTCATCAGACAAAGCCTGGATGAATTGGGCAGTCTTGTCGTCGGCACCGGCTATGGACGCACGCAAAGCTTCAATGCGTGCATCTCCATCGCCGATTGCAATGCCTTTTGCTTCGTCAGCCGTCAATGCGTAAGCGTTATTTGCTATGAAAAATATAGCAAACAGAAAGAAGTAGCGGTTCAACATAAGACCTTAGAAAGCTACAGAATGCTAAGAAAGGCGGGAGCGTAGCGAGCGATCCAAGGTGAACCTTGGATCGCGCAGTAGCTTCCTACTTCTTAGCAGGCTCGTCGGGCTTCGTGGCATTGCCTTCGATGTAAGGCGACCATGGCTTGGCTTTCACAGGGCCCGGTGTCTTCCACACCACATTGAACTGGCCATCCGCCTTGATCTCGCCAATAAACACCGATTTGTGCAAGTGGTGGTTTTTCTCATCCATCTTGCTCATGATGCCGCTGGGTGCCTTGAAGGTCTGGCCCGCCATGGCGGCGATGACTTTGTCCACATCAGTGGACTTGGCTTTTTCAACCGCCTGCTTCCACATGTTGATCCCGATATAGGTGGCTTCCATCGGGTCATTGGTCAAAGGCTTGTCGGCACCCGGCAGGTTCTTGGCCTTGGCATACGTCGACCATTTTTTGATGAACTCAGCATTGGTCGGATTCTTGATGCTCATGAAATAGTTCCAGGCGGCCAGGTGACCCACCAGCGGCTTGGCGTCCACGCCGCGCAGTTCCTCTTCACCCACCGAGAAAGCAACCACGGGCACGTCTTTGGCTTTCAAGCCGGCGTTGCCCAGCTCCTTGTAAAAGGGCACGTTGGAGTCACCGTTGATAGTGGACACCACAGCCGTCTTTCCACCAGCCGAGAACTTCTTGATGTCGGCCACAATGGTCTGGTAATCGCTATGGCCAAACGGGGTGTACTTTTCGTCAATATCGGTGTCTTTCACGCCCTTGCTCTTGAGGTAGGCGCGCAAAATCTTGTTGGTGGTGCGGGGGTAGACGTAGTCGGTTCCCAGCAGGACCCAGCGCTTGGCGCCGCCGCCTTCTTTGCTCATCAGGTAATCCACGGCGGGAATGGCTTGCTGGTTGGGCGCCGCACCCGTGTAGAACACGTTCTTGCTCAGCTCTTCACCTTCGTACTGCACGGGGTAAAACAGGAGACCGTTGAGTTCTTCCAGAACCGGCAGCGCGGACTTGCGCGACACGGATGTCCAGCAGCCGAAAATGACGGCAACCTTGTCCTGCGTCAGCAGCTGTTTGGTTTTTTCCGCAAACAGGGGCCAGTTGCTTGCGGGGTCCACCACCACAGGCTCCAGCTTCTTGCCCAGTACGCCGCCCTTGGCGTTGATTTCGTCAATGGCCATCAGCACCGTGTCTTTCAACACGGTTTCCGAAATCGCCATGGTGCCGGACAGGCTGTGCAAAATGCCCACCTTGATGGTGTCAGCGGCATACGCTGGTATGGCCGACAAGGTGGTCAGGGCGACGGCGGCAGTCAGCGCCTTGAGTGTGAATCGACGTGAATTAACGCGTTGCATGTGTGCTTCTCCGGTTGGTGAACAGTTCGTGGATCGTGGTGCGCTGGCCGCTAAAACAGCTTTTGCGACACGATGAATGAACTGTAGGGAAGCCATGCCGAATGGGAAATACGCCGAGTGGCGTACAGGGTCGGCCAAAGAGGGCTGCTTGTCACCATGGCCCTGTGGAACTACCATGCCAAGATGCCCATCGCCGGTTCCCGCCGCAAACGGCCCGTACTGGGCAAGCTCATGCCCCCGCGGCTGGGCCGGGTGTTTGATCGCCAGCGCCTGTTCGCGCTGCTCGACACACGCTTCGAAGCGCCTGGCGTCTGGATTGCCGGGCCGCCCGGGGTCGGCAAGACGACGCTTGTCGCCACCTACCTTGAAGCGCGCGGCGTCCAGACGCTGTGGCTTCAGATTGACGCAGGGGATGCGGACCCGGCAGCGTTCGTCCATTTTCTGAACCTCGCGCTCGCTGACGCAATGCCCCGCCGGCGCCTGCGGCTCGCTGCACCCACTGCAGACGACCTGCGGGACGTTGCGGGGTTCATCCGTCGCTGTTTGCGCGACCTCGCTGCCACACTTGAAGTGCCCTGGGTTCTGGTGCTGGACAACGTGCAGGAGATCGCAACCGCATCCCATCTGCACGCCGGTCTGGCTGCCATGCTGGCCGAGCTGCCCCCTTCAGCCCACCTGATATGTATCAGCCGGGACCTTCCGCCGGCGGCATTCACGCGTGCGCTGGCAGGGCAGCAGCTCGGCTTGATTGACGCCCAGGACTTGCGCTTCACACTCGACGAAACCCGGGCGCTGGTGGCCCTTCACGGGCATCCGATCCAGGTGGATGCGTTGCAGGAAAGTACGGACGGCTGGGCCGCAGCGATGATTCTGATCATGGCCGCACGTGGCACGCTGGCGCCAAACGAAGCGATCAACAACGGACCGGCGCGCGGCCCGTTGTTTGCATTCTTTGCAGGCGAGGTGCTGGCCAGGATGCCCCCAGGCGACGCCGCCACGCTGGCATGCATCGCCTTCCTGCCGAGCATGACGCAGGCCATGGCGACTTCCCTCAGCGGGGATTCCCGAGCCGGTCTGTTGCTGGCTGACCTGGCCGCGCGCAGCCTGTTCACCGACCAGCGATCCGGCGCGGAGCCCGTCTACACCTTTCACGCCCTGTTCGGAGAGTTTTTACGCGCGCACGCAGCGGTCTCACTAACGCAAGAGGCATTGCAGGCCCTGCACCTTCGGGCAGCGAGGGTTCTGACTGCAAACGGACAGGTCGATGTGGCGATTACCCAGTTGATGGCCGCAACTGCGTGGGACGATGCGACGCTGCTGCTGGAGGAACACGCCGGTCACTTCCTGGCGCAAGGGCGCACGGCCTCAATACGGGACTGGATTCTCGCCTTGCCAAAAACCCTGCAGCAACGGCCCGCCATGCACTACTGGCATGGCGTTTGCGAGCTGGCCTCCAACCCGGCACTGGCGCTGGACGAGCTGGAGCGGGCCCGGCACGGCTTTGATGCGGTGGGCAATACGGCGGGCTTGTTCCAGACGGCCGCCGCAGCGGCCGATGCCATCGTCTTTCTCGGCGACCGGCTGGATGTGCTGGAGCCCTGGATCGCCATTCTGAGCGCGCATGCGCCGGCCTATCTGGCACGGCGCCTGGTTCGGCCTGACATTGACCTCGACCTGCGGGTCTTGCCCGGACTGCTGGCCGCTTATGTCAACCGAAGAACGGCAGACCCGCTCACCGCGCGGCTGGCGGATGTGGCCGAAGGCCTGCTCGACCAGCCGCACGCCGCCAGCCAGCGCATCCTGCTGGGCTCGCTGGCGACCTATCTGATGTGGACCGGCCAACTTGCGCGGCTCGATCGCATCATGGTCAAGATTGACCGCATGTGCATGGTGCAGCACACCGCTGCGGCAACCCGGCTGCGCTGGTACGGCGTAGGCGTGTTGATCCGCTCGCTGCGCGGTCTGGTTGGCGAGGCTCTGGCAGATGCCCAGGCTGCGCTGGATGTGTCCGCCGGGCAACCCGCCCTGATGACCAAAGCCCACCTGTTGATGGTGCTCGCAGCGCTGGCCGCACTGGATGCAGGGCGAGCCCGTACCCACCTCCAGGAGGCAGCGGCACGGATGGTTCCAGGCAGCCCGATCGACGCCACAACCTATGGTTTCCAGCGCGGCTTACTGGCCTTGCTGGACGGCGACTGGCCAACCGCCCTGCGCGTCATGGAGGATGCGCTGACCAGCGGACGCGCATCCGGCTGGCCCTTGCGTGAACACATCGCGTTGCTGGGTGTCGCCATGGCCGCCACACAGAATGGCCGTTTCGACCTGGCCGATGTCATGCTGCAGGAAGCCGTAGCCCATCCGTTCCATGCGGTGTGCACCTGGCACCACTGGATTGAGGCGCTGGTGGAAGCCCACCTTGCCGATAGCCAAGGCGACCTGCCACGCTGTCTGAGCGCACTGCGCCGGGCCTTTGCCGTTTCCCGGGCGCACGGGTTCGACTACGGCCCGCTGCTGTACTGCTGTGGCAACACCATGTCCAGACTGTGTGGACTGGCCATGGCCCACGGTGTCGACGCACCCCTCGCGCTGGCTATCGCGCGCCGGCATGCGCTGCCTGCGCCCGCCAACGCGGGCGAACAATGGCCCTGGCCCATTCGCATTCGCTGCCTTGGGCATTTTGCGATTGCGTGCGACGGGCAATCGCTGGCGCAGTCACGCAAGGAGAGCCGCAAACCACTGGATTTGTTGAAGCTCATGATCGCGCTGGGTGGCACTGCGGTTCGGGCCGATCGGCTGGCGGCATTGCTATGGCCCGAGATGATGGGCGACGCGGCGCAGAACTCCTTCGACAACGCGGTTCACCGCCTGCGCAAACTGATCGGTGAGCGCCATATCATTTTGCAGTTGGGCGCCTTGAGCCTGAACCCGGCCACCTGCTGGACCGACGTCGCAGAACTGGAAACCTGCTTGCAGCGAGTGGACTCGCTCACAGCGGCAGCGGAGCCGGTTGAAGTGGCAGGCATCGTCGACCACGCGCTCGCGCTGTACCAGGGCGACTTCCTGGCGGGCGACGACAGTCACCCCGACGTGCTGGTGGCGCGTAACCGCCTGCGGGCCCTGTTCGTGCGCCGGATGGCCACCCTGGGTGCCCTGCTGGAGGCCCAGGGTCGACCTGAGCGCGCAGCGCTGGTGTACCGACGGGTCATCGAGCGCGAGCCACTTTCCGAGGACATGGTTCGCCATCTCATGCGCTGCCTGCAAAAGCGGGGCCTGCGGGCCGAAGCCTATGAGGCCTACCGAACCTGCCGCCAACAGTTGTCGGTGGTGCTGGGAATTCGGCCATCCGCCGAGACAGAGGCACTCGCGGCGACACTCCGCGAAGCCTGAATCCGGCCGGTTGCGGCGCGGGTTTGCGAATCTCTAAGTCATTTCTAGGTGCGTGGCACTTACCGTGGCATCACCGTTCAATGACTGGAGAGCCCCATGTACCACCCCAACCGTTCGCGTCGCGCCTTTCTTCGCCACAGCACCACACTCACCGCGCTGCTCGCCCTGGGCGGCCACCGCCTGGCCACTGCCCAACCTATAGCCGGGTCACTGCGGATCCTTTGCAGCGGGCCGGCAGGCAGTATTCCCGACATCATTGCGCGCCGCTACGCCGAACAACTCGCCGGGCGATTTGCCGGCGGCGCGGTGGTGGACAACCGCGTCGGCGCCGCGGGCCAGATTGCCGTGGGGGCCCTGAAGCAGGCCAGCCCCGACGGCACCACAATCCTCCTCGCGCAGGGCGCCATCGCCACGGTCTATCCCTATTTGTATGCCAAGCTCGCCTATGACCCGGCAGTCGATCTGAAACCCGTATCGATGGCAGTGGAAACCACGCTGGGGCTCGCGGTGGGCCCAGGCGTACCCGACAGCGTGGTCACTCTGCGCGACTTGGTCGATTGGACGCGGCGCAATCCGGCACTTGCCAATTACGGCTCGCCCGGCATCGGCACCTTGCCGCACTTGCTGGGCGCAGTCTTTTTTCGCGAAGCGCAAGTCGAATCGCAGCATGTAGCCTACCAAGGTGGCCCTCCCGCCATCGTGGACCTGATGGGGGGCCGTCTCTCGATGCTGATCCTGCCGGAAGGCCTGCTGCGCCAGCACCACGCCACCGGCAAGCTGCGGGTGCTGGCCACTTCCGGCGCCACACGCAGCGCGTATATGCCGGAAGTGGCCACCTTCGTCGAACAAGGTTTCCCCGACGTGGTGATGCGCGAGTGGTTTGCCTTCTTCATGCCCGGAGGCACTTCGGCGCAAGTGGTGGAAACCACGTCCCAGTCCATTCGTCAGTCGGCAGCGCATCGGCCCCTGATCGCCACGTTAGGCGAGGCCGGCATGGTCGCAGGCGCCAGTACACCCACAGCGCTGGCGGACCGCATCGCGGTGGAGCAGCGTTACTGGCAGAAGGTCATGCGCACAACGGGCATTCGGGCCGAATGATGGCGACCCACCCCACTCCATCGCAGCCCCACCCGTGGGACGAAGCCGCACAGGGATGGAATCGGCATACTGAGGCGATCCACGCGTGGCTGCAGGACGCCACCACCGAGATGCTGGACAGCGCGGGCATCGCCAGTGGCGCCCGCGTACTCGACGTCGCCGCCGGCGCGGGCGACCAGACACTGGATATCGCGCACCGGGTGGGCGCGACCGGCGAGGTGCTGGCAACCGACATCTCCGGTGCCATCCTGGCACTCGCACACGACAAGCTGCACGCAGCCGGCTTTTCGCAGGTGCGCACGCAAGTGGCTGATGCGCAAGCGCTCGGACTGGCTGGCGCCCATTTCGATGCAGCCGTCTGCCGGCTGGGGCTGATGTTCTGCACGTCTCCGCTTGTGGCGTTGCAGGAAATCCGCCAGGCGCTTCGGCCGCAGGGTCGATTCAGTGCGCTGGTATTTTCCAGCCCCCAGGCAAACCCTTGTATCGCTATCCTGGCCCAAACAGCACAGCGCCACGCAGGACTGCCCGCTGGCGACGCCTTTGCAGCGGGCTCGCTGATGAGTCTGGGAAAGCCTGGCCTGCTGGCATTGCTGCTGAAAGAAGCCGGATTCACGGAGATCGACGTGCGGCCCGTATCGGCCCCGTTTCGTCTACCGACGGGCAAGGACTACCTTGAATTTGTGCGCACCTCCGCGTCGCCCATCATCGAGATGCTGAAACCCCTTTCCACAAGCGCACGGGCCGCGGCCTGGGAAGACATGGCGCACCAGCTGGAATCGTTCTCCACTGCCACGGGCTGGGAAGGACCCAATGAACTGCTGCTGTGTTCTGCTGCGGTTCCCGTCCATCAACGCACTGCAACGCAGCC
>Ga0335397_10005025_pt1 | contig 17378 bp, 13 predicted proteins | sample MAT04_FD_205740 | JGI IMG/M metagenome (GOLD analysis project Ga0335397, IMG submission 205740) | Freshwater microbial communities from Lake Fryxell liftoff mats and glacier meltwater in Antarctica - MAT-04 (spades assembly) (version 2) ... | reverse complement strand
CGTCTGTCCGTCCTTGTCCTGCCACTGGCGATACTCAATTTCGCCCTCGACGTACAGCTTCTCACCCTTTCGCACGTACTTCTCGGCGACATCGGCGAGTGTGCCGAACTTGGTGTTCCACACCACACAACGATGCCACTCGGTTTTTTCCTGCTTCGTACCGCTCTGGTCGTTCCAGTTGCGGCTGGTCGCAAGCGAAAACTGGGCGACCTTGCTGCCGCCTTGAACGGTGCGCACTTCGGGTTCACTGCCAACGTTGCCGATGAGAGTGACTTTGTTAAGGCTGCGGGCCACGGTGCCTCCTGGATATCGATAAAAAAAATGAACTGCGAATGAGCAAATTCTAGAACGCAGGGGGCGAATCCCCGTCACCCGTTTATGTCAGGTCGTACCGGTCCACTGCAACACCAGCGCGTCCTCGGGAGGACGCTGATAATAACCCTTCCGCCGCCCAATTTCCCGGAAATCTTTCGATCGATAAAGCGCCAGCGCGGGGGCATTACTCTCGCGCACTTCCAGAAACACCGATACGATCAGCCGCGTGTTCGCAAAGGCCAGTGCGTCGGCCAACAGTTTCCGGGCCAAGCCATGGCGCTGGGCATGTTTCGCCACCGCGAGATTGGCAATTTCTCCCTGGTCGGCGGCAGTAATCAGTACGCAATACGCAACTGGCGCGTCGTTAAAATCCACCATCACGGTGGTACGCGCGCCGGACATGCGGAGTACTTCGGCGAAGGCGGACGCAGTCCACGGATCGGAGAACGCGTCAACCTCAATCGCAGCCAACGCGCTCACGTCGGTCGAGCGTGCTTCGCGCCGCACGTACAAATGCTCAGGATCGTCTGTCATACGCCCGCTCAACCCGCAGGCAACACACGTCCGTGAGCCGTCTCCCACTTGACCTGCGCTTCGGCGAGTCGCCCGTAGTCTGGTTCCCATGCTTCCAGTGAGACGGGGCCAAACGTGTGAAACAGGCTGTCGAGCAACACGACATTGCGCGCGTGCGGTTGCACGACGATTGCAGTGTTGTCGGTGTTCGTTGCACTGCCCGCTGCCGCTGCATCGCACCCTCGGGTTCCAACAACAGTTCCAACTGCGACCAGCTGCGCGTGCTCGCGTGCCGCCATCGCGACCACCTTGTCGAGCGTCATGCGGATCGGGCTGGACATGACTATCTCGCCGTCTGATTCGATTGTAACACGCACCACATACCGCTCGCCGCGCATCGCGTCGGCGTGCAGTAGATATGGTCCGGACTTGTTATTGAGCACGGCCGCGGCCAGCAGCAATGACGGAATGGCGAACAACGCGGCGCCATTTGCCGAGGCCAACCCTTTCGCCAGCGACGCCGCAATGCGCAGCGACGTGAAACTTCCAGGTCCGCTTCCGCACGCAACTGCACGAACATCGCGCGGCGATATGTGTGCGTCACGCAAGACTTCAGCAATGGCGGGCAATAACGCATCGTCGCGCGATGGACCCATCATTACAGAACGCTCAGACACCACAACGTTGTCAAGAACGAGCGCGACCGAACCCGCGCTGCTGGACGCTTCGATTACGAGTAACGGTGATGGAAGGCGGTGCGTCACGAAATGGCAGCGAAGTGGATCGCGCCAATGCGCGAAGTCAGGCTACCCGAATATTACTCGGCGGCGCGGCAACGAGGCGAGGCCGACTGCGGGCATCGGCTTCATCGAGAACCGCCAGCGGCTCGATGCGGCCATCGGATATGCGCGCCATCGTGCCATCCAGCGCGAGCGAAGTCGCGATTTCCATCATAGCCGGATCGAACGCGCGGCCAACGTCATGGTTCATGATCGCCAACGCTTCCGTTGGATCCATCGGCCCGCGATAGGGGCGATCGGCCGTCAACGCTTCATACACATCGGAAATGCCAAGAATTCGCGAGGCGAAGTCGAGTCCATCGGCTGGAATGCCCCACGGATATCCGCCGCCGTCCAGTCGTTCATGGTGCAACGACGCGGGCAGCGCAAAGCGATGAAACGCCGGCACGCGTTCGAGGATTTCCCAGGTCCACGCGGGATGTTTCCTCATCTCGTTGCGTTCCACATCCGTTAACGGCCCGGGTTTGTCGAGAATACGATTGGAGATGCCGAGTTTGCCAATGTCGTGCAGCAGTCCGGCGCGCAACACATCGCGTGAGACCCGCGAATCGTAGCCCAGCGCTGTCGTGATTGCTGACGCATAACCGGCCACGTTCGTGGAGTGGCGATACGTAAACGGCGTCTTTGCATCAATCACGGACGCAAACGCGTAGGCAATTTTATCGAGCCGTTCGTCGGTGGCCAGCATCGGATCGGCACCAGGCTCCAGCGCGAGCACCAACTGTCCGATGTTCTGAATGTCAGCGATCGCGCCCCACCATTCGGCATCGCGCCGCCATTTGTAGATCTCGTCAACCAGCGCGGGATCGAACCATTTTCCGCGACGTTTCCTCGCCATTTCCAGCGCGGCTCTCAATCCCATCTCGGTCCAGAACGCTTCGATGGTTTGCGAGGTCAACAGGATACGCGACAGCAGCGGAATGTCCGTGCCACTCAATCCCACCGGATGTCCCAGTCCGCACCAGTGTTCGTCGACGTACTGAATTGCATCCGACGTTTCCCGCGGGAACCCGAGATTGTGCGCAATTTGTGCACCACGATGGCAGCGCGCGCTGATGATTTCACGCGTCGGATCGGGCGCCCTCATCAGTTTAAACAAGTGACGAGCGACGGCGAGCGGCGATTGACCAACCCCGCAGTTTTTCGCCGCTTGCAAGTGCGTACGAAACCGATCGTGCCAATCAATCCGGCGCATGCTCAACTTGACGCCATGATCGTCCGACCCAAATAGTTCCGCCATTCGTGCCGCATTGCTTGAACAGCCCGAATCCTTCAATAACGCAGCGTAGTACAGCGCCTCGAGAAGGCCGGGCTCCAGTCCCATGGCATCGCCCAACCGCATTGCGATCACGCACGTGCGCAGCGTATGGCCGGGACGTTGGCCGTCTGTCAAATCCAACGCGTACGTGAGCGCCGACAGCACCTCCGCGAGACGCACGGTGTGGCTCGGGCCCGACGATATCGACGAGGCCAAGGCAACAGGTTTTCCACTGCCGCGCTGCGACGGCGGAACAATGCGAAACGCTTGAGCTGACAACGGGCTGGGGACGGAGGATCAAGGACGTGCGCCAGAGAGAAGACGACGTCGACCACGCGCTGTCACGCTCGCGGTACGCGAACGCTTCAGGTCAATGCCACTGACACGATGCGGGTGGCAAGAGAGACGCCCGCATACGCCAGCGTAATGTGGATGGCGCCATTGGGCCACGAGCGACTGGCGCGTTCTGGCCATTCCACAATCAACGCCTGCGCATCGTCGACTACTTCGTCCCAGCCCAGCGCGTCCAACTCGCTGTCATTCTTGAGACGATAGAGATCGGCGTGTATCACGGAAAAGCCATCGGCCGCATACTCCTGCACAATGGCAAACGTCGGGCTGGTGACTGCATTCGCGTCGAACACACCAAACCCTTTGCACAGCGCGCGTGCGAGCGTCGTTTTGCCGGTGCCCAAATCGCCAGACAACGTGATGACACATGGCCGGGATTGTGCGCGCGCGAATGCTTCGCCCCACGCTTCCAGCTCGTGCACGTTCAACTCGAAGCGATTAGCGCCGGCCGGCAACGCATTGATCAACGCCCTTTGCGTGACTTCGGACTGCCGCCCTCACCGCGAATGGGCGCCATTCCTGGCGCCCGCTTCTTGATCACTTCAACACCGCGCGCCACGCGAGCGCTGTCGCCGAGTGTGGTGCGCACTTCGAAAAGTTGATCGCGCAGGCGTGCGGCCGATTCGAAATCCATCGCGATCGCGGCTTCGCGCATGAGGGTTTCAAGTTCCTTGACCAGCGCTTCGAGTTCTTCGCGCGTGCGTTCCTTGTCGGGCTTGCCGGGCACCAGCGACCGGGGCCCGCCTTGCGGACGTTCTTCACCCCGTGCATCGGCCACGCGCGTCATGAGGTGAATTTCGTCGACCGACTTCGTGACGCCTCTGGGCGTGATCCCGTGTTCGAGATTATGCGCGGCCTGAATGGTGCGACGTCTGTCGGTCTCGTCGATCGCCCGTTGCATGGAGCCGGTCATGCGGTCGGCGTACAGAATCGCGCGCCCTTCGAGATGTCGCGCGGCGCGACCAATTGTTTGAATCAGCGATCGATCGCTGCGCAGAAATCCTTCCTGATCGGCGTCGAGAATGGCCACCAGCGACACTTCCGGCATGTCGAGCCCTTCCCGCAGCAGGTTGATGCCCACGAGCACATCGAATTCGCCGAGTCGCAGGCCGCGTACGATTTCCATGCGTTCGATGGTCTCGATGTCCGAGTGCATGTACCGAACGCGCACGCCGGTTTGCTGCAGGTAGTCGGTGAGGTCTTCGGCCATGCGCTTGGTGAGCGTCGTGACCAGCACGCGCTCGCCTTTGCGTTCGCGAATGCGAATTTCGTGCAGCAGATCGTCGACCTGCCCTTTCACCGAGCGCACTTCGATAATGGGATCCAGCAGTCCCGTTGGGCGAATCACCTGCTCGACCACCACGCCCTCGGACAGCTCGAGTTCGAGCGCACCAGGCGTGGCCGACACATTGATCAAACGCGGGACCAACTGCATGAACTCTTCAAATACCAGCGGGCGATTGTCCAGGGCGCTGGGCAAACGGAAACCGTAATCCACCAGATTCAGTTTGCGCGCACGGTCACCGTTGTACATGCCGCGCACTTGCGGCAACGACACGTGCGACTCGTCGACCACGACGAGATAGTCGTCAGGAAAATAGTCCAGCAAACACGCCGGACGTTCGCCGGACGAACGCCCGCTGAGATGCCTCGAATAGTTTTCGATGCCCGCGCAGGTGCCAATCTCCATCATCATCTCAATGTCGAAATTGGTGCGTTGATCAAGTCGCTGTGCTTCGAGCAGTTTACCGGCCATGCGCAGTTCTTCGAGGCGCGCGCTCAGCTCATCGCGAATCGCAACGACGGCCCGTTCGAGTGTGGGGCGCGACGTAATAAAATGTTTCGCGGGATACACCGCCGTTTTCTGCAACGGGGCAATCGTATCGCCAGTGAGTGGTTCGATCTTGGAGATGCGCTCGATTTGATCGCCCCACATTTCGATGCGCACTGCTTGCTCTTCGTAGGCCGGAAATATTTCGACCGTATCACCACGCACGCGAAAGGTCCCGCGTTCGAAGGCGACGTCGTTACGCAAATACTGAATACCAACGAGCGCGCGGAGAATGTCGTCGCGCGGAATGGTCTGCCCTTTCGTGAGGCTCACCATGCGTTCGCGGTACGACACTGGATCGCCAAGACCGTAAATGGCGGAGACCGTTGAAACAATCACCACGTCGTCGCGCTCCATGAGCGACGACGTCGCGCGCAATCGCAGGCGATCGATGTCTTCGTTAATCGACGCGTCTTTCTCGATGTACGTGTCGCTGGACGGCACGTACGCTTCGGGCTGATAATAGTCGTAATACGAGACGAAATATTCGACGGCATTGGTCGGGAAAAAACTTTTCAGTTCGCCATACAATTGCGCGGCCAGCGTCTTGTTGTGCGACAGTACCAGCGTGGGTCGCTTCCAGTGCTGGATGACGTTGGCGACGGTCATTGTTTTACCGGAACCAGTCACACCCAGCAGCGTCTGAAACCGGTCGCCGCGCACTAGTCCGGCGTTCAGTTCCTTGATGGCGCGCGGCTGGTCGCCCGCGGGTTCGAACGGTGCTTGGAGCCGAAATTCGGTTGGGACGTCGATGTCAGACATTCCCGGAATATAAACCCGACGTCGGCTTTTGTTCGGGACCACCCGCTCGGGCGCCGTCGCACCGTGGTGTGGGGTGCCAGCGTCGTCAAAATGGTCACTCGAACCCTGACCTGCCGTCTACTCCTCCGTCGTCAGCCGCTCGCGTCGGCTGACCGCGGCAATCCCCTTCACCCGACGCGCCGCTTTGATGATGCGCTCCAGGTGCACCAGGTTCTCGACTTCCACCATGGCCGCTCCGGTCACCCGACCGTCGAGTGTCTTAAGTTCGAGGCTCTTGATGTCGGTGCCCGTCGCGCTCACAGCCGCCGCGACGTCGGCATACAGGCCACGTCGGTCATTGCCCTCCAGCGCGAGCCGCACCACGAAACGCTCGCCCTCAACCTCATGCCAATCGATGTCCATGCGCCGCTCCGGCTCGTGCACCAGAAACAGCAAGTTCGGACAATCGCCGCGATGGATACTCACGCCACGGCCGCGCGTGACATAACCCACCACCGTATCTCCCGGCACCGGCTGACAACACTGCGCGTACCGCACGAGCAGTCCGTCTGCGCCCTGAATACGCACGCCTTTGGACGTGCCTCGGACGCGATCCACAATGCGTTCAAGCGTGCTGGGTTTCTCCGGCGTCTCGCTCGCGCCTTCGAGTTGCGGGTGCAACACCTTCAACACCTGCATCACGTGAACGTCACCTTGCCCAACTGACGCAATCACATGCGTGGCATCCTTGAGCTTGAGCGCTTTCGCGACCGGCGTCAGTGCGGCGTCGTCAAACTTTGGTAGCCGGCGACGACGCAACTCGCGCTCGAGAATTTCGCGACCCAATCGAATCGCCGAGACGCGCTCCTCGGAGCGTAGCCATTGCCGAATCTTGTGGCGCGCGCGCCCCGTGTGCACGTGGGCGAGCCAATCGCGACTGGGGCGCGCATTCGGATTGGTGAGAATTTCCACCGTTTCCGAGTTCTTGAGTTCGCGCGAGAGTGGAGCAATGCGACCATTGATTTTTGCGCCGCTGCAGTGCGCCCCAACTTGTGTATGCACCGCAAATGCAAAATCCAGCGGTGTGGCGCCTTTGGGCAACTGAATGACGTCGCCTGTGGGTGTGAAAACGAAAATTTCGTCCTGATACAGATCGAGCTTCAAAAACTCCAGAAACTCACCGGGCGTTTCAGCGTCGAGCTGCAGCTCAAGCACCTGACGAAACCACGCGAGATGTTTGTCGAGTTCGTCCGCGCTCTTGGTGGATTCCTTGTACAACCAATGCGCTGCAATACCAAAATCGGCGGTGCGATGCATGTCGCGCGTGCGAATCTGCACCTCGAACAGTTGCCGCCCCGGTCCAAAAACAGTCGTGTGCAACGACTGATACCCGTTGGACTTTGGCTGTGCGATGTAGTCCTTGATGCGCTCCTGCACTGGAGTCCAGCCATCATGAATCACGCCCAACGAGTGATAACACTCCAACACATTGGGCACGATGACACGAATGGCCAGCAAATCGTAAATGTCCTCATACGGACGTTCACGCTGCTGCATTTTTTTGAAGATGGACCACAGGTGTTTCGGGCGTCCCGTCACTTCGACATCCTTGATGCCCGCATCTTCCAACCGTTTCTGCAACGGCTCACGCATTTGCGCAATCAGTTGTTCGCGTTCGGTACGCTTGGACGCGACCATCTTCGCGAGCGTTTTGTACTCGTCCGGCTCGAGATATTTGAACGCGAGATCTTCCAACTCCCAGCGGACTTTCGCCATACCGAAACGGTGTGCGAGTGGTGCATACAGATCGCGCGTTTCCTGGGCGATGCGACGCTGACGCTCCGGGGTGAGGAAATCGAGCGTGCGCATGTTGTGCAGACGATCGGCGAGCTTGATCAGAATCACTCGCGCATCCTTCGCAATCGACAACAATAACTTCCGATAGTTCTCCGCCTGCCGATCTTGCTTGGACGTTTGCGGCAAGTTGGCAATCTTCGTCAATCCATCCACAATCTGCGCAATTTCGGCACCGAACTCGCGTTCGATGTCTGCGATCGTAATGTCCGTGTCTTCGACGACGTCGTGCAGCAGCGCGCTGGCCACGGTGGCAGAATCCAGTTGCAAGTCGGCCAGAATTCGGGCGACTTCGATAACGTGCGTGACGTACGGCTCGCCCGAGCTGCGAGTCTGGCCAGCGTGCGCGCGATCAGTAAACCGGAAGGCGCGCACCAGCAGCTCGTAATCGAGCTTCTCGTAGGCTCCGCCGTCCGGCGCTCTGAATCCTGGAATTTCTTCGTGCAGCGCTACTGTGGTCACAACAATCCTGTCTCCGCGAAACTGACGTACCGTCCCCTACCAACGATGATATGATCGTGCACCGGGATATCCAACAGACGCCCGGCTGCCACCATTTGTTGCGTCACGATCCGGTCCTCGGCCGAAGGCGTTGGATCGCCGCTGGGATGGTTGTGCACCAGGATAACGGCGGCCGCGCGCTCGGCGATGGCCTCCCGGAACACCTCGCGCGGATGAACCAGTGAGGAGTTGAGCAGCCCGCGCGTGATCAATACATCGCGCTCCAGACGGTGCTGGGCATCCAGAATGGCCACGTGAAACTCCTCGACCGGTAATTCCCTGAGCCGAGGCTCGAAAACGTCCATGACATCGCGAGGGCAGCGTAAAGGGGCACCAGCCTCGCGCGCCTCAACCGACATGCGACGACCGAGTTCCAGCGAGGCATGTACAGCAGTCGCCCGCGCTAATCCTACCCCGGGAATACGTGTGAGAGCCGCCACCGGCATCGCCGCCAGGCGACCCAATGAGCCGTCGACTTGTTCGAGCACCATTTGGGCGCAGAGCAACGCCGACGTCCCGCCGCTCCCGCCGCCAATTACTGCCGCGACGAGTTCGGAAGTGCTGAGCGCCCGTGCGCCCAGGGCGCGCATACGTTCACGGGGGCGTTCGTGCAGGGGTAATTCGCGAATAGACATCACCCAGTCTGCCGAGTTGTTTGAGGCCGAGCGTCATCGTTGTGTTTTGCGTCGTATCACAACGGCTGCGACTCGGGCGCGCGGGCACGGGTGCTATTACCTTCCGTCGCGCGAGCGTCACGACTGGCAGCGACGCAATTTTCCTGTCCAACCTGAACAACCATGCAACGGCGTTGACGCACAACGCTGCGCGCGTACACCCGTGGCGCTCGGCCAGCTGCGATCCCGACAAGCACGCATGCTTACTGCGCCTCAATCAATATTTCGTGATGACTCGCTCGCACCACCGTATCGCCGGTCGGCTCGCTCGCCTTTGTATCAGCGTCCCGCTCTGCATTTTCGCCGCCTGCGGCCGTGAATCGCCAACGACGCCAATGCCCACGTCGGTGCAATCCATTTCCGTAGCACCCAACGCAAACGGGTTGACAGTCGGAAATACGCTGACGGTGGTGGCGACCGCGTTTAACGGCGCTGGTGCCGTGGTCGGCGGACAAACATTCACCTGGTCCAATAGTAACGCGTCAATTGCGACGGTGACATCAGTGGGTCTCGTGACTGGCGTTGCGGCGGCGATGTCACCATTTCTGCGAGCGCCGCCAGCCGCACGGGAAGCGTAAGCATTTCCGTCTCACCCGCCCTGGCGCGCAACTTCAGCATTGTTGACGCGCAATTGACGCAGGGCGTGCAAGCGGCCGACGGGTCCATTCCAATGATCCTCGGCAACAAACCAGCGGTGTTGAACGTCATGGTGGGCGCCACCACCCCAACGACTGCGGCGCGTACACAAATTGTCCTGCGGCTGTTTGACGCCAGCGGAACGATAGTGCGTTCAGACACTGCGCTCACGGACACACAGTTTGCCGTCGCGCCGACAACTGCCGCACCCAGTGTGCAATTTCTGCTGCCAGCCAGTTCGCTCCAGAGTGGCATGCGCTGGCAAGTGGTGCGCGATCCCAAACGGCTCGTCAGCGACAACAGCGCGAGCGACGACGTCTTTCCGCGTTCGGGCACCGCCGCAATCGCGACCGCCGATGTTCCGGCACTGACCATAAAATTTGTTCCAATCACACTGAGCGCCCACAACAATTCGACAGCGTCGCTTAGCCCGGCACAGTTGGCAGACTTCACGCGCACGCTGGAAAGTGTCATGCCGGTCGGAACGATATCAGCGTCCGTTGCTCCGGCGTTCGTGTCGCAAGCAACTTTGGTGCGACGCCGCGCGGTGGCGACGTACCGTTCTGGACGCAGTTGCTGAGGGAGATCGATCTTGCGCGCCTGCTCGACACCGGCGATCCGCGCACGTATTGGGTGGGCGTCGTGATGCCGCCAGCGGGTTTCAATTTTGCGATCTTTGGCGGCTTTGGTTACGTGCCGGGCAACGGCACCACTACCGGCGCGCGGACACGCACGACAGCACTCGTTGGCCCGGGTTGGTACACCAATCCTACCGGCGCGCGCGATGGCGTGGCGCGTGAACTGGGTCACAACTTCGGTAGATTGCACGCGCCGTGTGGCGCCGTGTTGTCCGGCTTCGACGTGGAGTTTCCCAACGCTGGCGGTCTGATTGGTGCGCCGGGCCACGATGTGTACTCGTGGTGGAAAGGACTGACGTCATCCGCACCGATCGTCACGTCGGATGTTGGCGACGTCATGGGATACTGTCAGCGACCGTGGGCCAGTCCGTACACATATGATGCGGCGTTGCGTTTTCGCCGCGCGGGTGGAGTTGTTGGTGCGTCCGCTCAGAATTCGCGACACCCGGTGCTCATCGTGCAGGGCAGCATCGAGAATGGACGCGTAACGCTTGATCCTGCATTTACGGCGACAACGTTTCCCACGCAACCCGAGTCAGTGGGACTCTATCGGTTGGACGGATTTGACAACCTGGGTCGCGTGTTGTTCTCGTACGCATTCGCACCGGCGTTGATTGATCACGCTGTCAGTGTCGGACATTTCACGTTTGCGATACCACTGACGGATGCGCTCCGGGGTTCGCTCACGACCCTGCGGGTTTCGTCGGGGACTGTGTCGGTCGAGCGCTCGAGTGCCATGAGCGCGGTGGCGCTGAAGCAGTCGGCGACCTTGTCGGCGGCGCGCGGTGTGACTCTGGTGCGAAACGCAGTTGGCGGGTTGGTCGCGACTTGCACGGATCGCAACTCTGCGGGCATTCTGGTACAGGAGGGCTCCCGCGGCGCACTACTCGCCACCAACGCATCGAGCACTGCCACATTTACGGCGCGCAGTGGAAGCTCCATCTCAGTGCAATGCAGCGACGGCGTACGCAGCGCCACCGACACGAGACGCTCGCCCTGAATGCGTCGGCAAAGAAAACGGCGCGCACTCGCTCGTGAGCACGCGCCGTTCCTTCTTCAAACGCTCGCGCGACTACAAATTAGCGCCGTGACACTTCTTGAACTTCTTGCCGCTGCCGCACGGACACGCGTTGTTGCGCGGCGTGGCCTCCCAACCGGCAGGCATCGCGCCACCACCAACAGCCAATGAACGGATGTTCCCGGCCCCGACCACTGCCGGCGCACCCTTCACGACGGGCCTGGACGCTGGCGGCTGACCGGGACCACTTTCGGTAACTAACTCCTCGTCAGCATCATCGTCGCTCGTCGCGACGATTTCCGTTTCCGGCTGGTAATCTTCGAGAATGCCCAGCGCGTTGTACCGACGCGTAGGCGCCGCGGCGACCACACGCACTGGTTCAGGCGGCAGCTCAGGCGGTGCTTGTTGCTCAAACACCAGCTGCGCTTTCAGAAATCGCTCGGTGAACGTGTTGGCCAGGTCGTGCATGAGGTCCACAAACATCGCGTACGCGTCCTGCTTGTATTCGATGAGCGGATCCTTTTGCCCCCACGCGCGATACTGAATCGACGCGCGCAATTGGTCGAGATCGTACAGGTGATCCTTCCACTTCTCGTCCAGCACGTTCAGCATCACCAGTGCGAGCAAGCGATTGCCAAATCCGCTACCCGATTCGTCGGTGACAGCATCCAGACCAAGCAATTTCTGCTGAAACGAATTCTCGCCCGCTTCTTTCGCCGCGAGTTGTGCGGCGTCCAGCGAACCGGGTTTCGTATCGGCGGCAAACTCCGGCACCTGCAGCATGTAGTGCATGAGCAGGTCCTGCTGCACGTACTCGAAATCCCATTCTTCCGGACGGTCGAATGTTGCCAGTGCCTGCTCGACGCGACGCTGTACGCCGCGCTCAATCATCTTGAATGCTTCGGCCTTGAGTTCTTCGCCGCCTTCCAACGCAAACGCACGCAGTGAATAGATTACTTCGCGCTGCTGATTCATCACGTCGTCGTATTCCAGCAAACGTTTGCGCGACTGGAAATTTTGCGTTTCCACGCGCTTCTGCGCCTGCTCGATGCTGCGCGAAATGAGCGGATGCGCCAGTACCTCGCCCTCCTGCGCGCCCATCCGATCCATCAGTTTCGCGATGCGCTCCGAACCAAAAAGGCGCATGAGGTCATCTTCGAGCGACAGGAAGAACTGGGACGCGCCCGGATCGCCTTGACGTCCGGCACGACCGCGTAGCTGGCGATCGATGCGTCGCGACTCGTGACGTTCGCTGCCGACGATGTGCAGGCCGCCAATCTCCTGCACTTCAATCTCCTTGCCATCGAGATCGGTCACTTGTGATGGCTTCGAGCCCGTCACGTTGGCGCCGAGTTTGATGTCGGTACCGCGGCCGGCCATGTTGGTGGCGATCGTAATGGCGGCCGGCTGCCCGGCAGCGGCCACGATTTCTGCTTCGCGCTGATGGTACTTGGCGTTCAGCACATTGTGCTTGAGGCCGGCGCGCGCAAACATCTTCGATAACGTTTCGGACGCATCAACACTCGCGGTACCAACCAGAACCGGGAAGCCGAGTTCGTGCAGTCGTTTCGTTTCATCAACGATGGCGTTGTACTTCTCGCGACGCGTCTTGAACACGTAGTCCTGACGGTCATCGCGCTGAATGTCGCGATTGGTGGGAATGACAGAGACCGCGAGACCATAGATCTGATGGAATTCGCTTTCTTCCGTTTCCGCAGTACCGGTCATGCCCGCCAACTTCTCGTACATGCGGAAATAATTCTGAATCGTGATGGTCGCAAGCGTTTGTGTCTCGCCCTTCACCTGAACATTTTCCTTCGCTTCCACGGCCTGGTGTAACCCTTCAGACCAGCGGCGACCCGGCATGGTGCGGCCCGTATTTTCGTCGACAATCAACACCTGCCCTTCCTGCACGACGTAGTTCACATCCTTGTCGTACAAGGCGTGCGCGCGCAGCAGCTGGTGGATGATGTTGAGACGTTCCGATTTCTGAGCGTATTCGCGCTCCACTGCGTTGCGCTGTTCGAGACGCTCCGGCGCGGTGAGATCATGATTGCGATCGATGCTGCCAATCATGGTGCTGATATCTGGCAACACAAACGCATCGTGGGCATCGGGCGACATGTAGTCGAGTCCCTTTTCCGTGAGATGCACCGTGTGTCCCTTTTCATCCAACACGTACAAGAGATCGTCTTCGATGTCGCGGAATTGCTGCTTCGCGGCCGGCACCTTGCGATCGGCAATGTGATCCAGTTCCATGCGCTGCACGAACTGCTTCACCCCTGATTCCTGCATCGTCTTCATCAGCTGCTTGTTTTTCGGGCCGCCCAACTGCGCCTTGTACAACTGCAGCGCGGCGGTGGTCTGATCGCCTTCTTCCATGGCACGAACACCTGCACCCACCAGGCCATTCACCATTTCGCTCTGGCGACGCACGAGGCGCGAGACTGCGCTATTGAACTCCGCGTACTGCCCGTCGCTTTCGTTGCCAACCGGACCGGAAATGATAAGCGGTGTACGCGCTTCGTCGATGAGAATCGAGTCGACTTCATCGATGATCGCAAAGATGTGCGGACGCTGCACACGCTGATCGAGCGTCGTCACCATGTTGTCGCGCAGGTAGTCGAAGCCGAACTCGTTGTTCGTACCGTACGTGATGTCGGAGTTGTAAACGTCTTTGCGTTCCCACGACCCCGGCTCGGTGTCGTCAAGGCATCCGACCGTGAGACCGAGCCACGTGTACAAGTGCCCCATCCACTGCGAATCGCGGCGCGCGAGATAGTTGTTGACCGTGACGAGATGTGTACCGCGTCCGGGAAGCGCGTTCAGATACAACGGCAGCGTGGCCACCAGCGTCTTGCCTTCACCCGTCGCCATTTCCGCGATGCGTCCGAGATGCAGCTGGATGCCACCAATGAGCTGCACTTCGTACGGCACCATGTCCCACGTCATCGGCGAACCGGTGACGATGATGCTGGAGCCCCTCAGTCGGCGACACGCTTCACGCACGGTGGCGAATGCTTCGGGCAGCAGTTCATCCAGCATTTCCTTGATCGCATCGCGAAGCTCGGCTTCCGCTCCGCCCTCGGAACCCTTGCCGTGTAATTCGTCGTCCAGACGCTCGCGCTCAACGGGATCGGGCGCGTTGCGCTTGGCCGTCTTGAGTTCTTCAATCCGGGCCTCAATAGGCGCCGTGCGCTCCGCCAATCGGGCACGGAATTTCGCGGTCTGCCCCTGGATTTCCTCGTCCGACAGGTTGGCCAGTGTCTTTTCGATTTCGACGATCTGGTTCACGATCGGCTGCACGCGTTTCCGCTCGCGCTCGTGACGCGTACCAAAGATTTTATTCAGTAGCTTGCTGTTGAACATACGATCCTCGACTGAAGAGGCGCCGGCCCATTGGCGCTCCCTTCCCCGTTACTTCGGGTGTGGATCGCTCAATGCTGCAGGCCCCTGTAAGTACAAACCGGTAGATGCGATGTAGGCTGCGACGGCATCGGGAACGAAACCGCGAAGGCTGCGGCCGTCATTCACCCGTGCGCGTATTTCTGTTGACGAAATATCAATCCGCCGAGCAGCCAACCGACGCACGGGAGCATGAAGTTCCAGCGCCAGCAGCCACTGATCAATGCCTGGTGATTGTGGGGCACCGGTTGCCACTGTCGCATTAATGGTTCGCGTCAGCACCACCAACTGCACCATCGAAAGCAATCGCTCCGGTTCACGCCATCGCGGTAACCCGGCCACTGCGTCGTCACCCAGCAACAGAAGGAGTTCGGCCGCCGGCCATTGCCGACGATAAGACTCCACGGTGTCAACCGTAAAAGATAATCCGCCCCGCTCAATTTCGATGGGGTCAACCTCGACGTGAGGGAGCCCTTCGAAGCAGTGTCGCGTCATGGCCAACCGGTCGAGGCTGGCGGTGTTCGTGCCCAATTTGAGCGGCTGTGTTGCCGCTGGCACAACCTGCAATCGGTCGAGGGCTAACGCGTCAATCGCATCAAGCGCGACCAGTACATGGCCGGTGTGTGGCGGATCGAAGCTACCCCCGAAAACCCCGATGCGCATGAACGCGACGGTCCGGTGAGCGGAGTGCGCTTACGGTCCGGGGCGCGCGAGGGCCCCGAGAGTGATCGCAACCGTGTCTTTTTTGACCTTGACGCTATCGGACGGCTCGGGCTCCTTACCGCACATTTTGAGCACTTCGAGATCGGTATCCGGATACTGCTTCCACATTGCGACGCACGCGTCCGCCGCGTCGTCTTTCCACCGAATCTTGGTGTACAGTTCGTGCAAGCGCAGCCAGGCCAATCGCGCGTGCGCGGTGTTCGGGTATGTCTTGACAACATCCTTCAAATAGATGATGGCGGGATCGATGGCGCCGCGGCGGATGTAGTGCACGCCCGTGTCATAGTCCTTGCGCGCGAACTTGTCGTCGAGCGAGTCAAGACGCCACTTTGCCTCGGCCGCCGCCCTCGCGTTGGGATAAGTCGCCAGCAACATGCGCAGGGTGGACGCCGCTTGGAGCCCTTCCGCCGGATCCAGCGCAGATTTGCGCCACATCAAAGCCAAACTCCGCCCGGAGCCTAAGACGGCATCGGGCGCGAGTGTGTCATCCGGGAAACCATCGGCCACGCGCATGTACGCCTGCGACGCGAGCAGATAATCCTGTCGCTTTTCGTGCGTGATAGCGAGGTAGAACAACACCGGGGCCAGCAGCGGATCCTGCGCTGACAAGTCATTACTGAGCTGTTCAAAACCAGCCTGCGCGTTTTCCCACTTCTGCTTCTGAAACTGCAACAGCGATGCGCGAAACAGCGCCTCCGGATTGGCGAAGTCACGCGGCCGAAACCCGCGACCGCACCCCGCCAACGCGAACACTACGCCCAGCATCACCAGCAGTCGCCATTCGGCTCGCAGCGCGCTTATGCGCCCGGTGCCAGCCTGCAGCACGCCCGCTCTTCCTGCACCACCAGAGGTTCCAGACAAATTCACGCGGTCAACCGTCCCTGAACAGTGCCATTCGACGCGAGGGGCACAATGCGCGCACGCCCCGGATTGAGGTTAGCCGTCGTGTTTCGCGTATCAACCACCATCGTCGCGTGATCAACCACGCGCTGGTAATCGATGGACTGGTGATCGGTGATGATGACCACGGCGTCCGCCCAGCGCAGCATTTCTTCAGAAAGCTCCACGCCTTTTCGCGTGTGGCCGTCTTCGCGGAATTCGTGCACGAAGGGATCATGATACTCCACGTGTGCGCCACGTTCTTCGAGCAGGCGAATCACATCAAGCGCCGGGCTCTCACGCACGTCATTGATGTCACGCTTGTACGCTACACCCAACACCAACAGCCGACTGCCCCGCACGGCCTTTCGCGTTTCGTTGAGCGCCCACGACACTTTCTCGACCACCCAATTGGGCATGTTCGAGTTGATTTCACTGGCGAGATCGATAAATCGCGTTTTGTAGTTAAGCGTGCGCATCTTCCAGGCAAGATAGTGCGGGTCGAGCGGAATGCAGTGTCCGCCGATTCCGGGGCCTGGCGTAAACTTCATGAATCCGAATGGTTTTGTTGCGGCCGCATCGATCACGTCCCACACGTCGACATTGAGTTTGTCACACATGATCGCGATTTCGTTTACCAAACCGATGTTCACCGCACGAAACGTGTTTTCCAGCAGCTTGACGAGTTCTGCCGCCTCGGGCGATTTCACCTGCACTACGGTATCAATGCAGCTTTCGTACAACGCGGCAGCGACTGCCACACAGGCGGGAGTAATCCCGCCCACCACCTTCGGCGTGTTCTTGGTGTGATACACGGCATTGCCTGGATCTACCCGTTCCGGGCTGAATGCAATGAAGACGTCCACGCCGACAGTTAATCCTTTCGCTTCCAGGCGCGGCTGCAACAGCTCGCGCGTTGTGCCCGGATACGTCGTGCTTTCCAGCACAATGCACATCCCCGGGTGCGCCTGCCGAGCGATCGCGTCGGCCGAGGCGAGCACAAAGGCCATGTCAGGGTCGCGCGTCTTGGACAGTGGCGTGGGAACAGCGATCGAAATCGCATCACACTCACTGAGACGCGACTCGACCGACGTGGCCGTGAACAGCCCCGCTTCGACCATCGCTTTGACTTCGGCGCTGGGAACGTCCTGAATATGTGACTCGCCAGCCATCAGCAGATCGATCACGCGTTGGCTCACGTCGTAGCCAATGACGCGGAAACCCACCTTCGCGAATTCCAT
>Ga0335397_10005024_pt1 | contig 17379 bp, 18 predicted proteins | sample MAT04_FD_205740 | JGI IMG/M metagenome (GOLD analysis project Ga0335397, IMG submission 205740) | Freshwater microbial communities from Lake Fryxell liftoff mats and glacier meltwater in Antarctica - MAT-04 (spades assembly) (version 2) ... | reverse complement strand
TTGATCCTTACATGGGGAGTATTCCCGATTGTTTCTAAGATGCTGTTTGCTTTCATATATGTTTTTTAATGCGTTAGTTTAATGTTATACCCTGCTGTCATTACCTGCCAAGTAATCTCTAAGAAGCTGTTTAAAAATGATTAATTTGTTTACCATCATTAGTTTTTTATGGCATCAACATTGGCGACGCTCCGTTTAAGTTCAGTTTTTTATGGCATCATCGGCTTTCTGACTCAGTTACTCCAATTAAATTTAAACAGCTTTTAAGAATATTTCCAGGTACAGCGCATTCTGTTTCAATTATACCCTGCTGACCTCACCCCCCAACCCCTCTCCGAGGGAGAGGGAAGCTTGACTCTGCTACTTTATGAGTTCTTAAATTAGGCAAAGTCAGATTCCTATATTAGTGCTTTACTTCCTTTCATTTACTATTTCTACATAATGATAAAAGTTCAAAAATGGTATTCTGTACTAGTATGCGATCCGCTGCGGCGGACAGGCTGCAACGATGATGACATGAAAAACTTATGCCCGTAACCAAATTGCATTTTATTAAAATATCACTTAAAATGATTTCACGTTTATTATAATCAGTTCAAATTTATCCTGCACAACATGATACTATATCACAAAATTCAACACATCTGGTAAAGGATTTTTATCACGGATACTTATTTCACTTTTATGATATACTATTGAATTAGGCAATACGCTATTGGTGAGCCATACATTTCCACCAATCACGCTATCATGACCAATCACCGTATCGCCACCCAATATCGTTGCACCTGAATAGATGATCACATTGTCTTCAATGGTGGGATGCCGCTTTGTTTTAGCTTCTTCCTTGTTAACACTTAATGCACCCAATGTAACGCCCTGGTAAATTTTAACCCGATCACCGATTAAGGAAGTTTCGCCAATTACAATTCCGGTACCATGGTCAATAAAAAACGACTCCCCTATTTCGGCACCGGGGTGAATATCAATACCCGTTTTGCTGTGTGCATATTCTGCAAATACACGAGGTAATATTTTTACGCCCTGCTTCCACAATTGGTGAGAAAAACGGTACACGGCGGTAGCAAAAAATCCAGGATAAGCCACCAGCACTTCTTCCAGCGATTCGGCGGCGGGATCAAACTTTAATACTTCCGTTGCATCTTTCTGCAGTGCATCATAAATATTTGACACTTCATCAAAAAAATGATTGGCAATTTCCTGTGTTCTTTCCCCATCTCCCACTACATCATAAATAAGCGTTGACAGATGACTGTTATAGGATTCAAACTCTTTCACCATCTCAAATTCACAGCGTTTTTTTTGTACCTGCGGTATGAATAAAAATCCAAAGAAACCATCGATAAAACTCCTCGCCAGTTCCTTATCCGGAAATGAAGTGGTTGATTGCTGGTGATGAGCGTGTAGTTTTTTTATAAAATTGGTAATGCTCAAAGTTGATTGTTGATAGGTTGATGGTTGATGGTTGATGGCAGTATAACTTTCAACAATTAACTCTTAACCGGTTATTGTATCATACATGCTCCCACTGTTACATTGCTGGTTTCATCAATTAAAATTGCGCCGCCATTCACCCTCAACTTTTTATAAGAATCGAAGGGTACCGGCGATGCCGTCTTAATTTTTACTTTGATGATATCGTTAAGTTGCGCCTGTTCCGGTGCTGGTTCTTTCAACAAAGAATTTACATCCAGTTTGTATTCAATCTCCTTCACCACTGCTTTTACCACACGACTGTTAATTTGCAATAAATATTTATTGCCCGGCTTCAATGGTTTATTTCCCATCCAGCAAAGCAATACATCCAGTTCATTTTCTACGGATGGAAGACTATCATTTTTTACAATCACATCTCCCCTGCTGATATCGATATCATCTTCCATGTGTAACACTACGCTTTGAGGGGCAAATGCTTCTTCCACTTCTTCCCCACCAATTTCTATCACCCGGATGGTGCTTTGTAACCCGGATGGCTGTACGGTAATGCTATCTCCTTTTTTATAAATACCACTGATTACCTTTCCGGCATAGCCACGGTAATCATGTAATTCTTCGGTTTGGGGACGAATTACATATTGCACCGGGAACCTTGCATCTGTATAATTGATATCATTTGCTACTGCTACATTTTCCAGAATGTGCAATAGTGAATCCCCTTCATACCAGGGAAAATTGGGAGATTTTTCAACAATATTGTCGCCGTTGATAGCACTGATGGGGATGTACTTTATATCCTTTAATCCCAGTGTGGCGGCTACTTCTGCAAAATCAATCACAATATCATTGTACACATCCCGCGAATTATTAACGAGGTCCATTTTATTAATAGCTACTATCACATGCGGCATGTTCAACAATGAAGCAATGATAGAATGCCGCCTGGTTTGTTCGGACACGCCGTTTCGGGCATCCACTAAAATAATGATCAGGTCCGAATTAGAAGCACCGGTTACCATATTGCGGGTGTACTGGGTGTGCCCCGGTGCATCTGCAATAATGAATTTACGATTAGGTGTTGAAAAGTATTTGTACGCCACATCAATGGTAATACCCTGTTCCCTTTCAGCACGTAAACCGTCCGTTAATAAGGCAAGGTCAATCTCCCCGTCTTCCTTATTGCGACTTTGTTTTTCAATTGCCTCCAACTGGTCGATCATGATCGATTTGCTATCATACAACAAACGCCCGATGAGGGTGCTTTTACCATCATCAACGCTACCTGCGGTTATAAATCTTAGAATGTCCATAATTATATCTGTTGCCCTAAACCCTTAAAGAGGCTTTTGGAGTATTGCCCCAACCCCTAAAGAGGCTTTTGGAGTATTAAATATTAAATAGTATTCAAAATAGAAAAGAGCCTGCCTTATTCCCCTTTAGGGGACGGGGGCTAAAAATACCCACCCTTTTTCCTGTCTTCCATTGCAGCTTCACTTACCTTATCATCTATTCTTGTTTCGCCCCGTTCGCTTGTTTTGGTGGCAATAATTTCCTTTATGATATCATCAATATTAGATGCACCGGATTCAACGGCAGCAGTACAGGTCATGTCGCCAACGGTTCTGTACCTCACTTTTTTGATGGATACTTTATCTTCCGGATCAAGTTGGATAAATTCGGAAGTGGCTACCAACTGTCCCTCGTATTCCAATACTTCCCTATCGTGTGCGAAATAGATGGATGGCAATTCAATTTTATTTCTGCGGATATAATTCCAGATATCCAATTCGGTCCAGTTGCTGATCGGAAAAACCCGCACGTTCTCTCCTTTATGTATCCTGCCATTGTAGGTGTTCCATAATTCGGGCCGCTGCAATTTGGGATCCCATTGGCCAAACTCATCTCTTACAGAAAATATCCTTTCTTTGGCCCTTGCCTTTTCTTCATCTCTTCTTGCACCACCGATGCAGGCATCAAACTTAAATTCTTCAATGGTATCCAATAAAGTAAAAGTCTGCAATGCGTTCCTGCTGGCAAACTTTCCTTTTTGTTCTGTCAGATTTTTTTCTTTGATGGTATCCGCCACTTTTCTTACTACCAGTTTTTCCCCAATATCATTGGCCAGTTTGTCTCTGAAATCCAATGCTTCCTGGAAATTATGCCCGGTATCAATATGAACCAAGGGAAAAGGAAATTTACCGGGGCGAAACGCTTTTAATGCCAGGTGTACCAATACGATAGAATCCTTACCTCCTGAAAATAATAAGGCAGGCCGTTCAAATTGTCCTGCTACTTCCCGGAAAATGTGAATAGATTCCGATTCCAACTGATCCAGGTAATCCAATCGGCGGTACGAGCCGCTTCTTTCGCCGGATGGGGAATTTTGATAATCTTGTGTATGTGTAAGTTCGGTGATCATCTGATTTTTTTTAAGAAAGTTATTAATTTGGTCAGCCGCTTTGAATTTTCCAGCATCTTGAAACCTACCTGTCCGCCTTCCGATAGCTTTCGAAAATAGTTTGAATTTACTGTTTGGCAGCTTCGTGTACATGCAGCCCACATTCCTTTTTATCGGCATCTTCCCACCACCAGCGGCCGGCCCTGAAGTCTTCTCCCGGCTGAATGGCTCTTGTACAGGGGGCACATCCAATGCTTACAAAACCACGGTCATGCAAAGGATTATAGGGTACCCGGTTTTTCCGGATATAATTCTTTACATCTTCCGTAGTCCAATGCAATATTGGGTGGTATTTAATGATTTGATTGGCTTCATCCCATTCCAGGATAGGAAGGTTTTTCCGGTCAGGTGAATGCTCTGCACGCAGCCCGGTGATCCAGATGGCATTTCCTGACAGCGCTCTTTTAAGGGGTTCTACCTTACGTATAAAGCAACAGGACTTGCGGTTTTCAACCGTTTCATAAAAAGAATTCGGGCCCTTTGCTTCTACAAAATCCTGAAGTTTATCCTGGTTTGGATAGTAGGCTTTTATATGAGTTTGATACGTAGCATTGGTACTGCTCCATACAGAATAGGTTTCCGCAAACATCCGGCCCGTATCGAGGGTGAATATTTTTATGGGCAGTTGATTACTCAATATTTCATGTGTAATGGCCTGGTCTTCGTAGCTGAAGCTGGAAGAAAAAGTTACCTGCCCCGGAAATTTGCCTGTTAACAGTTGTAAAAATGCTGCAATAGATAGTCCATCTGATTGATGGAGTAATTGATCAATAGTAAGTTGTGTATGATTCATTGTAAAAGAAAATAAAAGTTGGGTAAAAAAGTTTGCAAAAAATTTATCCAAAAATTAGATCCCTAACAACAGTAAACGAATGGGTTACTATGGCTGAATATACACTTAGTGGAAAAGATTGATACCATAAATTTGTACAAGTCTATAGATTTAGTGGACAAATATAGGAATGAATGTTGAAATGGAAAATTTTTTTATCAGTCTTCTACCATTACAATAAGGGGGCCGGTTGATTTAACTTTTAATAACGATGTTATTGGGATAAGGTTGCATTTTTATCAGCGACAGAAAATTAAATTGCCTGAAATGAATACTTATAATTTTAATGAAAACAAATACTCCTGAAATAACTCCCTGGAACATGGTCCCGATTTTTATCGGGAGGGGATGAGGTATTTTACTTTTTTTTCCTGATTAATTTATAAATTTTAATTGCACTCATTAGTAAGCCCGTAAATAGCAATAGCCCGATTATTCCCCAAACCCAGCTCATATTTTCTTTAACGGTTACCAGCATAACGATGGCTATCAGCAGGATAGTAGCAACCTCGTTCCAGATCCGCAATTGATTGGACGTAAAACGAAAGATGCCGCTCATTTCATCTGAATATATTTTATGTAAAGTGAAATGGTATGCGTACAGGAGCGCTACGAATGCCAGTTTTATCCAAAGCCATTGCTGTATTGGATGTACAAAAGGTGATATCCAGGCTATCCATACACCAAAAATTAATGTCAGCACTGCAGAAGGCCAGGTAATCCCAAACCACAATCGTTTGATCATAATGGAGAACTGGTCCGTTAATATCCGTTTAGCTGGCTCTTCTTTTTCCTGTGCTTCTGTGTTGTAAATAAAAAGGCGAACAATATAAAACATCCCGGCAAACCAGGTAACGATAAAGATGATGTGAAGGGCTTTGATGTAGAAATACATGTTGGATGGCTGATTTATTGATGTCTGATGTCTGATTTCCTTCGACTCTTTAATAGTTTAATTATTTTTTATGATTTATTACGCCTCTAAAATTAATTCATAATCTTAAAAGCTTTATGTAGAAAATCAGCATTTAATACTTCAACTAAATGAAATGCTTCCGTAAAATCAGACATCAAAAAATCAGACATCCGGGATCAATGAACCATATCCATACTACCACCCACAAACTCCCCCACCCACTTGCTCAACGTATCCACCCACAACGGATTGTTGTTCAGGCAGGGAATCATGGTGTACGTTTCACCACCGGCGCCTATAAAAGACTCCTTTCCCCGTTCATCAATTTCTTCCAGCGTTTCCAGGCAATCGCTTACAAAGGCCGGGCATAGAATCAATAATTTTTTAATCCCTTCTTTGGGCATTTCTTCCAAACGAAAATCAGTAAAAGGTTCCAGCCAGCCTTTTCCCAATCTTGATTGAAAGGAGATGCTGTATTTATCTTTCGGGATATTTAATTCCTCCATCACTAACCGGGTGGTGGTAAATACCTGGTGGCGGTAGCACTGTGCATGAGCCGGTGAAGCAATTTCACAACAATTGTCCACCTTCAGGCAATGGCAACCTGTGACATCACTCTTACGGATATGCCTGCCCGGCACACCATGGTAACTAAACAAAATATGATCATGAGGTTGATTGAGGTAAGGCTTTATATTTTCTGCCAGCGCATGAATATAATTGGGCTCATTGTAAAAAGGCTTCAGGAAAGTGAGTTTGAAAGGATATTTATTTTTTGCATGAACTTCTTTGGCATATTCAACAGCCGTTTCAAAAGACGACATGGCATAATGTGGGTAGAGGGGTATTGCCAGTACTTCATCCAGTCCGGGATTATTTTTTACTAAATTATCAAATGCAGATGCCATCGTTGGATTTCCATACCGCATGGCAATTTCAACAGGTACACTTACCTGCTGTTGTAAAGCTTTTTGCAATTGTTTGGTTAGAACAACCAGCGGTGAACCTTCTTTTGTCCAGATTGTTTTATAAGCTTCCGCCGACTTTGGCGCCCGAAAGGGAACAATAATTCCGTTTATTAAAATATACCTGGCAAGGAACGGAACATCAATTACCCGTTCATCCATTAAAAATTGTTTAAGGTACTTTCTTACATCCTTTACTTCCGTTGAATCCGGTGATCCAAGGTTCATTAACACCACGCCAGTTTTTTTAGCCATATTAAATTAAATGATTTGCAAATGTAACCACTGGCATTGCTAAATGTTTCAACATTGGTATAAAATATTGACTTTGTTCATCCATAAAACAACTTTTATTTCTTATATGATTTACAACACATCATATTATGACACAACTCATACATCAAAATGACAAACTGATGACATTGAAATTAGTTTTGATTCGTGGACACAATTACTTTTGTGAAGTCAATTTATTCAACCACTATTAGCAGATGCCTGGATTCAAACAAACAGATTTATCAACTTTCTTTATAGCGGGAATCAACTATAAAAAAACCGACGCTACCCTTCGGGGGCAATTTGCCATCAATAGTGACCAATACTCTACGCTGCTTTCACTGGCACCACAGTATGGTGTAAAAGAATTCTTTGTTCTCTCTACCTGCAATCGGACGGAAATATATGGCTTTGCAGAAAATAGTTCCTGCTTACCAGATTTGCTTTGCACACAAACGCTGGGTTCAATTGATACATTTAAGGAAATGGCCTATGTAAAAAAAGGCGCAAAAGCGATTGAACATTTGTTTAGTGTGGCAGCCGGACTGGATTCACAGATATTGGGAGATTATGAAATTGTTGGACAAATTAAACAGGCGGTTAAGATTTCAAAAGAGCAGCATTTTATTGGTGCTTATATGGAAAGACTGATCAACGCGGTGTTGCAATCTTCAAAAATGATCAGGACTACCACTTTATTAAGCGGGGGAACTGTTTCAGTTTCTTTTGCTGCCGTTCAATACATTAAAGAAAAAATTGCGGACATACCCAACAAAAAAATACTATTACTTGGCACCGGAAAAATAGGCCGTAATACCTGTAAGAACCTGGTTGACTACCTGGAAACAAAAAATATCACGCTTATCAATAGAACCAGGGATAAGGCCGCAAAACTGGCAACCGAGCTTGGCTTAAATTATGCCTCCATTGATGAACTGTCTGAATACATCGATCAGTCGGATATTATTTTAGTAGCCACCAATTCCACCGAACCGGTTATCCTTGAATCGCATGTTGCGGGTAAAACAGATAAACTGATTATCGATTTATCCATCCCCTATAATGTTGAAAAATCCGCACAGGATTTACCGAATGTTACCCTGGTAAATGTAGATGATCTGTCTAAAATAAAAGACGAAACCCTGCATAGAAGAATGGCGGAAATACCCAAGGCAAAGACAATCATCGCAGACCATATCGCTGAATTTTTAGACTGGCATGAAATGCGAAAAAACGTACCTGTTTTAACAGCAGTAAAGCATAAATTGCAGGCCATGCACCAGTGCAACCTTTTTATCAATTATTCCGCTACATTAACCCCTTTAGTAGCCCATACGAATCCTGAAATTAAAATTCAGAAAGTGATCAACGGCATGGCCATCAAAATGCGCAATCAAAACCAACGCGGTTGTAATTTTATAGAAGCCATTAATGAATACATTACCACCGGCACAAATTAATTTACATGGGTAAAGTGATACGCATCGGAACCAGGGAAAGCCAACTGGCTGTATGGCAGGCTACGCTGGTACAGGATCTTCTTGCAAAAAACAATTTCGAATCTAAACTGATTTTCATTAAAAGTGAAGGTGATATTGACCTGCAAACACCCTTGTATGAAATGGGTGTTCAAGGTATATTTACCAAAAGCCTCGACATTGCTCTCCTTACCAACAAAATAGATATCGCCGTTCATTCCATGAAGGATGTGCCCACCCAATTAGCAAGGGGAATTATACAAGCGGCAGTTTTAGAAAGGGCATCTTACAAAGATATTTTTGTTTTTAAAGACCACGCAATAATTGACAACTGGCATCTCTCTGATTCTTCGAATAACTACCCTTTAGGGGACGGGGGCGGCCTTATCGCAACCAGTAGCATCCGCCGCAAGGCACAATGGCTTAACCGATACCCCAATCATACCATTGAAAATCTCCGTGGAAATGTGAACACCCGGTTGCGTAAAGTACAGGAGAACAACTGGAACGGTGCCATCTTTGCTGCGGCAGGATTGGAAAGAATAAACCTGCGTCCGGAAAATGCTGTTGATTTAGATTGGATGTTACCGGCACCGGCACAGGGAGCCATCATGGTAGTGTGCAGGGAAGATGATTATTTTAGCCTGGACGCCTGCAGGCATTTCAATCATAGCCATACAGCGCTTTGCACTAAGATAGAAAGAGATTTTTTAAAAGCATTATTGGGAGGCTGCTCCACTCCTATCAGCGCACTGGCGCTGATAAAAGATGATATGATCTGTTTCAGGGGAAATATATTGTCGGTAGACGGGAAGGAAAAAGTGGAGATAGAAAAAATAATTGACCTGGAGAAATTTCACAACCTTGGGGATATTGCAGCAATAGAAATTTTAGATAAAGGGGCGGATAAAATTGCAGACACCATCAGAAATGCAAAATAGGACCCAGATATTATGCACCAGGCCATTGAATGAAACGCTGATTGATGGAGCGAAGGCCGCTGGCATCGACATAGATGAACTATCATTTATTGAAACAGAAGCAATACAGAATATAGAAATTCAACAGGAAATTGAGCAGGCATTGATACAATCTGCTACCGTAGTTTTTACCAGCATGAATGCGGTGGAAGCGGTTGCATTTTACCAGGAAGCAATTCAGCCCGACTGGGAAATTTATTGCATTGGCACCACTACTAAAAAACTGGCAGCTCAATATTTTGGAGAAGAAAAAATTGTAGGTACAGCCAATGATGCAGCATCACTGGCCGAATTAATTGCAGAAGACCGCTTTACGGATGAAGTAATTTTCTTTTGTGGTGACCAGCGCCGGGACGAATTGCCGGGCATTTTGCGCAGCAATGATATTGATGTCAATGAGATCATTGTATACCAGACTATCTCCGTGCCACATACCATTACAAAAGATTACCAGGGAATACTTTTCTTTAGTCCGAGCGCTGTGGTGAGCTTTTTTCAAAAAAACAAATTACCCGCCACAACAATTTTATTCGCCATTGGTAATACCACAGCAACGGCGATAAAAAAATATTCAACCAATAAAATCATAGTCAGTGACGAAGCGGGAAAGGAAAACCTTGTGATGAGGATGATGGAATACTTTACGTAGCCCCCGCTATCTCCCCCGAATGGGGAGGAAACGAAGTAGATAGCTACTTAAAATCTTGAATCGAATAAAATATTACAGGCATTTTAAAATGTGTGATTAAAACAAAACAATGAATCAAATTAAAAACGACCTGTTACTTAGAACTTTACGAAAAGAAACAGTTGAACGTCCGCCAGTGTGGATGATGCGCCAGGCCGGAAGATACCTGCCGGATTATTTAAAGTTGAAAGCGAAGTATGATTTTTTTACCCGTGTGCAAACACCCGGGCTGGCCTGTGCCATCACCTTGCAACCAGTAGACCAGGTAGGCGTAGACGCAGCCATCATCTTTTCGGATATATTGGTGATACCGCAGGCAATGGGATTGGAAGTGTTGATGGAAGAAGGCAAGGGCCCATCCTTACCAAAAGTAATAGAAACTCAAAAAGACATTGACGCATTAATTACCGAAGGCGCAGACGAAAGCCTGAAGTATGTGTATGATGCCTTATCGCTAACAAAACAAGAATTAAACAACAGGGTTCCGCTGATAGGTTTTGCAGGGGCACCATGGACCATTCTCTGCTATATGGTAGAAGGTAAGGGCAGCAAGACATGGGAAAAAGCCAAGCAGTTTGCCTATACCCAACCGTTGCTGGCTCACCAGTTGCTCCAGAAAATTACCAACATCACCATCAGCTATTTAAAATTACAGGCCAAAGCCGGTGCAGATACGGTACAGGTGTTTGATAGCTGGGCCGGTTCATTGAGTCCCGCTGATTTCAAGACTTTCGCACAACCTTATTTGATCCAAATTGCGGATGCGTTGAAAGATGATGTACCGGTAATCCTGTTTCCAAAAGGAAGCTGGTATGCATTGAAGGAATTGAGTGAAAGCAGTGCATGCGGTATTGGGATTGACTGGTGCATCACGCCTGAATTTGCCAGGGAATTGACCGGTAATAAAATTGTGTTACAAGGCAATTTTGATCCTGCGAAATTATTGGCTCCTATCCCCGAGATAAAAAAAGCGGTAAAAGAGATGATTGATGCATTTGGTTCGCAATTGTATATTGCCAACCTCGGGCACGGCATTACACCCAATATCCCGGTTGATCATGCCAGGGCTTTTGTGGATGCGGTGAAGGAGTACAGCCCCTCCGGCCGCCTCTAAATCTCCCCCGAAAGGGGAGACTTAAAATGCACAGTCTGATAATTTGAATAGTATATTGGTATTGAAGGATTCTTTTTTTAGCCCTGTAAGGGCGTAAGATCACAACATAGGGCTACACCCTGTGTAAATAATAAATGCTGCGTAAACAAAGTAATCAAACCTCCAAAAGGGCGTAATAGTATTTTTGTAACAGGGTTTAGCTCCTTGATTAAACTTCAATGGCGACAGTCTATCTGGTATTTTAATCGGGACGTCTTCAACAGGTTGCTGCTGCTGAACTATTACCAGGTTAAGAAAAGCATTCTATTGAATAAAAATCATCAACGATACGAGTACAAGAGTGCGATCCGCCGCGGCGGACATGCTGCCAATAAAGATTCACAAAGATTCTCAGCCGGGCCAATCATTTTTAACTACTAAATTCGTCTTTAAATAATTTAAAAAATGAGCATTAAAGACCATTGGATTACTTTCATACATCATTTGCAGGATGACATTTGTGCCGCATTGGAAACGGCTGATGGCAGTGCAAAATTTATAGAAGATGCATGGAAAAGACCGGAAGGTGGTGGTGGCAAAACAAGGGTGATCAGCAATGGAAATGTAATTGAAAAAGGTGGCGTAAACACCTCCATCGTTTTTGGAAAAGTGACTGACCTGATGCGCACGCAATTGAAAATTGATGGTGATAGCTGGTTTGCCTGTGGATTAAGTTTGGTGATTCATCCCCTGAATCCGTTTGTACCAACCGTGCATTGTAATTACCGGATGTTTGAATTGTACAATGCAGCAGGTGAAGTGATGGACCGTTGGTTTGGTGGCGGTACAGATCTAACACCATATTATTTATTCGAATTTGATGCCAGGCATTTTCACCAGGCTTATAAAAATGCCTGCGCCCAATTTGATACCTCCTTTTACCCGGAGTTTAAAAAAAACTGCGATGACTATTTTGTAAACACCCACCGCAATAATGAACGCCGGGGTATCGGTGGAATTTTTTATGATTACAAAAGACCAACTGAAGATAAGAATATTGAGTTTTGGTTTGCCTTTGCGAAAACCTGCGGCTATGCATTTATGGAAGCATATATTCCCCTGGTAGAACGCAGAAAAAATTTACCTTACACAGTCGCAAACAAACACTGGCAGGAAATCAGGCGTGGCCGCTATACCGAATTTAACCTGGTGCATGACCGGGGAACGATATTCGGATTAAAAACTAATGGCCGCACAGAAAGTATTTTGATGAGCCTGCCGCCAACGGTGCGTTTTGAATATAATTACCAGCCTGTTCCCGGCAGCGAGGAAGATCGATTATTACAGGCATGCCTACTTCCTCGGGAATGGATATTTATGTCCGATGTCTGATTTTTTGATGTCTGATTTTTTGATGTCTGATTTTGTTCGATTTGTTGTCACTTTGTATAAAAAGCAGTGCTTTGTCACAAAATAGATTTAAAATTAATAATCAGGATTTGTATTTTATTCTGATCAAATTTTAAATTATGGACAGAAAAATCTTGCAGGCAAGAACAAAACAATTTCACATAGATGTCATTAAACTTTGTGAAAATTTACCGAGGAATGCAGCGGGTTTTGAAATCGCAAAACAGATAATAAGGTCTGCTGGCTCGGTAGGAGCGAATTACAGAGCAACTGTTAGATCAAAATCAACTAAAGATTTTATTTATAAAATTGAAATTGTATTGGAAGAAGCAGACGAATCTCATTATTGGTTAGAAATAATAAGAGATGCTAACCTGATTAACGGAGAAAACATAGAAAAATTAATAAATGAAGCGAATGAATTAACCGCAATTTTTGCAGCAACTGATAAAACTGCAAAAGCAAACAATAAATCAAATACATGATTTCTGATGTCTAATGTCTGATTTTTGGATGTCTGATTTTCTGATACAAAAAAAGCAAAAGGAAACTATCAGAAGGAAATCAGACATCTAAAAATCAGACATCAGACATAAAAAAATATATTTTACTGATACAAAAAAAGCAAAAGGAAACTATCAGAAGGAAATTAGACATCCAAAAATCAGACATCAGACATAAACCTATATTTTACTGATAAAAAAAAAGCAAAAGGAAACTATCAGAAGGAAATCAGACATCTAAAAATCAGACATCAGACATAAACCTATTTTTTACTGGTAGAGAAAAAAGCAAAAGATATGATTCAGAAGGAAATCAGACATCTAAAAATCAGACATCAGACATAATTATGCAACTACAACGTAGAAACAGAATATTAAGAGCAACACCGGCCATCAGAAGTATGGTAGCCGAAACCATATTAAAACCAAGTGATTTTATCGCTCCCCTATTTATTGACGAAGGAGAAAACATACAATTTGAAATCCCTTCCATGCCGGGTTACTACAGGCGGTCTTTGGATGGCACTGTGAAAGAAGTAATAGAATTATGGAGCATGGGAATTAAAAGTGTGCTGCTTTTTGTAAAAGCACCGGACGAATTAAAAGACAATACCGGCAAAGAAGCATGGAACCCCGACGGCTTGATGCAACGCAGCATCAAAGCAATAAAGAACGCCGTTCCCGAAATGGTGGTGATGACGGATGTTGCACTGGATCCCTATTCTTCTTATGGCCATGACGGTATTGTGAAAGACGGTGAAATCGTGAATGATCCCACAGTAGAAGCATTGGTAAAAATGAGCCTGAGCCATGCATCTGCCGGCGCAGATTTTGTTGCACCAAGCGATATGATGGATGGCAGGATCGGTGCTATCCGGGAGGCCTTTGAAGATAATAATTTTACCCGTACCGGTATCATGGCGTACAGTGCAAAATATGCTTCATGTTTTTATGGCCCTTTCCGGGATGCGTTGGACAGCGCCCCTGGTTTTGGTGATAAAAAAACCTACCAGATGGATTATGCCAACCGGATAGAAGCAGTAAAAGAAGCACTAATGGATGTGGAAGAAGGGGCTGATATCGTTATGGTGAAACCCGGCCTTCCTTATTTGGATATTGTGAGAGAAGTAAAAAATGCGGTGGATGTACCGGTAAGTGTGTACAATATCAGTGGTGAATATGCGATGATAAAAGCTGCCGCAAAAATGGGCTGGATTGATGAGGATAAAGCAATACTCGAAACACTTACAAGTTTTAAAAGAGCAGGTGCGGATTTGATAGCGACGTATTTTGCGAAGGATGCGGTAAGACTCTTGTCTTGAACCTAAGTTTCACGCAAAGACGCAAAGGAGCAAAGCCGTAAAGAAGATAAACTATCAACATTTTCTTGATTATTCAATAAAATTTTAATAGCAATTTATTGTAGCAAGCACTATCGATGCGGTGAGACTCTTGTCTTGAACCTAAGTTTCACGCAAAGACGCAAAGGAGCAAAGCTGCAAAGAAAATTAACTATCAACATTTTCCTGATTATTCAATAAAATTTTAATAGCAATTTATTGTAGCAAGCACTTTCAAGGTTGCAACTTTGCGTCTTTGCATCTTACAATTCTTTGCGTGAAAAAAAACACACAACAAATGATCGAAAAAAGCAAACAACTATTCGAGCGGGCCCAGCAATCAATTCCGGGCGGTGTAAACTCCCCTGTCCGTGCATTTAAAAGCGTAGGTGGAACTCCCCTGTTTATAAAACGTGCCAAAGGCGCTTATTTATATGATGCCGATGACAATCAATACATTGATTACATCGCTTCATGGGGACCGATGATTTTAGGTCATGCCTACGAACCAGTTGTAAAGGCGATACAGGAAAGGGCGGCTTTTTCTACTTCTTATGGCGCACCTACCGAACTGGAGGTTGAAACGGCAGAGCTGATCAAAAGCATGGTTCCCAATGTGGATTTGATAAGGATGGTAAGCAGCGGAACAGAAGCTTGCATGAGCGCATTGCGTTTGGCAAGAGGCTATACGGGCAGAAATAAATTTATCAAATTTGTAGGTTGTTATCATGGGCATGCCGATGCATTTCTGGTAAAGGCCGGCAGTGGAATGGCCACTTTTAATATTCAAACAGTGCCCGGGGTAACCAGCGGTGTTAGCAATGATACCCTCACCTGTGCTTACAACGACCTGGATGCAGTGAAACAACTGGCCCGGCAATACAAAGGCGAAATTGCCGCCATTATTACTGAACCGATCGTTGGCAATATGGGTTGCATTTTACCGGCACCCGGATTCCTGGAAGGGCTTCGAACAATTTGCGACGAAGAAGGAATCGTTTTTATTTTTGATGAAGTGATGACCGGCTTTCGATTAGGTGCAGGTGGGGCGCAGGAAAAGTTACGCATCAATGCCGACCTGGTTACTTATGGCAAAGTAATCGGCGGTGGTATGCCGGTAGGTGCTTTTGGTGGCAAAAAAGAAATAATGCAGCATATTGCACCGCTGGGTAGTGTGTACCAGGCAGGCACATTGAGTGGCAACCCGATTGCGATGATTGCTGGTTATACATTGTTGAATGAACTAAAAAACAATCCCACTATCTACGAAGAACTTGAAACCAAGACGAAATACCTCGGCGAGGGCATCGAACAGGTTTTACAAAAGCATAGCGTCAAATACCGTATCAACCGCTTCGGCAGTATGATCAGCGTACATTTTGCGGACCATGATATTGTTGATTTTGATTCTGCCTCCAAAGCCAATATTGCACTTTTCAATAAATTATTTCATCACCTGCTGGATAGAGGAATCTACCTGCCTCCCTCCGCCTATGAAAGCTGGTTCTTAAACAATGCGCTTTCTTATGCTGACCTGGATAAAACGATTGCCGCATTTGACAGTTTTGATCAATATTAATTTATTGTACCAAAGGTTGGCAACCTTGTGCCAAAAGCTTGTCAACACAATACTTCTTTCAAAAGAATCAACCATTTATAAAATCTATTTTTTATATTTATAGGTAATTTTTTAACGCCCCAATGACAAGAGAAGAAAAATTTATGCAGGAAGCCATTCTGTTATCGCAAAGCGGTATGGCTAAAAACGAAGGTGGCCCTTTTGGATGTATTATAGTAAAAAACGATCAAATAGTTGGCAGAGGCAATAATAAGGTAAGCTCCACACACGACCCTACAGCGCATGCAGAAATTACCGCCATCAGGGACGCCTGCAAAAACCTGGGTACATTCCAATTAGACGATTGTGAAATTTATACGAGTTGTGAGCCATGCCCTATGTGCCTTGGTGCTATTTACTGGGCCAGGCCTAAAATTGTTTATTATGCCAACAACCGGCAGGATGCCGCCGATATAGGCTTTGATGATTCCATGATTTATGACGAGATGAACGTGCCGATTGAAGATCGGAAAATTCCGATTGTACCGATTAGCCGGGAGCATGCTTTAAAGGTTTTTGAAGAGTGGCGGGATAAGCCAGATAAAACTGTTTATTAATTTGGGATTTTGGATGTCGGAATTCGGATTGTTTTATGCCCCTCCGGATTACACTCATTCAAACAGGAGTGATTTATGTTGCTAAAGTTTGTGTTCACTGAAAAAATACATGTATAACATTATCAAAAATCCAATACTGTCTATTTTAAATCCCGCCTTTTTTAAGCACCATTTCGGAAATAAAAAATATTTTACTTTATAGAAATATTCATTATGTCCCAGCCTGTTTCGATTAAAACAAAGGATAACCAGTCCGTTATTTTGCGCAAGCTGAATGCAAATGACATCGACCGGCTGGTTGAGTACCTGCATCATTTAAGTGATGAAACAAAACACCGGTTTGCCCCGCATCATTATGATAAAAAATCCATTGTTGAATTTTATAGCTGGCCCAATGAAAATACAGGCTTTGTAACGGAGATCGCTGAACATGCTAAAATCATCGCCTACTCTATCATAAAATGCGGATACCTGCAGCATGATAAACATCGCCTTGAGTCGTATGGGTTGAAACCCGATGAAATGAAATGTGCCAGCTTTGCACCCTCCGTAGCGGATGATTGGCAAAGTATTGGTGTCGGAAAAAAAATGCTGGAATATATTTTGAAAGAATTAAAAATGGCAGGTTTACAGCATGTTATTTTATGGGGTGGTGTGCAAAGCAAAAATGAGCAGGCAGTAAACTTTTACCGGAAGGCGGGTTTTAAAACACTTGGAGAGTTTGAATATTTTGGATCGAATTATGATATGATGCTGACAATGAAAGATGAGGAATGAATGATGAGTAATGAATAATGAGTGATGAAT
>Ga0335397_10005023_pt1 | contig 17380 bp, 11 predicted proteins | sample MAT04_FD_205740 | JGI IMG/M metagenome (GOLD analysis project Ga0335397, IMG submission 205740) | Freshwater microbial communities from Lake Fryxell liftoff mats and glacier meltwater in Antarctica - MAT-04 (spades assembly) (version 2) ... | reverse complement strand
GCGCCTGCAGGGGCGGCGGCGCCCGCGGAGCGCCGGTGGTTCACGCGCGCTCCCGAGCCCGCCACCTTCGAGCCGTACAGCATGTCTCCGTCGGACAAGGCGGCGGATCGTCGTGACCTGCCCGAGCGCCGGGTGGGCCGGATCGTCCGCCTGCCGGGTGCGCTGACGCTCGAGGGAGGCGCGAACGCGGACGACAGCGTGGTGGGCGACGCGGTGCACGCATTTTTTGCGTGTGACGTCGAAGGGCTGCGTCCCGACGAGCGCGCGACCCGGGCGCGGCGCCTGATCGACGCGTTTGCGCTGGCCGAGCAGCTCCGAGCGGACGCGTTGCTCGACGCCAGCGAGCGGCTGCGCGCGTTCATCCTCTCGCGTTGGCCGGACGCGATCTGGCAGCGCGAGGTGCCGGTCGAGGGCTACGTGGGGCGATGGGACGAGGAGCAGCGGGTGATGGGCGTGATCGATCTCCTCCTCGAGCTCCCGGATCGCTTCGTCATCATCGATCACAAGACGTTTCCGGGCCTCGCGGAGGGCGCGTGGCGAGCGAAGTGCCCGACGTTCGGGCCCCAGCTCGCGGCGTACGCAGATCTGGTGGGCTCGAGCGATCCGGCGCGGGTGGTGGAGACGTGGATCCATCTGCCGATCGGGGGCGCGATGGTGGAGATGGTCGCTTCAGGTCGCCTTGGGCGGTGAGGCCGTCCACAGCAGCGCGAGCTCCAGCGGCACCGCCTCGAACGGCGGGATCGAAGCCACGTCGTCATCGCCCCACGTGCCCAGCAAGACCCATCGATCGCCATCGAGCCGAAAGGCCTCGACCGTGCGCACCACCGGCTCGACCAGCCACACGTGCGCGACGCGCTCGCGCGCATACAGCGGCATCTTGCGAACCCGATCGTGCCGCTGCGTGGACGGGGACAGCACCTCGCAGACCCAGTCGGGCGAGACGGTGCGGTAGCTCTCGCCCGGAGCATCACCCAGGCGCTCGCGGCGCCAGCCGGCGAGATCGGGCACCACGACGTCCTCGCCGAGCCGCAGCTCCGGCTCGTCGTAGATGAGCCATCCGCCCGGGCCGCCGCGACCGAACCGGAATGGGTTGCCGAGGAGGATGCCGAGATCCGAGCCCGTGCCCACCGCGGGGCCTGCCGGGCGCGGCATCAGCGTCAGATCGCCGTCGATGATCTCGGCGATCTTGTCGGCGGGTGCGCTGGCGAGGTCGGCGTAGGAGGCTCGGGGCTTCTTGGCCTGCACCATCGGGAGAGGATGCCAGGCGGAGAAGCGGTTGCCTACGCGGAGGCGTGATTCAATGTCTAGGCAAGATTAACGCTCGTCCATCGCCTCGAACAGTCCTCCGCCGAGATAGCGGGTCCTCCCGAGGAGAAGGGGGCCCTTCACTGCTGCTGGGAACCGCAGGTTCAAGCGACCCTCCAGTCCACGTCCCGAGCGGCCGGCAACGGCTGTCACCGTCACTTCCGGTCGTGCCAGCCCACGACGAACGCATGCGTCTGCCACATCGTTGACGAGCGCAAGCTTGGCGTCGCCGAGCTTGCTGTGGCGGTTCACGCTGTATGTCGTCACGGAGCGCCAGACCTGCGCTACACCCAGCAGGCGAGAATCCGTCGCCAGATCGTCGCGTTCGAGAGACAGTCTACCCGACCGTCCGGCGTTGAGCTCCGTTAGGTCGGCGAGCGCTTCCTCGAGCACTGCCAAGTGGTCGAGCTCCCATCGCTCCGGAGGGCGGTCATCCAGGAGATGCGGTGCGAGAATAAGGAGCTGTTCGCCGGCAAGCTGAAACGCGACGTGTGACGCGACGCTCCGACGAGCGGGCTCACCGCTGTCCTCATGACCCGTGAAAAACAGCGGCAGAGTGCCGCGTCCCCACTTCGCTTGAACGCGGGCCATCACCGCTCGGCGCAGGGCGCGTGACACAGCGATCGGGTCAGCCGACCTCACAAGACCGTCGACGACGTCGAAGGCAAACGCGCCGTCTTGACGCGACACGGGCGCAAGCAATCCCAGACCGAGAAACCGACCGTCACCCAGCGCGATGGGACCGCCGATCTTCTGCGCAAACTCGATCTGAACGTGCCAGAACCGCTCCTTCGGGAATCGCGTCGCGTTCGCAAAGCTCTCCGCACGAGCGCCTTTGGTGTCGAAGGGCTCGCGCTGAACGGAAATGCGCACCGGACGAGCATCGATCCCCGCGTGTCTGAGCGCTGCGTGAACCGCGGCAACTCCGCTTCGCTCCTCAGCGCCGCGCTCTGCCGCTCCCTTCGCCTCCTCCCGCCGTCGAGCGGGTTCGATTCGCCGGCGCTTCGCGCTCTCGGGCAGCACAGCCGGCGTGACGGTACGCCATCTGCGAGAAGACCGAACGAAGTGTTCGGCCATGCGCGTGTCCAACGTCGCCGTGACGACGAAATCAATCTCTCCCGTCGAAGGGTCGTGTGGCTCGAGTCCCGAGAAGGCCCAGTGGATGTCCTCTTGAGAGATCGGTGAGCTGGGCGGTACCTCGACAAGGACCCTGCGCACGGCAAGGTCGGCGTGCTCGTGTCCGATGGAAGGAAGGGGCACGATGCGGATCCGGTCCGTCGGTCCGCCATTCGACCCGTCGGGTTGCCGACCGACGAGCACACGCCGCACCTCTTCGCGCCTCTTCGGAAGTGCCGCCTGGAGCTTCGCCGTCACCGTGTCGCGGAGTAGCTCTCCGAGCTGCACGATACGTCGCATCGGCCAGGGATGCATCGCTGCCCCATCGCGCGCGCTTCGCAACTCATAGTGCAGGCGTCCCTGCGGGACGTCGTAACCCACCTGGGCGAACAGCGGTTTTGGCGGCTGTGCGAACAGCTGCCCACGTTGACCACCCTCTTCCGGGCTGCGCAGCCGCCGAGCCGAAGCCTGATGGCGCGCAACGAGGCTGGCGAGCGACCCTGCGGTCGGACATGCGAGCGCATGACCCTCGCCCGTACCGGGCCGATGAACGGTCCCTACGTGCTCTCTCAGCCGGCGTTCGACATCATCGCTCTCGCACACCTGTGCAACCGCCCACGCCATGTCCACGCCACGTCCGAACTGATAGAGCCGCTCCGCGATAGCGACTACATGATCGGCGGGTCCGTCAGCGACGATAGGCCAGACGTAAAGGAACCGCGGCGTGCCCTCCAGCAGCATCGGCAGGATAGTCTTCTTCGTTCGTATCTCAGGGAGTAGGCCGAGATCTCCGCCAAGCGAATCCGCGTCGTTGTTGGGTACGAAGGTCTCAACACGCTGGCCGGCGCGGCCGTGCGGACAGGCGATGAACGGCGGCGGGAGGCGCTCGAGCCACTCGAGCGCACCCAATGCTTCGCTCGGCAACGCCGAGCCCTCCGCTGCGGCAGCGACGAGGGCTTGAAACGCGCGAGCTGGCGCGGGTGGCCACTCCGCGACGCCGTGGAAGCGACTTTCATGAAGACGAATCTCGAGCGCGAGGTGCTGCACCATGCTCACTCCGACTTCTTGCTGGGTGTTTTCTTCTTGGCCGCGTCTCCTTTGGCTTTCTTCTTGTCCTGTGTATCGAGCAGGTCGGCCTTCGCCAAGGCTTTGTCGAACTTTACAGTCTCGCTCTTGCCGACTTCGAACGCTTGCGCGGCCTGCTTGGCGTACGCGCGAGCGACATCGCTCGCGAGCGCGATCGGCGTGCGCTCACCGGTTCGCGCGACCGCGAACCACTCGGATAGCTGCGCCGGATCTGGGGTGAGCAAACAGCCCTGTCGCAGGAAGCCGTCCGGCGGCTCCGTCGCTGCTGCGAGACACAGGCCGAGCACATAACGCCGGAGCTCGAGTGCTTTGTCCTTTGCCGACAGGCGCCGGAGCGCGATGAGGTTGATAGTAACATCGCGCACGATTGGCCCGCGGGCGACCACCCCACCGTGCGCCTCGGTCGCAGGCACGTGGACGAATCCGCGCTGCGCAAGCGGGCTTTTGGGGTTGTTCTCCGAGGTGGCCTTCTCCTCGTCCGAGAAGACCTCGAGCTTCGCGTAGTCGGTCGGCGTGATGTACTGCGCGGACCGCTTCAGCTTGTCGATGTCCCACGCGCGGATCACGGACTGAAGGATGCGCGGAAGCTTCGCCTGCGTGTCGCGTGAGTCCCAGACGCCGAACACCAGCGACGTCGGTCCGAGCTTCGCGATCCCGCTCGCGTCCCCGGTCGACAGAAAACTATTGAACGCGTCCCGGGCTCGGATTCCGAGCGAAGACGAGCGGATGATCGCGTCGCCCAATCTGTGTCCGGCATCGAGCACGGACACGGAGCTCCCATTTCCGAGATCGATATCGATCTGCGGGACCAGCTTGGCCAGCTCCGGGTCGCCGCCGTTGGCCTTGAAGTATGGCTCCATTCGGTTGGCTTGAGCGCCGACCGAATCAACTGTTGCGACCTTGCTGCCATCGGCGAGCGTGTCGATGTTGTAACCGATGCCGGCGTACGTCGGCGGAAAGAACACGCCCCCTTCACCTTCGATCGGAATCAAGTGCTGTTTCAACACCAGCGCGACCGGACCTTTGGGGTCGTCGGCCCACGCGTGAATGGCGTCTGTAGTCAGTGTTGTCGCGCTCATGCGGTGGTCTCCTCGATGACGGTGGTGATGGCGCGGGCCTGGCCCTCTTTGCCGGGCCAGCCCAGGGACATGTGAAAGCGGCGTGAAGGGAACGGGAGAGCGGCTCCGCCGAGCGCGGCTCGCAGCAGGGGCGGTGCGTACCAAGTGCTCTCGGCTCGTGGGCGACCCACGACTCCGAAGCGGTAGTTGAGCTTGTCTCGCCAGCTGATGCGCGCCGGCCTTCCGTCCGTCAGACCGATGGCCGCGAGCAGCTCGACCAACGGATAGCCTACGGTCTTGATGTCGGCGTGATTGTTCACCGAAAAACCGGCGTCGATCGGGATATAGTTGCGGCGCCAGTCCAGGCTGAAGCTGCTACTCTGCGGGGCTGCCACGGCAAACGGGTCGGACGTCGCTGTATTGCACTTCGAGCGCACAAGTTCGAGCGCGTCGCGCGCGAGCGCTGCTCCAGGGTACCCTCCTGATCCGGCCCAGAACTTTACGTTGTCACGACGATCGGTCGAATCGCCCCAGTGATCGATGACGATAACTTCGTTTCCACTTCTCAGCTCCGCAGCGAGCGTGGCGGGGCTTGAGGGGTTCGCAAACGGATAGGGTGCGCCATCCGCGAGCACGCGAATCGAACCCCAGCTGTTCTTGTTCCAATCGGCCTCGTGCGTGGTCGCGTGAGGCGCGAGCGCGACCACCTCGGCGCTCGCCAGAAAGCGGAGCGCTCGTTCGACCGGGTTTTCGACTCCTCGAGCCCGAAGCACGAACCTGGTAGCACCGTGTGTCGTCCAGTCAAACGCGGCCTCGGCGTCACCGAGCAGTCGGTCTGCCACGGTAAGGAGCCCGTGGCACGCGAACACCTGACCAGGGTTGAAGAGATCTACTGGAATCGTCGCCTCAGCCACCCGTCGCCTCCCTTGCGTCGTTCTCGCGCGAGGCCTGCTGGTCCGCGGCTCGCAACAGCACTTCCCACCACGCCAGTCCCCACGGCCCCCACGCCTTTTCGAGCCGAGAAAAGCGCAGCGCGACCTCACGGGCGCGTTCGACGAGTGCGCTGGGTGGTGCGTCTTCACACCCGCGCGTGGGGATAGTTGGCCGTGCGTGGCCGTGGTGCGCGGCAATCAAATGCAGACAGAGGTCGCGAAGCTCAGGTGGGAGCGCTCCGACGCGGGGGTCCGTCTCGGCGTGCGGAAGAGATCCAAATTCATGGCGATACCCGTCGAGCAAAGCGATGTTCGGACGACTGGCTGTCTTGCCGTATATGCCGTCGCTCTGCGCAGAGAAGGCACGCTGCCAGCGGTTCGCCCTCTTCCCTTCGTCGTGGAGACGCGCCGCGAGCGCGAGCATTTCGACGAAAGGGTCGCTGAGCCCGAGTCGGAGTGCGATTGCGCGCGCCCACTTCTCGGCACAATCTTGGTGGGCATCGAGGAGCTGCGCGCGACTGATGGAGCGGCCCTCCTCCGTCAGGTAACCTGTCAAAGGGCGCCGCTCCACTGCGATCCAGCGATCAGCGATGCCTTCCTCGGAAACACGAATCGCAACCCGAAGTTCCTCGCGCCAGGCTGAAGCGGCGGACGTGCGCGCCGTGGTCTCGGTGACACGAAAAGGAATGCCCGCGACATCGACGCGGGTCACGTCGAGCGCTGCTGTTTCTTCGTCCTCTTCGAGCAGACCGCTCTCGAGACCACCCATGCGGGCATCGACCACGAGCCGACCACCGGTGAGCAGGGCGCTGATGTCATCCACCCATCGCTTTCGATCGCGTGAATCGTCAGGAAGAGAGCCGATGAGCGGGGCGGCCTTGCCGTCTGCGTTGATAACGAATGCGACCACATCGTCTGGAGTCAGCCTTCGTTTCTCGCGGGCGCTCCGGGGACCCTCATGGGACTCGGATGCATCGCGTTGCTCTGTTTCCGTCGCGTCACCCGAGTCGTCGCCGCCCCCGGGAGCTTCTTCCTCGTCGCTCAGCTCAGCGAGAGGCACGGATTGCGCCCTCTTGCCGTCGAGCGCCGCGATGCGTGCCAATAGCCACTCGACCGCGCGAAAAGTCTCGGTCTCGAGGACTTCGAGCATGTGCGGCGCGGCCGCCTCGAAGAAGGCGTCGACGTCCTTGGCTCCGAGGCTCTGTCCATTCGTATCGCAGGGCAGAAGGTCCCGCCAGACGATCGACGTCTGCGGCTCATCGTCGATCCAGCCTCTAATCCACGGCTGGACCTCGGGACGACCGGCGTGAACCTCGAGCGACGTCATCGACCAGCTCTCGAGCAGCGGACGGGTCAACTCGGGTCGCAATGGGTCGCGGGTCGTAGCGCTTCGTAGCAAAGCCGCGAGCCTCGGGTCGCCCTGCGCGCGGCGCTTGAGATCAACGAGCGACTGAGGGCTCCCGGCGCGTCCGCTCTCGAACGCCGGCAACTCTCGGATCGCGTGGGCCGAGGCTTCCACCAGCTCCGCGCGGCGGATCGCTGCATGATCGTCGGCGCCGCGCTTCTCCTCCTCCTTCGCGAACGCCGCAACGGTTTTCACGTCTCGGAGAACGGGAATGACGATCACCTTCGCGGCGCCATCGCCACGTCGGTTCACGCGCCCGAGTCGCTGCACCATGCGCTCCCATGCAACAACGTCCGAGACCATATGATCCGCGTCGAGGTCGACGCCCACCTCGCCTGCTGAGGTTGCGATGACGAACGTCGGCGCGGAGGGCTTTGCAGCGTGACCGGCCAGGAAACCCCGGTCGCGAAGCCACTTCGCCGCCTCTGCGCGCTCGAACACGCGGCGTCCTCCGACGAACAGCTCTACGTCCGGCTCAATCACGGAAGCGTTCGACTTGCTTTCACGGCCCAGTCGAAAAATTTCAGCCTGGGTTCTCTGAGCATCCTCGCGGCTATTGCAGAACACGATGCAGCGCACCGCCTGTTGGCCGCCATCCGAGAGAGCCCACGCCTCGGTGGCGAGCGCCTTGGAGAGGGCGGAGTCGGCCGGATCGAGCGGAGCGCAAAGGAGTATGCATTTCTTCGCGTGGAGGCGCTGTCGAACGATCGGGTGCGCCTCATCGTCCTTGGTCAGACGAAACGTTCGATCACCGTCCGATCGCCCCGTCGCCGACAGCGACATGATCGAAAGCGCAGGAATGGTTTGCCGTCGTGTCTCGTCGGAAGCCTTCAGTGGGTTCGCGCTCGAATCGTCATCCGACGCGGATCGAACAAGCGCTTCGAACGCTGGTACGAGGTGCGCCTCGTCGAGGATGACGAGTGCATCGGCGCCGAGCAACCCGGCATGATATGGGCGCATTCGCCGCGATACGCCGTAGCCCTCGAAGAGCAAACGCGAGCCGATCATGTCGATCGTCCCGAGCACGATCGCGCTTGCCGCCGGGTTGGTCAGCCACTCCTTGTTGTCAGCGAGTTGGCCTCGAAGCGTAGACACAGGCAGGGGCCCCTCGGGCCCCAGGCCCAGCCGTTCCGCAATCTCGGGCGCTACGCGAGTCCATTCCCGGACCTTGGCCTGGAGGTTCTCTGCCACCTCGGTCGCTTGATCAATGACGGCGCGTCGATCGACGACGTAGATGAGCCGGCGCGGGAGCTTCGCCCCGCACGCGCGGGCCACGACCCAGATCGCGAGAACGGATGTCTTGCCGAGGCCGGTGGGTAGGTCGAGCGACGAAGGCCACCCCCCACCGAGGAGTTGATCGAGGAGCGCGAGTTGCCATGGGAACGGCTCTTTCACGCTGAGCGCGTCGGCGAGCCACGCGCGAGCCATCAACCTCGAGTTTGCCGACGTCACCATTGCGCTCCTCCTCCTCCTCGATTCAGCCGACTCGCTCCCTGCCGATCAGCTCGCCCCGATCCAGGTCCTGCCTCGAGCCTTCGTCTCTAGTACACGCAGCGACTAAATCACACGCTGCCGATCCTAGCTGCCCATAGCGAATAGGATCGGCTGCGCAAACGTTCCCTGATTCCCATCAACCGCGCTCTTTGCGGACCGGCCTGAACAACACGTCGTATCCTGGTAGCGCCAATACGTCGATGAGGACTTGTTCACAAGCGGTGCGCGCAGGATATGGGCATCGTCACCGACTACGGACAGATCCGGGACGATCTCAAGCAGCGCCAGCTCCTTGTCGTCTCAACTGACGTAGCCAGCGAAGAACGACGGACGTTGCCGGTGGCCTCGCCAAAATCGACCATGCTAAACTCGCCCCGACATGGACCTCGGCTCCCTCACCGAAGCACTCGAGCGCGCCACTCTACACGCCCTCCTCGACGACTGGGACCGCCTGAACTCGAACCACTTCCACGCGCTCCTGCGCCGGCCCGTGCTCGAGCTCGGAGACAGCGCCTCCACCCTCGGCCGCTGGGATCGCGCGCGCCGCACCATCACGATCGCTCGCGCGCTCGTCGTGGAGCAGCCGTGGCTGGCCGTCGTCGAGGTGCTCAAGCACGCGATGGCGCATCAGTTCGTGAGCGAGGTGCTCAACGTGCGCGACGAGAGCGCTCACGGTCCCGCGTTCGCGGAGGTGTGCCGCCAGCGCGGGTTCGATCCCGCGGCGACCGGCCTCCCTGATGTCGAGCCGGGGTCGCCGCGCCACAAGCTGATCGAGCGCGTCTCGAAGCTCCTCGCGCTCGCCACCAGCCCCAACCGCCACGAGGCCGAGGTCGCCATGGCGACGGCTCAGCGCCTGATCCTCGAGCACAACCTGGCCGTGCATGCAGCCGGTGAGCGGCGCTTCGTGTCGCAAGGTATTCATGCGCCGGTCGCGCGCCTCGAGGAGGCGCTCGGGCGAATTGGCTCGCTGCTCGTCCGGCACTTCTTCGTGAAGGTCGTGATCTGCACCGTATGGGACGTGCAGACAGGGCGCACGATGAAGGTGCAGGAGGCCACCGGTACCCCCGAGAACGTGGCGATGGCCGAGTACGTCTGCGCGTTCCTCGATCGCACCGCAGACGCGCTGTGGCGCGAGCATAAGGCGAGAAATGCGATCCGCGGGAACCGAGATCGCCGCGCGTTTCGCACCGGCGTGATCGAAGGGTTCGAGTCCAAGCTGGACGGCCAGCGATCGAAGCATCGCGAGCAAGGCTTGGTCTGGATCGGAGATCCAGCGCTCGAACGCCACTACCAGCAGCGGTACCCACGCCTCTACTCCACCCGCAGCCGCGAGACCGACGACCGCGAAGCTCGCCAGCACGGGCACGCCGCCGGGCAAAGCGTGGTCCTGTCGCGACCCGTGGAGTCGTCCGGGTCGAACCGCGGCCGACTCCTCGGCGACGGACGCGGCTGAGTCGCTCAGGCCGGCCTGATCCGCGCTCGACGCCCGGGCCGCTTCGGCCGTCCGTGCTCCGCTCCCGGCGCCTCCGCCGCGGTCGACTCGAGCCACACCACCAACGCCTGCGCCTCGGACTTGTGCTTCTTTGCACGCGCGAACAGCGCCGGCGTCTTGGTCAAGAGCAACGTCTGTGGGCTCCCCGATCGAATGGTCTCGTGCCGCACCGGCAGCTCGCCATGATCGAGCGCCCCGTGAACGTGGCGGCGGTTCTCCTTCGAGAGCGGCCAGGCGAAGGTTCGCCGCGCACCATCGACGAGAAACTCCGACAGCGCCTGGCAATGCTTGCAGGTGCAGCCGAGCGCCGCCGCGATCGACCAGTCGTCCGTCTCCCGCTCGGGCTCCGCGGCGACGCGTCGCGCACGCTCGAGCGCGAGCGCGACCAGGGGCCACAGCCCCATCGGCTCGAAGGCCTCGATCGGGTACTGCTCGTGCGCGCGCCGAAGCATCGCTGGGAGGAGCTCGTTCGCGCGCTCCTCCGATCGAACGAGCTGCAAGATCTCGTCGCCGAGCGCGGGCTGGTCGACGATCAGCGCGCACTCGACCAGCGCCAGCAGGGCCGAGCTGACGTCGGACGCGGCGTCCTTGCGCGTGCTCGGTGAATAGGCAGCCAATCCATCGACTCTCGAGGAGACGGACTTCCATTTCGCGACGACGATTTCGCGGGCGATCTCGCGTCCAACTTTGCCGGCGTCGCGCACGAGAGGTCCGACGAGATCGGGGAGGCTCGATACCCAGGCGCGATCGTCGCCGAAGCGTCGCCTCTCTTGCCAGGCCTTGAAGCGCTCACGGATCCATGGCGCGCCAAATCGAGCCGCCAGCGCGACGATGCCAGGCACGGCGCCGGGAGACAGCGCGTCGATCCCGAACGGCTTCAACATGCGCGCTCCGAGCTCCGGGTCGCCCAGCAACCCGGCGACCTCGAGCGCGGTCATCAGATCGCCGTCTCTCCCGCGTTCCCAGAGCGGGAGGAACGCGGCCGCGAGCTCACGAGCGCGCGCGAGGTCGCCCGCACGCGCGACCCCGCGAATCTCGCCGAGCCCCCACTCGGGCGCGCCGCGTGCGCGCATCACGAACTCGCGCGCCTTCGGCCAGATCACCAGCGCCGCCCGGTGGTACCAGCGATCGGCCGTGTTGCCATAATTTCCCATGTAGCCTTCGTAGTCGGTCGTGTGCGGCGGGAAATCTCCGGAGATCTTGGTCATCACGACCTCGCGCAGATTCAGTCCGCGCTCATCGGCGTCGCGGCGGGTCCCGTCGCGCGCCACCCAGGAGATGAACGTCGCCTCGGTGTCGATCAGATAGCCGCGCGACTGCTGCGTAGCGCGCCAGCTTGCCGCCAGCGGTCCTTCCGCCGACCACACCTCGTGGACGTCGACCAGGGTGAGCGCGACCTCGTGACCGCGGGCCTCCGCCGCCGCGCGGAGCAGATCCACGCGATCACTATCCGGGCTCTTGAGCCGATCCCAGCTCAGGCTCCGCTGGGTGTATTCATGGTCGAGCAGATAGACGAGCCGATCAGGGCGATCGGCCTCAGCGTCGTGTGGCCAACGTGGGGGGAAGGGCGCGGCAAAGTATCGATCGAGCGCCCCGGTCACCACCTCGATGACCTCGGGCGTGGGCGCGCCGCGCATCGGTCGCCCGCGCATCATCAGGTTGTAGGTCAGCGCGACGCGATATCCGCTGCGCACCGGCAGCACCTCGTGCACGCAGTCGGCGTAGAACGCGAGGAGGCCGATGTTCGGACGCTGAGAGTCGAGCTCCACCGTCTCACGCCCGTGGGTCACGATCATCGCCCCGCCCGCATAGGTGGAGGGCAGCTGCACGACCAAGCTCGCGACCATGTCGTCGGACTTCTCGGAGTCCTTGTGCGGCGCGAAGTACTGGCCCGGGCCGTAGATCAAGAGATCATGCAGCTCCGGCTCGAGCGTCTGTCCCAGCGGTACGCCGAGATCCGCCGCGAGGCCGTCGAGGGCGCGGCTGAGCGCGGCGGTCCCGCGCGGTCCGAGCCGAACCTTCGAAGCGTGCACGCTCCAGGTGTCCCGGACGTTGGGGTCCACGAGGGTGCGGGTCCCTTTCCCGTACGGCGCAGGTCGCGCTATCTGGATCAGCTGCTGCGCCTGCTTGGGCTTCAACGGCAAGACCACGTCGCCGACGCCATCGACCGCCAGATCGAGCGCATCGCTGGGGAGCGAGGCGATCGCCGCGAACGTAGCGTCCGGGTGGATGCGCGCCAGGATGGCGCCGATCTCGCGAGTCACTGAGGTGACCTTCCACGCGAGAGGCGCTGATGACAACGCGTCATCGGCGCTTCCCGCTCACCCCCTTCCTGGCGGTGGAGCTGGACTTCGACGTCCTTCGAGGAGCTCGACGACCCTCCCAACGATGGCATCGCGGTCGACGTAGACCTCGTGCGAGCCTTCCCCGAGTGAGTCGAAGCTCGGAGTGGAGACGCCGAAGCCCTTCCCCGGGCGCCACTCGACGACGGCCGCGTGGACTCCATGGCGGACATCCAGCCATCACGTCGCCGTCGCCTTCGAGGGGCGGTCGAGCGTCATCTCAGCCCCGGGCAGGGCGCGCGACACTTCCTTCATGAGCTTCTCGACGTCGTTCATTCCCAGACTCCCTTCCCAGGCATAACACGCTACCGCCCCGCAACGACCGCGCCAGCGACTCGAGCAGATCCGCGAGCGGGCCCGCGAGCTCCGGCGGAGCCTCGACCCGAAGTCCGCCGTCCGGCATGCGGGTCACCGACAGCTTCCCGCTCGGCTGCGGCGCGGCCTCGACCTCCGTTCGCGGGGCCGGCGCCTCCGCCGGCGGCGGTTGCTCATCCTCGGTCGCGCTCGGCACCTCCACCGGCTCCACGATCTTCCGCACGGTCTCGAGGAACGACGAGCTGCCATCGAACTTCACCTCGTCCGTCGTACCGTCGAACAGCGAGGTGAACACGGCCTTCTTGCGCGCGACCAGCTCCGCGATCTTCGCCTCGATCGAGTCCTCGGCCACGAGGTTGTAGACATCGATCGGCAGGGTCTGACCGAGCCGATAAATGCGCCCGATCCGCTGCTCGAGCACCGCCGGGTTCCACGGCATCTCGAGGTTCACGCAGCAGCTCGCGGCGCGCTGGAGGTTCAAGCCGACGCCGCCGGCGTCGCTCAGGAACATCACCGTCACCGTGGGATCATCGTGAAACTCGATGATCGCGCGCTCTCGAAGCGCCGCCGACTCGGCCCCGGTGAAGAACACGGCGCGCATTCCGGCGCGCGACAGCAGATCACGGATCGCCCACTCCGAGAGGCGCAACATCTTTCGCCACTGGCTGAAGATCACGGCCTTGCGACCCTGCGTGACGACCACCTGATCGATCAGCGCGCGCAGCGCCGATAGCTTCGGCGCGAACATCCGCTCGAGCACCTCGGGTGTCGGCTTCGAGCGCGAGATCTCGGGCCACACCTCGTCGAAGTCGACCTGCGCGAGCCCATTGGCGATCATCCGCTGCTGCGCGAGGAGCGTCATGAGCTTCAGGAATTCGGCCTGCGTCAGCGGACGCTTCTTCGAGATCCCCGCGAGCGCAGCGATGGGTGGGGTGAGCTGATCGTGACGCTCGCGCTGCGCAGTCGTCACCTCGACGGGCACGCGCGTGTCGGTTCGCTTCGGGAGCTGGGCGAGCACGTCCCGACGCACCCGGCGCACCATCGAGCCCGCGAGCTGCGCGCGGAGGACGCCGAGGTTGCGCGCCCCGCTCACGCCGCGGCCCGCGTCCCCGATCATATCGCTGTGATAGGGCGCGAGACGCCACTTGGGCTCGAGCGCGAGGTCGTCGACGAAGTCCATGATCGACGCCAGCTCGTCGAGGCGGTTCTCCATCGGCGTGCCGGTGAGCACGAGCCGATACTCCGGCGTCAGCGACTTCACGTAGGCCGCGGACTTGGTCGCCCAGTTCTTGATCCGCTGCGCTTCGTCGAGGACGACCATGTCGGGGCCCCACTTCTGAACGAGCAGTAGATCGCGGATGAGCTGCTCGTATCCGATCGCCAAGAACCCGCGCTCGCTGCTCTCGTACACGCGCTTGCGCTCCTCGGGTGACCCATCGACGATCGTGAGCGGCTCGTCCGTCGTCGCGGTCCACTCGCGGTGCCACTGCCCCTTGAGCGAGGCGGGCACGATCAACAGGCCCCGCTTCACGTATCCCGCGCGCGCGAAGGCGTGACAGGCGGCGATCGCCTGCGTCGTCTTGCCGAGCCCCATGTCGTCCGCGAGCAAGAGCCTGCCGCGCTCGAAGAAGCGCCGCACGCCCTCGCGCTGGTAGGGATAGAGTCCGCGTCGCAACGTCGCGAGCGCCTTCTCGGCCCGGGTGACGCGGGATGTGGCTGGCTTTTCCGAGAGCGATCGCTCCTGCTCTTCGCGAAGAAGCGTGACCGCGCCGGGGTCAGCCGCGAGCGCGCCGCGGTCATGCGCTCGCAGCAAGCGACCAATCCAGGCGCGCCGGCGATCGGGCGGCGCCAGCATCGACGCGGAGGGCGAGCCGTCGGAGTCGAAGCCGTGGCCGCGACCGCTGACCAGCGTGAGTCGAAGGAGACGATCGCGCGGCGCACCGGGTGGGTGAATGGGGTCCCACAGCAGTCGAGGCACATCATCGCGGGGTCGAGAGCGGCGACCCGCCGGCTTCTCGGCGAGCCCGTCGATGATCGCGAGCCCGTGCTTGCAGAGGCCCAGCGAGCTCCGCACGAAGTCGGCACATCCGCAGGCGGTTTGCAGCGGATCGAGTGACAGGATCTCGGTGGTGTATGGCCGCGCGCCCTTCGAGTCATCGACGGTGCGAAAGCGGCCCGGCCTCGCGAAGCGTGGCGGGCGCCCGGCGATGCGCAGCCCGTCGCGGTGCGCGCTGTCGTATCGGCGGGCGAGCGCGTCCATGGCGCCGCGGCGCACGGGCCAGTCGCCGGGGACGATCGCGAGGACGTGCTCGGCGATGAGCGCCGGGGAGATCCGGCCAAATCGGCCCCGCGCGAGGGACTTGAGCACGTCGCGGGCTTCTTCATCCGCAGGTGAGATCATGCCGTCGATCCAGCGGAGCGCGGCTCGGGTGTCAAGCGTCGACGCCACGTCTTTAGCGCCACGACCGTTCGCGTGTCTCGGAAACTTGCGCGCGGCTCCGACTGCGTGCACACCCGAAATGCGGAGGTTGGAATGGAAAAACGTTGGGTTGCCAAGCGGAGGCTGGGAGCACTTCGCGGCGCGGCGCCGGATCTGGTCCCCGCGCGTATCGTCAACGAGGTGCTGTACTGCGAGCGCCTCGCGTACCTCGAATGGTCGCAGGGTGAGTTCAGCGACAACGTCTACACGGTCGATGGGCGCGTGACCCATGCTCGCGTGGACGCGCGGCAGGGTGCGCTGCCGCTCCCGCGGACCGACGTAAACACCGACCCTCCGCCCGACGACGCGCTGCTCGAGGAGCCACGTCCGTACGTCTCGCGCTCGGTCTGGTTGAGCTCGGAGCGATTGGGGCTCACCGCGAAGATCGACGTCGTGGAAGGCGAAGGCGAGGAGGCGACGCCGATTGAGTACAAGCGAGGTCACGCTCCCGACGTCCCCGGGGGCGCGTACCTGCCGGAGCGCGCGCAGGTCTGCGCTCAGGTCCTTCTGCTCCGCGAGCACGGGTTCCGGTGCGACCACGGCGAGATCTACTTCGCCGCGGACCGCCGGCGGACCCGCATCGAGATCGATCCACTGCTGGTCGAGACGACGCTCGCCGCGATCGCGCGCGTACGCGCCCTGGTCGATCGTGCCGAGCCCCCACCGCCCCTCGTCGATAGCCCCAAGTGCACTGGTTGCTCGCTCGTCGGCATCTGCCTGCCCGACGAGGTCGAGCACCTGCGGCGACTCAGTCAGGAAGCGACGATCGATCAGCTCGAGATGGTGTGGTCCCAGGACGAGGAGCCGCGCGCGATCCGCCGACTCCATGCATCCCGTGACGAAGCCTCTCCGCTCTATGTTCAGGCCTACTCGGGTCGAGTGCGTCTCGATGGGGAGCGCCTGATCGTCGAAACGAAAGATGGCAACAACGAGGCTCGTCTGCCGCACACCTCGCAGGTTTGTCTGTACGGCAATGTGCAGGTCTCGACGCAGGCGATCGCCGCGCTGATCGAGCGTGAGATCCCGCTGTGCTTCTTTTCGTATGGTGGCTGGTTCCGCGGGCGCACCGTGGGCAACGGCCACAAGAACATCGAGCTTCGGGTCGCGCAGCATGCCGCGTTCGCCGACGCCGAGTCCGCGCTGTCCTTGGCGCGCGGCGCCGTGTCGGCCAAGATCCTGAATTGCCGAACGATGCTGCGGCGCAACCATCGTGAGCCCGGTGAGACCGTGTTGAACGAGCTCGAAATTCTGGCGCGTCAGGCTCGCGGCGCAGCGGGCGCCGAGACTTTGCTCGGGCTCGAAGGTGCGGCGGCGCGGCTATACTTTCAGTCCTTCTCCGGAATGGTGAAGGTCTCCGACGGTCTGGCTGTCTTCGATTTCACGGTGCGCAACCGTCGGCCGCCGCGCGATCCGATCAACGCACTCCTGTCGTTCAGCTATGGATTGTTGACGAAGGAGCTGGCATTGACGCTCTCCGCGGTCGGTCTCGAGCCGCTCCTGGGGTTCTATCATCGCCCCCGATATGGTCGTCCGGCGCTGGCGCTGGACATGATGGAGGAGATGCGGCCGCTGATCGCAGACTCGGTCGTGTTGCAGGCTATCAACACCGGCGTCGTAGGTCCCACAGACTTCGAGCAGAGCGCGGGCGCATGTGCGATGAAGGCATCCGCGCGGCGTCGCGTGATCCAGGCCTACGAGCGGCGCATGGACTCGCTCGTCACGCATCCGGTCTTCGGCTACCGCATCAGCTATCGGCGCGTGCTCGAGGTTCAGGCACGTTTGCTCGGACGATACCTGCTCGGCGAGATCGATGTCCTACCCAACTTTCGGACGCGGTGAGTCTTCCCATGAAACATGCTTTCGTGGTGACCTACGATATCTCGGACTCTGCACGATGGCGGCAGGTCTTCCGTCTCATGAAGGGATATGGCGAATGGATCCAACTATCGGTCTTCATGTGCGAGCTGACCGGAGTACAGCTGGTCGAGCTGCGAAGCCGACTGTCGGCAGAGATTCACCACGACCTGGATCAGGTTCTGTTCATCGACATCGGCCCGGCAGATGGCCGGGCGGTCAACGCGGTGCAGGGTATTGGGCGTAAGTACGCGCTCGAGCCGCCGGGGCCCGTCATCGTATAGGCCCGAGGTGGTTGCGAGCGCTCTGGTGATGTGCAGATGCCGGCACCCGCTCGCGGATGGCCAACCATTGACAACTACATACGATTTCAGCGACCCCGCAGCGTCTTCGAGTCGGGATGACGGTTGGCCGGGCGAATTGACCGGGGGTGCTCGCACCCGGTAGGACACCTGTGCAGAACCTGCCTGGTTTGGTAATAGGCTCTCTCCGCCGGTGACTA
>Ga0335397_10005021_pt1 | contig 17385 bp, 11 predicted proteins | sample MAT04_FD_205740 | JGI IMG/M metagenome (GOLD analysis project Ga0335397, IMG submission 205740) | Freshwater microbial communities from Lake Fryxell liftoff mats and glacier meltwater in Antarctica - MAT-04 (spades assembly) (version 2) ... | reverse complement strand
GCAATTTTCATGGCGTGTGCGTAGTCGGCCTAACATTTAAGTGAGCGACAGCGGGAGGGTGAATTTGTCGCCATATTGATATGCCGACAGAAGAATGGCCCGTGAATGCCTTGCCCAGCGTGGGTTTGCGCCGGGTGGCGTCGGCTAGCACGCTGCCAAAGCGATGGGTCGCCGGGACTCCCGTCGGGGGTAGGGCCGGGCAAGTTTGGCTGGGTGGCGTGCATCGGGCGGCAAGCTGCGCCGAGCGCGGCCCGCGGTCAAGGCCGGTAATGGGCTATCGCCGCCACAAGAAGCACAAGCTCACGGCGCAGGGCCTGACTCCCGCGTCTGCCGGCGCGTGCCCACTCGCCCTCGGGCAGGACGGCGGCGGTGCCGGCAACTTCAAAGACCGCATCCACGCGACCGGCGGGCAGCACTTCGGTAGCGTTCACCATGATTGCCAGCGCACAGTTGGCGGGGGCGACCAGAGCACCCGGCAGTGAGTCAGGAACGGTAAGTACGGTGCTGCCCGCGCGGATCAGGAGGTGCGAGGCGTAGCAACCATCAAGGCCGGAGCCCTTGTCCAGCACGGCCTGTCCGTATTTGAACAGGTGCTCGCATTGCTGCGGCAGATGCCAGTCGCGGCAAAGCGCGCGAGCACCACAACTGGCCGTGAGCGTCCACGTCGCGCGCCGGCCCACCAGCGCTGGTTCGCACGTGCTTCCGTTGCCAGGCATTTCGCCGCGCGGGCTGCGGCATCCGCTCAGTTGTCCGGCTCCGTGTTGTTGCTGTCCTGGCTGGTGTTGAGGACTTTCAGGTACTCCTTCTTCGTCACCCAGCGGGCGTGGCCGTCGGTGAAATTCATGCAGGTGCCGGTGGCGCCGTGGTTGTCCATCGGGTCCGGCCAGTTGTTGTGCTGGCTGCCCAAGCCGCTCGAAGCCGTGTCGTCGCCGTCGAGCATCAGCAGGATTTGCGAAGGCCCGGGTGCCAGTCCGAGCGCGGCGGAGTAGCGGGTGATGACTTTGGCGTTGATGGAGTTGAGGGTCTTTTTAACCGTGACCGTCGCGCCGCCCGGCTGAACTTCAGCGAAGGTGCCGAAGATTTCGTAGCTGGTGCCGTTGGCCTTCTTGTTTACGGCGTTGTCGGTGAGGTCATAGAGGTAAGTCTCGGTAGAGTAGGGCTTGCGATACACGAGGCTGGGCCGGATGGAATGGAAGGTGGTCGGGCAGGTGAAACTGCCCAGCGCCTTGATGTGATCCGGGTAGAGCCAGGTCGCGTCATCATCTGAGCCGCTGCGGTCCGAGTAGGCGGTGGGCGTGTAGCCGGTCTGCGCCCAGGTCGGGGCCGTGAGCTGACCGCGGTTGTCCTCGGCATACATCATGGTCGTGAGGCCGAGTTGCTTGAGGTTGTTGATGCAGCCGATGCGCTGCGCCTGCCATTTGGCGCGACCAAGCGCGGGCAGCAACAGGCCGGCGAGGATCGCGATGATGGCAATCACCACGAGCAGTTCGATCAGGGTGAAGCCACGGGGCTGAGGCGGGCGGCGCCTGGAATTGAGTGAAGTATTCATGGAATTTGGGACCGGAGGGGTTTTGAGATGTTTTGCCGGAGCACGGGCGCGGGATCGGACCGCGCCCGGCTCGGAGTTGGAACCAGTGACTAGGGATGGACGATGCGGTAGAAGCCGCTGCCCGCCAACGGCGAAGCATCAGTGAAGCTCGCCGTGCCATCCGCGCCAACCGTGGCCGGGCCAATGGGCAGCCAAGCACCGTCCACGGAAGCCGCGCGCTGCACGGTGTAGGTAAAGCCCGGCGTGCCGCGGAAGGCCAATTGCACACCCGCGGGAGTGACCGCCGGACTGCTCAGGACCGCCGGAATGGCGAGCGCGCCCGGGGTGAAATACACGCGCAGTTTGGGCCGCTCCGCCTCGGGCGCGAGCGGGTCCACCACGTTGTTGAATTCGGACGACCGGCTGATCCAGGCGTCGGTGCCATTCGGCCAGGGCAGCATCGCCCAGCCGTAGTTCGGCCGGGCGCCATTGGCCCAGGCTTGCAGGTCAGCGGTGACCACGATGGTGTTCCGGGTGCCTTGAACATTGGGATCGAGGCTTGGGTAGCCGAGCGAGGCCGTGGGCGCCATCGCGGCCTTGATGCCGTCGGCCTGAATGCCCTCACCCCACGAGTTCCAGGTGGCGGTCGTGTCATCCCACGGCTGGAGGATTGCGTGGAAGGTGCCGCCGTCGCCCATCGCATCCGAGCCGAAGCTGCTCAACTCGATCACTGCCGCGTGAATCAGCGAGCCGGACGGGATTTGGTTCGTGGCGGGGCCGAGGATGTCATCGAAGCGCAGGAGGCCCTGGACCAGGTTGGTGGAGCCGGGGTTGTTCCAGTCCGTGTTGAGGCCCAGGCTCAGGTAGTCGGGCGGGTCGGCGCTGGCCTGGCGCAGGTTGGTGTCCCGCGTGCCCGAGTAGCCGGCGACGCCCTGCTGGAAGCTGGCTGCCTGATACTGCGGCTCCAGCCAGCGCACGCGCAGCCGCGGTCGCTGGTCCACATCCACGTATTCCGACGGGCTGAAGCCTGTGCCGTCGGTGCGCAGCGGCCAGCCGAGGATGACCCAGCCGAAGTTGGTTTCGCCATTGACCCACGCCTGCACGTCCCGCGTCGCGCCCACGGAGATCAATCCGGTGCCCGTGCTGCCGCTGCCGTCCTCGACGCCGAGCTGCGACTCATACCGGGCGCGCGCCGTGACATCGTCGGGGCGGATGCCCTCGCCGAGGGTGTACCAGATGTCGTTGTCGGCATCCCACGGCGCCAGCATCCGGTGAAAGGTCCCGCCGTCACCCGGGTTGTTGATATAGAGCAGCAGTTCGGCGGACACCACCACGCTGTTGCTGGGCACCTGCCAGGGGTTGGTGCCCACGAAGTCTGCGAACCGCAGCAGCACCTGGGATTCGTTGGGAGTGCCGCCGTCCGGCCAGTCAATCAAGAGCCCCTCCTGCGGCGCGGGCGTGCGGCCCCCTGGCCACGGCAGGTAGGGACTGGCCTGGGACAACGCCAGGTCGGCCGCGCCGGAGTAATCGCCGTAGCCGTAGTCCGCGCCTTCCTGGTACTGCGTCTGTCGCAAGGCCCCGACGCGCACCGACAGGCCGGCGACGGCACTCGCGCCGAGACCATCGTCCAGTGTGAACTCCAATGAACGCGTGGCCAGGGAGGCGTTTGTGGCGGGCGTGACGAAGGTGATCGAGCGGATGAGCTGCTGCACCGAGGGCAGCGTGGAATTCGAGTTCAGGTGGATCACGAGTGGGGTCAGGTTCAGCCCGCCGGTGTAAGTTCCAATAGGCGCGCCTTCATAACTGATTTCAGCGCCCGCCACGCTGATCTGGCCGGAGCCGGTGCCGGTGTTGCGGACGGAAAGCTGGTCCGCCGCGCCGCCGTTGGATTTGATCGCGAGGGCAAGCACGCCGCCGTTGTAAGTGGTGGCGTCCGCGTCCTCGAGCCGGGCGCGGCCGTCCAGCACAATGGCCGGCATCCCCAGACCGTAGATGCAGTCGCCGGAGGGCAGGATGAGCTGGGACTCGTTGTCGAGGCGGACGCCCTGAACCGGTCGCGCGCCCGCGAAATCGGCGTAGAGCGGGTCGGTCGTGCTCAACGTGTTCGTAATCCAGAACGCGGTGGAGCCGTTGGTGACGAGATTGTCCACGCCGGTGACCGTGACAAACTGCGGCGCGTTCCAGTCGGCGGCCGTGAAGGTCAGCGTTGCGGGCGCGACGGTGACCACGCTGGGGTCGCCCGAGACCACGCTGATGACGACGTTGGAATCCGGCCGGGTGGCCAGTGCCAGCGAGTAATTCGTAACGCCGCCTTCGGTGACATACAACGGCAGGCCGACGTTCCAGAGCACCGCCGGATTGTCCACGTCCTGGTTGGTGACGTAGGCGTCGGCTGGCTCTCGTCCGTGGTAGGCCGGATCTGCGCTGACGGCGGGGGCGGTGGTGATGCGGACGGTTTGGTTGCCATCCTTCCGGAAATCCGGCACGCCGGTGGCCGTCACCGGCTGCGGCACGTTCCAGTCCGCGGGGGTAAAGGTAAGCGACGGCGGCGCGACGGTGACTTCCGCCGTGTTTTCGGAGTTGAGCGCCATCGTGACTTCCGCCGTGGGCGCGCGGTTGAGGACCACGACGAACGTGGCGGTGCCGCCGGCCTCGGTGGTCACCAGATTGTCCGCGGGCGAAACGCTGATGCCGGCCTGCTCGTCGTCGGCGTTGTTGACCTGGAGATTGGCCGGCTTCAGGCCGGAGTATTTCTCATCCTCGCTGACCGCGGCAGCGAACTGAATCTGGTAGGCCACGTCGCCGTCCGCCACGGCGTCATTCTGGCCGGTCACGGTGATGGTTTGCGGGAGGTTCCAGTTGTTCGGGGTGAAGGTGAGCGAGTCCGGCGAAACGAGGCCTTCCGCGGGGTTGCTCGACGTGACCTGAAGAACCACGTCGCTCGTTGGCGCCAGGTCGAGTTGCACGGTGGCGGTGGCGGCCAGGCCAAATTCCGTCGTGAGCAGCGTGTGCTTCGGAGTCACGGAGAAGCCAGCGGAGGCGGCCGGAATGTAAATGAACGAGGCCACCGGCTGGTTGGTGGTGGCTTCCAACTCCGGCGGGAAGGGGTTCACGTCCCGGTGTTCGATGATCCAGGTGTTGCCATCCGGCTCGAAGCTGACGGTGTTGTCGAACCCGGAAGTGCCGGTGCCCGCGTTTTCCGACGAGAGGATGAGCACGCCGGCGTCCGGCGAGGCACCGGGGATGGCGAGGCGATAGCGGCCCAGCGCGAAGTTCGTCACGCTGAACTGCGGCGTGGTGCCGCTGAAAAGCAGGACCGCGGCGTTGGTGCCCGTGGCGTCGAGGCCGAAGCGGCCTGAGACGACGGTCGTGTTGGTCTTGGGGATGAAGGCGAACGCCACGGGATCGTGCTCGAGCGAATTGGCATTGGCGAAGTTGTCCTTCACGTAGAGTTCCCAAGTGCCATCGCTGTTGACGACGGCGGAGGCGTAATTGCCTTCGTTCTTGGCGTGATTCACCAGCAGCACGCCGGTGTTGGTGGGCGAGGAGTTCGTCGAGTAGAGCCCAAACTGGCGCAGGTCCACGCGCGAACGCCCGTTGCTGATACCGCGGAAATGAGTTCCGAGCAGCAGGCCCGGGGAGCCGGTGAAGAAGTTGTTCGTGCCGCCGTTGGCCGCGGTGGCGTTGCGCGCCCAGCCGCAAAACCAGTTCGTGTAGCGGAAGAAGGCCGCCGCACAGTTGAGGTTGACCTCAGCCCGGCCGGACGTCAGATCCTGGAGCACGGCCCAGTAGCCGTTGGCGCGGCCGTCGAACGCCGGCGCGCCGTAGTTCTTCTGTTCGTCAGGCAGTTCGCCATTGTCGCGGCCGTTTTCCGAGACGGCGACCAGGACCATGCCGGCCGCGAGGTCATCCGCCTCGGTGTCGCCCTCCTGGAGGTTGAAATCGCCACGATTCGAGCCAGGACGCACGCGCAGGTCATTGATTGAAAGCGTGGCCGTCACCGTGACCGAGTTGACGGTGTTGCCGGGGTCGTTCTGGACGACCTTGAGGTTGGCGGCCGTGATGCGATGCGGCGGAGCCTCGGCGGCTTCGAGGGGAAGCAATCCGCCAAGGCCCAGGGCGAGGGCAAGAGCCACGCCGCCCAGGCGGGCAAACGGTTGAATTGAGCTGAGTTGTTTCATGTGCGTTGCGAAACCGCTGCCAGGCACCGGTTCGTCTGAATCTTCCCGAAGTCATCAGCGGATGACTCTTTCGCGGGAGACGAAAACCGGTGCCGGTGTCAGCGGTCAGGAAGTCTGGGCGGCCGATGTGAAGGCCCGGTGGCGGGCCGGTGACAACCGGGTGAATTGCCGCGCCCGCCCCGGCGCAGGGCTGCCCTTCGTGACCCTCACCTCCGGCGCCCGCCCACCGCCTCAGTCGTCATCCTCGGCCTTCGCCCGCGTGAACACGAAGCCGGCGCGCACCCGCGCGGGCATCGGGTTGTCCGCGCCTTTGATGGAGCGCCAGATGACTTCGTTGAGGAGCAGGTCGTCCGCCGCGTCTTCCTCGGCGAAGTTGAATTTGTAATGCTGGCCCCACAGACCGGCGACGTTGGTGGCGTGGAGGTTCTCGTTCGCGGGCCGGGCCGTGTAGGGCGCCAGGTCGGGCTGGGCCTGGAACGAATGGAACATCGGCGTCGCCGCCGCATCGAACTGCGTCATTGGCTGCAAGCCGAGGAATAATTCCATCGTCCGCAACATGCTGCTGGTGGAATACAACGTGGAGTCCACCGACCGGCGCTTCGTGTAAGGGCTGATCGCGAAGGCCACCGTGCGATGCGCGTCCACGTGATCCGGCCCGTTCTGCGCGTCATCCTCGACGACGAAGATCGCGGTGCGCGGCCAAAACTTCGATTTGCTGACGGCCTCGACCACCATGCCCAGCGCGAGGTCGTTCTCGGCCACGAAGGCCGTGGGCGAGCGTCGGCCCACCGTGACACCGTGGGTGTGGTCGTTGGGCAGGCGCACGATTTGCAGCCGCGGCATGTCGCCCTCGGCCTCGAAGCGTTTGAGTTCGGAAATGAACCGCTCCGCGCGCAGGAGGTCCGAGTAGGTCATGTCGAAGCTGCGGAACCACGGATCGAAGTGCCCTTGCAGCGACTTCACGCGGGTGGTGCAGGGCTGGTTGGTCTGGGCGCCGTTTTGCACAAATTCGCCATAGCTGCGGTAGCTCACGCCGGCTTCGCGCGCGCGGTCCCAGAGGTAGCCGCTGGCCGGCGCGGCGATGGGGAAAACGCCTTCGCTGGGATAGGGAAACTTGCCGCTCTTGCCGTGGCCATAATTCAGCGGCCAGGTCTGCTCGACGAAATCCGTCGCGTACGCCGCCATCGTCCACTCGTGGCCGTCGGCGCTGACCTCGCTCTCGACGTAGAAATTGTCCAGCAGGACGAACTCACGCGCCAGCCGGTGGTGATTCGGCGTGACCCGCTCCGGGAACAGGCAGAGCGACGGATCGCCGTTGCCCTCCGGCAGGTCGCCGAGCACCTGATCGTAGGTGCGGTTCTCCTTGATGAGGTAGATGCAGTGCGTGATGGGGCTGGGATCGCCGGGCCGCGCGGGAATCGGATTGCCCTCGGGCCGCACGCCGGTCACACCCGCGTCCGGCCGCAGCGGGCTGCATCGCAGCACCTCGGCCGTCCACGCCTTCAACCGGGTTTCGAACTGGGCCCGCGGCGGCAAGTCCACGAAGCTGAGCGTGCCGCGGAGCAGCTTGCCGATGTATTCGTCCTTGGTGCTGCCGGGGCGCGGCTGCGGCCCTTTGGGATTGGCCTTGGCGGTGTGGCCCTTGCCGTTGGCTATGAGCAGGCGCTGGCCGTCCGTCGTCACCCGCACGCTCGTCGGATACCAACCGGTGGGGATGAAGCCCAGCGCCCGGCTGCGGCCGGGCGTCTTCACGTCGAACACGCCGACGGCATTGATGTTCGCGTTGGCCACGAAGAGCCGGCTCTCATCCGGCGAGAGCGCGAGGCTGTTCGGCGTCGAGCCGCGCGGGGCGTTGGGGTAGAGCGTCACGGCGATGGTCTCGATGGCGCGGCCCGTGGCGGGGTCGAGGACCGTGACTGTGTTGTCGTTGGCGTTGGCCACGAAGAGGAACTTTCCGTCCTTGCGCAGCACCATCTCACACGGGTGCTCGCCGGTCACCCAGCGGGCCGTCACCGCGCCGGTCTTCAGGTCCAGGACCGCCACGCTGGCTTCGGCCCAGAGACTCACGTAAAGCCGCCCCCGCCGCGCGTCCACGACGCAGGCATAGGGAAACAGTCCAGCCGGATCGTTCTCCTTGATCGCGGCGATGGCGCGGGCGCGCTTGGTCGTGGCGGCGGCGTCAAAATCCTCGCCCGCCGCCGTCGTGTCCGTGGCTGGCGCGACGCCGTCGCCCAGCGGGAAATCGCGGGCTACCTTGGTGGCGAGGGTCACCTGCGACACGCGGCTGTTCCAGAGGTTGGCGGCGAAGATGGATTTGCCATCGCGCGCCCAGGTGACGCCGCACGGCACGCCGCGCTCCGCCACGGGCCGCAGCCGCAATGGCGTGCGACTGGCGAGTCTGCCGTCGGCGAAGTCGAACAGATAAACCACCTCGCCGCTGGAGCCGCTGCAGGCGAGTTGCCGGCCATCGGGCGAAAACGCCAGGCCGTAAAACGCCTCGGTCACGTTCGTGCGCGCGGCCACCCTGGCGGACGCCAGATCCACGATCACGACCTCGTGCTGGCCGTAGCCGCAATGCAGCACCGCCGCGAATTTCCCGCGCGGATGCAGCGCGATGTTCACGGGGAAATCGCCCAGGTCGAGCTGCGCGCCCGCGGGCCGGAGCGACCAGCCATTGGGCAGCAGCATCGAACCGTCGGGCTGGCGGCCGGGCCAGAGGGCCGGGGAGTTCGTGGCGGCTGGAGCGGGGACCGCCAGCAACAGCAGCGCCGCCAGACCGCACCGGAAGAGAGTGAGGAGGGCTTTCATTTTGGAGCGGAGTTCCGGGTGTTTTGGAAGACGGGGATGGCAGTCGGGACCGGCGCGGCCTTGAACCGCCACACGAAGAACCCCAGCGCCACTGCCAGCGAGAGCAGCGACAACCCGGCCACGGCCCAGGCCGTGGCCTTGAAGAGCGGCAGGATGGCGCCGCCGCCGCCGAAATTGCGCACCAGCATCACGAGGACGTAGCCGAGATAGCCAAAAGCGTCGGCCAGGTACATGAGGTAGCCGAGGTTGCCGCGGTCCCGCGTGAGGGCGATCAGCCGCTCAAAGACCGTGGTGTGGACCGCTACGTAGGGCAGATACAGGCCCAGCCCCAGCAAGACCATGAAGCTGAAAGGCGAAATCCGGCCCGCCTCCAGCGCGAGCAGCGTGAACGTGACGGACACCAACCCCGCGCCGCTGATCCCCAGCGCGAGAAAGAACGCGCGGCGGTTGTCGCGCACGAGCACCACCAGCCCCGTCACCGCGAGCACGCCCAGCGCGACGAACATTTCCGAGCGCGTGAACATCTCCGGCGCGGCTTGCACGCCCAGCGCCGCCCACAATTCCGGCGCGAAGTCCGCCCGCAGACTCCGCAGCACCGTGATGAGCAGATACGCAGCGGTGATGCCCACCAGCCCCGGCGCATAGCGGCGGAAGAAGGCGCGGCGTTCGGCCCGGCTCATCGGCGCGCGGGCCGAGCGCGCGGCGACGTCCGCGGCGGAGGGCGGCGGGATTTGCCGTAGCATCCACACGAAACCCGCCAGCGGCAGCAGGAACAATGCGCCGGCGCAGGCCGGCATCCACGCAGCGCTCACGCCGATTTGCAGCAGCCAGGCGCCGGCGGATTTCGTGAAGCCGTCGGCGAGGATGAAGCTGGCGCACAGCCCGGCCACGAAGGCTTCCGTCATCTTCCGGCCTTCCAGGAACCCCAGCACCAGCCCGAACACCATGCCCAGCGCGAGGCCGTTCAGGAACAGTCCCACCACGCTCCACGGCGGCGGCACCAAGCCAAACAACAGCAGCGCCAGTTCCGCCAACCCGATGAGCGCGAGCAACGCCGCGGCGCGTCGCTCGGGCGGCATCTCCGCAATGACCTTGATGCCGATGAATTTCGCGATCGTGTAGCCCAGCACCTGCGCCAGCACGAGCCAGGTCTTGAATCCTTCGGGAAACGACTCGCCGGAAAAGGTCGCCGCGGTGAACGGCTTGCGGAATGCGTACATGCTCGCGTAGGCGCCGAACGCGGCGACGACACACCAGACGGAAAGTACCCAGGGACGCTGGAGCCAGGCGTGGACGAATCTTGGTTGGAGCAGGCCAGCCTTCATGGGCGGACGGCGACGCGCGCCCAGCGTTGGGTGCGCGCGAGGTCGAAGGCGGCGGGGAGGTTTGCGAGGGGAAAAGGATCCGAGACCAGCGCGGTCCACGGGTAGGCGTTGCGTTGCTCGCACAGGAAGGCGAGGGCGCGGGCCAGGTGGCGCGGGGTGTAGTTATGGAAACCTCGAATGGTCAGGCAGCGGCGCACCACGGTTTCGCCCGTCAGTGCCAAGGTCGTGGCGGGATGCACCATGCCGACGAACGCATAGAAGCCGCCGGGTCGCAGCAACCGCACACCTTCGGGCACGACCGCGGCGGTGCCGGCGACTTCAAAGACCGCATCCACGCGGCCCGTGAGCGCGAGGTCCGTGGCGGTGGCCAACGCTGGTTCGCCGCCGAAGGCCTCGACGAGCGCGAGCCGGTCGGGGTTCGAGTCCACGACGATCACACGCTCGACACCCGCCGCACGGAGCAAAGCACAGCCGTAGAGGCCGAGCAGTCCCGCGCCCTGGACCACTGCGGTGCGGCAGGGGTCGGGCAATTGCTCGGTGGCATTGACCATCGTGGCCAGCGCGCAATTGGCGGGCGCTACAAGTTCATCCGGCAGCGCGTCGGGAATCGGCAGCAGGGTGCTGCCGGCGCGAATGAGGAGGTGCGAGGCGTAGCAGCCATTGAGGCCGGTGCCATTGGCGAGGGCGGCGTGGCCGTACTTGAAGAGGCGCTCGCACTTCTGCGGCAGGTGCCAGTCGCGGCAAGGCGCGCAAGCACCACAACTGGCCGTCAGCGTCCACGTCACGCGCCGACCCACCAGCGCCGGTTCGCGTCCCGGCCCGACCGCCATCACGCGGCCCACGGCCTCGTGTCCGAGCACGCAAGGCGTGGGTTCCTGCCGACGGCCATCTGCGGTATGGAGGTCGGAGCCGCAAATGGTGGCGAGGGAAATCGCCACCAGGGCCTCGCCTGCGCCGCACGCCGGCAGCGGGCGCTCGACGAACTCGAACGGCTGGCCCGGAGCCTTAAAGATCGCCAATTGCGCCATTTTCATACGGAGAACTTGCTTACCACGGCAGGCTGAAGGTCTTCACAAAGCTGTACGCCTTGATGGCTTCAACGACGCCCTCCTTGACGCCGAGGCCGCTGTCCTTGAGGCCGCCGAAGGGGCTGCACTCGGTGCGGAAACCGGGCACCTCGTTGATATTCACCGTGCCGCACCGGAGGGTCTTGATGGCCTTGAGCGCGCTGGCCAGGTTGGTGGTGACGACGCCCGAACTGAGGCCGTAGGCGGTGGAGTTTGCCACCGCGAGGGCATCGTCGAGGTCGCGCACGGTGAGGATGGGCGCGAGTGGACCGAAGCTCTCGCAGACCACCATCCGGCAGTCGCGCGGGACATTGGCGATGACGGTGGGTGGGAAGAGCGCACCGTGGCGCTCGCCGCCCAGGAGCACCTTCGCCCCCATCACCACGGCCTCTTCCAGCACGGTTTCGAGATAGGCCGCGGCAGCTTCGTCAATCACCGTGCCGATGCGCGTGGCTTCGTCGAAGGGATCGCCGCAAACATACTCCTTCGCCTTGGCGGCCAGGCGCGCGGTAAATTCGGCGGCGATGCCGTCCTCCACGAGGATGCGTTTCACGGCGGTGCAGCGCTGGCCGGAATTGCGGAAAGAGCCTTCCGCCGCCAGCGTCACCGCCAGCTCGAGGTCGGCGTCGTTGAGGACGATCAAGGGATCGTTGCCGCCGAGCTCCAACACGAGCCGCTTGTAGCCGGCGGTGGCCGCGACCTGCTTGCCGACAGCGACGCTGCCGGTGAACGCCAGCACTTCGACGTCTTCATGCCGCGTGAGCGGGCCGGCGACCTCGCGGGTGAGACCGAGCAGCACGCTGAGCATGGGACCGGGCAGGCCGGCAGCGTAGAGCAGTTCGGCGAACTTTAGCGCCGTGAGCGGCGTTTTCTCAGAGGGCTTGAGCACCAGCGGCGTTCCGGCGGCGAGGGCCGGTGCGACCTTGTGGGCGACCTGGTTCAGCGGATGATTGAAGGGCGTGATGGCCGCGGCGCAGCGCAGCGGCTCGCGCACGGTGAAGATTTTCCTCGCCTTGCCCTGCGGCGAAACATCTGCCGAGAAGATCTGGCCGTCGTCGCGCAGCGCTTCCAGCGCGGCGAACCGCAGCACGTCGAGCGTGCGCCCGACCTCGTAGCGGGCCTCGCACAGAGCCAGGCCGGTTTCGCTGGTGATGAGGTGGGCAAACTCCTCGTGCCGCGCCGTCAGCGCCGCCTGCGCCAGGTCGAGGATTTTGCTGCGCTGGTAGCGGCTGGGCGTGGCGTCGAAGGCGCGGGCGGCGGCGACGGCGGCTTCGACGTCTGCCTGCGTGGCGAGCACGACGGTGCCGACTTCGTTACCGTGGTAGGGGTTGCGAATCCGCAGGGTGCCATTGCTGGCGACCGGCTGGCCGGCGACGAGGCTGGAGAGGTTCATGCGATGGTGCCGTTACAAAGGAAGTCGAAGAGCTCGAAATTTCGCGGGTCGCCTTTCGCCTTCGCCGCGTATTCCGGCTTGAGCGCTTGGCTGAGAATGAACGGCACCATCTCCTCGTAACGCCCACCGTGGGACCGCAGGCCCTCTGCCAGCAGACTCAAGTCGTGCCACGCTGGCGTGCGACCCAGCACCACGTCGCGACCCGAACACACGACGAAGTCGCCCATGCGGTCGGGCGGCAGTTCCATCAGGCGGGCGGCGTTGGTTTGATCCAGCACCTCCGTGACGCCGGGAAGCTCCCGAACGAACTGCATGATGGCTCCCAATTTCACGTCGCTGCCAGGCGGCAAATGCACCTGCGCGAACGAGCCCAGTGCGCCGTGATGGAGGAGATGCGGGTCGGTGATCGGCAGGATGACCCGGAAGCCGGAGCCGAATTTCTCCCCGAGCAGCGTTTCGAGATAGATGACGTTGGGCGAGCCGTCGGCTTTCTGCTTGGCGTTCATACCGTGATCGGCGGTGATGCCGATGACCGCGCCCAGCTCCAGCAGTCGCCCCAGGTGTTCGTCAATGCCCGCGTAGAAGTCGAGGGTCTCCGAAGCTTCGGGCGGAAAGCTGTGCTGCATGAAGTCCGTGGTGCTGAGGTAAAGAAAATCCGCCCGCCCGGCTTCGAGCAATTGCACGCCGGCCCGCAGGACATAGAGCGAGGCTTCGGCGGTGTAGATGTCCGGCGTGGCTCCGACGAGGGCTTTCACGTCATCAATGCCGTGCGTCGGCTTCGCGGCCTGCCCCGCACGCTCCGAGGAGAACGCGATGCCACCCGCCTCGATCAAGCCGTCGGCGAAGAATCCCCGCAGCTTGTCCTTGGCGGTGACCACCGCAACCTTGCGGCCAGATTTCTGCGCGGCGGGAAAAATCGTCGGCGCGCGGAGGAAGCTCGCCGAGTTGGTCATGACTTCCCGATCGGCGGCGGCATCATAGAAGTAATTGCCGCCAATGCCGTGGACGTTGGGCGGAACTCCGGTGACGATGGAGGCGTTGTTGACGTTCGTGCAACTGGGCATTTGTCCGCGCGCCAGGCCGCGGTAGCCGTTCACACTGATATCCAAGAGGTGGGGCATGCACGCGTGCGCCAGCGCGGCGTCGAGGTATTCGTCCGCCGAGCCATCGAGACAGAGGCCGACAATTGGGCGGTCCGGCGGCAGGTAGGTGCGTCCGTTGACGGTGAAGGGAGTCATGCGATAGCGGTTCCTACTCGGGCTTGCAGGCGGGATCGCAGCGGTTCGTCTCCGTGAAGGCGGCGCGGGGCTGGCTGAGCTGCTGAAGCACCCGCTCGATGGCGCCGACGAGTTGTTCCATGTCCGCGGGAAAAAGCCGGCCGATGTTGCCGATTCGGAAGGTGTCCACCGCGGTAAGCTTGCCCGGATAAATGATGAGGCCGCGCTCGCTGAGCTGGCGGTAGAAGGTGGCGAAGTCGAAGTCCGCCGTCGGGTAAAGGAACGCCGTGATGATGTGGCTCTGGACCGCCGGCGCGAGCAGCGGACGGAGGCCGAGTCGCGCCAGGCCGGCGAGCAGGGTCGCGTGGTTGCGCCGGTAGCGTTCCGCACGCGCGGCGATGCCGCCCTCAGCTGTGAGTTCGCGCAAGGCTTGATCGAATGCCAGGACGACGTGCGTGGGCGGCGTGTAGCGAAACTGGCCGTTCTTCTCAAAGCCGCGCAGTTGGTCCAGCAAGTCGAGGCTGAGGCTGCGCGCCCAGCCCTCGCTGGCCAGCAGCAACGCGCGTTTCGCGAAGACGAACGAGAAACCCGGCGCACCCTCGACGCACTTGTTGGCCGACGAGATGAGGAAATCAATCTCGGCCGCCGCGAAGTCAATGGGCAGCCCGGCGAAGCTGCTCATCGCGTCCACGACGAAGACCTTCCCGTGCCGGCGCGCGACCCGGCCGATGGCCGCCAGCGGGTTCAGGATGCCGGTGGTGGTTTCACAATGCACGAGCGCGACGTGGGTGATGGCGGGGTCGCTGGCAAGGCAGGCTTCCAGCGCGGCGGGATCGGCGGGCTGATCCTCCGACGTGCGCAGGACCGTGGCCGCGATGCGCGCGCGGCCCAGCATGGCCACGATGCGGTCGCCATACGCGCCGTTGGTCAGCACGGCGACCTTGCCGTCGGGTGGCACACAGCTTTGAAAGACCGCTTCGACGCCAAAGGTGCCGCTGCCCTGCAGCAGAACGACTTCCCAGCCATCCGCGCGGGACAAGCCCGCGAGGGTCAGCAGGCGCTCGCGCACGCTGGCCACGACGGCATTGAATTCAAAGTGCCACGAACCGGCATCGTGCAGCATGGCCTGCTTGACGCTGAGGCTGGTGGTCAGCGGGCCAGGCGTGAAGAGCAGGGCGTCGCGGGCGGAGGGGAGCAAGTTCATGGGTGATCAGAGTTCGGTGATGGCCTCGTGGATGAAGTTCCCCCGCTGGCTCAAGTCCGCCAGCGGGGCGAGCGCCTCACGAGCGAGGCGGCATTTGTTGCCCAAGCAGAAGAACTTCATCGGGGCACAAGCTCCCTGCGACGCATGTCGGGAACGTGGCGAACCGGTTACGGGCCGGTGAAATTTGCGTCCGGCCCCGTAATGGCTGGCTGGCCACCACCGCCAATCTCGCCAGACCGGGAAGGAGTGCGGCGAAGGGGCAAGAACACAAGACTCACGCCAGGTTTGAGGCCACCGCGTCGAGCGCCGCCCGCAACCTCGTCCAAGCTTGATCGAGTTCGGACTCGGCGACGTTCAGCGGCGGGGCAAAGGTGAGGACGTTCCCTTTGGAAACTTTGAAATTCAGCCCGCGGCGCAGCGCGGCGTACATGACGCGCTCGGCCTCGTCGTGGCCGTTGCTGCCAGCGCGGCCCACCTCGACACCGAGCAGCAGGCCCAGCCCACGGACCTCGCGCACCAGGGGATGACCCGCGAGGCGGCGGCGTAAATCGGCGAGCGTCCGCGCCCCGAGTTCGGCCGCGCGCTCGACCAACCGGCCTTGCTCGATGACCTCCAGCGTGGCCAGTCCCGCAGCGCAGGCGGCGGGGTTCTTCTCATGGGTGTAGTGCCCGAGCGAACGCTCGGCCGCGACATTGAACTGCTCGCGCGCGAGGATCCCGGCCAAGGGGAAGATGCCGCCGCCCAGCCCCTTGCCCAGCACCACCATGTCCGGCACCACGCCAAAATACTCGAAGGCGAAGAAGCGCCCGGTGCGGCCGAGGCCGATGGGGATTTCATCCAGGATGAGCAGCGCGCCGTGGCGGTCGCACGCAGCGCGGATGCGCTGCCAGTAATCCGGCGGCGGGATGATGGGGACGTTGCGAACAGTTTCGGCGACCACGGCGGCGACGTCGCCCTGATGTTCGAGGATGTACTCGAGGTAGTCGGCGCAGGCGAGGTTGCACTCTTTGCCACAGCGGAAGGGACAGTGCGAAGGATCGGGGGGCGGAGCATGCTCGCAACCGGGCAGCAACGGGCCGGCGGCTTCGCAAAAAGAGCGCTCCCCGCCGACGGAGAGGGCGTCGAGCGAGGCGCCGTGGAAGGCGTCCCACAGGGAGATCGTCTTGAACCGTCCGGTGACGGCGCGCGCGAGCTTCAGGGCCATGCCGATGGCCGTCGCGCCGCCGGGGGCGAAGAGCACGCGGCGCAAATCTCCCGGGCCACGCGCAGAAAGCTTCGCAGCAAGCTGGATGGCTGGCTCGTTCGTGTAGCGCCGGGTGCAAAAGGGCAGGGTGTCGAGCTGCGCCTTGATCGCGGCGATGACGTGCGGATGGCGGAAACCTATCTGGTGGACGTTGTTGCCGTGGAAGTCCAGGTAACGCCGCCCTTCGACGTCTTCGATCCACGCGCCCTCGGCGCTGCGCAGCGCGTTGAGGCAAGGCGTGGACATGGCTTGATGCAGAAAATGTTGCGCGTCTTTGGCCAGCAGCTTGCGCGTGGCGGAGGAGAGATGCTCCGCCTGGAAACGGTGGCGGTGCGGGGAGAGGTTGATGTCTCCTTCTGTGCGCAGGTGGTCGAGTTTGGAGGCGGAAGTGGACATGGTTTTGCGTTCAGCGATCGGCGGCTTTGGTGAGGTTGAAGGTGTCGAAAAGGCGGCCTTCGAGGTCGTAGGCTTTGAACTCGATCGTGCGGTCATGCACGGCGGCAAAGCAGTAGTGATGGCCACGCTGCACATGGATGCTGAACCAGGACCGCTGGGGCGCGGCCTGCTCCAGTCCGCCGCCGCCGCCGCCGCTGATGAGGTAGCGCACGCCCTTGGCCTGGTTGATGGACATCTGGAGGATGGGCCAGGTGCGTTCGTAGCTGTGGATGTGGCCGGCAAACGCGAGGTCCACCCCATACTTTTCGTAGAGCGGGACCAGATGGCGCGCATTGCTGTCACCCCAGACGTACTGCTTGCCGGGCTTGCCGGTGAGGTGGTCGCCGTAGTCGTCTTCGTCGGCGCTGAAGCAGGGATGGTGGTGGGCGGTGAACTTCCAGGTGGCCTTGGATTCCGCGAGCGCTTTTTCCAGCCAGCGGTACTGCTCGCTGCCGGGCTTGCAGTCCCTGTTCGAGTCAATCATGAAGAACTGCGCGTTGCCGATGGTGAACGTGTAGTAGTACTCCGGCGGCGGGAGGTGGAAGTAGTCGTAGTACCAGTGCGCGTTCTGCTCGTGGTTGCCGATCACCGGGTAGGTCGGCACCTGGGCGAAAAGCTTGGCGCATGGCTCGAACAGGTCGAAGACCCACTGCTGCTTGGCGAAGCCGTCGTCCACCACGTCGCCGAGGTGCAGCGTCATGTTTGGGCGCAGGGCGAAGATGCCGTCGGCGCAGGCGCGAGTGACGGGCGGGTTGCGTTGGGTGTCGCCAATGATGCCGAAGGCCCAGGGCGTGTCCGGGCCGGGCAGGGTTTGGAAGGAATGCAGATCCCCGCGGGCAAGGTTGCCTTTGGCGTCCTCGGCGGCGACGCGGTAGAAGTAGCGGGTGAAGGGCTTGAGGTTGGCGAGCAGCACGGTGCCGATGGCGGCGGCTTCGGCGGATTCGGCGCGCAGTTTGAGCGGCTGGGTTTCGCCGTATTCGACGC
>Ga0335397_10005018_pt1 | contig 17392 bp, 12 predicted proteins | sample MAT04_FD_205740 | JGI IMG/M metagenome (GOLD analysis project Ga0335397, IMG submission 205740) | Freshwater microbial communities from Lake Fryxell liftoff mats and glacier meltwater in Antarctica - MAT-04 (spades assembly) (version 2) ... | reverse complement strand
TGAGACGCGGAGTGTGAGACGCGGAGTGTGAGACGCGGAGCGTGAGACGCGCGAGCGCGACACACGCCGCGCGAGTGCACTACGCTGGCGCGCCATGACGACCCGCCGCGCCTTCTCGATCGCCGTATTCCCGCGCTACGCCGGTCGCGTGCTGCTGATTCGCCACAAGCGACTCGGCACGTGGCTCCCGCCGGGCGGCGAGCTCGAGCCCGGCGAGACGCCGCTCGAGGCCGCGCAGCGCGAGCTCCGTGAAGAGACTGGGCTCGAGGGCGTGTTTCCGCGCACCTCGCCGGTCGACGGCACGCCGCTCGGGCTGATCGGCTATGAGGAGCACATCGCGGGCAGCAAAGGGCTGCACCTGAACTTCGTGTTCGTCGTCGACGTCAGCAGCGACGCCGTCAGGCCGAACGACGAGTTCAGCGAGTGGCGCTGGGTCACGTACGAAGAAGGCCCATGGCACGACGCGCCGAAGAACGTCGCGGAGCTCGCGCGCATCGCGCTCGATCTGCCGGCGACGTGAGCTGCGTGAGCGTGGCGTGGCCTGGTGTGCGCGCTGCGTCTGGATCGCGCGCCGCCGAGACGATCGGCGGCGCGCAGTCCAATCACCAGATGACGCGCACGTCGCGGTTGCCCGACTCGCCGATATGCATGTGTCCGGCGCCGTCGACGGTCACCGAAACCGGCGCGTTCAGCTGACACATGAGCGCCGCGGAGTAGTCGCCCGCGCCGCCGGCGGTGGCCGTCCCGGCGACGGTGGTGACGAGGCTGGTCGTCAGATCGATCGCGCGTATGCGGTGCCGGCCGGTCTCGGCGACGTAGAGAACGTTGCCCTCGACGTGCACACCGCGCGCGTCGCTGAGGGACGTCATCTGCCCCGCGGCGCCTTCGGTCGTCACGCCACCGGTGTTACGCCCTGCGAACCACGACAGGACACCCGCCGGCGTTCGGCGGACGATGCCGCTGGTCGTGCCGCACGATCCCGCGGAGCCGAATGGACTGGAGCCGCCGATGAGCGCAGAGAAGTACATGTTGCCCGCGGCATCCCAGTCGAAGCTGCAGCCGTTGGTGCCGCAGTTGTCGAACCAGAAGGCCGAGAGCGAACAAGGGGACGCGCTGACGACGGTGCTGACGGTATTCGGCACCGCCGGATCGACGCGGCGAATGCGGTAGGGCGCCCCCGTTTCGGCGATGTAGAGCGCGCCGTCCGGTCCGAAGCGGAGGTGTGCGGGCGCGTTCAGCGCGGCATTGCGTGCGGGACTCCCATCGATGCCGGTGCCGCCCCCGGCGTAGCGGTCGATGATGCCTGTCGCCAGGTCGATGACGCGAACCACGTCGCCAGTCTGCTCGGCGATATAGAGCTTTCGCGCGACCTCGTCGAGCGCGAGGCCGTTCGGCGCGTTGAAGCTCGCCGCAGAAGCGAGCCCACCGTCGCCGGTCGACGCAGCACTGCCAGTGCCTGCGAAGACCGTAAGCGCGCCAGCAGGCGTGTTGCGATAGAGCCGATGATCGCTCGTCGTGAAGTAGGTCGTACCGTCTGCGGCGACGACGATGCCGCGCACTGAGTTCACCTGCGTCATCGTCGACGGGCCGCCGCGCACCACCGTCGGAGCCATGCGGATGGTGTTGACCGACGTGTAGACGACGTTCGCGGCCGGCGCGATCGCCGTCTGTGTGAAGGTCACCGGACTGCCCGGCAGCTCGACGCCGGCGAGGTCGAATGCACGCGCTCGCCATCGATACGTGCCGGGGACGAGGCCGTTGCGACCGAGCATCGAAGCGGTGCCGATTCCAGAGCTCGTCGCAGTCGGCGGATCGACGTACGCGCCTTCGTCGACGGCCTCGAAGGTGATCGGGATCGCGGGAACACCGGTGGCGCCGGTGCGCACGCTGACCGTCATCGGCGCGAGGAAATTGCCGATCACCGCCGTCTGCGAGTTGCCCGCGTCGATCGCGAGCAGCGTCGACGTCGCGGTCGCACTGCCGACGCGACCGACACGTCGCACGTCGACGCTGCCGGCGTTGGCGATGCTGAGTGTGCCGTTGCTCGAGAACGCGATGCTCACGGGACTCGCAAGCTGGGCGCCGCTCGCTGGCATTTGGTCGCCCATCGTGCCCGACGTGCCAGTACCGGCGACGACGGTCACGGCGCCCGTGGTGAGGTCGATGCGGCGCACGGCGTGCCCAACTGGATCGCTGAGGAAGATGTTGCCCGCTTGGTCGAGCGCCATGTCCGAGATCGACGAGAACGTCACCGCGCGCACGTGCGCGGCGCCCGCCGGCGCGATGCCGCTCGCGCGCCCGCCGACCCACGACGCTACGCCGCCCGGCTCGACTCGCATGATGCCCGTCATCCCGCAGGAGCCGCCGGACGGAACGGTGGTGCCCGCGAGATTCCCGCTGAAATAGACGGTTCCACCCTCGTCGACGACCATGCCGCAGCCGTCGGCGCCGCAGCCGAACCAGTTGAGGAGCCCTGTCCCGCTGCAGGCTGAGATACCGTAGAACGCACGAATCGTCCGCGAAGACGGGTCGATCGTTCGGACGCGCGTGGCCGTGGAGCCGTCGTCGAGGGTGTAGAGCGTTCCATCACCGGCGACCGCGAGCGCACGGATGTCCCCGAACGTCGCGTCGAGCGCCGAGTTCTCGTCACCGTGCGATGGCGCCCCGATGCTGCCGCCCCCGGCGTACGTCTCGATGATTCCGCTCGAGAGCGTGATCGCGCGGACGCGGTCGTTGCCACGGTCGGCGACGTACAGGATGCCGGCGGTGTGGTCGAGCGCCAGGGCCTCCGGATTGCGCAGCTGCGCGAGCGACGCCGCGCCGAAGTCACCCATGAAGCCCGCCGTGCCCGTGCCCGCGAAGTACGAGATGACGCCGGCAGGCGAGACCGCGTAGATGCGGTGCTGCGAGCTCACCGAGAGGTACATGGTGCCGTCGTTCGCCAGCGCGATGCGAGACGGCGCGGGGATACGCGCAGAGTTGCTCGGTCCCGGAACGCCCTGCGCGCCCGAGGTGTGCGTGATGTTGACGGCGGTGTAGATGTTGCCCACCGACGGCTCGATCGCGTTCACGGTCGCGGTGACCGACATCGCGCTGGCCGACGTGAAGCGGATCATCTCGGCGCCGACGCGCAGCCCGACTCTGACAGTGAAGCGCGCGATGCCCAAGCCATCGCTGGTCACGCCCATCGAGAGCGTCCCCGCACCGCCCGTGCTGACGAGATTCACGGTTCGACCGCCGGCGGGAGTGCCGCCGAGATCGGTGACGCGCACCTGAATCTGCGTCGGCAGCTGTGCTCCGAACGTCGCGGTCTGGCCATCACCCATGTGGATCGCGAGCCGATAGCTCGCTACGCAGTCGGGCGCCGTCACGCAATCGGGGTCGTCGCAGCCGACGAACGTGTCGCAGTCTTCGTCGACCGTCGCCGCAGCGGTGCACGTCTGCGTCTCGCCGGGGTTGATGGTATCGGTCGCAGGATTGCAGTCGCCTGGGCGCGTGACGAAGCCCGCGGCCATTCCGCACGCGAGCACGGCGGCGCCGGCGCCCCAGCCGTCGTTGTCGGCGTCGAGGAAATACGCGGTCGGCGTGGTGTCGTCGTCGATGGTGCCGTTGCAGTCGTCGTCGGTCGTCGCGATGCCAGTGCAGTCGTCGACGGCCGCGGGGTTGATACGATCGTTGGTGTCGACGCAGTCGCCGCCGCGCACGACGCGGCCCGCGATGGGCATACACGACAGCAAGGTGTCGCTGGTCCGGCCGTAGCCGTCACCATCGGCGTCGGTGTACCAGAGGGTCGGCGCCGCGGAGTCGTCGACGATGCCATTGCAGTCGTTGTCACGGAAGTCGCAGAGCTCGAACGCGCCGGGATAGCTCGACGGATCGCGATCGTTGCAGTCGGGGGCCATGGTCCCGCACGCAGGATCGACGGCCTCGTCGCCGTCGTCGTCCTCGAAGTCGCCCACGCCGATGCGAAAGTCCGCGCGCCCGTTGCAGTCGTCGTCGAGACCGTTGCAGCGCTCGGCGATCCTCGGGTTCACCATCGCGTTGGTGTCGTCGCAGTCCGTGCCGAGGATCACGTAGCCGGTCGGCTGCGCGCACTGCACGAGGATGCCTCCCGCAGGGTTGCCGAAGCTGTCTCCGTCGGTATCCGCGTACCAAGCGACGGCGACGGTGCCCTCGTCGGTGGCGCCGTCACAGTCGTTGTCGCGCGAGTCGCAGATCTCTACTTGGCCGCCGTGGATCGTGGCCTCCGCGTCGTTGCAGTCGTCGCTGAGCAGCGAGAAGCCGGTGGTGCCCGGGCACGACATCTGCGGCATCGTCAGGGTGCCGTGGCCGTCGCGGTCTGCATCGGCGAAGCCCGCGAGCAACAGACCCTCGTCGACGCTGCCATTGCAGTTGTCGTCGTAGCCGTTGCAGACCTCGGTCGCGCCCGGCAGCACGTCGCGTCGGCTGTCGTCGCAGTCGGTGCCGCACGTTGTGCCGTTACAGCACGCGACGTCGGTGATGGTGTCACCGTCGTAGTCGCGCACGCCGACGGTCGTGTCGTTGCAGTCCTCGTCGTGCGCCGCTGCGTCGCAGATCTCGTCGTTGCCAGGAAAGCGCGCCGCGTCGGCGTCATCGCAGTCGGTGCCGGCCGGGCACGCAACATCGTCGGCGCCGTCGCCGTCGGCGTCGGGCTCGACGTCGCACTGCGTCTGGCAGACATCGGTGTCTTCGACGCAGACCTGCGTCGGCATGCAGCCGGGCGCCGTCGGGGCCACGCAGCCCTCGGCGTCGGCGCCCGCGGCAGTGGGGTCGCAGCGCTCGACGCCGTCCAGAGATCAGCGCGCCGGGTCACCCCCCGACGGGCAGCGCAGCATAGCCGAAAGTGCAGCGAATCCCCGAGGTAAAAGCGCGCAGCAGCGACGAGGACGCGACGCGTCTCAGGGGGCGAGCAAGCGCGCGAACGGATCGTCACCAGGCTCGAGCTGCGCGAGCGTCGCGGCGCCCGCGAGATCGTTGATCGCGAGCGTGACCGGCCCAACGCGGTGACGCGTCGAGATGCGCGCCCCGGTCGCAAGCGTGACGTAGCGCTCCCAGCTGACCTGCACGCCGCCGATCGGAATCGTCCGCACCCACAGCTTCCACGCGCGTGGCGTATCGCCGCGCCCTTCGGGCGGCAGCTCCCACAGATAGGCGTCCCCCGGCGTCACGCCGCCAGAGGCGTACGAGACGAACAGACCGCGGGCACCGCCGGGCAGCGGCATCAGCGCGCGCTGCGTTCCGTCGTCGAACAGCTTCGCGCACGGATTCAGCCAGAACGAGTCGTTGATGAAGGCGGCCCAGCTTGTCTCGACGATGCGGCTGCGCTCGCGCCCGCGCACCTCGCCACCATCGCGCCACACGCGGCCCCAGGTGCCGCGCAGCTGCACCTCGACATCATCCGAGCGCACCCGCACGAGCGAGCGCGTGCGATCCCAGAGATACGTGCGCTGGCCCGCAAACGACCATCGCACTGCGCCCGTCCGCGCCCAGCCGTCGGCGTTCACTGCGCGCTCGACGGCGTGCGCGAGCGCATCGGCCTCGGCGCTTGCCACCGGGTGCGGGCGCGGCTCGTGAGCGACCACGCCGGCGATGCCGAGTGCGGCGGACAACACGCCGATCACCAGCGCGAGCCACGCGAGCAACCGCTGCCAGAGCGGACGACGGCGGGCGCCCGAAGCGACTGGCGGCGCGTCCGGATTCTGAGCAGGCGGCATCGGCGCAGTATGCGGCCCGAATCGCCTGCGTCACGCGCCGAACGGGGCGCGGCGCGCCCGCTAACTTTGGCTGGCAGGCGCTGCGGCGCGACGGGTGCTGGCGAGCAATACGCCGAGCATCACCGCTGCGACGCTGGCGATCCCCGCATCGATGAGGAACGCCGTGCGAAGGCTCGTCACATCGGCGATCGCGCCGAACAGCAGACTCGCGGGCAGCGCAGCGAGCCCGATGACGCCGTGAAAAATTCCGAACGCCGTGCCGCGCGTGCTCGCCGGCGCGAGGTCAGCGACGAGCGCGCGCTCGGTGCCCTCGGTGAGCGCGTAGAAGCCAGCATAGACCGCGAGCACGACCGCAAATCCGGGGACGCCGTCGACGAACGCGAAGGCGACGTAGACGAGCGCGTAGAGCACCCAGCCGGCGAGCAGCGTGCCGCGACGCCCGAACTTGTCGGACAACATCGAGCCGTGCGTCGCCAGCAGCGCGCGCATTCCGGAGAAGCCCGTCCACAGCAGCAACACCCACGTGTCACTCGCGCCGGCGTCCTTCGCGCGGAGGATGACGAACGCATCCGACGAGCCTGCGAGCGCGAAGAAGAACAAGACGACGTAAAAGAGTACGAGCGCGCGCGGCAGTGGCGCACGCGCGGAGGGTCCCGCCGGCAGTGAGGTCCCAGGAAGTGACGTCGCAGGCAGTGCCGTCGCGGGCAGCGCGGTCGCGGGCAGTGGCGTCGCAGGCGGTGAGATCGCTGCTTCGCGCTCGCGTTCCGCGAGTGCGTCGCTGTCGCGCGCCGTGAGTAAGACGATGACGCCGAGGAAGCCTGGAATCGACGCGAGCGCGAACGTCCAGCGCAGGTCGAGGCCAAGCACGACGTGCAGCAGCAGCCCGAGCAGAGGCCCGAGAAAGCCGCCGAGATTGTCCATCGCGCGGTGCAGTCCGAACGCGCGGCCGCGCAGCGCTGGCGGCGTCACCGAGGCGATCCACGCATCCCGCGGCGCCGAGCGCACGCCCTTGCCGATGCGGTCGGTGATCCGGACCGCGAGCACATGCCAAGGCGAGAACGCGAGCGCGACGAGCGGCCGCACCAGCGCGGCGAGCGTGTAGCCGGCGACGACCAGCGGCTTACGGCGCGTCACGCGATCGGAGAGGCGACCCGAGACGATCTTCAGCAGCGAAGCGGTCGTCTCTGCGGCCCCGTCGACTGCGCCGACGAAGCCGAACGATGCGTGCAAGACCGTCGTCAAGAAGATCGGCAGCAGCGGGATGATCATGTCACTCGCGACATCGGTCAGCAGGCTGACGAAGCCGAGCCGCACGACCGTCGGCGAGAGGCGCGCCGCGCTGTCGTCTGGCGGCGGGCCCGCGTCCGCAGTCGAGGGGTCGGCGCTCACCGAAACGCCCTCATGATCGTCGTCGCGAGCGAGAAGTAGACGAGCAGCCCGAGCACGTCGACGAGCGACGCGATGAACGGCGTCGACGACACCGCCGGATCGAGCCCGATGCGCTTGATGCCGAGCGGCAGCAGCGAGCCGACGACCGTGCCCATCAGCACGATGACGACGACGCTCGACGAGACGACGAGCGCAATGGCGATGCTGCCGTCGCCGCCGAAGAAATACGCGCGCGCGAAGCCGACGGCGCCGAGCAGCACGCCGAGCGTCATGCCGATCGACACCTCGCGATAGAACACGCGCCACCAGTCGCCTGGGACGACCTCGCCGACGGCGAGCGCGCGGATGACCAGCGACGACGACTGCGAGCCGGTGTTGCCGCCCGAAGAGATGATCAGCGGGATGAACACGACCAGCTCGATCATCGTCGCCATCTCGTGCTCGAACGCGCGCATCACCGTCGCGGTGAGCAGCCCGCCGAGAAAGAGCACGACCAGCCAGCCGGCGCGCTTGCGCACGAACTCCCAGTAGCCTGTCTCGAAATACGAGTCGGTGATCGGCACGACCGCGCCCATCCGCTGTGCGTCCTCGGTCGCCTCTTCGATCACGACGTCGACGACGTCGTCGACGGTGACGACGCCGAGCATCTCGCCGTTCTCGTCGACGATCGGCACAGCGGAGAGGTCGTACTTCGCGATGAGCCGCGCGACCTCTTCTTGGTCCGCCGTCGGCGGCGCGCGGACGATGTTCTCCGTCATGATGTCGGCGAGCGACTTCGATGGCGCCGCGAGGATCAGATCGCGCAACGACACGACGCCGACGAGCTTGCCGCCGAACGCGAGCACGTAGATGTACGAGATGGTCTCGGCGCGGCCCTCTTGGCTCTTCTCGCGGACGTGATCGATGGTCTGCCAGACCTTCGACTCGGGCGGCAACGACACGTAGTCGGTCGTCATGATGCCGCCGGCGCTCGACGTGTCGTACGCCCGCAGCTCGCGCACCTCTTCGGCGACCTCGGGCTCGGTCTCTTCGAGGCGATCGAGGATCTTCTCGGCGACGTCGTCGGGCAGCTCTTGGAGCGCATCGACGCGATCGTCGGGGCTCATCTCGGCGAGCACCTCGGCGGCCGCGTTCGTGCCGAGCATCTTCAAGATGCGCGTGCGCACGTCTTCGTCGACGCGCTCGAGGACCTCGGCGGCGAGCTCCTCCGGCAGCAGCAACATCAAGCTCAGCGCGACATCGTCCTCGAGATCCGAGACGACCTCGGCGATGTCTTCGGCGTGAAACTCCTCGAGCGCTTCGAGCAGCTCGCCGGGATCATCGGCGAGTGTCTGCTTGAGGTCTGGGCCGAGGAGTGTCGCGAGCCGCATGGCGGCGGCATTGTGGGGACGCAAACGGCGCGGTGCCAAGCGATGTTTGCGCGGCTGTTCTTCGCAGTGAGGTCCGAAAACGGCGAGACCGCGCGCGCCTCGCGCGAATACTCGACGATTCATGGCGAGCCTCGACCCCGAAACCTGTCACCGCACCCTCCGCGCGCGCGATCCGCGCTTCGACGGGCTGTTCTTCGTCGGCGTCGCGACCACCGGCATCTACGGCCGGCCGATCTGCCCAGCGCGGACGCCACGCGAGGACCGATGCGAATATTTCGCGCGCGCGGCCGAGGCCGAGCGCAAAAGCTTCCGCGCGTGCCTGCGCTGTCGCCCTGAGTTCGCCCCTGGGCACGCGTCGACCGACGCGCGCTCGCGGCAAATCGCGGCGGCGCTCGTTCGCAGAGCTGCTGCTGCGCGTGTCGCCGTCGCTCGCACCGCACGTCGCGCAGATCGTGCGATCGGTGCGCGATCTCTTCAATCTCGACGCGCACCCCGACGTCATCGCGGACTCGCTCGCCAGCGATCCCGCGCTCGCGCCGCTCGTTCGAGCCCGCCCCGGCTTGCGCGTCCCCGGTGCGTTCGACCCATTCGAGATCGCCATTCGCGCCGTCCTCGCCCAGCAGATCTCCGTCGCGGGAGCGACCACGCCGAGCGGCCGAGTCACACGCACGTTCGGTCGTGTGGTCGACCAGGGCGAGGGACTCGAGCGCGTGTCGCCGAAAGCCAAAATGCTCGCCGACGCGTCGATCGACAGCCTGCGCGCGATCGGCCTGCCCGAGGCACGCGCCCGTGCGCTCTCGTCGTTGGCCCGCGCAGTCGCCGACGGCTCGATCGACCTCGGCGCGCGCACCGAGCAATCGCAGGTGATCGCGCGATTGCTGGCGTTGCCCGGAATCGGTTCGTTCACGGCGCACGTGATCGCGATGCGCGTGCTCCGCGATCCGGATGCGTTTCCCGAGAACGACCTGATCGTCAAGCGGCGACTCGGACCTCGGCCACTCGAGCGCGCCGAGCGATGGCGCCCATTTCGGGCTTACGCGCTGATGCACGTCTGGGAAGACGAAGGAGCCAAGCGTTGACCCATGTAGCGGAGATGACGACGGTCGACACTGTGCTCGGCGCGCTCACGATCGTTGCCAGCAAGACCGCGCTCGTCGGGGTGTATTTACCCGATCACGCACCTGCGCCCAATCTCGCCAGGTGCAGACGCGTCGATCACAGCCCGGTGCTCGACACCGCGCGGCGCGAGCTGCTCGCGGATCTCGCTGGGTCGCGCAGCGCGTTCACAGTGCCGCTCGCGCTCGAGGGAACCACCACGCAGCGTGCGGTCTGGCGCGCGCTGCTCGACATCCCTCGCGGTGAGACGCGCACCTACGGCGCACTCGCGGCACAGCTCGGGCGGCCGCGAGCGGCGCGCGCCATCGGGCACGCAGGCGCGCGCAATCCGCTGTCGATCGTCGTCCCCTGCGACCGTGTGGTCGGCGTCGGCGGCGCGCTGCGCGGCTTCGCCGGCGGACTCGAGCGCAAGGCAGCGTTGCTGTCGCTCGACCGCGCTGCCGCCTCGTCGCGTTCGCGTGTACCCTGCACGCCGTGCCAGCCCTAACCCACGTCGTCATTCCGATCGTCATCGCGGCGACTCTGCCGTTTCTCACCACACTCTCCGCGAAGCTCGGCAAGCTCTCGCCGCGAGACAACCTCGAGACGCGCGCCTGGCAACAGAACCTCGGCGGCTGGCGTCAGCGCGCGACGTGGGCCCATCAAAACGCGTTCGAGACATTCCCGATGTTCGCCGCCGCGGTCATCCTCGCCCACCTCGGCGCGCCCGGCAGCGAGACTGCGATGATCGCCGCGTACGCGTATCCATCGCTTCGCGTCCTCTACACGCTTGCGTTTCTGGCCAACAAGGGCGCGATTCGATCGTCTTTGTGGTTCGCGAGCATGATCGCAGTCGTCACGCTGTTCGTCATCGCGCTCCGCGGCTGACACGGCCCGCGTGCCGTTCAGCGCGCGGCGAGCTTCGCGAGCAACGCGGCGCCGAGGTCGGCGATCTCGTCGCTGTCCATCGCACGCGCGACGACGCGATCATAGACCTCTACGTGCTCTTCCGGCATCCCCTCGAGGAAGCGCGACGGAATCAGCATCGTCGGCTTTCCGCGCAAGGTACGGCGCTTCGGTCGCGTCAGATAGAGTCGATCGCGAGCGCGCGTGACACCGACGTAGAAGAGGCGACGCTCTTCTTCGACGTCTGCCGCGTCCACGTCGGACGCCTTGGGATCCATGGTGCGGCTGTGCGGGAGCACGCCTTCGACGATGCCCATGAAGAACACGATGGGGAACTCGAGGCCCTTTGCGCCGTGCAAGGTCGACATAGTCACCTTGTTCCCCTGCTCTTCTTCTTCCTGATCGAACCGCATGGTGATGCGCGTGAGGAACTGCGCGAGTGAGGGCTTGTCGCCGATCTCGTTGCGCTCGTAGCGCCCAATCGAGCCGAGCAGATATTCGATGTTGCCGAGCTTGCGCGCGCCGGCCTTCGCGTTGTCGGCGACGTCCTCGAGCGCGTCTTTCAGACCGACCTCGTCGAACAGCGAGCGCGTCGCTTCGGCGAGCGAGCCCCCCGACTGGAAACGTGCGCGCGCTCGGTCGAGCGTCTCGAGCAGCTTGGCCGCGCCGCGCCGCGCCGCGTCGGGGACGTCTTCGAGCGTGGGCAGCAGCTCGAACGCCTTTGCGAACGGGATGTCGCGGGCGCGGCCGACGCGCTCGACGCGCTCGATGGTGGTGTCTCCGATACCGCGCGTCGGATAATTGGCGATGCGCCGCAGGCTCATCTCGTCGCGCGGATTGACGATGACGCGCAGATACGCAGCCGCGTCTTTGACCTCTTTGCGATCGAAGAACTGCGTCCCACCGAACAAGCGATACGGGATGCCCGCGGCGCGCAGCTCCTCCTCGACCGGCCGCGCGAGTAGGTTCGACCGATAGAGGATCGCGATGTCTTTGAAGCGGCGCTTCTCTTCGTCGACCAGCGTCTTGATCTCCGCGGCGATGAAGCGCGCCTCGAGCTCGCCATCGTCGAGCGCGCAGAGACGCACCTTGTCGCCGCTGCCACGCGCAGCGCGCAGCGTCTTGCCGTGACGACGCTGCGTCGAGCGGGCAATCGCCGCGTTGGCGACCTCGAGGATCGGCGCGTGAGAGCGGTAGTTGTCCTCGAGCTTGACGATCTTCGCGCCGGGAAAGTGCTTCTCGAAGTCGAGGATGTTGCCGACGTCCGCGCCTCGCCAGCCGTAGATCGACTGGTCGTCGTCGCCGACGACGCAGACGTTGCGCAGCGGATTGGCGAGCAAGCGCACAAGCTCCATCTGCGAGCGCGAGGTGTCCTGAAATTCGTCGACCAACATGTAGCGAAAGCGCGTCTGCCACTTCTCGCGCAGGTCCGGTCGATCACGCAGGATGCGCACCGGAGCGACCACCAGATCGTCGAAGTCGACCGCGTGCATCGCGCGCAGCGCGCTCTCGTAGCGCGGGTAGATCTCGCGCGCGACGTCGTCGTACTCCACGCCCTCCTTCGCCGCTTTGCGCGATGCGGCCGACTCGCCGAGCGTCAGCTCCGCGGGAGAGACGAAGTCGTTCTTCCACTTGCTGATGCGCGCCAAGAGCGACGCCGGATCGAGCTTGCGCGCGGCGCCCGACTTCACATCCGCGCGCAGGATCTCGCGCACCAGGCCGAGCGTGTCTCCCTGATCGAAGATCACGAAGCGCCCCTCCGTGCCGAGCGCCTTCCACTCCTCGCCGAGCAGGCGCACCCCAAACGAGTGAAACGTACACAACACGATTCGCTTGGCGACGCCCTCGCCGACCAGCGGCGTCATCCGCTCGGCCATCTCGCCAGCAGACTTGTTGGTGAAGCTGACGGCGAGGATCGCCTCCGGGCGCACGCCGCGCTCGATGATGCGCGCGATGCGCTGCGTGATGACGCGCGTCTTGCCGCTGCCGGCGCCGGCCAGCACGAGCAGCGGCCCGACGTCGTGCTCGACCGCGGCGCGCTGCGACTCGTTGAGGCTCATGCTGGCGGCGGAGTAGCGCGCGCAGATCGCAGGTCAAGCGGCGCGGCGTGCGCTCGGTCGACGCAGTGACGCGCGTTGCCCCATGTGTTGCCACCTCGCCACGACGCCCAGGCGCAATTCGTCGGTGATTCCGCGGCGCGCGCCCTGGAACGAGACGTGCTCCAGTGACTCATCGGAGGCCACGACATGTCTGCAGCGACCCCGGTAGTGGAAGTGATCACGGCAGAAAATCCCCTGCGCGACGCGGCGCGCGCCGCAGCGGACGCGATCACCATGGCCGATCGTGCGACCGGCGCCGCGCGCCTGGCGGTGTCGTCACAGCTGCGCGACGGCTTCTTGCTCATGCTCCGGCTGCGCCTCGCCGGCGAAGAGGGCAACGAGTGGGATGCGTCGCCCGGCAACGTGTGGCCGCGGCTCAAGCTCACCTGGATCGACGAGTACTGCGTGCCGATGGCGGATGCGCGATCAGGACGCGGCACGGTCCAGCGCTCCGGCGTGCTCGAGGGCAAGTACAAGCTCGGCTACGAGCTGCCGCTGTTCTGCGACGGCGAAGATCAGGCCAGCGCAACCGAGCGAGTGAGCCGCCAGTTCGCCGAGCACTTCGCCGGCGGGATCGACGTGGCCGTCGTGGATCTCGACACGATGCTGACCCTCGCCCCCGCCAGCACACCCGGGGCAGTCGTGCAGCCGTCGAAGGGCCGCGACGGCTCGGACGCCCTCGCGCTCGCCGCCGAGATCATCGCCAACGCGCCACTGCTCGTCGTCGTCACCGAAGGACGCAGCGCCAACGAAGCGCTGCGGCTACTGCGCGCGCGCTCGGCGCAGGTGCGCCTGCGCGATCCGGGCGCTATCTACGTGGTGAGCGACACGATGCCGGTCACGACGGCGGAGGGTGCTCCGTCGGCGCGGTGAGGTCCGGCCGGTCCCGTGACGGCTCCCCCGTCCTCGACTACCCTCGGCCGCGTGCCGACCTCCCCCAATCTCGACCTCGCTGCGTGTGCCGGCCAAGTGCTCGTAGTCGGCTTCCCGAGCGGCAGCGCGCCTGACTCATTGAGTGCGCTCGCGCGCAGCGGTGCGCTCGGCGGCTACATCTTGTTCAAGCGCAACATCGGCACGATGGCGGAGGTCGCGGCGCTGAATGCCGACCTCGTCGCGGACGTGCCCGCCGAGCTGCCGCTCCTCATCGCGATCGACCAAGAGGGCGGCCGCGTCGCGCGGCTGAAGGCGCCGGTCCTGACGCTGCCGCCGATGGCGCAGCTGGCGGCGCTCGGCGATGCGACGCTGATCCGGCGCGTCGCGGCGGCGCTCGGCCGACAGCTGCGCGCGCTCGGCTTCAGCATGGACTTCGCGCCGGTGCTCGACATCGACACCAACCCTGCAAATCCGGTGATCGGCGATCGCGCGTTTGGTCGCGACGCGGCGAGCGTCATCGAATACGCGCTGGCGTTCTCGGACGGCCTGCTCGATGCGCAGGTGCTGTCGTGCGGCAAGCACTTTCCGGGTCATGGCGACACACACATCGACTCGCACCTCGCGCTACCGCGCCTGACGCACGATCGCGCTCGGCTCGACGCGATCGAGCTCGCGCCGTTCTGCGCAGCAAAGGCGCGCGTGCCTTCGTTGATGACGGCGCACGTCGTGTTCGACGCGCTCGACGCCGCGCTCCCCGCGACGCTGTCGCCGCGGGTGATCAGCGGCCTGCTCCGCGACGAGCTCGGCTACGACGGACTCATCATCAGTGATGATCTCGAGATGAAGGCAGTCGCCGACCACTACGAGACTGGCGATGCGGCGTGCCGCGCGATCGCGGCGGGCTGCGACACGGTGCTCGTCTGTTCGCAGCCGGAGCTGGCGCTCGTCGCGCGTGAGGCGCTGCTGCGGCGCGCAGAGCAAGACGCGACGTTCGCTGCGCGCCTTCGCGACGCGGCGGCGCGCTCGCTCGCGATGCGACGCAGCGTGCCTGCGCCCGCGCCGATCACCGACACAACCGCGCTCGAAGCGCTGCTGACGAGCCCCGAGACTACGCTGCTCGTCGACGAGCTCGCCGCGCGCCTCGCGGAGCAGCGCCGCGCCAACGCAGACGCGTAGCGATGTCTCGGCTCTCGGCGTCCGCGCTGTTCATCTGCCTGGTGGTCGGCGGTCTGCTACGCGGCGCCAGCAGCGTCGTTGCTCAGCCGCTCGCGCCGCGCAGCTTCGAGATCGACGTGCACAATGGCCCGGTGCTCGGCTCGAGTCGGATGATCGGGCTCGGCGGCGCGTACTCTGCCGTCGCGACGGACATCAGCGGCGTCGCGTGGAATCCCGCGTCGTACGCGTCGCGCGAGATCTGGGAGACCGACTGGCTCGCTTGGGACATGGCCATTGGCTTCTTGATTCCATCGACGTACTCCGGCAGCGATTACGACAACAACGGCGACAACAGCGCCGAGTACGACGGATTCCTCTACGGGGATATCGGCCTCGGATTTCAGCTTGGGACAGCCGGATTCGGCTTCTTGTTGCGCTCCTTTACGTACGACGTTCGCCTCGATGATCGCGCGGTCTCCGTCGGGCTGGTGACCGGTTCGTACGGTGGCGGATATGGTCTATTCGACGGCCAGGTCGTCGTCGGCGGTGGCGCGCGCACTGCGCAGTTCAGCGTGAGCGAAGGTGGGGCGTCGCTGATCGAGCTTGCGGGCACCGCGCCCGAGGTCGGCACGCTGCTGCGATTGGCGGGCCAGCCGTGGCGTCTCGGCGCGGCGTTTCGCGCCGGGCTCACGGTCGACGACGAGCGCGCAGCGGGCGTCACGGCGAACGATCTCGCGCTGCCCCGCGCGGCGCATCTGCCGTGGGAGCTGCAGCTCGGTTTTGCCTATCAGTTCGGCGACCGACCGCTCAATCGCCGCTTCATCGATCCGGAGCGTGCCGAGAAGAGTCTGGCAGCGCACTACCGGCGACACCGGGCCGAGCGCGCCAACGCGCAGCTGCTACGTGAGTCACGGCTGAATGGCGGCGTCGTCGCGGTTGGAGCGCGACCGCGGGATCGACGCTGGCGCGCGGAAGAGCGACGTCGTGTCGCTGCCGAGGACGCGCTGCTCGAGCGCGAGATCGAATCGACGGAGCGTCGGCGCGAGACCGAGCTGCGAATGCTCTCGCGACGTTATGCGCTCCTCGCGGGCGAGGTCGTCATCTCCGGTCCGACGAACGACGGTGTCGGCCTCGAGGGATTCTTGCGCGGCGCGCGTGACGAGTCCGGGCGCGACGTCACGGTGAGCGTGCGCCTCGGTGTCGAGCTCGAACCTTGGGCGAACCGACTCAAGCTGCGCTGTGGTGGCTACTACGAGCCGTCGCGATTCGAGGCGGGCAACGGACGCATGCACGCGACCGCAGGCTTCGATCTCCACGTCTTCGACTGGAGTGTATTCGGCCTCCTCGACGAGACGGCATGGCGCGTCTCGATGGTCGCCGACGTCGCGCGCCGCTACTTCGACTGGGGCATCGGCATCGGCATCTGGCACTGAGCCAGACGAGAGCCGAGCGCGTTTCTCCAGAACGCGCGCCGCTGTCGATCCAGCGCTGGCGCATGTCGTGAGCGCGCACTACGTTTCCCGTTCTTGCAACTGCACGGCAATACTCAGGGGCTCGCCACCGCGGAGACGAAGGCGCTCGAGCGCCTCTATCGTCGGCGCGTCCCGTTCGATCAGCTGACCACGCACGAGCTCGCGCGCTCGCTCTGCGAGGTCTCGCACATCACCGGCCGGCAGGTCGGCGTGTTGGTCGATCGGCAGGGCGAGGTCGGCTTCGTGATCGTCGGCGACGCCGCGAAGATCATGCTGCCGGACATCGGCCGCTTGCGCGCCGCACAGGGACGTTTCCGCGGCCTACGGCTGATCCACACGCACCTGCGCACCGAGGCGCTGACGCGCGACGACCTCGTCGATCTGACGCGGCTGCGGCTCGATCTCGTCGCCGCGATCCTCGTCTCGCCCGAGGGCTTCCCCCAGACGATCTACTGGGCGCACTGCATTCCGATAGCGCCTGGCTCGACCGAAGAGCCGTTTCGCAAGTTCGGTCCCATCCCGTACGCGAAGCTCGACTGCAATCCGGCTGAGGTGCTGCCCGCGCTCGAGGCGGAGTTCGCGCGCGTCGCACGCACCCGCGCCGTCGTCGCAAAGGACGGACGCGCGATCCTCGTGCACGTCACCGACAAGCGCCACAAGGGCGACGCGCCCGAGTCGCTGCGCGAGCTGAAGGAGCTGGCGCGCACCGCGGGTGTCGAGGTCGTCGACACGGTCCTGCAGGTGCGCGATCAGGTCGATCCGAAGTTCGTGCTCGGCAAGGGCAAGCTCGACGAGGTCGTCACGCGCGCGATGCAGGACGACGTCGAGGTGCTGATCTTCGATCGCAACCTGAGCCCAGCGCAGGCGACGGCGATCGCCGGCGTCACCGACCTGAAGGTCATCGATCGCACGCAGCTGATCCTCGACATCTTCGCGCAGCGCGCAGAGAGCCGCGACGGCAAGCTGCAGGTGGAGCTGGCGCAGATGAAATATCTACTGCCGCGCCTCGGCCAGAAAGACGACGCGCTTTCGCGTCTCACCGGCGGTATCGGCGGCCGCGGTCCGGGCGAGACGAAGATCGAGATCGGCAGGCGCCGCGCGAACGAGCGCGTGACCCACCTCGAAGATCAGCTCAAGCACTTGTCGAAGCAGCGCATCGAGCGACGCCGTCGCCGCGCGCGTCGCGGCGTGCCGATCGTCGCGATCGTCGGCTACACCAACGCCGGCAAGAGCACGCTGCTGAACGCGCTGACGGACAGCACGGTGCTCGTCGAGGACAAGCTGTTCGCGACGCTCGA
>Ga0335397_10005001_pt1 | contig 17416 bp, 14 predicted proteins | sample MAT04_FD_205740 | JGI IMG/M metagenome (GOLD analysis project Ga0335397, IMG submission 205740) | Freshwater microbial communities from Lake Fryxell liftoff mats and glacier meltwater in Antarctica - MAT-04 (spades assembly) (version 2) ... | reverse complement strand
CCCCGGCCCCGGCCCCGGCCTACACGCCTGCGCCGGCCCCGGCGTACAACCCGGCCGCACCTACCACCCCCGCCGTCGCCGCCGGCTGGTACGCCGACCCGGCCGGGCGCTTCGAGCTGCGCTACTGGGATGGCAGCACCTGGACCGAGCACGTGTCTCGCGCCGGCCAGCAGTTCACCGACCCGCCGGTCGCCTGAGCACCAGCCTCTGGCCGGAGGGCGCGCCCGCGGAGGGACCTTGGTCACTACTCCAGGTGTGCGCGCTCCGGTCTCGCTAGCCTCGCTCCCATGCGTGCCACGTCAATCGGTCACGCCGGCATCCTCGTCGACACGCTCGACGGGTCCATCGCCTGCGACCCCTGGTTCATCCCGCAGTTCTTCGGTTCCTGGTTCGTGTTCCCCCGGAACGACCAGCTGTCTGCGGAGCTGATGCACCGGATCTGCAACCCAGACTTCCTGTACATCTCCCACATCCACGCCGATCATCTCGATGAGGAGTGGTTGGTGGCCAACATGAACAAGGACACCAAGGTCCTCATTCCCGGCTATCCCACCCGCGAACTCGAGCGCATCATGCGTCGGCTGGGCTTCCACGACATCATTCGTACGGTTGACCGTGAAGAGATGGCACTCGGCCCCAACCTGAAGGTCACGATCCACTGCGAGATCAGCATCACCGACGGTCCGGGCGGCGATTCGGCGCTGGTCATCTCCGACGGCACCGGCCGGCTGGTGAACCAGAACGACTGCCGTACCAGCCACCTCGAAACGCTCAGCGCGCACGGCCCGGTGGATCTGCACTGGATCCAGTACAGCGGGGCCATCTGGTACCCGATGGTGTACGAAGAGACGCCTGAGCGCATGCGCGAGCTGGTCGACGCCAAGGTCGACAGCCAGTTCACGCGCGCGATGCGCTACGTCGAGGCCATCGACGCCCGCGCCGTGGTCCCCAGCGCCGGCCCGCCCGCTTTCCTCGACCCGGACCTGTGGTTCGCCAACGTCATCACGGGCGACGAGCTGAGCATCTTCCCCGATCAGCGCAGCTTCATGTCGCGCCTCGCGGCCGCCGGGCACCAGGGCATCCTGGCCATCCCCGGCACGGAGATCGAGTTCACTGCCGAGACTCCCATGCGCGTCACGCACCCGATGCCGCAGGCCGCCGTCGATGCAATCTTCGAGCACAAGGAGGACTACCTCCGGGCGTACCAGGCCGACTGGCTGCCGTGGCTCGAGGAGATGAAGTCGAAGTGGCTGCCGGCCACCCCCAATCTGTTGGCCACGCTGAAGGCGTGGTGGGAACCGCTGATGGCGATGGCGCCAGCGTTGTGCGACGCCATCGGCGCGATCTGTGTGGTCCATGCCGGCGAACTGGCCGTTGCGATCGACTTCCCGCACCGCGAGGTCCGCGAATGGAAGGGTGAGGCACACTCGTTCCGCTTCAACATCCAGCGCGAACTGGTCGAGACGGTCGTTGCCCAACGGGCCAACGACTGGAGCAACGCCTTGTTCCTGTCGTGCCGGTTCACCGCCTGGCGCGACGGCCCGTTCAACGAGTATCTGTACAACTTCTTCAAGTCGCTGTCGGTGGAACGCATGCGTCGCGCCGAGGCCGAAGCCGTTCGCAAGCACGACCCCGACCGTGGCACTCTCGCCGCCGAGGACTTCCAGCTCGACGGCTGGATCATCGAGCGTACCTGCCCCCACCGTCAGGCCGACCTGAAGGTGTTCGGTGAGATCGATGGCGACGAGTTCGTCTGCACGTTGCACGGGTGGCGCTTCGATCTTGCCACCGGCATCTGCCGCAATGCCGCCGATCACCACCTACGCGTCCGCCGTGCCGACACGCCGGCCGATCAGCCGACGAGCTGAGCAGCCGACGGGCTGGGCCTTTCTCAAGAACACCGGTTTTCGCCCGTGAACCACGTCATCCGGGCATGGTTGCGGTCGTCGGATCTTTGTGAAGTTGCCTCGCCCACTGCCGGAGTCCACGCTCGTCGCGTGGCTGACGCGCATCGGTGATGAGGGCTCGCCGCCAGATCGGCGCCTCGCCGCAGCCGCCACCGACCTGATCGATACGATCAGCGGTCGGCCCGAGGGCACTCAAGGTGCGCTCTACCGCTTCGGTAACACGCTGGGCACCGACGGCTGGCCGATCGGCACCGTCAACAACTGGTTGCAGCTACTGCTGCCGCTGGTGGATCGCAAGCGGCGCAAGGAACTCGCCCGCTACTCGGCGCACGCGACGGTGGCGCAGGGGTGGGCCGACGGGTTCGTGCGTGGCGCCCATACCGGCATGTGCCTGGACCCGGCATCCGGCCTGGCCACCGCAATGGTGCTGCAACTGGGGCTGCAGGAGGTCTACGACCGTTGCAGCGCAGTGGGCTCGGTGGCCCCGGATCACTTCTGCCTGGTGCTCATCGACATCGATCTTCGGGGCTTGCCCCGCCTGGAGGCCGATCTGCTCGTGGCGTGCGTCGCAGCGACGGTGTGGGAACTGTTCCACCAGGGCGAGACCATCGCCCGCAGTGGCAACCGCGTGATGGTGCTCGCCGCCCGCTCGGAGCGCACCGAACAACGCGCAGAGACGCTCGGCTACCGCCTGCGGATGGACCCTGCCACCAGCGGAGCGCTGCCAACGGTGACACTGGATGAACTGCCGGCGGACGGCAGAGTGCTGAACCGCTACTTGCGCGATTTGGTGGGCTGAGCCTGCACCAGGCTGAGGCGGTAGGCGAAGTAAAATTGCCCCGCCGGCAACCGGTACTTCGGCAGCACATCGGGACCGCAGCTGGCGGTGCCCAAGCCGCGGTGGGCGGCATCGAGATGTACGACCAGTTCCCGGCGCGGGTGCAGCTCGGTGGCAGTGGTGGCCGTGTACAGATCGTTGGCGGTGTAGTGCGTTGCCGAGCAGTGCAGCACGGCAACGTGGCCGGCGGTGGGTTGCAGCACCTGCACGCGGACGGTGTCGCCCTTGACGGGATCGGTGCACTCGAACCACCGGCAGTCGGTTCGCAGGCCGAACTCTTGCGGCACCAGGTACGGCGAGTCGTCGGGGCTGCCCTGCCAGATGCCCAGCGGTGAGCCGGCATTGCGGTCGGGGTAGTTCTCGCCCGGCCCGCGCCCGAACCAGCGCAGCTCGCGGAAGCGAGCCGGCAGTACGAATTGCACACCTACACGGGGCAGGTCGGTGAGCGTGTCGGGCACGTTGACGACGTGGTGATACTCGACACCGTCGGCCACGTCGATGCGCTCGACCTGATGGGCCACCAGTTCCTCGGCCGGCAGCCGGTCGATGCCGGCCTCCTGCCACAGGCGCAGCGCCTGGCCGCCGACGCGCAGGCGCTGGGCCAGCTCGGGCATCAGCTTGAAGCCGTCGTTGTCGACCGGGGCACGCCACAGCGACAACGTGGGCGGCTGGACCAAGGCGCGCTGCAACGCGGCCGCCGTGCCCGCTGTGCCGGCGGGTGAGGGCGTGGCCACGTGACGCTTGGCGCGTGCTCGCAGCAGCACTTGGTCCCACGCGACGAGATGGCCCTTGGCTGCCCACGACAGCGTCGCGGTGGTGGTGAAGCGCACCGTCAGCTGCACCTCGGCGGCACTCGCAGGTACCTCGCACGGCAGCGGCACGGTGACCGAGGAATGCGCCGCAACGGCCGGCAGGGCCAGGCGACCGCGCTGCTGGACAGCACCGTCGACGAGCAGCTCCCAGTCGGCGCGCAACCAACCAAGGCCGGTGAACGACTGGCGGTTGCTGATGCGCAGCTTGCCACCGCGAACGGACTCGACTGTGACCGGCCGGTAGACCCAGGCCACTTCGTGCATCGCGGGGTGCGGCTCGCCGTAGCTGCCCACCAGGCCGTCGGCGACGAAGTTGCAGTCGTGGGGCGTGTCGCCGAACTGGCCGCCGTACGCCAAGCGCACGGTGCCGTCGGGCAGCACCTGACGAATGCCGTGGTCCTTCCATTCCCACAGGAACCCGCCCTGCAGGCCCGGTGTGGTGGTGATCGCGGCCCAGTAGTCGGCGAGCGAGCCGTTGCTGTTGCCCATTGCGTGGCTGTACTCGCACAGGATCAGCGGCCGGGTGCCCTTACCAGCGTCGCCGTAGGCGCGAATGGCATCGATGGTGGCGTACATCGGGCAGACGATGTCAGTGCTGGGCAACCCACCGTCCACCCAGCCGGCGTGGAACACGGCGCCTTCGTAGTGCAGCGGACGGCTGGGATCGGCGCTGCGCATCCAACCGGCGAGCGCGTCGTGGTTCTCGCCGTAGCCGCTCTCGTTGCCCAAGCTCCACAGGATGATGCACGGGTGGTTGCGGTCGCGCTGCACCATCCGGCTGCCGCGTGCCAGCCAGGCGCTGCGCCAGCGGGGGTCGTGGCACAGGCTGGTGTTGTAGCCGTGGCTCTCGATGTTGGCTTCGTCGATGACGTAGAAGCCGAGCTCGTCGCACAGGTCGTAGAACGCCGAATCGTTGGGGTAGTGCGAGGTGCGCACGGCGGTGATGTTGTGCTGCCGCATCGTGAGCAGATCTGCGCGCATGTCGTCGACCGTGACGGCCTTGCCGCGCTCGGGATGATGGTCGTGGCGGTTGACGCCGAAGATCCACACGGGCTGACCGTTCACCAGCAGTTGGCGGTTGCCGATCTCGACGTGGCGGAACCCGACGAGCTGGTGTGTGCTGTCGAGCACGGTGCCGTCGGCGGCCAGCAGTTCCAGCTGCACCTGGTGACGCACTGGCGTCTCGGCCGACCACGCCTTGACCGAGGGAACGATGAACTCATGACGGGTGAGAAAGCCCTCGAACAGGTAGGGGACGGCGAAACCATGGGGAACCGGTTGCTCCGACGGCTTGCCCAACCGCTTGCCGGTGGGGCCGAGCAACGTGGCGCGCACCCGGTAGCCGGGCTTCGGGGCGCTAGCGAACCCCACTTGAGTGGTGACCTGCAGCCGACCGGTGCCGGTGGCCACCTCCAGGTCGGCGTTGCAGCGCACATCGGCGAAGTGCACCTGCGTGCGTGCCTCGAGGTGGATGCTGCGGTGCAGACCGGCCATCCACCATTGGTCCTGGTCTTCCACGTAGCTGAGTGCGCTGTAGCGGATGACCACGATGGCCAAGTGGTTGGTACCGCTGACCACGGCATCGGTGATGTCGTACTCGCTGGGCAGGCGGCTGTCGGTGCCGTACCCGATGAACCGATCGTTGAGGTAGACCGCGTGCACACTCTCCGCACCGCCCACGTGCAGCACGACCTGGTGGCTCTTCCAGCCGCGGCCAGTGGTGAACGTGCGCCGGTACACCCCGGTGGGGTTGTGTGCCGGTAGGCGCGGCGGCGGGCCGGGGAAGGGCATTTGCACGTTGGTGTAGTGCGGGTGGTCGCCGGTGTCTTGGACGGTCCAGTTGCCGGGCACGGCCACGGTGCGCACACCGGTGGGGGTGGGGCCGGTGACGGCGGTGGCCGGCACGGCATCGGGCGACTCGAACAGCTGGAAGGACCACTGGCCGTCGAGCGAGCGGCGGGCGTCGTCGTGGCCAGGGGGCATCGGTACGTGCATCGGCAGCCGATGCAGTGAGACCACCTCAGGGTCGGCCCAGGGGGTGATCGTGCCGATGTCGGGGAGCACGACGGGTTACTCGTGCACCCAGACCGGCGTGCCCATCGGCACCAGACCGCTGTCCCATACGAAGTCCATCGCCATCGTGCTGAGGCGGACGCACCCGTGCGAGGCGGGGTAGTTGGGGATGCTGGTCATGCCGTGGATGGCGACGCCACCGCGGAAGTATTTCGGCCGGTAGATCTTGCCGAGGTCGCCTTCCCACCAGCCGTCGGGGCGCTCACGATTGACTTCCCACAGACCGTTGGGGGTGATGGAATCGCCCTTCTCGATCTTGGTGGGGTCCTTCTGGTTGACGGCCTCGTACGGCTGCTCGCTGCCGGTGGACGTGTTGAAGGTCCACAGTGTCTGGCCGTCGACCACGATGAACAGCAACTGCTTGGCCTTGTCGACCTCGACCAGCGTGCCGCTATCGGCGGTGCCGTGGCCACGCTCGGCAATGAAGGTGAGCCACTGGGCGGTGTCGGCGTCGACCGAACCGGTGGCACGCACGCCGACGTACTTCTGGAACGCCATCACGGCCTGCACGGTGGCGAAGCCGTACTGCCCGTCGGGCAGGCCGTTCCAGAAGCCGAGCTCGGTGAGCCGGTTCTGGATGGTGATGGTGTCGGGGCCGTTGTTCTTGCCCACCGCGATGATGGGAAGGGCCGACCAGTTCACCGGCTGGACGTTGGGGGCCAGGGTGGAGGTGGTGGCGGGTGCGACGGTGGTGGGCGCAGCCGTGGTGGAAGGCGCGGCAGTGGTGGTGGTGGCTGCCACAGTGGTGGTGGTGGCCGCGACTGTCGTGGTGGTGGTTGCGGGCGTCGCCGTACTCGTCGGCGAGTCTGCGCTCGACGTGTTCGAACAGGCCGACATGCCAGCGAGCGCGCTGATTGCGCAGAGTGATGCGAGAGAGGTACGGAGCGAGATCATGATGTGAGGAGCCCCTGGACGAGAGGAAACCGGACAACGTCAGGCTAGCCAAGTCAGGCCTCAGAAAGTCGGCAGCTCGAACCAGATCGTGAGGCCGTACTTCACGCCGCTGCGCAGAGAAGTTGCCTGGTGCGGATGGGTCACGAGCGAGGGCCATACGACCAGCTCGCCAAGACCCGCGGATTCGTTGGTGACGTGCTGGCGGGGGAAGTCGAGAACCGCTCCCTCGTAGCCGTCGTTGAGTTTGGCGGACGCCGAAACTTGGGCAACGTCGTGGTGCATGCGGAGGTGTTCCTGCTGCCCCATTGCGTACTTGATGACGAACACGTCGCGCAGGCCGTGGTAGTCGATGTACGGCCAGATGGTCTGCAGTTGCGGCCAGATACGCCGACCGAGATCGATTTCCACCTGCTCGAACAGGCGCGGGCTGAGCAGCGCGAGCGAAATCTCGTGCCCGGGCACTGGGTCCTCGGGCTGCGGCTCGAACGCCCCGAACGCCTCGGCCGCGCGGATGAGCGTGGCGCAGAAGGTGGGGGTCCAGAACGGGACCAGCAGCACTTCCTCTCCGATGACCTGCACGCCCGTGCGATCGTCGATCGCGCCCTGGTAGCCGAGGATCTGCTGCAGGTCGTCGAACGGCGCGGTGGGGTGGGCTTCGGTCATGTCTCGATCGTGTCAGAGTTCGGCCTCGGACAACGACCAGGCAACGCGTGGTATGGCTGCGAGGTCGAAGCGGGGCACCAGCTCGGCGGCGGTGACGTCCTCATCGCGGTCGCACATGCCCAGGCTCTCGCCCAGCCGTGCCAGCACCTGCGGCGCGTCGATGCCGCGGGCGGCAAGGTCGGCCAGAGTGACCGCACCGTGACGCTTGGCCAGGCGCGACCCGTCGGGGGCGAGCACGAGCGGGACGTGCGCGTACACCGGCTGGGGCAGCCCCAACAGCACCTGCAGAAAGCGTTGGCGCGGCGTACTGCTGAGTAGGTCGTCGCCGCGGGTCACGTGCGTGACGCCTTGCAGCGCGTCGTCCACGACCACGGCCAAGTTGTAGGCGGGCACGCCGTCGTTGCGCTGCAGCACCACGTCGTCGACGCCACCCTCGTAGTTGCCAGCGACGAGGTCGTGGATGCGGAACCGTTCGCCATCGCTCAGCAGTCGCAATGCGGGCGGGCGGCCTTGCGCCTTCCACGCCTCTCGCTGGGCGGTGGTCAGTGTGCGGCACGTGCCGGGGTAGGCGCCTTCGGGGACGGCCGGGTCCGCGTCGTGTGGTGCGCTGGCCGCTTCGCGAATCTCGCGGCGCGTGCAGAAGCACTCGTAGACGCGGCCCTGCCACCGAAGAGCCGCGATTGCGTCGTCGTACAGCGCGAAGCGCTCGGACTGGCGCACCACCTCGCCGTCGGGGCGCATGCCGAGTACGGCGAGCGCCTCGAGCTGGTCGGTTTCGTGCGCCGCGGACGACGTGACCCTGTCGAGGTCTTCCATTCGAACCAGCCACTCGCCACCGGCGCAGCGGCACTGCAGCCAGCCGATCAGGGCGGTGCGTAGATTGCCCAGGTGGAGCGCCCCGGTAGGGGAGGGTGCGAAACGGCCGCGCATCGTCCCAGTATCGCCCGCACGCTCAGTCGCGACCGGCTCCGTCGTACGCCAGCGCGTGTCAGTCACACAGCGTGGCTTTCTGACAAACTTATTGGAGTCGTCAGGAAGCGACGTAAAGTGCCGCTACGGACGTGCCGAAGACATCTTCAGAAGTTCGCCGTCAAGCGCGGGCTCGCGAAAGGTCAGTGTCGGTGTCGGATTCAAGGTTGTACCAGGCGGAGGAAGCCACCGGCGCGTTCGTGCGCGAGCGCGCCCTCGCGATGGTGGTCACCAACCTGGCCCCGACGCCGTTCCTGGTGCTGCCGTTCACGCTGTTGGTCGGTTCGCTCATGCGTCAGGACGTCTCGCAAGACCGTCTGGGCTGGTGGGTCATCTCCGCCGTCGTGGCCACCGCCTCCATCCTGCTCGCGCTCTACCGCTACTACATGCGCGGCGACCACAACGGCACGCCGCGTTCGACGCAGATCCTTCTCGCATTGGCATTCGCCTCGATGGGCACCGTGTTCGGCATCAGCCCCTGGGTTGCCGGCGACAAGGGCGTCGAACAAGTGCTGCTTTTCGCGCTCTTCCCGGCAACGGCCAGTGCCGTGGGGTGCATCATGAGCGCCGGACGCCGCGACTTGTATCTTTCATACCTGGTACCGCTGGTCGGCACCTCGGCGTGGGCGCTGCTCGCCGATGGCGACGCCCGGCTACGTGGTCTGGGTGTGCTGGTCCTGTTTTTCGGTGTCACCCTGGTGGTGCTGCACCACGTTCTCAGCCGAAACACGATCGATGCCATCCGCCTGCAGTGGCGCAGCGAACGCCTGCTGCGCGACCTGGCCCACGAGCGCAGCGAGCTCACCGGTGTCAACGACCAGTTGGCCACGACCAACACGCGCCTCGCCCACCAGGCGACGCACGATCCGCTCACCGGTCTGTGCAACCGCCGCGGCACGCTCGAACTGCTCGACCAAGTGCTCGCCGGTGCCGATGAGGCACACCCGGTGGGGTTGTTGTTCTGCGACCTCGACCGGTTCAAGGCTGTCAACGACGCGCTCGGCCACCGCGGTGGCGATCGCTTCATCAGCATCATCGCCGACCGTCTCTCGCGCAGCCTCGAGCCCGGGTCCATCGCCGGCCGCATGGGCGGCGACGAGTTCGTGGTCGTGCTCCCGGGCTGCGATATCGGAGCCACTGCCACCATCGCCGCCCGCCTGGTCGGCGTGCTCGCCCAGTCGGTCTATGCGGAGGGCCGCGAGGTCCCCTCGTCCGTCAGCATCGGGGTTGCCGCAGCGCCGGTGCACGGCATTGCCGCCAGCGAGCTGCTGCGCCACGCAAACGCCGCGCTGTACCGCGCGAAGGCCGCCGGCCGGAACAGGGTGGAGCTGTTCGATGGCTCGATGCAGCGCGAGCTGGTCAGCCGGTTGGAAGGCGAGCAGGCGCTACGGCGAGCCATCGACGACGGCGAGATCGTGGCGTTCTTCCAGCCGGAGATCGACGCCTCCAACGGGCATGTCATCGGTGCTGAACTGCTCGCCCGCTGGGTGCGTCGCGAGGGTGAGGTCATCACCGCCAATGAGTTCATGTCTGTCGCCATCTCGGCTGGCCTGTTGGAACGAATTACCGAGAAGGTAATCGGCAACGCCCGCCCGCACATGCGCCGGCTCGCGCTACTGGGCTTGCCCGACGGCTTCCGCTTTCGCATCAACATGGCGCCCGAGGCCACTGAGCGCAGCTGGCACAACGACCCCCTCGACCACATGCTGCAGGGCCTCGACCAGGCGTTGGTGACCATTGACATCCGGGAGAGTTCGGTGGAGGACGACCTGGCGTCGGCTGCCGCGAACCTGGCGTCGTTCCGGGCACGTGGCGGCCGCGTCTGCCTCGACGACTTCGCCCGTGGCGTGTCGTCGCTCAGCCTGCTGCGCCGGCTGCCGCTGGACGAGGTGCGCATCGACCGCCTCTCGATCGACACCATCACGGCGCACCCGCACGACCGCGCGATCGTCCGGTCGATCATCGCGCTCGTCCGCGAGATCGGGTTGGCCGTCACCGCCGATGGCGTCGAGACGGGCGCGCAGGCCGATGCCCTGATCGCGTTGGGTTGCGTTCGTCAGCAGGGCCACCTCTACGCGGCGGCGCTGCCCGCTGGCGAGTTCGAGGACTTCCTCCTGGCTCGCATGGCCGAGCGGTACTCGCGGGCCGCTGATCCACCGTCGCCGTGGGAGACCGGCGATCTCGCCTAACCTTCGCTCGTCAGGTCAGCTCGAGAAGAGGTAGGCCAATGTTCTGTCCCTCATGTGGCACGGCGGTCCAGCCGGGTCAGAAGTTCTGCACCGAGTGTGGTGCCGCCACCGGCTCCGCCACCGGTGGCCCGTCCGCGCAGCCACCCACGGAAGCTGTCGCTACCGCGCCGGGAACGCAACTGCCACCTCCGCTGCTGGCGCCGCCGGTCGTTGCCGCGCCCGTCACCCCGGTCACCGGCAACCCGCAGTACGAGCCCACCGCGGCGCTGAACGTCGTCGAGCAGACGTCGCCCACGGGGTACGACACCGAGGCGTGGGGCACAGCCGCGCATGCAGGTGCGGCCGACTGGCCAACCACCGGCGGCGATACTGGTGAGCTGCCGGCGGCGTCCACGGTCCAGCCGTTCCGCATCACCCCGCTCGTCGCGGTCGCAGCGTTGGCCGCGGTGGTCGCGGTGGTCGCCGCCTTCGTCGACTTTGCCAGCCTGGATGTCACCGGCGGTCGCGTCGAGACGTCGGTGTTCACGCTCAACGACCTCTCTTCCAACTACGCCGTCGGCGCCATCATCGCCGCTGTGTTCCTGGTCGGCGGTGCCGCGCTCGGTGCCACCGGCCGCCGCATCGGTTCTGGCATCGCCGGAGGTGCCGGGTTGGCCCTCGCCGGCATGCTGTCCATGGCCATCGGCCAGGTCACCAACCTTTTCGACGTGGCCGAGGTCGGGCTGCTCGGTACCGGCGGCAGCTTCACGCTCACCACCACCCAGGAGGTCGGCTTCTGGCTCGCGGTCGTCGCGGCGGTACTCGGTGGCCTTTCGTTCATCCTCTCGTTCTCGGCATCCGGGCCCGACGGGCGACTGTCGCTCAACCCCGCCATCGGTGCGCTGGGTGCGTTGGGTGCCCTGGCGGTGATGGTCGGCCCACTGATCCCCATCAACGACGCCGCCTTCGGCGACAACTTCTCCAACCCCGGCATCCCGCCGGTGACGTTGTACCTGCGCCTGCTGGTGCTGCTCCTGGTGATTGTCGGCTGCGTCGTCGGTTTCCTCGCCAACAAGCGCTGGGGCATTGGTATGGCGTTTGGCGCGATCAGTATCGGCGCCTGGCAGTGGGGCACCGCGCTCACCGAATCGGGCGATCAGCCGATGGGTCTCGGCGGCGGGCTGTTCTGGCTCGACGGTACCGGTTCACCGCAGTTCAACCTGAGCGGCAACTTCTCGGGTGGGGATGGTTCGCCCCACATCGTCACCACTATCGGTGTGGTCGTGGTGCTGGTGGCCGCGGTGCTCGGGCTGCTCGTCGCCTCGCAGCAACGCGACAATCGTTGACCGATGCGGCACTGTCCGTCGTGTGGTGTGGCACTCTCCGGCACCGGGCGCTTCTGTGCGCAGTGCGGAGCGCCGGTCACCCCGTCGGTCGCCGCGCCCACGGGTGCGCCGGCTGCTGATCTTGCGCCACTGCGCGCCGCTCGCGCGCAGAGCAACTGGCCGGCGGTGGGCGTCGGGCTGTTGGCTCTGGCGCTGACGACGGCCGGCGTCACCTTCCTGGTGTTGCGCGACGACTCGGGTACGCAACCCGTCACGCTGCCGACGTCAGTCATCGACGCGACGCTCGCCCCCACTGTTCCGACCACCGCTGAGCCGATGTCCGCAGCCGAGCAACTGGCCGCGACGCGCGACGCCGATCGGCCGGCGGTCGAGGCGTTGGTGGGCCGATGGGTGCCGCAGTTGAGCGCGAAACGCGAGGGCACCGAAGCCGACGGCATCGTCTACACAGCGGCCGACGTGTTGGCGCTGCACTCGCGGCTGCATGCTCAGTTCGGCACCGCCCTGTTCTGGTCGGGCGACTACGTATTCACACAGGGCGACCTGTGGATCAGCATCGTGCCCACCGGTTACGCCACACCGCAGGATGCGCTGGCGTGGTGTGCCAGCGCGGCGCTGGGCCGCGACGACTGCCTGGCGAAGCTGATCAGTCACGACCCCACCATCACCGACACGGCGCAGCTGCAGCCCTAGGTCCCTGCGTCACCGTCGGGCACCACCGGCACCGGGTGTGTGTCTGCCAAGTCGGTAACGGCAGTTGCTACTGCCGATGATCCGTGGTTGTCGTTGGTCAGTGTGTTCAGCCGAGCGCGTGGGCCGAGGCGCGGCGCACAGCATCGGCCGCCACCGCGTGCGCCCGTTGCGTGGCGCTGATCGGGTCGGCGCCGTCGGCCAGGGCCAGCAGCAGACCGGCGGCGAATGCGTCGCCCGCGCCGGTGGTGTCGCGCACCGATGCAACCTCCAGCGCCGGCACCGGCTGCGCGGGCAGGCCGGCCTGCAAGACGATGGCCGGCTCGGCTCCCTGCTTGATGATCACGAGGGCCCCGCCCAGGTGGTCGGGGTGCAGTTCCGGGCCCAGGCACTGGGCTTCCAGTTCGTTGGCGAGGACCACGGCAGGGCGCAGGCTCCGGATCTGGGCGAGCGCCAGTGCGCCGCCGATGTGCTGCAGTACCGAGGCTGACGAAGCGTCGATGGAGACCCGAATGCCGCGCTCGACCGCCCACGCCGCCAATGTCGCGGAGGTGGTGGCCAACGGCTCCTCGACGAGTGAGTAGTACGGGATGTGCAGTGTGTGCAGCCCGTCGAGCCACGCTGGGTCCGGGTCGGTGAGGTCGGTGCAGGTGGCGCGGTCGCTGAGCATCGTGCGCTCGCCCTTCACGTCGAGCATCACGATGATCGTGCCCGTTCGGCCCTGTCGGCGCACGGCCAGTTGCGCACCGTCGGCAGCGAGCAGATCGGTGAGCCCGCGGCCGGTGACGTCGTCGCCGACCTGGCCGATGAACCGTGCAGGGCTGCCGCTCGCGATGCAGGCTGCCGCGATCACGTTGGCCGCACTGCCGCCGCGGCGACGGATGACCGTCGCGCGGGTATCGCTGGCGATGTTCACCTGCTCGTGCAGGTGTACCACCACGTCCTCGACCAGATCGCCCACCGAGCCCAACATGAGGGCGACGCTACGCCGTGGCCCGCCGGTGTGGAAATGCCGGGCCGGTTGCGATGGTGTCAGCCCCTACCCTGGGGTTGACGCACCGTCGGAGGACAGAGCATGAGCACGTCGAACACCCCCACGAACAACGGCACCACCGAGACCACCGAGCAGTCCGTGAAGGCGCAGCTGCGCACAGCGCTCACCACTGCGATGAAGGCGCGCAACGAGGTTGCCCTCGCCGCGCTCCGTCAGGCGCTCTCCGAGATAGCCGTGGTCGAGACCGCCGGCGACGAAGTGGTCGTACTGTCCGGCGAGCAGGTGCTGGCGGTGCTGGCCGTCGAGGTGCGCAAGCACCACGAGACCGCCGACGCATTCGACACGGCCGGCCGGCCCCAGCCCGCGGCGCACGCCCGCGCGCACGCAGCGGTGCTCGAGGCCTACCTGCCGGCCGCGCTCAGCGAGGCAGACCTGCAGGGCATCATCGGTGAGGAGATCGCGGCCGCAGCCGCAGCTGGCGTCGAGGGCATGAAGGCGATGGGCAAGGTGGTGGCGGCAGTGCGGGCCAAGGCCGGCCCCACCGCCGATGGCGCCAAGATCGCGGCGTTGGTCAAGGCCGCGCTGGCCTGAGATTTCGGGCCCGCTGCGGGCCGGTCAGTTGCCGAAATCCCAGCCTTCGCCCTTGGCGTACTGGCCCAGCACGTTCTTGGCGATCAGGATCTTGTGCACCTCGTCGGGGCCATCGGCGATGCGCAGCGTGCGTGCCCCCTGGTACATGCCCCACAGGGGCAGGTCGTTGCTGACGCCGGCAGCGCCCCAGATCTGGATGGCACGGTCCACCACCCGCGTGTACGCGTTGGGTACGTAGACCTTGATCGCGGAGATGTCGGTACGGGCCGCCTGCAAACCCTGGTCGATCTTCTCGGCCGCGTGGATGGTGAACAAGCGGGCGGTCTGGATGTCGATGTAGCTGTCCGCGATGGCGCCTTGGGTGAACTGCTTGTCGGCGAGCATGCCGCCGTGTACCTCGCGGGAGGCGGCTCGCTCGACCATCATGTCGAAGGCACGCCACATCTGGCCGATGCTGTTCATGCAGTGGAAGATGCGGCCGGCACCGAGGCGGTCCTGCGCAGCCTGGTGGCCTTCGCCGACGCGGCCGAGCGCGTTGGTGACCGGCACTCGCACATCCTCGTACTTGACCTCGCAGTGGTCGCTTTCCTTGCGGCCCCACACGCCGATGCCGCGCACGATGTTCACGCCCTTCGTCGCCGCCGGCACGATGATCTGCACCATCGGGCCACTGCGCGGGTCGGTGGCGTCCTTCTCCTGTACGCGGCACATGACGATGAAGAAGTCGGCGTCGATGCCGTTGGAGGTGAACCACTTGTGGCCGTTGATCACGAACTGGTCGCCCTCGATGACGGCCGCGGTGGTGAGTGAACGCGGGTCGCTGCCGGGGTTGTGCGGCTCGGTCATCGAGAAGCCGCTCTCCATCGTGCCGTCGATGAGCGGGAGCAGCCAGTCCTGCTTCTGCTGCTCGGTGCCGTACTTGACGAGGATGCTCTGGTTGCCCGAGTTGGGCGCCACGACACCGAACAGCGAGGCTGCGCCGATCGCGTACGCGAGCACTTCGTTCATGTAGGCGTGGGCGAGGAAATCCAGTCCCATGCCGCCGTACTCGGTGGGCAGGTGCGGGGCCCACAGGCCGGCATTCTTGACCTTCTCCTTGATGTCGGCGCGCAGTTCGAGCACCTCGGTGCGTTCGTGGAAGGTCTCGCCCTCGCGTCGCTCGGCCCACAGCCGACTCTCGTTGGGGATGATGTCGGTGTTGACGATCTCCGCGGTGCGCATGCGGATGTCGTTGATGCGCCCGTCGAGGGTGGGGACGGGCTTGCAGTTCATAGCCATGGGCCGAACCGTAAGCCGACGGTATGCCCGATCGTAGGGTCGAACGGCCCCTGCGGCCGCCGGTGCTACAGCTCGTCGATGGCGATGGAGATGGCCGCTGCGAAGCGGAATGCACCGGACGAGTACACGGGGCACGGGTTGTCGCCGGCACCCGGGCAGAAGTGCACACCGTCGTCGGTCCGCACGACGTTGAAGCCATCCGCCCCGCACGCCGCCTCGCCGGCCAGGCAGGGAAGGGACTTGGCCAGGCTGCCATCTGCGTTCTCGACCGCTGCGCCGGCATCGACGAACGAGACGCTGTCCTGTTTGTCCAAGTCGAGCAGGATCGCGTTGATGCCGTCGACCTCGGCCTCGCCGTCAGGGTCTGGCCGCTGCGGTTGCCCGACAAGCAGAACCTTCGCGCCGGTAGCGAGCACCTTCGCGACGAGCGCTCCGAGATCGGCGCGGTAGCGGTCGAGAAGGGCCTGGCCCTCCGGGAACTGGCCGGCGACGTCGGCCATGCACGGGGTCGCCGAGTTCCCGGTGAACGAGATGACTGCGATGCTGGAGTCGTCGACCTTCAGGTCTTTGTCCAGCCAGTCGCACGGGGCGGTGCCGCCGAACGAGTTGTTGACCAGCGGTGTGGGGTCGAGCAGTAGCCGCAGATAGGGCTCGGTCTCCTGTGCGAGCGAGTCGCCGATGATGGCGACGGAACCCAACGGAGACTCGCTGCTCGTCGGCGAGCAGCCCAAAGGAACGGCGAGCGCGAATACCGCCCCCACCAACACCACTGAGCGGAAAGGGCGACGACGGGACGCAGGCACGACTTCCTGTGTACCCAACACCCAGGGCTTCGACACACGGGACTTGCCCACGCGGTACCTCAGGTGTTCCAGACCATGAACGACAGCTCGCGCTTGTCCGCGCCGCCGAATGAACTGGGGCTGAACACATGCTCGGCGTGCAACTCCAGCTGGTCGCCTGGCCGGACCTCGCCGATCAGCATCTCCACCTTGTTGCTGTCGGGTAGCTCTGCTTTGGCGACCTCTTTGCCGTTGAGAAAGGCCGTGATGCGCTGGGGGCTGGCGAAGCGATGGGGCGCGTTGTTCGACACGGTGAGCGACCAGTCGGGCGCGTTTCGCAGCACGCGCGCGCTGGCCCGTCGTCGTGCCCAGCGGAACTTCCCCTCATCGTTGTGAAACCCCTCACCGAACTTGCACACCGGCGCACGCTCCGGCAACAGGTCTTCCTTGCGGTCGACGAAGTGCTGGCGCACAGCCGCATCGAGCAGCGGTGGTGCGTTGTGTAGTCCGTAGAGACCGTTCTCGTCGCGCATGAGGTGCAGCTTTGGGTCGTAGCCCGCGTTCAGCAGCGTCGCGTTCCGGTCGATGTAGCCACGATTGGACATCTGGCCGTGCCAGAGGTGGTTGAGGTTGCCGTCGACGTAGCCGACGTCGCCCTGTACCGCGGCGGTCGCCTTCTCCGCCCATTCGCCATAGTGCGCGAGTAGGGCCGGCGCGATGCGCGGGCCCTCGTTGCGCAGCATCACCTCGGGGCCGACGAACCCGTGCGCCATCAGGCTGTCGCCCGAGCCGAGGATGCTCGCATCGTAGAAGCCACCGATCTCATCGAGGGTGGCGCGCCGTGCAGCCCACGCGAAGCCGACGTGGCCGTACAGGACCCTGGCCTCCAGTGCGTGCGGCCCGAAGTGCTGCCAGCCGAAACCGAAGCTGTGGATGCGCCCGTACTCCTTGGCGTGCGAGGGGTAGGTGGTGAGCGAGAGGTCGACCGATTCCACATCGGGGGGCAGCCAGATGCAGTGGGAGAATGGCTGCACCACGCGGTGCTGCTCGAGCGCGAGGCGGGTGTCGGCCACCCACTGCTGGTTCTCGAAGAGCACGTCGGAGTCCAGCCAGGCGACGGTGTCGCACGCGGCCGGGAGGTGCCGGAGGCCGATGTTGAGGAGTGCTTCCTTGTGCCACAACACTTGATCGGAACGCACACGCACCAGCTGGTCGCACAGTGATTCGTCGATGATGAATTCGGCGCCCTCGAGCGCGAGCTCGACGATCATCAGCGGCAAGCCCTGCGCTCGCACCCGCGCGGCGAAGACCTCAAGGTTCTGTACGGGCCGTTGGTAACCGGCTGGGTTGAAGAAGGATGTGATTCCCCAGAGCATTCTGTCCCCTTGTGACGGCATGCCCGCTCAACCGGGTC